>Ga0326734_1000257_pt1 | contig 15154 bp, 21 predicted proteins | sample 15_GP2_1315_FD_207944 | JGI IMG/M metagenome (GOLD analysis project Ga0326734, IMG submission 207944) | Glacier ice microbial communities from Ngari, Tibet, China - 15_GP2_131.5 | ecosystem: Environmental > Aquatic > Freshwater > Ice > Glacier | place: China: Ngari, Tibet | collected 2018-07-18 | reverse complement strand
CCGCATACGAGCAGAGTGGCATCGACAGCCGTCCACGTAGCGAGGACAGCCGCGCCAAGGAACAATATTCTGCCACTGTCTGGCGCACGCAAGCCGAAGGACTGGAAACCGAAAACAAGAGCCTGCGCGACCATTTGGCATTGCGTGACCAGCACAAAGCCGCCGATCTGTGGTTCTGGCAAGGCGACGAGGACGACAAACTGGAATCCATGAGCAACGGCATGGCTGTAGTGATTCGCGCAGACCAACTCCGCGCCCTCGCATCTACCACCCCACCGAAAGCCGACAATGAATAACGACATGCTGCGCAAGGCGCTGGATACCGGCTATTTCGGTCGCAAGCTGGCAATAATTGCACGCGACCTGTACCAATACACGCCGCAGGAAATGGCCCGCGAACTGGTGCGGCTGGCAAAAGTAGCCGACGAAAGCGAAGCCCTCGCATCGAGCGCTGCACCTGAGCCGCTCACGTACACGGTCGATGGCGTACGCATGTCGCCACTGGAATACATCAGCCACTTGCACGACTTGCTGAAGCCGGTAGCTGCACCTAGTAGCGGGGAGAGTGCGGACGAGCGCGCAGAATGGACGCGGCAGGAACTGGTAGACGAAATCGCCAAGCTGGAATCGGTCGTCGCCCTCACCAACCGCAACACGCAAATGTGGAAGGATCGCGCCACGGCAGCACATAGTAGCGGGGTGAGTGCGGACGCCGACAAGGCGCCCACTCGGCTTGATTTGCTGTCGCTGATCCGCTCGCAGATGCACCGATCGTACACGGCGGGGTATGAAGGCGGCGAGATCGACCCGAAGTACATCGCCGAGATTGAAGATGCTGTTCGTGCTGTTGCTGCCCGTCCTGCGCCAGTAGGAGCAGTGCAGGCGCGCGTTCATAGCTTGCTCGAAAGTACGGCGAGGAACCTGACGGGCTTGGACAAGAATCAACTAGGCTACGAGTACGCGAAGGGGTGGAATGCCGCGTTGCGCCAGATAGGCGACTATGTGCGTGGAGGCGCGCTGGCCCCTGCTGCCCCGGCTGCGCCCGAGGTATCAAATCGAACTAGCGCAAAAATTGCGCGTGTTGAAGTGGCAAATCGAACTACTGCAAAAATTGCAGCAGTTGCCCCGGCTGCGCCCACCCAACAGGCCGCCCACCACCAGGGTGATATTGAATCAAATCAAGCACTTGCGAATGATATTGGTGTGTTTGAGCACCAGCAGCAGGCCACCCCCGAGCCCGGCACAAACGATGCCCCGGCTGCGCCCATAGCTTCGGATATAACGCGGCCAGCTTCGGATATAGCGGGCGTAGCTTCGGATATAAGCGAGCATGCCAAGCCCGAGCCGGTCGAGCAGGCAGAGGGGGCGCGCTTCCACGCGTGGTGGGCGCGGGAGATTGCCAACAATGGCAGCGTGAACATCGGCGCGGACTACCGGCATTGGGCGAAGAAAGGCTATCAGGCGGGCCAGCAAGCGGGCGGGGTGGATGGGCTGGCATGGGAATCGACAACGCCAGCTTATACGCGATTCATCACGCAAGCCAAGTACGACAAGATGCGCCCGAGCTTTCAGAAATGGTATCGGCCAATCTGCCAAAAGTGCGCTTCGGCTAATCAGAAAGGAGAATGAGCGATGGCTTATTGCAGATGGAGTAGCGACGACTGGTCGTGCGATATTTACTGCTACGAGGATTGCTGGGGCGGATTCACTACGCACGTTGCTGGCAATCGTGTTGTGGGTGATATCCCGAAGACGCCACCACTGACAAAAGCAAGCATTTCAGACTACATGGTCGCACACAAAGCGCAGATGGCGTTTCTCGAAATGTGCCAGCGGAAGCCGCTCGGCCTGCCGCATGCCGGCGAATCGTTCAACGACCCGGACGCCGCTAGTTGCGCCGATCGGCTGGAAGAATTGAGGGTCATCGGATATAACGTCCCGCAGTACGCTATTGATGCGCTGCGCGAAGAAGCGGAGGAAGAAGATGAGTAAAGGCTCAAAGCAGCGCCCCGGCACAGGCTACGCCGAGAACTTCGTCCGCATCTTTACGCCGAGCACGCCCCCGCTAACCTGCCCGGTATGCGGAGAGGATGCGTGTATTTGCGAGCGCACCGAGGACGGGCCGGGGCAGGATGAGGCGAGCAAGGAAGTCAAGACGCATTACGAGCGGCGCAGGTTTGATAGGAGTGGGATATGAGTCGGGACAAATTTAATGATCTGTATTTTCAACTTGAGTCGCAGCGCCTCGCATTGGCGCGCCTTCTCTTTAGCCCGCAGAGTACAAACTATGTGAGAAATGCAAAACATTGCGCACAAGCGGCGGCCATACTTGTTGAAATTGCTGCGAAACTAGAATATGAGGGAAGACAATGAGCGCTGAAGAAATGTTAGCCGAATTGTTTAAGAAGCTGTCCGAGCCGGCGCCGTTGCCGGTGCAGATTGACGCATGGGACACCGCGCACATTGCACGGTACATGAAGCGATCAGCGGACACTGTGCGGCGCGAAATCCTCGTGCAACCGACGTTCCCCCGTCCTATGCGGATACCAGGAGCAGGGCGAGCGCAGGCACTTTACAAGGCGCGTGAAGTGGTCGCATGGCTGGAAAGGCAATCATAGTTTGGCGGCGATATCTTCGGCGCTCATGTTGTAGTAGACCATGAGCAGTTTTAGATTCTTGTGCCCCACCATGCGCGCCAGGTCGAGAACATGCAGTTTCACGGCAAGGCGCGTAATTGCTTCGTGCCTACAGTCGTGGAACGTCATGCCCTTGATCTGAGTTGCATTGTCTCGAGTCTTACGAAACAGTGCGTCAAGCGAGGCCGTGCTAAGTCCGAACCCTTCGGGGCACATATCCCACAGCTCACGCGCTCGAGCAGACAGCGGAACGTCGCGTGGCTGACCGTTCTTAGACTCGTGGACCCGAGCCACCCTGCCCACCACGTCACCCTTCACAAGTCGGCATATCTCCCCGGCGCGCATTGCAGTCTCGAGCGCAAACAGGAATACAGCGGCCACGCTCTGCATTTTCGTCGTCGGCGGCGCATTGACCCACCCAAGCGCGTCACACATCAATTTTATTTCTTCTTCACTGATGCGCCGGAATCGGGCGTTGTTCGCCTTTGGCCGCCTTACGTCAGTCGTCGGGCTGGCCTTAATCCACTTCCACTCTTTGCGCGCGATAGTGAACACGTTTGAAAGTAGGTTCATTTCGCGCTGCACGGTTGAGCCTTGCACCGTCTTTAGACGCTCGTCGCGCCATGCGGCAACATGGGAAGCGTCAACGTCGCGCATCTTCACTTTGCCGAGGCTCGAGCGCGCAAACGCGGCCAGGCGCAGCGCTTCCCACCTGTAGCCACGCTTCCCCTTAGATACCTCGAGCTCGTACTTGTCGAACGCATCGGAGCAGGTTTGCACGGTTGCGCCTGCGCCGCTCGAGGCCGTGCGCTGTGCCGCCTCCCAGGCCAGCGCCGCCGCCTTGGTGTCGAACGTGCCAGAGGTTCGCTTACCCTTGACCATTACCCGATGCTGCCACTTACCATCAACCTTCTTAGGGACCGCCATTGCCAATTCCTTTGCCAAAGTTTGCCAAAGGATAGCACTACTGGCCCGTATTAACCCGGATTTTCCTCAAGATGAGCCGAACGACAAACGACAAAAAAGCCGCACTCCCCATAGTGGAAAGTGCGGCTTTTTACTGTTTATTGCGGTATACTAATTTGTTGCCAAAATGAATCCGAGTGCCCGGAGCCGGAATCGTTTAGTACATGGAATCAACGAGTTGCCGGATGAAGTGGCAAATCGATGCCACAAATTACGCGACGCCTTTCACCTTTTCCAGAGTGCGCATACCGCCCAGCCCGAGCATCCCGAGCAAGATTGTGCTCATTTCCGTAAAGTCTAACACGGGCAAATCAATTGGGTTCCCGGTTGCCGCCATGATAAACGCGCCAGCAGGGGCTAAGACGAACTTGTACGCGAACGCCGCGCCGCATGTCCAGCCGATGAATGGGCGCCAAGAACTAGCGAACGTGTTGCCGCTTGATGCTTCGGCCTTGTTCACTTCCAACTGACCTTTTGCCAGATCGGTATTTGCTGCCAGTTGCGCCAGCTCGCCAGTTTGCTGCATGCGCAGCAATTCGAGCTTTGCCTCATTCGCTGCCTTCGGGTCTGGAAAGAAGCGTTCGACCAGCTTCATACCCATGTCGAATACGCCGCCAATTAAAAGTGGATTCATGATTTTCCTTCAGGGGATTGTGAGAGTGCAGCGAACAAATCAGCCTGCATGCCGCCGACGATGTAGCAGGCCACGCCTACGCACGCGGTGAAGCCGAAGATGAAGCCGAGGATCAGGCCGAAGATAAGATCAGGCATCACGCCGCCCGTACGGTGCTGTCAGCGGTATTCCAGTGCCCCACCCAAGTTGACGGGTGCGGCTTACCAGGGCGCCACGCATCAAGGTACTGCGCCCAGCCATCGGCGGAAGTCTTCGGCATCGGCGTGGGCAGCGTGTAGATGAGCAGGCGGGCAGCGCAGGCAGCGACGATATCCTGATAGCGCATCGCTTCCCACAGGGCAAGCGCGTTTGGCTCCACATTGAAATCCGCGCAGACTTGCCGAATGATGGGGGCCGTGGTGCGGTGCGTGATCACCCCCCGGCAACCGCCGTTCTTCTCAAATTGCCAGAACGACGACGCCGGGCCGTTCTCGCTGCCGTCCTGGCTGCGCTGGCGCCGTGCGGACAGTCCCGACTCTTGCAGGGCAATGGCGAGCATGAAGCGGCGCGCGTCGATGCTGTCGAGGCCTAAGCGGGTCAGCGCCGGGATGATGGCGGTGTTCAGGAGGTCAACGGGTTTCATCGCGCCCCCACTCTGTCAGCGAGCTTTTCCACGCTGTTCTTCAGTTCGCGCAGCGCGTCTTTCACTTCCTGCGCTTTTTCCCGTGTGATTGCGTCTTGAGTCGTGTCTTTCTCCCGCTGCGTACCTCGAAATTCTTCAAGCACGACAACGCGCTTATCCATCATGTTCCATTGCGTCAGCGTCAAGAGTAAGAAGCTGATCATGGTCAGGATGTGGCCGAGATTGATAGTTTTGTCGAAGCGCACGCGGTTTTCCGGGTCAGGTGTTGGAGCGGTCATTTAATTAGCCTATGGTTTGAACGGCATAGTCTGCGAGGGTTAGGCAGGCAAGAAAAACCCGCCGAAGCGGGGTAGGGTTTTAAGAGATTTTTACAGCCGTCAGGGTGCCCTTGTAGGCCATCGTGCCAGCGGTGAGCGCCATATTTCCGCGCAGGTAGACAGTAATTGCAGCCGCTCCCGTGTTGGAAAAGTGCGTAACCGCCTGGCATCGCATATCAGCACTTGCGCCAGGGTTGTAGTTCTGCGTATCGCTGCCGATGTTGTAGTTGACGTTCGTTGCGTTGTTGTAGCCCGAGTCGGCAACGTTGCTTGTAATACTGATCGCTGCCCGCGTTAGTGCGCCTGCGCCTGCGTTCAGTGTCTGCATTGCGCCATAAACAATGAACGAGCCAGGCGGCAAGCTAATGCTGGTCACCGTGAAGTCACCGGCTACAGTAGTTGTAACTTCTGCTGAAGATGCCTGAATGACCTTGGAGCCGCCAATACGACCAGGCGCTGACGATTCGGTGATATTGCTATTTCCGTAGAAAGTGACATCGTTCCAGTTCGGCAGCTCGGGAATCTTTGACCCGGCGCCGAAACAGTTGGTAATCGACAGACCAATTCCCGCCCCTGTCGAGGTGAAGAACATATTTCCGATGGTGTTCTCTTGGTACACCTGATTAAGCGTGATGCTTCGATTGTCGTTACCGTTTGCCGCTACGCCCTTGGTGTTCTCGCAAATCAAGCCGTCAACGTTGATGCTGACACTTTGCTCAATCAGCAGACCGTAGCCGTTAGGGCAGTCGCTAGACGTGCCCATTCCGTCAATCTGGATCGTGGTAGTTGCGAGCGATGCCGATAGGGCGTACAGGTGGATTCCATGCAGACCGCAAGCATTGATCTTCGGGGCGCGAATGCGGGAGTAAGCGCCAATCTCGAACTTGATGCCCGTTTCCTTGACGAATTGGATAATCACGCCTTCGATATGGACGTTGTACGGATATGTCAGGGCCGGCGCGTACACGCGGATACCGCAGCCTAATTGCCCCGCCGTGGAGCCATCCCACCCGCCATGAATGTAAAAGTCTTTCAGCGTCGAATTGCCGTTTGTTTTGACCACATCGAACTGTGCCCCGGTCGCTTGAAGCTTCGATTTGTACTTGTTGCCGTACACCGTAATATCAGTGAAATCGAGCGTCCCTGAAACCAGCGAAGTCCCCTCAGAAATCATCAGCGCAAAGCCGTCAACTCGGGCGGCGGTTGCAGCGGCATTAATTGCTGCCGTATCGTCGGTAACTCCATCGCACTTTGCGCCGAAATCTTTTGTGGTCTTGGTCTCGCGCAGTTTGACAAGGATTGATCGAGTAACCGCGCCAATACTTGTTTGCGCAAAGCCGATAAATCCCGCTCCTGCTGACGTGGCAAGGTCTTGCAGCCATTTTCCAACCGTGCCGGCGCTGTACACAGTAGCGTACAGAAAGCCCACTAGCCCGCCGCCAGCGCTCGCCGCAAGCGTGCCAGGCATGACCGGCGTTTCGTAGTTGTCTACCGGGTAGCCGGTAATAGCCACGCCGGCAGAGGTGCGCAAGTCAATCCGGTAGTTGCCATCCCAATAGATCAGCGCTTCGCCCTTGCCATCGAGCACAATCGGGTTCGGATGCGGCACAAGCCCTGCGGCGTCTGTGTACGTGGCCTTGGGGGTGCTCGTGCCAGCGGCGTAGGTATAGAGCAGGCAACCAGCAGCAGGGGCGCCAGCGTTCGTCCAGCCGCGTTGTCGCGCCGGAGCCATCAGAAAAGTAGGCATGTGGTTCCAATAGAAAAAGCCCCTACGCGAGGGGCTGTTGATGTAGAAAGACCCGCACTTGACGGGTCTTTTGGTGGTGCTCAGGAGTGCTGCATTTGGAAGTCACACTCCCACTTGATCCGTGCTTGTGCCGATTTTGAAAAATCTTTTAACCTAGCCAGAGTTTTTTCGACGGTCCACCGTTCGAAAATCCCGTTTTCCTCAACTTTGAACGTGCACTGCTCGGTCGGCTCTCCAAGCCCCAAATTGCTGCCCCACAGGAGCGGTGCCGTCGTTTGCGTATCTGCTGCTGGTGCGGTAGTATTCATTCTGTCGATTCCCTTGTAAGTTATTGACACTAGCCCCGAACCCATCCATCAAGATCGTTCGGGGTTTTTCTTTAAACGGGGTGAAATTGCCCCCGTTGATTTAGTTCAGGAGCGACGGCTGAATTGCTGTTTCCAGTTCCTCGCGCTCATCCCGAAGCGGACGAATCTCTCGTTTTCGACCGTTCATCAGTTGTGCGCCAAGCGTAGCCTTTACTTGCGAAGCGGTTTCTTTGGCGATGAGTGCTTGCATTTTTTGCCAAAGATTCCGTTCACTGTCCGCAAAAAAATCAGCCATGGCGTTGAACGATGCGATGAATTTAAGTTTCCAGGTCAGTGCTTCCTGTCCCGTGAAACCCATCACCAACAACATGAAGCCATCCTTCGTCATCGTGATGTGCTGGAAGGTTTGACTGTTCTTTTCATTCACGTGGGAGGCATAGCCAAAATTGGCCACCCCCCAATCACCTGTTTGCTTGCGAAGCGAGAGGGCGGTCCGCATCACTTTCGAGTGCGACTTCCCAAAGACTTTCGCAACAATGCGCGAATCGGTCACGAGGTGGTCGCCGTCGAGCGTGACAAGCTGGCTCGGGCGAGGGGACCACACTTGGTATTCAGTGTTGCGCATTTTTCACCCCTTCCATTTGCTTCCGCTTTTCCCGGATCAGTTCGATCATCTGGCCGTTCATCGAACGGTTAGCCTGTTTGGCGTACACAGCAAACCAGTCGCGGTCCTCGTGGCTCAGCCTTAATTGCAACTTCACATCGTTTTCCATCGCTAGCTCCTATAGTGCCTTCAAATTAAAAGCACTTCTAGGATAATCTGCCTCAACTTTAAAGGCAAGCTTTATTTTGATGGCAGTTCAGGTGCCCACTGGGTACAATCTACGGATGGCAAAACAAGACGACTACATCAAGACGGCGCTTCGCATTCCTCGCGCATTACACTCTCAACTGACGGCATCAGCGGAGCAAAAAGGGTGTAGCCTGAATGCTGAATTTGTCTCCCGCCTAGAGGCATCCCTACATGGGCCTATGCCTCAGCCCATATACTTGCAAACGCAGCTCTTAGCTAGGCATCTTGATTTAGCAGTAATCGCCAGAACGGTAGCTGAAATACCCGATGCGGCCATAGTTGACCCTGCCTCCATGGCGAGCATGAAAAATCTTCGCAGGGCTACAAATCGTCACCTCCTGCCCGAGGAAGATGAGGCACTACTCAATAGTGAGCACCGCAAAAAATTTCACCAATTCATTGCGGAACTGCAAGCACACCAACCACCAGAGGAATAGCAATGAAAGAAGCTATATGAACGACAACGCACTGCGCGCCGCGCTTACATCGGTTGGAACTGGACTTCTTGTGCTACTTTTCCAATACGCTCGCGCCAAATTGGCTAGTGCCAGGGATAAGCACGGGTGCGGCCTTCCTGAGCGCATTGGCCGCGCCTTGGGCCGAACCTGGACGCGAACTAACCGCGCCTACAAAAAGTTTCTGCAACGGCGACGTGTAGGCACCGGCACCAGCTAGCAAGCCACCAGTTAGCGCCGGACTAATCAGCAAACTACCGCCTGCACCGTACATAAGCCGCTCGGCAGTTCCGCTGTTTGGAACCTTATTGCCGAGCACTGTTTGTCCAGCATTGCCCAAGTCCTGCATCAGTGCATTGCCACGTGAGGTTGCGCGCTTCCTCACACTTTGATCCGCTGTTTGTGCGGCCATGTTGAGCTGTGCTGGTGTGAAGAATCCTTCGTTGTTCTTGGCTGATTTTGCTGCGCCTTCCACGCGTACGAGATTTGCCCAGGCTGTATCAGCCGCTTTTAGCTCCTTCGCCACGCCTGGATTGCTGCGCACCATCTGCTGTTTAAGCAGCGCTTGCAATTGCTGAACTGATGCAGCAAATTCCTGTTCGCTCGCTGACGATGACTTGCCGAACTGCGCAATCGTCTTGCCCAACTCACTATCGATGGCCTTATAGTCGTCGGCCAAAATACTGCCGGTGCGTGACACCTTGCGCATCACGATTTCACTCAAAGTGCGGTTAAACTTGCTGCTCATCTCCGTGGTTAATCCTTGCGCCATCCCGTGAAGTTGAGTCAAATCGCTGTTGAATTGAGTATCAAGCTTTACCCCGGAAATCTTACCAAGCGCAGCGTTGTAGGCGTCTGAAATTGCATCGCCAGCTTGCCTTACTCCTTCGTGGCCTGCTTTGGTTGATTTGACGCCAATCGGCCCCGTAGCACGATTAATTGCCGCAACGTTGAAATCTTCCATAGCGCGACGGCGAGCAGAGGCAATGCCATCACCCATTAACGGAGTGCTGGTCAGTTTTTCTTCGAGCGAATTCCAGCGCCCGCCGAGTGCCTGCCCAACTGTTGGTCGCACTCCCTCGGCCTTGAGCATATCGAGGTTTGCGTTTCTACTTGCGTTCGGGCTGATAACGCGACCAATACCAGCGGCAGCAACTGGTAATAGAGCGCCAAGCCCGAGGCCCAGGCCAATTTGCTTACTTTTTTCGGTAGCAAAGTCACCGTATCCCACAGGGGCGAGCGCGGCTGATGCGCCGCCGACGCCAGCACCTACACCCATACGACCCGCAAGCGATACAGCAGCAGGGGCACGCGCAGCAATAGCGAGGTTAGCAGGACTAAGGACATTACCAGTCAGTCGGTATCCGTCGAAACCTTGTTCGCCAGCAGCGGCGCGCCGCGCTTGATACGCCTTTTCTTGATCGCGTACTTGCTGATCAACACCACCATCCGGCAACCGCGCAACCATGCCGGTGTTATCGGCAATCCAGTTATTGACCTTATTGACGCCAGAGACCAATTTGTTAGGCAGCATGTTGGTCAATAGCTGCGCGCCGCCGTCGATTGGATCGCGCACGCCCTTCATAAACTTGTCTGTGCGGGTGATCTTGGGGCCAGCCAGGGCGGCTTGGGCTGGTTTCGGCTTTGCGGCCTGCTCTTGCTCCATACGTGCACGGAACTCGAATTCCTCTTGCTCGGTCATTTTTGCCCCTGTTTCGCTTTGAACTCTTGATACCGGCGCTCTTTCTCGGCGTCAGAGTATGCCCCGGTCGCTGATGGTTTCGCTTCACCACGGCCAGCAATTGCCCGCACTCGCCCCTCGTTATGGCCTGCATCAACCATATCGTCAGCAGTAGCGGCTGAAATCTTCTTGGTAAGTGCGGCACGCGTGGCGAGGTTAGTCTTGATTACGGCAGGACTCATGCCTGGTGCAATGTCAGCCGAACGCCACGATGCCTGCTCGCCAGGTGTCAGCGATGCGCCAAACATGGCGTGCCGTTCTACCAGCTCCGCGTTCTTGCGGTAGTCCTTCCAGAACGCGACCGACTTTTGATCGAAGCCGGTATTGCCTTTGACGCCCATACTCAAATCAGCGCCGATACCGAACACGCCTTTGCCGCCGTATTCCGGCTTGAAGTCAGCGTTAAGGCGGTCCATTGTCGTGGCGTTGTCGCGTGCTTCCGTCAGCGTCTTGACGACACCAGGCGGGACAGGCTTTTGCATGGCGCGCTTAGGTGAATAGCCTTCTACTGGCACGATGCCCGCTTTACTCTGCTGCACGAGGATTGGCGTACCGTCTGGGCCGGTGACTTCGAACGGCTTGCTCAGCGAGTCGGCGCGGCTGTCGTCATGCTGCCGCGCAGCCTGCTTGCGACCAACTGCTGCCGTGCTGGCCGTCATGTTCTGCCCGCGCTGAGTGGTAGCCGTCTGCGCCTTGTTGTTGCGCTCAACCTCGCCTTGCTTCCTTTCTTCCATGGCGCGTGTGATGCGCTGCAATTCAGTTACGGTCTGCGCCCCCGCATTACGCACGTATGCCGGGTCAAATTGCTGTGGAATCTGCGAAATGTCGATCCCGCGACTTTGCATTGCCGCTAACCCTTGTGCATAGCTGGCCGGGTCCACCGCCGAGCTAATAACTTGGTTCATGAATGTGTAATGCGCGAGCTGCTTATCGTCTTGAAACTTTTCAGCCTCGCGCTGCGCTTTATCGCCTTCGCGCTGATCCTTATTGACCTTGGCGCCGGACTCAATCACCTTGCGACCCTCGTCAATGAAGCCGCCACGCGTGAGGGTGTCACCCTGATCGGCTGCGCTCATCCCTGGCGCAAAACTGCCTAGCATGTTCGTGAGCTTGTTGCCGCGCTCTACGCCGCGCTGCTGCTCATCCATTTTCATGCGGGTTGACTGCAAAAGTAAGCGATTCTGTTGGCCTTGCATGGCTTCGGCGTCCAGTTCGGCCACAGTTTTAGGCGTGCGCAGGAGATTGTTATAGATGCTGGTGTCTATGCCGCTCATCGTGTTGGCCCCATAAAGTTACGATCGCCTTCGCGCGGTGGTGGAGCGTCCCACATACTTCCAGGGCCATAAGCGCCGCCGGTGCCGCTGTTGTTGTACTGGTTCCAGGCGCTAACGCCTTGATTGATGGCACCAGTCAGCGCGTTACCCTGCGCGAGATAGCCGGATGCACGCGCATTGCCAGCGCCCATCATGTTGTTGCCGACACTGCGGCCTACATACATCATGCCGTCGCCAACGTTATTGCCGAGTTGCGCCGCGCCGCTGCCGTTCTGATTGGCCGCGATTTGGCCGACACCGGCAAGGGAAGCGAGCTTGTTGTATTGCCCTTCCTGATTACCCTTGTATCGGGCGAAGGCGTTGCCGAACTCGTTGGATGCAAAATTCTGGTTATACTGTGATGCGGCTTTCAATGCCGCGCCAGACAGTAGGCCACCACGCGCCGCAGCGGAGTTGGTGACGCCTTTCATGCCCTCATCCATGCGGAACTGATAACCGGGGTCCTGCTCGAAGTCGGACATACCAAAGTTGCGCATCAGGTCACCGCCTGGTTGCATGCGCTGAGTCATCTGCGTGAGAGCATTCGCACCAGCAGCGCGCCACGGCTCCCGGTCGGCCCGGCCCTGCGTGTCCATGCGCTCTTGATATGCCCGCGCCTCACGCTCGGATTGCAGCGTTTGAGCGCTGGCGTCCCGGCCTGCGTCGGCCTGAATGCCTGCTGCCTTCTTTGCGCCACGGCTTGCGATGTAACCGCCTGCAAGTGCGCCTACGATTGGGAGTGCTGGCATGTCCATTCCTTTTCTGTTATCCCGAGCATGATCTGGTCGACCAACTCGCCATTACGCAAAATGCTTGCGCGGTTTATTCCCTCTTGAACCATGCCGCCTGCCTTGGCAAAGCGGAGTGCCGCCCGGTTGTAGGCAGGGACGGCGGTGATCATTTTCTTGCAGTCTGTTTCCTCAAACGCCCAGGCAAGCAGCCGTTGCGCCGCTTCTTTGGCCGGCGCACCCCATGCGTGAGGCAGTAAGCAAGTGTGCATTTCGTAGCACACGATGTTGTGCGCATGGACCATAAACAGGCCGAGCGGCTCGCCAGCGCTGACCAGCATCCAGTGCAGCGCTTCGACATCCTCGATATCGTCGGGTGTCGTCGGCCCGTCATCGCTGATGTGCGGCCAGATAGCAGGGTGCGAAACAATGGACCGGACTAGCTCCATATCACGCGTGCGGGTCAGGATCACGAGTAGAGCGCCCCGGCGATAGCCTGAATATTTAGGCCAGCAGCACTGCTGAAGCCTTGCAGAAAGTCGCCTTCCTTCATCTGAGGCACTTGCACATCGATGTAGCTTTCCCGTCCAATTGACATGCCGGGGAAGAATACATTGGTTGCTCCATTCGTTCCGGCCTTTGGGACGCTGTAGAGCGTCGCAGCGAGCGAGCCGGTGGTCGCGTTGGTAATGCGGACGATGGCACCGCGCAGCAGCGTAGAGGGCGCTCCTGTCACGGTGAAGATGGTCGCAGCAGCCAGCCCGAGCGCGACCGGCTCGAACAGCTTGGTATATTGCATGGTCATAACGGCTTATCCTTTTAGGCGAGATACGAAACGGTTGCGTACAGGTATTGCGCGGCACCGTTCGTAACCGGAATGCCGTTGTTGTCTATCTGCGTGGCGAGCTGCATCGAAGTGGTGCCTGTGTCAATTCGGGCAACCATAGGAGTAGCGCCCATTGCCCACGACCACACCGCGCCAGTTGCGGGATATGCAGCGGTGAAAGGAAGGCCAGCAACAGAAATATTCCCTGTTGCCCCGGATACGGTGAAATTGGCGATGACCATATGCGCGGTCACAACTCGCCCAATCTTCGTGTACCTGCTTGTGCTTGTAGGCGGCGTTGTTGGCTGTGTTCCGCTAGTCGTGAAAGTGGCGGTCCAAGTTCCTTCCTCGTAGTCGTCCAACGTGTTCGGGTCGGCGCTGTTGTTCTGCGTGGCCGGAAACTTGATCTGACCGGAATTGACCGTCACCAGGCCGGCAGCAGTCAGGGCAGCAGTAGAAAAAGCTTGCGTCGATGATCCGGCAAGGGCTGCGGCGCCGAGACTTGCTAACGTCTGATCGCCCGTATTGCTGCCGGAAAGTGTACTTACACCGAGCTTGAAGCGAATCGATGAGCCAGTTTCTACTTGGCCCGATTCATACATGCCCAAGTCATCGCGCAATAGGCTAATTTCCCGCGCCATCGTTGCACGCCCAATGTTGCCCCGCTCTAGCTCGGCCTGCATTTCGTCCAGGCGGCGTTTGATGCTGGTATCGATGAACGGCTGTTCTGTCGTGTCCGTTTCGAGAATGGATACATTCTGGTTTGTTGCGGTAAGCGTGATTGTCAGGCCGTTGACGATTGGCGTTAATCCGTCCGTCATGCTGGCGACTTCTGGTAACGTGGTATCGAACGTGATCGCGCCAGCCTGGCGCACCAGATGCCGCATTGTTTCCACGAAGTCACGCGGCAAGCCAGCGGCAAGCAGCGCGCTTTCGTTGAGCTTGACTAGCTTGCTCATGAAGTACCCTGCCCAGCGTCCACAAACGCGCCCTGTAGCACGATCTTGGACGCGGCTGATGTGGATACCTCGAACACGCGAGCGCGGCCCATGCCGAGCCGGTTAAAGCACGGCTTATTCAAGTGCTGGCCGATAGCGCCAAGCGTCGTCGTGCGCAGCGTGGACCACGTAAAGCCGCCGTCGTCGGAGTAGCGCAGCGACACTTCGCCTGTTACGCCAGCCTGCATATCGAGAATCAAGCGACTGAAGAACTGGCGCACGCCGTCTGAACTCATGTGTTGAAATGACTTGATGCGCACTATATCAGCGCCATTGTCCGTGTACGTTTCAAGGTCGAGCTCGTAGATATTGCCGTTCTCCCAATCGCCAACGAGGTGCTTACGCTGGTGATAAACGTGGCAATTGTCACGCACGCGCTGGTAGAGATTGGCCGGCGTGCGGTAATTGCGCTCGCCCCACATCTGCGTGGAGGCGTCAAAGGCCCACGTCTTGCCAGCGGTCGGGAACGTGAGCACGTAGAACCAGTGGCCGCCCTGCTGATAGCTGAACGCTTGCGCATCGCTAATAACCGCGTACGTGCGGAACTCGGCTTCCAGTGCACGCGTGCTGATTGGCACAGGCTGATAGCCTTGAGCACGGAATACCATGCCATCGCCATGCTTGCCGCCGCCGAGCCAAACCACGGAGTTATCGAGCTTTGCAACCGAGTGAGGGGCAGCACACCCGATTTCCATCACCGAGCCGCCGATACGGTCAAACGGGAAGGGACCGCCGCCATTGCCGAATACTTCGGTGGACTCGCTACCGAACAGCCACAGCTCGGCATGATCGCGGAACGAGCGCACCAGCAAATCAGGCTGCGATTCTGACGATGCGAAGTCGAGCGCGTCAATCGTTAGATCATACGCACCAGTGATGTAAAACTGCTGGCTGTTCGGCTTGTTGAAGATGAAGAAGCCGTCGAGGAAATCAACGAAGCTTGCCCCGTACCAGCCTGCGCCAGCCATGACGCCAGAAACGAACGTGGTCAAGTTGATCGTGGGCGCGGT
>Ga0326734_1000256_pt1 | contig 15226 bp, 13 predicted proteins | sample 15_GP2_1315_FD_207944 | JGI IMG/M metagenome (GOLD analysis project Ga0326734, IMG submission 207944) | Glacier ice microbial communities from Ngari, Tibet, China - 15_GP2_131.5 | ecosystem: Environmental > Aquatic > Freshwater > Ice > Glacier | place: China: Ngari, Tibet | collected 2018-07-18 | reverse complement strand
CCATCTCGCTGATGAGACCCAGTTAGTGCTCGAGCTGCGCCTGCACCGTGGCCGGGATGCCGTCGCCAAATCGCCGGTGGGCGCCGATATAGGTTTCGCTGCGCAAATAGCTGGCCGCCGTGTGGCCGGCAGGCACCACCTCGTTCGGATATTCGTAGCGCAACTCGTCGAGCGAAAACGTGCACAGGCGGGCGATGCGGATTGTTTCGGCCAGCGCCTCGGGGGCATAGAGGTTGGCCAGGCGCAGGCGCGCGCGCAGGTGCTGCTCGGCGTTCTGGGCCAGCCGGTAGCCGCACTCGGCCACCGGTTTGCCGATGCCAATCGCCGTCAGCGTGTCCTGCAAGGGCTTTCTTGAACGCACATGCATGACGACGTGGCCGAGCGCCACCACCGGCAGCGCGTGCTGCCACGCGACGTCCTCGATGGTGGCGCGGTGGACTTCGTCGAACGCGCGGTGCAGCAGGTTCAGGCCGATCCAGGCGCGACCGGGAAAGGTCGCCGCCATCCACGCTGCCTGTGCGTGCAGACGCTCGACGCCGGCCTCGTCATGGCCCGGGTAGGCCGGCAGCAAAATGGCCAGGCAATCGGGCAGCTGTTTCAGGTGCGCCAGGGCGGCTGGCGGCGCGTTGAAATCGGCTGGCATGAGCCTGTAAGTTCCTTTTTCGCTGCGGGTGCGGGCGAGCGTGATCAGTTCGGCCAGGTTGCCGTAGCCCTCGCGGTTCTGTGCCAGCAGCACCAGCGACAGCGCCGCGCCGCCGTCGGGGTGCGTCAGGTGAAAATGGGCGCCGACGATGAACGGCAGCGCCGCTTTTTTCGCCTGCGCGTGGGCGCGCACCACGCCGGCCAGCGAACACTCGTCCGTCAGCGCCAGCGCCGAATAGCCGAGCTTGACGGCGCACTCGACCAGCTCTTCGGCGTGCGAGGCGCCCTGCAGAAAAGTAAAGTTCGACAAGCAAAACAGCTCGGCGTAATCGGGCAGGCCTGGCGCTGGCGGAGAGGGAGAAGACGGCATCGGCTGGCAACGATAAAATTAATTCGGCATGAAAAATACTTGGCACAAATACTGTATAAAAACACAGTATAGCCTGCCGATCCCGCAACCGAGAACGCGACAATCCGGGTTCGGGGGCCGTGCAGCGGACTTATATCGCCATAACGTTGTAACATCGCAACACTTTTACAATCGCGTGACCGCAAGTGCTTAGAATGGCTATTTTTTCGTTCGGGAGATACCGCGTGTTCCAACCAAATATCCTTCGCCAGGCTGTTCTGCTGAGCCTGTACGGCAGCGCCGCCCTCGCCGGCTTGTCGCCGGCCGCCTTCGCCCAGAGCGCCACGGCCGCCGCCAAGGACGAGATACAGACCGTCAGCGTGGTCGGTTCGCGCCGCGCTTCGAACACGTCGGCCACCGAAACGGTGGTACCGGTCGATTTCATCCCGATGACCAAGGTGGCCGAACAAGGCGGCCAGTTCGACCTGGCCCAGACGCTGACGTATATCTCGCCGTCGTTTAACTCGACCCGCCAGACCGGCGCCGATGGCGCCGACCTGATCGATTCGGCGGCGCTGCGCGGCCTCGGCTCGGACCAGACGTTGGTGCTGATGAACGGCAAGCGCCGCCACACCACCGCGCTGGTCAACATCTTCGGCGCCCGCAACCGCGGCAACACCGGCACCGACATGAACGCGATCCCGCTGCTGGCGATCAAGAACGTGCAGGTGCTGCGCGATGGCGCCGCCGCCCAGTACGGCTCGGACGCGATCGCCGGCGTCATCAATATCGAACTGAAGAAAAGCCTCGGCTGCGAGGCTGTGGCTGGCGCCGGAAAATATGGCGCCGGCGACGGCGTCAATTACCTCGGCTCGGCCTACTGCGGTTTCCAGCTCGGCGACAAGGGCGCGATCGGCATCACCGGCGAAGCGCTCAACCGCGGCCGCTCGAACCGCGCCGACGCCGACAGCCCGCGCATCATCGGCGATTCGCTCGTCAGGAACCGCACCTTGTACGTCAACGGCGACGTGCCGGTGACGCTTGACGGCAAGCTGTACTTCACCGCCGGCGTGCAGGAGCGCTACGGTTCGAGCGCCGCGTTCGGGCGCGGCGGCATCGGTTCCGGCGACATCCCGTCGAAAAATTCGGCCGCGATGTACCCGAACGGCTTTGCGCCCTTCATCAACGCCGACGTCAACGACCGCTATGCCACGGTTGGCTACCGCACCCGCGCCGGCGACTGGCATGCGGATTTCTCGCAGACCTACGGCGTCAACAAGATGCGCTACAACATCAGTCGCACCCTGAACGCCTCGATCGCCAACCGTGACTTGCAAGCCGGCGGCGCAGGCATCAGCCCGAACCGTTTCGACGCCGGCGGTTTCGAGTTCGCGCAAGCCACCACCAACGCCGACTTCAGCAAATTCTACAGCGCCATTTTGGGCGGCCTGAACGTCGCGCTAGGCGCCGAGTACCGCAAGGAAAACTACAGGATTTTTGCCGGCGAGCCTGGTTCCTACAGCGACGTTGACGGCCTGGGCTTCGGCGGCAATGCCGGCAGCCAGGGCTTCCCCGGCTTCCAGCCGAGCGACGCCACCGACAAGGACCGCCACAGCAGCGCCGCCTACCTCGACCTCGAAGCCGACGTCACCGAGCGCACCAAGCTGCAAACGGCGCTGCGCTACGAAAAATTTTCCGACTTCGGCGCCACCGTGACGGGCAAGCTGGCCAGTTCCTACCGCGTCGCCGACGCCGTGCTGCTGCGCGCCTCGGCCAGCACCGGATTTCGCGCGCCGTCGCTGCAGCAGGTGTACTTCTCGTCGACCTTCACCGACTTCGTCGGCGGCGTTGCCAAGGACGTGGTGTTCGCGCCGAACGGCGGCGCCGTCACCGCCGCTGCCGGCATCCCGAAACTGAAGGAAGAAACATCGAAGAGTTTCACGCTCGGCGCGACCTGGACGCCAACCGCCTCGACGTCGGTGACGGCCGACCTGTACCGCATCGACATCGATGAGCGCATCGTGCTGTCGGGCCGCTTCGATTCAAGCAACTACCCCAAGCTGGGCGGCATCCTGCTCAATCTGGGCGTGGCGTCGGCCCAGTTCTTCGTCAATTCGATCGACACGCGCACCCAGGGCCTGGACCTGACGGTGGCGAACAAGCGCGACTTTTTACACGGCAAGCTCTCCACCTTCCTGGCGATGAACTTCAGCAGCACCGACGTCACCCGCGTCATGGCGCCGGCCTCGCTCAAGGGTTTTGAAAATGTGCTGTTGTCCGAGCGCGAGCGCCTGTTCATCGAACAGGGCGGCCCGCGTCGCAAGGCCACGCTCGATTTCGACTACACCGTGGGCAAGGTGGGAACCGATTTCAAGATCATCCACTTCGGACCGCAAACGCTGGGCACGTTCTCGGGCCCGCCGGCGCCGCGCATGGAGTACGCCTCGAAGACTTCGGCCGACGTCGCTTTCACGTACGCGTTCACGCCAAAAACCAAGTTCACGGTGGGCGCGGCGAACATCTTCAACGCCAAACCGAGCGCCCAGGATCCGAACGAAACCGACAACGGCTTCAAGTACGAAAGCGTGCAGTTCGGCTTGAACGGGACGTCGTACTTTGCGCGGCTGTGGCACAAGTTTTAAATAGCCGCATCAGCCAGCCATACCGGGGTCTGACCCATTTTTGGTCAGACTCCGCAGCGAATCAGGCGTGCTTCGGGAACGCCACCACGGCGGACAATCCACCCAGGCGCGCCGACTGTTCCAGCGTCAGCGTTGCGCCGTGGCGCTCGGCGATCGCCTTGACGATCGCCAGTCCCAGTCCGCTGCCGGCGGCCTCGCTGCCGGCGATCCGGTAGAAGCGGTCGAACACCCGCTCGCGCTCTTCCAACGCAATCCCCGGCCCGCTGTCTTCCACGACAATGCTGGCGCCACGCACCGCGACATCGACCGTGCCGCCCGGCGGCGTGTACTTGACCGCATTGTCGACCAGGTTGCGCATCAAAATCATCAACGCATCGGCCTGGCCGTTCACGCTGACCTCGTCGGCATGCTGCAGCCCGAGGTCGACGCCCTTGTGCTGCGCCACGCCGATCAGGTCGCCAATGGTGCGCCGCGCCAGTTCGCTTAACGCTACCTGCTGCGCTTTCGAGCCGCCCGCCGCGCTGGCTTCCTGCCGCGCCAGCACCAGCAATTGCTCGACCAGCCGCGTGGCGCGCTCGATGCCGGCGGTCAGGCGCCCGATCGCCACCTGGCGCGCCTCGGGATGTTCGGCGCGTTCGAGGCTGGCGACCTGCAGCTTGAGCGCGGCGAGCGGGGTGCGCAGTTCGTGGGCGGCGTCGGCGACAAAATGCTGCTGCGCCGCGAACGCGGTCCTGACCCTGCCAAACAACAAATTCAGTTCGTGCACCAGCGGGCGCACTTCGTCGGGCAGCCCGCTTTCCGACACCGGCGACAGGTCGTCGGCCTGGCGCGCCGCCACCTGCGTGCGCACCCGCGCCACCGGTTCGAGCGAACCGCTCACCACCCACCACACCACCAGCATCAGGATCGGCATCAGCACCGCGATGGGGCCAACGGTGCGCAGCGCCAGGTTGCCGGCCATGTTGCGGCGCACCGCCATGTCCTGCGCCACTTGCACCGTCTGGCTGCTGGTCTGCACCGAAAAAATTCGGAACGTGGTGCCGTTTGCCTTGACGTTGGAAAAGCCCAGCACCGCATGCTGCGGCAGCTGCGCGCGCGACACCGTGCGGAAGATCTGCACGCCGTCCGGCGTCCACACCTGCACCAGCAGCTCGTTGTTTTCGGCGTCGGCGTCGATGCCGGCGCGCGCCGCGTCCGTGTTCGACAGCGGCGCGCTTGAACGCAGCGCCAGCGCCATCTGCTGCATGTGATAGTCGAAGATCTCGTCGGCGTCGCCGCGCGCGGTGCGGTAGGCGATGGTGGCCTGGGCGATGGCGGCAATGATGATCGCCGCCAGCAGGAACCACAGCAGGCGCCCGCGCAGAGAGTGGGTCACCTTCACGAGATCACCTTCATGGCGTTACCCCGGGCGTCACGCTCATAACTTCGGCACCATGTAGCCGACCCCGCGCACGTTCTGGATCAGGTCGCTGCCGAGTTTTTTGCGCAGGCCGTGGATGTAGACTTCAACCGCGTTGCTGGACACCTCGTCGCGCCAGCTGTACAGTTTTTCTTCGAGCTGGGCGCGCGACAGCACGGCGCCGGGCCGCGCAATCAGCGCTTCGAGCACCGCCCATTCGCGCGCCGACAGCGTCGCCGGCGCGCCATCGACCATCACTTCGCGGGTGGCCGGATTGATGGTGATGTGCTTGTATTCGAAGATCGGCTCGGCGCGGCCGGCGGAACGGCGCATCAAGGCGCGGATGCGCGCCAGCAGCTCATCGAGATCGTACGGTTTGAGGACATAATCGTCGGCCCCCGCGTCGAGCCCGGCGATGCGCGAGCTGACCGAATCGCGGGCGGTGGCCACCAGCACCGGGGTGCGGTCCTTGCGGGCGCGCATGGCGCGCAGCACCTCAATGCCATCCTTGCGCGGCAGGCCCAGGTCGAGCAGCACCAGGTCGTAGCTTTGCGACTGCACCAGCGCGGTGTCGGCCATCTCGCCGTCCTTGACCCAGTCGACGGCGTAGTGCTCGGCCCTGAGCAGGTCGAGCACCACTTCGCCGATCATCACATCGTCTTCCACCAGCAAAAGCCGCATTGCCATCCCTTGTTGTCGTCAGCCGAACCTGTTAGCGGAACCCTTGACTGAATCCTTGACCGAGCCCTTAGCCAATCCGCACCGGTATGAAGATCTTGTCACTGCCGCGCTGAATCAGCAAGGCCACCGACTTGGTCGAGCTGCCGACCGCCGCGCGCACCTGCTCGACGCTGGTCACCGCACGGCCATTGATCGACAGCAGCACGTCGCCCGGCTGCACGCCGGCGTTCGCCGCCGCGCCGCTGGCATCCTCGATCACCAGCCCGGCGCCGATGCCCGACTGGCGCCGTTCCATCGGTTCGAGCGGGCGCAGCGACAGGCCAAGCCGGGCGTGGCTGTCGGCGCCGGCCACCGCTTCGCGCCCGGCCGGTTCAGCCTTCTCGCTGGCGTCGCCGAGGCGGGCGCCGATCTGCACAATCTTGCCGTCGCGCCAGACGTCCAGCTTGACTTGGTCGCCCGGCGTGGCAATGCTGAGCATCGCCGGCAGATCGCCCGAGGCGACGATCGGCTTGCCATCCAGTTTGCGGATGACGTCGCCCGACCTGATGCCGGCCTTGTCGGCGGCGCCGCCGCGTTCGACGTTCGACACCAGCGCGCCCTCGGGCGACTCCAGCTTGAACGAGTCGGCAAAGCCCTGGTTCACTTCCTGCACCGTCACACCGAGCTTGGCATGCTTGACCGTGCCGGTCGCCACCAGTTGCTCCTTGATGCGGTAGGCGACGTCGATCGGAATGGCAAACGACAGGCCCTGGTAGCCGCCGGTCTGGCTGTAGATCTGCGAATTGATGCCGACCACTTCGCCGCGCGTATTGAACAGCGGCCCGCCCGAGTTGCCGGGATTGACGGCAACGTCGGTCTGGATGAACGGCACGGCGCTGTCGTCCGGCAGCGAGCGGCCCTTGGCGCTCACCACGCCGGCCGTCACGGTGCTGTCAAGGCCGAAGGGCGAGCCGATCGCCAGCACCCATTCGCCCACTTTCAGCTCGCTTGACTTGCCGATCGGAACCACCGGCAGGTTCTTGGCGTCGATCTTGAGCACCGCCACGTCGGTCTTCGGGTCGGAGCCGAGCACGCGGGCGCGGTATTCGCGCCGGTCTTGCAGCTTGACCGTGACTTCCTTGGCGTCGCGCACCACGTGCGCATTGGTCAGGATGACGCCGTCCGGACTGACTATGAATCCGGAGCCAGCGCCAAAAACGGGCGTGTCGCGTGGTTGGGCACGGGGGTTTTGCGGCCCCTGGAAGCGACGGAAAAATTCGGAAAATGGATCGTCCTCGTCGGGCTGCTGGCCGCGTTGACCGCGTCCGGGTCCCGACATGGCGGTCTTGGTGCTGCCGGTGACGCGGATGTTGACGACGGCCGGGCCCATGCGCGCGACGATCTGCGTAAAATCCGGCAGCGCCATCGCTACCGCCGATCCGGGCGCGGCCGGCGGCGCCGCAGCTGCAGCCGGCACAGCGACGTAGTTGGCCTGCGCAGCGGCGGCGTTGACCGCCACCGCATTGTTATGGTTCACCGCAATCGCACCTACCGCGCCGCCGATAATGCCGGCGGCGGCAAGGGCCAAGGTCAGACGCTTGGCGGAGATGGCAGTAACGGCAGCTTGATTTTGCATGGTCGTACTCCTACGATTGAGTGGGGTTGACTATCCTGCTGATGGCTTGTTTATGGCTTGCTGATGACTTGCCGGTAGCTTGTTTGTGTCTCGTTGTTGATCAGTGTGTACCCGCAGACTTAGGGTTTCCTTAAGCTCATGCAAAAGAGGCGCCCCGTCCTGCAAGCGCCCCTTGATCAGCCGGGTAAAACCGCATCCACCAAAGTCAGGGCCTTGCCCTTACGCGCTCTGGCGCTGCTTGATCGCCTGCACGTTCTCGCCGCCGTCGATGGCGATCCGGCGCGGCTTGAGCGCTTCCGGCACTTCGCGCACCAGTTCGATCGTCAGCATGCCGTTGTCGAACGACGCCGTGGTGACCTTGACGTGGTTGGCCAATTGGAAGCGCTGCTCGAAGTCGCGCGCCGCGATGCCGCGGTGCAGGTAGGTGCGCTGCTGCGCATCCTTCTGCTTGCGGCCGGTGACGTGCAGCGCATCGCGCTCGGTGACGATCTCGACTTCGGAACGGTCGAAGCCGGCGAGCGCCATCACAATGCGGTACTGGTCTTCGCTGACCAGCTCGATGTTGTACGGCGGGTAGCTCGGCTGGGCATCGGCGCGCTGCTCGAGCAGGTTGGCCAGGCGGTCGAAGCCGATGGCGGAACGATACAAAGGGGTAAGGTCGAAGGTACGCATGATTGTTATCCTTGTAAAAAGTTAAGCGATAGGTTGACGGACCTCTGATGAGCATCCGTTGGGTCCAATCTAGGGCTGAAAACGCAGCATTTCAAGGCCTTGAAAATGACGGTTTTTTGCCCAATGGACCAACAAAAATGTGCCCAAACTCGGCCGCCATCCCGGCATTTACCCCGTGCTACACTCCCGCACCCGATTTGTTTGCCTTCCTCAATTATTTTTTTGCCTGCTCATGACCGCACCGTTCAAGAAGCACCTTCGCCTGCCCCGCCTGCTCGCATCGATCACCTGTGCCGCGCTTGCCACGGCCTCGCTGACGGCCCGCGCCGGCGTGCCGCCGGTTCTCGACCAGCCGTATCCCGGCACCATCGTCCTGCGGGTCGATGCGCGCAACCTGAGTCAGCAGATGCTGCGCATGACGATGTCGATCCCTGTGACGCCGGGCCCGCTGACGATGCTGTATCCGCAATGACTGCCAGGCAACCGCGGCCCCAGCGGCCCGCTGACGCAACTGGCCGGCCTGACATTTTCCGGCAACGGCAAGCCGATCGACTGGGTGCGCGACCCGCTGCAGGTGCACGCTTTTCATTTGACGGTGCCGGCCGACGTTTCCACGCTGGAAGCGCAATACCAGTTCCTGTCGCCGCTGGACGCCGCGCAAGGACGCATCACGATGACGGCCGACATCCTCGGGGTGCAGTGGCCGTCGGTGACGCTGTATCCGGCCGGCTACAACAGCCGCCGCATCACGGTGCAGCCGAGCCTGATTCTGCCGGACGGCTGGCAGTACGGCAGCGCGCTGGAAACGGCGGCGCGCAGCGGCAATGAAGTTGTTTTCAAGCCGCTCGACCTGGAGACGCTGATCGACTCGCCCCTGTTCGCCGGTCGCCATTTCAAGCGCATCGACCTTGATCCGGGCGCCCGGGTACCGGTGTTGCTCGACATCGTGGCCGACAACCTTGAGAGCCTGGAAGCGAAGCCCGAGCAGATCGCGCCGCACCGGGCGCTGGTCAAGCAGGCCGCCAGGCTGTTCGGCTCCCGCCACTACCGGCGCTACCATTTTCTGCTGGCGCTGTCGGACGATTTCGGCGGCATCGGGCGCGAGCACCACCAGTCGAGCGAAAACGGCGTCAAGCCGGGCTACTTTACCGAGTGGGCCAAGGGCGAGGCCGGGCGCGACCTGCTGGCCCACGAGTACACCCATTCATGGAACGGCAAGTTCCGCCGCCCGGCCGGCCAGAACGTGCCGAACTTTAACCTGCCGCTGCAAAACGACTTGCTGTGGGTGTACGAGGGCCAGACCCAGTACTGGGGCAAGGTGCTGGCGGCGCGCTCCGGCCTGATCAGCGAAAAAGGCACGCAAGACGGCATCGCCGCGGCCGCCGCTTACTACGACAACGTGCAGGGCCGTTCATGGCGGGCGCTGCAAGATACCGTCAACGACCCGATCATCAGCGGCCGCCGTCCGCTCGGCTGGAGCAACTGGCAGCGCGCCGAGGATTACTACACCGAAGGCATGTTCATCTGGCTCGACGTCGACACGAAAATGCGCGAAATGTCGGGCGAGACGCGCTCGCTGGACGATTTCGCGCGGGCGTTTTACGGCATCAACGACAACAGCGTTGTGCCGGCCTTCTACACGTTCGAAGACGTCGTCGCCGCGCTCGACAAGGTGCAGCCGTTCGACTGGGCGCCGTTCCTGCGCCGCCGCCTCGACGGCCACGCCAGCGGCGCGCCGCTCGACGGCCTGGCGCGCGCCGGCTGGAAACTGGTCTACACCGACACGCCGAGCGCGTACGGCACAGCCGCCGACGAGCAGCGCAAGTCGACCGATTTCAGTTATTCGCTCGGGCTGTCGGTCAGGCACGACGGCGCCGTCGCGCAAGTGCAGTGGGATGGCGTTGCCTTTCGCGCCGGCCTTGCCGCCAACAGCACCATCGTCGCCGTCAACCACCGCGCCTACAAGGGCGCGGTGCTGAAGGCGGCGGTCAAGGCGGCAAAAGACGGCAAGGCGCCAATCGAATTGCTGGTGAAACAGGGCGCCAATTACAGCACCATCGCCCTCGACTACCACGGCGGCCTGCGCTACCCCCACCTCGAGCGCATTCCAGCCAGCCTGGACCGGCTCGCGACGATTCTCAAGCCGCTCAGGTAATGTGCCGATGGTGTATGCTGGGAACATGACTACAGATACCGACATCGAGCTGAGTGGACCGTTCAAGGCCAGCGACAGCAGCGGCCGTTCCCACGACGTCAAGGCAATTCGCATTTTCGACGAGGGTTACGGGATTATTGATGTGTACGTGGATTTTGCGGCGCCGGTCGACGCCGGGCTGTACAAGGACGCCAAGCTGGTCGGCAACATCATCGACCGCCTGCGCGCCTTGGGCTACGTCGGCCCGAATTTCGGCCACAGCGATCCAGGTTTGCAGGACAGCAAGCTGATTGTGCTCGAAGCGCCGGAAGAGTTCAGCGAGTTTGCCAAGAAGAAGGGGTGGAAGAATCTGGCGGAGGAGTTTGACGACGAGTGACGGGAGGGATTGCTGCTTTCTGCTGTCATTTTTAAGCCTTCTGCCCATTTTTTGCATGTCGTCTCGCCTGTTAGTGCCCTCAGCCGAACAACCCGTGCAAAAACCAGCGTGGCGCTGCGTCTTCGGCCACCCCGGGCACCCCGACCACCCCGGGCACCCCGATCAGGCGCTCGCGGTACACCCAGTAATGGGCGTGGTCTTGTCCCTCTGCAATAAAATAATCGCGCGTCTGCGACTGGCTCCACCAGCCCGCTTCGATGCGCTCGGGCGTGGACGCCATTTTTAAAGGCGAGCCGTAAAACGGCCGGTCGTTGCGCATCAGCAGGGCGATCGGCTTGGCCAGCAGCCAGGTCGGGCGCGGCAGGCTGAGCACATCAAGCGGCATCTGCACCGCATGCGCCGCCGCGCGGATTTGCTGGTGCACCGGCACCCAGGCGTTCGCCAGTTCCGGCCGGTAGTCCGCAAGCGGCGCCGCCTGCAGCACGTTGTCCGGGCCGAGCCGCGCCACCAGCAGTTCGAGCATGCGCAACTGGTCCTGCTCGCTGCCGCCCGGCTCAGGAAACAGCGACTCGCTCGGCGGCGCCATCGGCTGCACCTGCGCCGCCTCCAGGCACAGGCCGATCACCGGCGCCTCCAGCACCTGCTTGGCCAAACGTTCCCTGAGCAGGCGCAGCAGGTGCTCGTCGCGCCAAGTCGGCTCGGCCAGCACGATCTCGAGCACCGTTGGCGCGCGCGCCACCCGGCCGCGCTCGTGCTCGAGCTGCAAGCGGATGCGCCCGACGGCAAGCTGGCGCGCGCACAGCCAGCCGGTCATTTGCAACAGCAGCCGGTGGGCGCCGAACAGCAGCGCCTCGGCGTGCTCGACCCGGTCGAACAGGTCGAGCTTGGCGCTGAAGGTGGCCGGCGCCTTGATCCAGTCGAACAATTCGGGCGTCATGCCGTGGGCGGCGTCGAGCATGTCGAGCAACGCCCCGCCGCAGCGCCGCTGCAGGCCAGGCCGCGGCAGGTGCCGCAGGTCGCCCAGCGTAAAGCAGCCGATGCCGTCGAACCAGGCGGCGAACGGCCGCGCCGGCGGCAGCAAGCCGGCCGGCAGCCGATCGAGCCGGCGCACCAGCGACGCCATGGTGGCGCTGCGCCCGCCGCCGTGGCGCGCCAGCAGCCAGGCGCCGCGCGCCGTCGGCGCGCAGCTGAGCGCGCCGGTGAAGCCGAGCGCGCGCAGGTTGGCGCGCACGCCCCGGCACAGCGCGCGGATGCCGCCAAACAGGCGCAGGCTGGCGCCGATGTCGATCAGCAGCGTCGCTTCCTCGGCCTCGGCCACCAGCGGGGTGTACTGCAACAGCGCCATCGCTACCGCATGCAGGGCCTCGGCTTCACGCTCGGCCGAGCGCTCGTACAGCCGCGCTTCGGGGTGAAGCATGAGGACGCCGCCGCGCCGCATCCCGATTTGCACGCCGGCCGCCGCCGCGAGCGCCGACAGGGCCAGCACGCGCTCGTGCTCGAGCACGACGCCGGCACTGTTGCCGTTGCCGTTGCCGTTGCCGTTGCCGTTGCCGTTGCCGTTGCCGTCACTGAACCAGTTCGGGCAGAATACTTCGAGCGGTAACTGGGGCAAATAAAGCCCGATCCAAAGTCGCATGGCGCTGCAGTAAAAAAGGGGGCAGAGGCAAGGGCAAAAACAGCGGCGTGTCGCGCTGCGGTCCCCGGCGTTTTACGAATTCGATGTCGAGCCCGCCGGGGGCCGGGCGCAACGACAGGCGCAAGGGCGCCGGCGAACTGTCTTGCGCCGCCGCAAGCGGGCGCAGCATGAAAAACAGGGTCTCGCCGCTGTGCGCCGCCAGGTGCAGCCGGCGCAGCGTCGCTGTGCACAATCCGCGCGCATGGTTTTGCCAGAACAGCACGGCGCCGCAACTGCCGCTGCGCAGCACCTGTTCGGCGGCCCACAACGCGTCGCTGCTGCGGCTGGTGCCGCTGGTGCGAATCCAGATCAGCTGCGACGGCGCCAGGCCGAGCGCGGCCAGCGCCAGCGCCTGCGGCGGATGGGGCGGCTGCAGCAGCACGATGCGGCGCCGCGCCGCCGCCGCCAGCGCCGGGCGCAACAGGCGCAGTTCGCCAATGCCGCTCTGTTGCAGCATCAGGTCGATCAGGGTGCCGGTCGGCCAACCGCCGCCCGGCAACTGGCTCGACAGCGTCGGATGGCCGGTATCGACACAGCGCGTGCTGGCATGGGCCAGCTGCGAGGCAAGCCACAGCGAAGGGTGCAAAGCTTGCGGCGCGGTAATGAATTGGTGGAGAGTCATGGTCGATCCGCTTAAAACTACTGTATGCATGAACAGTAGTAGCCGGATGCCGGTTTGGCAAGGTCTATCTTTTATTATGTGCACAAGCTTGATTTTTGGCTTGCAGCGAGGAGAAAAAGCAGCGGACCTGGCGCCCGCAATCAAACCTGCCTTCTGGATGAAAAAATGGAATAATAGGCGTCTGCTTACTCATGCTTATCGCCCACCGAATGAAATTTGCCTGTTCCGCTGTCCTTGCGCTCTTCCCTCTCCGCTGCGCGTTTGCCGCGCCGCGCCGGGCCGATAGCGCATGATCACCATGCAACTGGTCGGCGCCGTCCTGTTCGGCTGCGCCCTGGTCCACACGTTCGCCGCCAAGGCGTTCGGCGGGCTGGCGCGGCGCCACCCGCGACACGCCGGATTGTTCCACCTGCTGGGCGAAGTCGAGGTGGTGTTCGGTTTCTGGGCTTTCGTGCTGGTGCTGGCGATGGCGCTGCTGGCGGGCGGCACGGCGGCAATCGCGTACGCCGAATCGCGCCACTATACCGAGCCGCTGTTCGTGTTCGTGGTGATGGTGGTGGCCGCATCGAAGCCGGTGCTCGAGAGCATGCGCGCTATGCTCGCCCTGCTGGCGCGGGCGGCGCCGGTGCGCGCCGAACTGGCGCAGGTGTGGCTCGGCATGGCGCTGGTGCCGCTGGCCGGCTCGCTGATCACCGAACCGGCGGCGATGACGCTGGCCGCGCTGGTGCTGGCGCCGCAGATTTTTCGTCCCGGGATTCCCGAGTGGCTCAAGTACGGCGCCCTCGGCGTGTTGTTCGTCAACGTCTCGATCGGCGGCACCCTGACGTCGTACGCCGCGCCGCCGGTGCTGATGGTGGCCGGCACCTGGGGCTGGGACAGCGCCTTCATGGCCACCCACTTCGGCTGGAAGGCGGCCGTGGCGGTGCTGATCAACGCCACCGGCATCAGCCTGCTGCTGCGCCGCCACATCGATGCACCGCTGCATGTGGCGCCGGCCGATGCCGCAGCGGCCGAGGCCGCGCCGCCCGGACTGGCGCCGCGCATGCCGCGCGTGATTGCGCTGATCCACCTCGGTTTCCTCGCCGCCGTGGTGGTGCTGGCCCACCATCCGGTGCTGTTCCTCGGCGTGTTTTTGCTTTTTCTCGGTTTTACCCAGGCCTACCCGCGCCACCAGGATCCGCTGATCCTGAAGGAAGGCTTGCTGGTCGGCTTTTTCCTCGCCGGGCTGGTGGTGCTGGGCGGCATGCAGCAATGGTGGCTGCAGCCGCTGGTGTCCAGCCTCGGCCCGACCGCGCTGTTCTTCGGCGCGCTGGGGCTGACCGCGATTACCGACAACGCCGCCCTGACCTACCTCGGTTCGCTTATTTCCGGCCTCGGCGAGCAGGAAAAGTATATGCTGGTGGCCGGGGCGGTTGCCGGCGGCGGACTGACCGTGATCGCGAATGCGCCCAATCCGGCCGGCGTGGCGCTGCTGCGGCGCGGCTTCAACGACGAGTCGATCGGCGCGCTCGGCCTGTTTCTTGGCGCGCTGGCGCCGACCGCGGTCGCGGCGGCCATGCTTTTACAATGAAACGACCGCAAACTCAATAAACTCAAGCTTCACTTTTGCGGAGGCACCATGAACGACCCTGTCCTGACCAGCAAGATGGCGATGATCGCGCACTGCATCGCCCGCGCGCGCGAGGAATACGACAAGGACCCGATCACCTTCTTCGGCGACATCACGCGGCGCGACGCCGCCACGCTCAACGTGCTGCGGGCGTGGGAGGCGGCAATCGAAATGGGCGACGAAGTGATCGGCACCCACGCGCTGGGCACGCCAGGCGACGAGCGCGCAGTGTTCACCCTGCTGGCCACCCACGGCTGGATCGACGCGGCGCTGGCCGAAGACCTCAAGCACACCAGCGAATTCTGCCGCGCCGAGTTCGATTACCAGGCCGCGCCGCTGCCGGCACTGGTGACCATCGTCAAGCGCGGCCTCGACGGCCTGCAGGCGTTCGCGCTGGCGCTGGTGACACGCGACGCGGCCGAGGACGCCGACGCGGGCGAAGGAGGAAAAAAACGCCCACCCGGCGCTTCAGGCGCTGCGCCGATGACGTGAAAAAAAATCGAGCATCATCTTGCTGGCCTGCGGCCCGTGCCCGGAATTGAACGCCACGCTGGCGTCGCCGCCGCTCCACGCATGCTTGAGTTCGGCGATGCGCGCCACCCGCAGCACCACCTTGCGGCCGCGGTAGACATCGCGCAATTGATAGCCGTGATGACGGCGGGTTGCCGGCTTGAACGCCAGTTTTTCAACGCTGTCGGCCGGCAAATCGTTGACCAGCATTGCCTGGCGCGCCAGTTGCACCTGGTTGATGGGACGCACCACCTGGTCGTCCTCGCCCTGGATCAGGAT
>Ga0326734_1000255_pt1 | contig 15243 bp, 12 predicted proteins | sample 15_GP2_1315_FD_207944 | JGI IMG/M metagenome (GOLD analysis project Ga0326734, IMG submission 207944) | Glacier ice microbial communities from Ngari, Tibet, China - 15_GP2_131.5 | ecosystem: Environmental > Aquatic > Freshwater > Ice > Glacier | place: China: Ngari, Tibet | collected 2018-07-18 | reverse complement strand
TTAATACTCTTAATGACATTAATAGTTATTATTTTGCTGGACCTGGACAAAGAGAAATACTTGGTACTGGTTGGGGTGCTTATAATGCAATTACTGGATATTACTCTAATGTTGATAATGCTGTAGGTATTAAACGTATGGATTCTCTATTATATGGAGATAAATCTAATAAAATTGAAACTGCTGGTAATCTTATTTTAACTCTTTAATATAATATGGAAAATTTAAAAGATGTAAGAGAATTTCACGAAACATTTGGTCATCCTGTAGCTAATAAACCTATTCTTATTGATATAGATAGAGTTGGTAATAGAATTGATTGGATTGTTAGCGAATTAATGGAATTAAAAGATGCCATTAGAGCTGGTGATATTGTTGAACAAGGAGATGCATTAGTTGATGCTCAATATTTTCTTTCTGGTACTATTATTGAATGCGGAATGGCTGATATATTTCCTGCCATGTTTGCAGAAGTTCAGCGTTCTAATATGAGTAAAGCTTGTAATTCTTTTGAAGAAGCTGAAGCTACTATTGCTTTTCATAAGGATCTTCAAGGAGATTGTCATTATATTGAAAAAGTTATTACAGATGAGTACAATGTTTCTCGTACTGTTTATATTGTAATTCGTACTGGTGATTCTAAGATTATGAAATCTATTAATTACAGTCCTGCTAATTTGTCTTTTATTAAAGATATTATTTAAATAAATAAAAGTAATATTATTATTTGGGGTAATAATGTTACTATAACATCTAATCTATAAGTTAAAACAAATAATAATAATAATATGAATCTATTTAATTTTAATAAAAAAGAAAACAAAGAATTAGTTCATAAAGATAATGATAAAGATTCTACAGTACTTGCATCTCATATTGATAAGCCAATTAATAGTGCTAATACTACAAAATCTTTTAATAATTTATTAGCTATTAAATTCAAAAAACTTAATGCTGAAAGTAATATACCTGATTACGATACACCTAATGATAATAAAATAGATTTAATGTCTATTGATTGTTCTTTTGATATTAAAAAGAAATTATTTGTTTATCATACAGGTTTAAGTGTAGATATTCCTGAAGGTTTTGTAATGCTTATTGTACCTATACCTTCTTTAGAAGATAATGGTTTTTATATACCTAATAACTTTGGTGTTATACATTCTGGTGATCAAAAAGAAATTACTGTTGAATTTAAAAACACCAATAGTACTTTTGCTTCACAACCTTATCAAGTAGGAGAAGTTGTTGCTCAATTTATTATTTTACCTTATCCTAGAATTAAAACTTTATTAGCTGAATAATGGAAGAAACTACTGATAATACTAATGAGTCTAAAGAACGCATTAGAAAACTAGATATAATGAATATTGTAGTTATTGATACACAAAACATTATTAATAAAATTCAAACTAATTTTCTTGTTGGTTATAGTTCTAGAGAAAAATCTTTAGTTATTACTAAGCTTGAAGAAGCTATTCTTTGGGCTAAAAAAGATATTGAATTACATCATAAATTATAAAATATGATTAATAAAATTAACTATGGTTTTGGTAAAGACTATATTTCTAACTGGGGTGTTAATGAAGCTCTAAGAGAAGTGTTTCAAAACTATATTGATTATGGAGATTATGAAATTAGCGTTAATGAATATGAAAATTCTAATAACGTACTTGTTAATATCTCTAATAATTATATACCTAATGAATTAGAATTTCTAAGATTAGGTAGTACTTCCAAAAAAGATGGTGACAAAATTGGGCATCATGGTGAAGGTCTTAAAGCTGCTTTTCTTATATTTGCTAGAGAAGATTTATACTTTAGAGTTGATACTAACAAATATACACTTACTTCTGGTTTTACTAAATCTATTATAGGTGAAACTCTTTATATAGATTATGAAAAACGTTTTTCTAAAGATCAATTTGTTACTGAATTTAATTGTCCAAAAGAAATATATAATTCTTTTATAAAGAATATTATTTCTGATGATGATGTTCTTTATAGAAATGATCATTATGGAGATTTACTTCATACTAATAAAGGTAATGGTAATATTTATTGTGGAGGTTTATTTGTATGTAAAATAAAAGGTATTAATTATTCTTATAATATTAAACCTGATCGTCTTATATTAGATAGGGATCGCTGTACTCCTAGAGATTTTGATTTAGATTATGCTACTAGTAATATACTATCAGCTTATCAAAAAAGTGATGCTTATTTAAATAGTCATGTTATTGATTATAATTCTAGAGAATATAGTTATAGCGGTCATGTTACTGAAGCAGCTATTGAAAAAATAGAATCTATTAATGCTAAAGGTACTATACAATATCTTGATACAAATACTAATAGTATGATTGTTAATGATAGAGTTATAGAAACTTTAAACAATCATCCTAAATTTATTAAAGTTAAAGAAATATCTTATCGTTCTCAACTTGCATCTAAAATTAAAGAGCTTAAACGTAATAGAACTATTACTTTACTTAAGTTATTTAAAAAGACTTATTGTTATAAACACAATATTGATATGAATATTGATATTGATGTTATTATTAATAGATTTAAAACAAAATAACAATGAATAAGCCATTAATAGAATTTGTTAATAGAAAGTCTATGATTATTAGAGAATCTGGCAGAAGTACTGATTTTATATCTCCTTCTTTTGGCTATGGTTGTTTATATAATTGTACTTATTGTTATATGAAAAGACATCTTCCTGATGGTCTAACTATAGCTAAAAATGAAGGAGATATATTAACAGCTATTAATAATCATTCTGTATGGCTTACTCCTAAAATCCCTAATCAAACTCATAAACAATATTATACTTATGACATATCTTGTAATGAAGATTTTGCTCTTCATTGTAAATATCATAATTGGCAAAGAATATTTGATTTCTTTAAAGATGATGATAAGATTATGGGATCTTTTGCTACTAAATATGTTAATATAGATTTACTAGAATATAATTCTAAAGAAAAAATAAGAATTAGATTTAGTTTAATTCCAGAAAATATTAGAGTAATAGTAGAGCCTAATACTAGTAAAATAGTTGATAGACTTAAAGCTATTAATCATTTTATAGAAGCTGGGTATGATGTTCATATTAATTTTAGTCCTATAATAGTTTATGATAATTGGTTATATGATTATAACCAATTATTTATTTTAATAGATTCTATAGTTAATCAAAAATACAAATCTAAAGTTCTTGCTGAATGTATATTCCTTACTCATAATGAGTCTAAGCATTTATATAATACTGAACATAATCTTCCCGGAGAATATCTATTATGGGCACCTAAACTACAAGAAAGTAAAGTTAGTCAATATGGAGGTAAAAATATTCGTTATAATAGATTTGTTAAGAAAGATTATATAAATCAATTTACTAAATTACATAATAAAGTTATTCCTTGGAATACTATTAGATATATATTTTAATACAAAATAATATGGCTGTGCCAATGTTTCCTGTTAATTCTTCTCACCTAGATCAAGTAGGTTGGCAAGATGGTAATCTTTATATTACTTTTAAAAATGGAAAGAAATATAAATATTTAGATGTTCCTGAAATGTGCTTTTACGAAATGAGAGCTAGTAATTCTATTGGAAGATATTTTGGTACTGATATTAAAAATAATTTTATTGCAGAAGAATTATAATGATTTATACTAAACATATACTTGCTCCTTTTAATGATATTGAAAAGGTTCAAAAATGTATTATTTGTGGAGAGATTATCCATAATTATCAAAATGCTATGTATGCTCTTGATCCAGATGGTAAACCTATAGTTGAAAAAGGATGGATGGAAGGTGAACATTATGTAAGTACTGGTAATCCTACTTATCTTCAAACTATAGCTCCTATTGAAGATTATGAAACAAAAATTGTTAATTGTAAATAATATAATAAAATGAATAATCAAGAAATTTTAAATAGTATAACTGTTCTTACTACTGCTTTAGACGCTTTAATTAGAGCTAATAATCTTGCTGCTATTAAAACAATAACAGATAAAATTGTTGAATTTACAAATAAACTTAGTGTATAGTTTATGATTAAAGCTCAAATTGTTGCAGACAGTCTTTCTCCATCAGGAGATCGACTTGTTTCTGTATTATGTACATTTCCTCGTATTATACTTGCAGAAGTTAATACTCATAGAATGCTTAGTAAAAATACTGCCAGTAGTAGAGCTATACCATTTTTTAAAATGCTTCAAAGTCTTTATGATAATCCTTTTATTCCTATTGCTTGGCAAACACATCATAGTGGTATGCAAGGTAGTGAATATGTATCTGTAAATAGCGTTATTTCTGTTTCACAATATGCTACTGATTTTATTTCTTTAATTAGAAATCAAGCAGATCAAGATAAATTTACTATTACAGAAGAATTTGAAGTTGTTCTTAATCAACTTGCTGGTAATTTTCTTAGAATATTTGCTGGATATGGTGATCTTACTATTATAGATTTTTGGTTAAAAACTAGAGATATTATTTCTACTTGTGCAACTATGCTATATACTTATGGAAAAGTTTCTAAGCAAATATGTAATAGATTATTAGAACCATTTATGTGGACTACTATGCTTATTACTGGACCTTTAGAAGAAGGTTGGGATAATTTCTTTAGTCTTCGTTGTCCTAATTATGAATATGAAATTGATGGTTTTGGTATTCAATCTTTTAAATCTAAAATAAATGTTATTAATGCTATTCATGAAGATGATATTGCCAAATTTGATTGTTTAGATATTGTAGGTTGGTTACAGTTTAATAAAGGTATGGCTGAAATACATATGATGGCTCTTGCTGAATGTATTTGGGATGCTTTTAATGAAAGTGTACCTAATAAACTTAATTCTGGTGAATGGCATATTCCTTTTGATAATAATATTGATGAATTAGAAGTTGCTAAACATATTATATTTCCTAAAGATCTTAGTAGACAAAGAGATAGAGATTTATTAGATTTTAACAAGGTTAAAGTTTCTACAGGTATGGCTGCTCAAACTTCTTATACTGTAATTGGTGTTGAAAAAGGTATTAATTATACTAACCTTATAAGTTTACATGATAGACTTATTAAACAAGAACCTCCTCATAGTTCTCCTATGGAACATTGTGCTCTTGTTATGACTCATGAACAATATTATTCTAATATAAAAGGAGAAGCTCCTTATATTACTACATTAGGTAATAATAATTTTGATGAATTATATAATGGAACTAATCATAAGGTATTTGGTTGGTGTAGAAACTTTAAAGGTTTTATTCCTTATCGTTATATTGTTGAAAATAATGGAAAATAAAATATTTAATTTAGAATTTATATGTATTGATTTTTGGAGTAAACCTGTGTATAAAGTTGTAGATAAAGAAGTTTACTTTTGTAGTACAGATATACTATTTCCAGATAAAGATATTGCTCCTAATAATACTCCTGCTGAAATTAATGCTTATTTTAAAGAACATCAAGATCAAATAGTTCTTTTAGGTGGTAATGTTGATGATGATCCTGATGGTAGAAAAGCTCCTCATTGGGAATATAATTTTATATAGATATGTCTAATATTATTAAAGTATTTCAATCTGGTAATAAAGCTGGATATATACTTGATCCTAGTAAAGAAACTATTAATTATTTAAATAAACAAAGAATGAAAAGTTATATTGGTGTTAAAATGATTATGGCTATTGCTATGACTAGAGGTGTAGCTACTAGTAGAGGTTTTACTGAAGATAGTATTACTTCTATTTCAGATGAAGAATCTTTAAAAGAAGGTTATGTTTGTGATAATGGTAAAAGTATTTGCTGGAAACCTAAAGAAGAATTTGAAGCATCTTATTACCCTATTGAAGATAAAACTAAAATTACTCGTAATGATGTAGAAGGTTTTATAGTTCAAGGTGAACCAATAAAATTTGGTGAAAAAACTACTATAGTTTTAGATACTACGTTAACTGGTTTTGATACTTTAGCTAGCGCTGCTTGTGTTGATCCTGCTAATTTTAATCTTAAAATAGGTGCTGATATAGCACGTAAAGATATTACTGATAAAATATGGGGGCATCTTGGTTTTGTTCTACAATGGGCTAAAAATGGTCTTAATGCTAAAGTTACCAATATAGATCATTTATTTGAAGGATATGGTATTTTTAAAGAATATCGTAGAAAAGGTAATTCAGAAATGAGACCTTATATAGACGGTGAAGATCTAACAGGTATTAGTATTTCTGATGAAGATAAAAAATTAAATACTTTAGTTGGAGGTATGATTGCTCGTAATCCTAAAAATTACAATGATGAATGGTATGTTGCTAAAAAGTATTTTGAAGATAATCTTGAACTTGCTAATACTATTAATTAAACATTAATTATAAAGATTCCCTCTACGGGCAAGATAATGCGGTTAATCGTATTTGTCTTTAACACCTTGCCCGTAGAGAAATAACTCACTATTAACCTTCTCAAACTTATGTTATCAGAGTACATACAACTAACGACAACTCTAGGAGTTATCATTATGTTTATATTATTACTAATTATAATACCAATGCTATGGTTTTTACTAAAACAACAAAAAGTTAATGTTACTTCTATTAATAATATTATTGAAGCCATTAAAAATTTAGATAATAATGTAGTATTATCTAATAATATTATTCATGATAATTTTAAAGATATTATTTCTAAATCTGTTGTTATTGATACTAAACAAGATTCTATTAAAGATACAGTAGATCAAATAATTAAAGGTATAATTCTTTATCATGCTGAAACATTAGATATTATTAAAGAAAAATCTAACCTTATTTATAGTAAAGTAATTAATACTAAAGGTATGGTTGAAAATATGCATAGTTATTTAGAGAATCATGAACCTATTAATACTATTAAAGATACTAATGATAATCTTATTTTGAAATCAACCTCAAATAAGCCTAATACAGCCAATAAACCTCGTAAGTTACGCAATATACCTAAAATTGATGGTGATGCTCTACAAAGCCATAAACAGCTTTAAAATCAAATATATTAGTGTACTGGTTTAGTAATATTTAAACCACTATAAAAATCAATATAAACAAGAAAAGGCTAACGAACAGGATTAATTCCCTGTAAGTTAGCCTTTTTTTTATTAATAAAATCTACTGATTAATCAGGATTAACTTTGTTAGCAATAGCTTTAGCAAACTTAATATTTAAAGCATTTTCATTAATTTTATAATAATTATTATTCTTAGTCATAGTGCTAAGTCTTTGATAAACTCTATATATCGGAGTATTACGATATAATAGAACAGCCATCTTATTTTCTCCTTTGTATAAACCAGTAGTATAATTAGGATTATATTCAGCATCAAATAACATTCCAGTAGCAATACCTAAACCTTTAATTAAATCTTTAGGTCCATTTTGAGCAGCAATAGGAGAAGACCATAAAGTTCCAGCTTCAGCAAATAAACCCATTGGGGTATACATTGAAGATTCTGAATTAAGTCTATCTGCCATATATAAAGCAGTAGATAAAAGTTCACTTTCTTTAATCTCATCATCATCTGTCATTAAATGTATAGATATAGCTACCATAAAAGCAGAAGTAATACCTAATAAATCTCCAAGAGCACGCCTCATGTTATTCTGTTCCCAGATAGGCATAAGTTGATAATTCATTTTAAGATTAAGAACAGTATCTATAGAAGCTTTAATTACTTCTTGAAATGAAGCAAGTGCTATATTCTCATTATCGCTTTCAACTCTAGCATTAACACGTTTACCTAAACCTTTAAACTCAACAGAAAGATAATCAGCAAGAGATACATAAGAACCTTTTTCTACACTAGAACGAAGCTCATTATAATATCCTTTCATACGATAACGTTTCATAATACCAGGATATATATGTTTATGATATTGCATAGCTAAACCACCCCACCATTCTTTCTCAATACTAGCAGCACCTATCTTATCATATACACCATGTATTTTTTTATTAATAGTAACAACTTTTTGAACAAACTCACCTAACATAATATTAGACATAGGGCTGTTATCTTTCTTTTTAACATAACCGTCTACTAATTCAAATTGATCTTCAGCTAAAGGATTTTTATTAAATTCCTCTTTAGAAGTAGAAAGAGCTTCTTTTCTTTTAGTAATATATTGTTGAATTAATTGTTTATCTCCAACATCTCTAAGAAATTCTTCATTAAAATCTTTAGTAAAACTATCATATTTACGCAGTTCATTAAGATCTGTTTTAATATCTTTAAGGAAACTCTTATATCTAATTAGCAAATCTTCTTTACCATTAAGCATTCCCATAAGAGTTTGAACCTCTAGCTCCCAATTATAGTTAGAAATACTACCAACTCTCATTTGACCGTCAGTATCTTTAAATACTCTATGAGATTTAAGAATAGCAAACAATACACTATTTTGCATATAATGTTCACCACCACTTTGCATAGAATATAAACTGTTTCTAACTCTCTTAACAGTTTCAGTAGCCTTTTCATTAGGTCTACTTTCAGTAAAAGCTTCAAAATCAACTATATTAAAGAATTTAACAATACCAACTGATAAATTGTTAGTAGTATCGCTATACATATCAGATAACATACTAAGACTATTAGAAAAATATCTAGCTTGTCCTTTAGCAAATGTATCTTTATCAAAATAATCTTGAGCAGCAACTTCTCCTAATACGTTAGCCATACCAGTAGCAATATTAGAAACGCCTCCCATAACATTCGCAATCATGTATTTAGCAGAAGTAATATTTTGTGCTAAATCTGCATATTTACTATAAGGACTACCTTTCTTAAATTGATCAAATAGAATACGTCTAGTCCAATTTTGAACAATATCTTGAGTTCTAGTTTGAGATACAGTTTGAAATCTATCTTGTTCTATTGAACTTTTCTTACCATCTTTTTTAAGATTTCTACCCCAAGCACTTTCTTTAAAAGCAGGAGTTTCTTTTAAATCTTCAAGTAATAAATATATAGTATTTTTAGAACGTTTTTTAGCATTATATTCAGTAGCTTTACCTATAAAGTCATTAAATACACTTCTCCAATCATTATCTAATAATTCATTATCTAATTTAAGATTAGCAGCATCAATAGATTTATTCTCTTTACGAATATCTTCAACATCTTTAGCATAATCTTCTGGACTTTGTCTAGTTCCAATACTAGGAATTTTAATATGTTCTTTATATCCTTTTTGTTTAATCAAAGACATCATATTAAAATCAGTATCAAAATCATTAACATAATCAACTTTATCAGTCCATTGTTGTTCACCAGTATTTCTAAACTCTAAACCTACAGAACCTAATACTTGACTAACATACCATTTAGCATCAGGTTTATATGTAGCACGACGAGGTAAATAACCTTGTTCTGCAAACATTCTCATACTATGAGTACTGGCATGAGAGTTAATAGTAGATTGAAATAAATCTAACATATCCTTTTCTTTAGGAGAAAGATTAATTAAATTATTATACTCACCAGTTTCAATATTATAGTTAGTTGAATATTGCTTATTATTAGCATTTACATATTCATCTTTAACAGTACGTTCAGTATTATCATATGTTGGAGCATAACTATAAGTTCCTTTAAGATTACCATTAGGATTAACCTGCATAGTAGTCCAAACTTTAAGTGGTTCCATTCTATGAGTATAAGGATTAAAAGAATGATTAGCGTTATACCATTCATTAAATTTACCTTGTTTAGTAGCTTCTTTTAATGCTGAATGATAATATTCATTAGTAACATACTCTATATCATTCTCAATAGTATTTCTAGCTTTAGTTTTAACATCATCTATATAAGTTTTATCTTTAGGTAAGATATAACCAAATATATCATTATTAGGAACAAAACTACCATCATCTTTAGTAACGTAATTACCTTGTTTATCGGTTTGAATGAATATATTCAACCAAGTATCATATTGTTTACTATTTTTAAGATTATTTTGAGCATAAGCCCATTCAGTATTAAATCTTACATCATGAGTTAAAAAATCAACATTAGCTTTAAATCTTTTAGCTAATTCTTTATTATCACGATTACCTTTAATATTATGTAAAGTTCTATAATATCCACCAAGATTATCAAGTTCTTCTTCAGTAAGTTTATCAAATAAATCTTTAGAATTAACTTGACCAGTATTTACATCAATAGTTTTACTTAACAATTTATTAATTTCACCTATAACTCTTAATCTTTCAACATTTACTCCACTATCATTTTCACTACCAGCACGAAGCATACGATAAAATTTATCACTAAGAACAGGTAATCCAGCAGGAATATCTTTTATTAAAATAGCCTCACCAGCATTACTATCATAAGTCCAAGAATACTTATGTTGAGTAAGTTCTTTAATTTTAGATATCTGTTCAGCAGTAAGTTTACGAGCATCTAAATTACCAAAATCATCATAAGCATCACTATCTTTTAATAATTTCTTAAGTTCTGTAGAATTAGGATTATCTTTAACTTTAAGAGCAGCAAAAGCAGCGCTAATAGTTTTTTGTGCTTCTTCATTTAAACTATATATAGTATTACCTTGAATCCATTCATAAGCTTCACGATAATGCTCATTATTAAGTTTTTGATCAAGAGTATCTATAGGATGTTTCTTTTCATATTGTTTTATGATAGTAGTATAATACTCAAGAGTATCTTTAAAACCATCAGTTTCATCATAATTAAAATATTCTCTATCTAAAGATCTTTTAGCTTCTATATAGTTTCTAAGTCTAATAGCACGAAAACGTTGTTCATCGGATTTAAGTTCACCATCTTCTTTAATTTCTGAAGTAATATTACGTATTTTAGCATTTAATTCTCTACGTCTATCTCTTTCTTCTTTGTTAGAACCACTAATTATATTTTCTTTATTATAAAGTTCATCAGTTAGATCTTTATATTTAATATACTCTTGAGGTGCAGAATTAATAACATTTCCAACTAAAGCATTATTTTCATGATAGTAACTAGAAGAAACTTCTTGTTGAACATTTTTAGCTCTCCATTTATCTCTAGCTAATTTAGTTTTATAAAAACCAAGAGGATCATTTTTATAATTCTCTTTAGCAACTTTAAGATCTAAAACAACTTTTTCTCTATCTTCTAAAAACTTTTCACTATACGGATTAATAAATTTACCTTCTTTAGTAATAATATTACTTTGATTATACTCTCCAGGTCTAGCTAAAATAGCATCATGTTGCTTGTTAAAAGTAGCAATTGATTTAGGAGCTATAACTTTAGTAGCTTCATTAAGAATAGAATAAACATGTTTAGTGACAGCTTGAACTTGTTTATGATTAAGTTCTCCTATATCACTAAATTGCATATCAAACCAATCAGTATCTCCAAACGTAGTTTTTAATTCTATAAGTCCATGACGAATAATAGGATTAGTAGAAAAATTATTAGCTATGTAATCATTAAATAAAAGATTAACAGCATTTTTAAGTTTAGAATTTGTACGAACTTCTGTTATAGAATCTCTAATAACTTCAATAGCTTTATTGGTAGAAGCATCTTCTCCAGTTAAACTAAGATTAAAAATATCATAAAATTGTTCTCCAAATGTTTTAGCTTCAAGAATAAGTTTAACTAACAAAGGATAATCTTCAGGATATTCAGTAAGATGTTTATATAAAGAAGGATCATCAATGCTATATGTTTCTCCATTAATAGCATTAAACGTATTAATATTTGTTAAATGCTCAATAGATTTACTTTTATAATAACTAGCAGCAGAAGTGTATATATTTCTTTGATTATCATGTATAGAATTATCACTAGTTCTATCTACACCTGCAATATCCATTCCTTTTTTAAACTTAGTAGCACGTTTATCATCGTTAGATAATGCACGTTTATTAAGTTCATTAAATATATCTCTAGCTACTTTATCATTATCAGTAAAATTAAATACGACATCTGCATCAAAATCTTCAATTAAATTAGTAACAGCATTCATTTGAGAAGCTGCTTCATCTTCTACTTGTTTCTTAAGTTCTTCATAATTTTCACGTTCTTGTTCACTAGTAACACGTTCAATCTTATAAAGAATAGGATTAATACTTTTACCATCAATAGAATTTTGCAAAGCTTTAAGTTCTTCAAATTTAATTTTAGTTCTATCTGCTTTAGGATTTTCTTTAAGTACTAAACTAAATTGTTTACTAAGACCATTTTTAGTAGTATGTCTAGAAATTTTAACAGTAGTAATATCATCACCATTAGGTATGTTTTGAACAATAAAACTATTATTAGGAATAAGAGAATTAATAAAAAGATTATCATTTCTAACAACAGCGTAATTACCTTGTTCCTCTACAGGCAAGTTAATATGATTTAGTATATCAGTTACAAACTTATTAACTTCTGCTATCTCAACAGGTTTGCCAAATTTACTAATACGTATTATTTCATTATTATTTTCAATAGTTTCAATAATAGATTTAGCATTATGAGGAGTAATAGTAAATTGAGCTTTAAGTATATTAATTTGATTTAATGTAATATTATCTTTAAGTAACTCATTAATAGGAGCACCATTATCTTCAGACATTTTTACAATAGCCTCATAATATTCAGATGCTTTATAAACATTATTTCTTTTATTAACAGAATATTCAGAAGTTTCATTACGTTCAAGAATATTTAAAGGATAAAGATAAACACCTTTATTATTACTTATAGTTTTATATAAAGTAATTTTTTGTTTATCATTAACATATTTCTTAATTCTAATATAATCTTTAGGATTATCTTCAACAATAGTAATATGTTCTAGTAATTCTTTAGTAGCTTCTTCAAAAGGAATATAAACAATACCTTCTCCTTGTAATTGTTTATTAAATGTAGAACCTATATCTTTATTACCTTGTTTATCTTTTTTAGGTTTAGATATAGAAATAACTTTAACTATTTCACTATGACTACGAACAAACTTATCAATAAATTTTTTAGTAGTACCTTCAGAATGACTAGTATATTTTACAAATTGTTGCTCAATAGCGTCAATAAGATTAATACCTTTATCTTCTAAATTAGAATATAAAGTATCATTAGTTATAATTTTACTAATACTACCTTTTTTAAATTTACCACCTTCAGCAATAAAAGAATACTTTATTAAATCAATAGCAGCAAGTCTAACTAAAGCATTCTTATGAAAGAAGCTTGATCTAAATGCAACATATATTTCTTCAATATCATCAATTTGATCACTATATTTTATAGATTGACTGCTAAAACCTCTTTGTTTAACTTCTTGTTGATGAAACATATTAACATCAAGAAAGGCAAAAATACCTCTATCCTCTTCAAAATTAGTTTGTATCCATATAACTTTTTGAGCAGGAGTAAGATGATTAAATTTATTAACATCTTCTTCTGTAGGATTATTAATATCATTGATTTCTAAAGATGAACTTTCAGTTACATCATAGCCAAATATACGACCTCGTTCTTCATCCCAATATAAATTATTACTTTCTGTTTGCTCTTCAATAATTTTATTATTAGGAGTAATTAATCCATAATTATTTAATGTTAAAGGGGTAGTTAAAAAAGGAACCGCAGCATAAACATTAGAAATCATATATTGCTTATACTCTTTATATTGTTCATCAGTAAAATTAATATTTAATCTAGCTTGAACAGTATCTGTAATAGCATTAAAAGCAGTACTTTCGGTAGGAAACAATTGACTATTAGCTTCAACACTAGGTTGAGTAGCATATTTTAAAAATGCAGCTAAATAAGGATAAGAACTAGATTTAACATCAATACCTTGTGTAGAATCAACACCAGGATATAAAGAATCAATTAAACTTCTACCATTAACTAATATAGTTAATCCAACTTTATCATTAGGATCACTTACATATTTAATTATATTATTTAAAGTAACTCTAGTACTTCTAATAGTTTGTTTTGCTCCAAATCTATCAGGATTACTAACTCTAGCAAGCGCTGCTATATTATTAGATGTATTACGATATTTATCAAAATTAAATATCATAGCAAGATCAAAAGCAGCATCTCTATATAGCTTTGTATCTACCCTTAATTCTGGATTATTAGTTATTTCGACCGATTTTAAGCGGTTTTGAAGCATTTTGCCATTAAGAGCAGGGGTAAGTAAATCTATACCTTTTACATAGGTTACATTAGCCGCAAATAGCTCCCTATAAGCCATTTGTAAATTACGATTACTACTTAATCCTTGTATAACAGACTTAATAGGAGTATACTCATTAACAGTACGACCACCAACAGTAATACCTAAATCAATAGCAATAGATTTAATAGCAGTATCAACAGGTCTAGAACTATTATTAATATAAATACTTTTAGTTTCAAAATAAGCATCTACAATTTTAGTAACTCCAGGTTGCATTAAGAAAGCTATAGCAGTATCATAATCAATACCTACATCTAATAATGTTTTGAAAGTACCAAAAGTATAATCATTTTCATTAAAAATAGTACCTTCTTTAACAGCATCTAAAATATGAGCAGTAGTTTGAGAACTATATACAGTAAGAAGTTTGCCAATAACATTACGATTGTTATTACTATTAGCAATCCTGTTGTGAGTAACACGAACAACTTTTTGTGATTTATCTTCTTCTACTTTATCATAAGCTTTTTTAATATTATTAATATTATAAACTAATATAGGTTTTTTAGTAATAGGGTCTATAATAGTTTCAGATAAATCATATTCTACAACAATTTCATGACCTTCTCCTAATTCAGATTTAGTATAATTATTAACTGAATTAAAAGTATCTCTAGTAACAGATAAAGATTTAAGCATGGCTCCAGTCATAGCATTCTCCATAAAATCAATTTGATCTAATGGATTATAAGTACTACGAGAAATAGATGAAGCTCCACGAAGATTATCCATTTTCTTCATAGAAGTGGTTAAATCTTCAAAATTACTACGAGAATAATTTTCTTCACGAGAAGTAGGACTTTTCATAATATTAATCATACTATCAAGTATTCTATTATTACGAGCACGACGACTATTTTGTTCTTCAATAGACCAGTTAGCAAATTCATTGTAACTAACAATACCAGCTTCTTTAGCAACGTTTTGAACTTTATTTAAATATTCTAAACGATTATCTTCATATAAACCTTTAATAAG
>Ga0326734_1000254_pt1 | contig 15268 bp, 17 predicted proteins | sample 15_GP2_1315_FD_207944 | JGI IMG/M metagenome (GOLD analysis project Ga0326734, IMG submission 207944) | Glacier ice microbial communities from Ngari, Tibet, China - 15_GP2_131.5 | ecosystem: Environmental > Aquatic > Freshwater > Ice > Glacier | place: China: Ngari, Tibet | collected 2018-07-18 | reverse complement strand
CACCTTGTGCTTGAGCTCAAGCACAAGGTGGGCAGCCAGATCGCAGCGCCGGCGTTTGACCGGCTGCCCTGCGCGGATGTTGGCATTGAGGAGGGCATGCCGTTTAAGGTGGGCACCCTCACCTTGAAGCCATTGCACACGCCCGGTCACACGGACGGCCATTTCGCCTACCTCTTCGGTGACCGGCTCTTCACGGGCGATGCGCTCTTGATCGAAGGATGCGGGCGCACGGACTTTCAAAACGGTGACGCTGATGCTTTGTTCAAAAGCGTGCATGAAAAACTGTTTACCTTGGCCGATGACACGCTGGTGTACCCCGCGCACGACTACAAGGATCGCCATGTCTCAACCATTGCACAGGAAAAAAAGCGCAATCCCCGGCTGGGTGAGGGCAAGAGCCTGGAAGAGTTCAAGGCCATCATGTCTAGCCTGAACCTGCCTTACCCCAAGTTCATCGACCATGCGGTGCCAGGAAACAAACAATGCGGCGTGTGCCCGTCGCACCTGCCTGATGACCTGGCCAGGTACTGCGCCCAAATGACAGACAGCCCGCAAGGCTGACGTTCCTTCCACCCACCCCAGGAGCCCCCATGGATCAATTCAAGCTATTGGACAACGGCATGCTGATCGGCCCGCAGCCAAGCGAGGACCACCTGCGCCAGGCCAAACAGGAAGGCATCAAAACGGTCATCGATTTGCGGCTGCCGAGCGAAACCCCCACGCCCAATGCGGAGCTGGTCGCCCATAGCGGCCTGGACTACGTGAACATTCCCGTCAACAAGGCCAGCTTGTCAGGCGATCAGGTTGACGCACTGGAGCGTGCGATGCAGGACAAGGAGGGGCCCTTTCTCATCCACTGCGCCACTGGAGCGCGAGTTGCCACGCTGCTGGTGCTGAGCCAGGCCAGAAAGAACGGCTGGACCGCCCAGCGCGCATTTCAAGAAGCGCGGACGATGGGGTTTGACCTGGAAAACGCGCCAGAGTTTGCTGACTTCATCAGGTCAACGGCTGGCGACTGAACCTGAGCCCCGGAAAAACCATAGGGGTCATGCTAATGCTCAGCCATGAAAAACAACCCGTTGGGCGCAAAAGCGCCCATGTTGACCGGCAGTTTTGCCTGCTGAATTAACTCGACACTTCAGAAATCAGGTGAATTCATGTTCTTCCAACGCATCAAAACCAAGGGACTCGGTCACAACGCCTATATGCTCGGCTGTGGTGAAGGCCTAGCGGTTGTGGTCGATCCGCGCCGTGACGTGGACGACTACGTCAAGCTGGCGCGCGATAACAATTTACGCATTGCCTATGTCCTGGAGACCCATCGCCAGGAAGACTTCGAGTTTGGCTCGCAAAGCCTGAGCGACATCACCGGGGCCAAAATCGTGACGGGAACGCATGCGCTGTTCGGCCGGTCTGACGTTCGCCTTGCCGATGGCGAAGCTTTCCAGGTGGGCACCACGCGTTTTGTCGCACTGGCAACCCCTGGACATACACCCGAGAGCATGAGCTATGCCGTCTATCCCCAGGACACCGAAAACACATGCTGGGCTGTCTTGACGGGGGACTGCCTATTTGTCGGCGATACCGGCCGCACTGATTTGCCCGATCCGGACAAGACCGGGGAAAACGCCGGGCTGCTGCACGATTCGGTCCATCAAAAGATTACGCCTTTGGGCGATCAGGCGTTTATTTTTCCGGCCCACGGGTCTGGCTCGGCATGGGGTGGCAACATTTCTGAACGCGACGACACGACCCTGGGCATTGAGAAAGCCACCAATCCCGTGTTCAAAAAAAGCCGGGAAGCATTCATGGCGCTCAAATGCAGTGAAAAACTGCCTCGTCCGCCTTACTTTACGCATATGGAGCAGGTCAATCTCGTGGGCGGACGGGCGCTTGGCTCCCACGCCGCAGGCCGTGTGCTCACGCCCCAGGAGTTCCAGGAAAGGATGCAAGAAGGCGTGGTGATCGACACCCGGCCGCCAGAAGCCTTTGCAGGCGCGCACATCCAGGGCTCCTACAACATCTGGCTCAAAGGCGTGGCAACTTTTGGCGGCTGGATTGCTGATGAAAAAACCAAACTATTTTTGATTGTCGAGCAGCCCGAGCAGGCACCAACGGCCATTGCCGCGCTAGCCCGAATTGGGATTGACTCGGTGCAAGGCGTGCTGTGCAACGGTCTTGAGGCTTGGCGCGAAGCGGGATTGCCCATTGACATGCTGGGTACCACCAGCGCACAGGAAGCGGCCCAATGGCTGGCAGAAGAGGCCGCGCATGTCCTGGATGTACGCGATGAGATGGAGTGGGCTGAGAAAAACATTCAGGGCGCACTCCATACCTACGTTGGGCACTTGGAGGACAAATTGCCGCCGGTGCCAAAAAGCAGCCGGCTTGTCGTTCACTGCAGTGTGGGCCATCGCTCCGGGCTGGCAGCAAGTATCTTGCGGCGCCATGGCTTCACCGCAGTCTTCAATATGCTGGGCGGCATTAAGGCGTGGGAGGCATTGGGTTTGCCGATGAAAGCATCGGCTTGACTGGAATTTCACACACGCGAGGTTTGTCATGCAAAAAGTCAACCAGGTTTGGCCTGTTTCAATCATCCCTACCCACGCATCATGAAAAGCGTTGCAATGCTTGTGGTGGCCTGCGCGGCTGTGACCACGGCCATGGCGCAGCCTGCAAAGCAGGGGCCAGTTCAACACCCGATGGCTGCGCAAGGTACGCCACCCAGCGTGACGGTTTGCATTGGTTGCCATGGCGCCAAGGGTGAAGGCATGAGCGCCTTTCCACGCCTGGCGGGAACTGGCCAGGCTTACCTGCTGGCGCAACTCGATGCGTTCGCAAACAGCGATCGCAAAAATCCTGTCATGCAGCCCATTGCACAAAGCTTGAAGCCAGCCGAGCGCCAGGCTCTGGCGTTGTACTTCAGCCAGTTGCCCTCGCCATTAGTCGCATCTGATCCAGCACAGCCTTCGCCCACCGATACAGGCGCCTGGCTGGCCACGCGTGGCCGCTGGGCTGACCAGGTCCCGGCCTGCGCGCAATGCCATGGGCCGGGCGGCAGTGGCGTTGGCGGCCAGTTTCCGCCATTGGCCGGGCTGCCTGCAGCCTACATCGCCGAGCAGTTGCAGGCCTGGAAAGCAGGCAGCCGCCCGCCCGGGCCGCTGGCGCTGATGGCGGGCGTGGCCAAAAAGCTATCGGACGCTGAAATCAGCGCCGTGGCTGCTTACTACGAAAAGATTTCGGCGTCGGCTCAAACATCGCTACCCAAAGCGGTACCAGGCGTGCCAGGCGCTGCAGTCACACCCGGTGCCTTGAACCCAGCAGCGCCCGCCCAAACGAAAGGTTCTCCATGAAAACAGAGCTTTCGGTTTCCAACTTCCGGGGCAATGGCCTGCTGCTCTTCATGGGCACCATGGTCGCCATTTTGCTGGTGGTGACGGTTGGCGGAAACATGCTGTTCACCCGTTTTTCTGGCAAGCCGGTGCCTTTGGTCTCAGCGCCACTTGCACAAACGCCCGCTGCGCAAACCACGGCTGTCGCCAGCCCTGCCGCGTCTGGACCGGGTGCCAGTGCAAAGCCGGCGGCTGTAACAGCTGCATTTGCGCCGCCCGCTGAAAACGAAATGCCCACAGGGGATTACGGCAAGGTCATCCGGCTGGGCCAGCAGGTGTTCATGGAAACGGGCCAGTACGCCAGCCGTTATGTCGGCAACAGCTTGACTTGCGCCAACTGTCACCTTGATGCCGGCCGGAAGGCCGATTCCGCGCCGCTGTGGGCGTCCTTCATCCACTACCCGGCCTTTCGCAACAAAACCGGCCAGGTGGACACGCTGGCCTCACGCATACAAGGCTGCTTTGAATACAGCATGAACGGCAAGGCGCCGCCCGCAGATGATCCGATCATCACGGCGCTGCAAACCTACGCGTTCTGGCTTGCCAAAGGCGCGCCGGTGGGCATGCCGCTTGCGGGCAGCGGCTACCCCAAGCTGAAAAAACCCGCGCAGCCTGCCGATTACGCACGCGGCGAAAAAGTGTATGCGCAAAACTGCGCGCTGTGCCACGGCGCCGATGGCCTGGGCCAGCGCGCTGGCGACAAGCAGGTGTTTCCTCCGCTTTGGGGACCAAAATCGTTCAACTGGGGCGCCGGCATGCACCAGCTGGCCAACGCGGCTGGCTTCATTCAGGCCAACATGCCGCTGGGCAAAGGCGGCACTTTGAGCGAGCAGGAGGCCTGGGACGTCGCTGCCTTCATGAACAGCCATGAACGCCCGCAAGACCCGCGCTTCACCAAGTCAGTCGCCGAGACACGCAAGAAGTACCACGACACCGATGACTCGCTGTACGGCAAGACCGTCAACGGACATGTGCTTGGGAGCCCATGAAATGGTCGCGCCTCTTCTATCAGCACCCTGTTTTTCTGCATGGACTCCAGCGTGCTTTGCCGCATTGTGGGAAATAGGCCGCCAATCGCTGATTCGGTGAAACGGGTGGCCCCAAAAACCCATGTCAATCTTTTTAAACCAAGGAGTAATCCATGTCTGACTACGGATTTAAGACAACACTTTCGACGACTTTCGAGGTTGCTTTGCCCCAAGTGCTGGCCGCGCTCAAGGCCGAGGGTTTTGGCGTGCTCAGTGATATTGATGTGGCCGGCGCGATGAAGGAAAAACTCGACATCGACATGCCGCCCTATCGGATTCTTGGCGCTTGCAATCCGCCGCTTGCACACCGGGCCTTGCAGGCCGAGCCCGACATCGGCCTGTTGTTGCCGTGCAATGTGATCGTGCGGCAAGACGCCGACGGCCAGGTGACGGTCGGTTTCCTCGACCCGCAGCTGATGGTCGGCTTGACCGGCAACCCGAAGATTCGCGAAGTCGCCGACGATGCCGCTGCCCGGCTGCACCGCGTTTGCGATTCACTGGCCGGGCTGGCGACGCCATGAGCCCGACGCGGGTGGTTTGGAGTGCGCGCTGTCCGCAGGCTTGTTCAACGCGCGGCGTGTCACTTGCTATCGGCAGAGTTACCAATGTCGCTTCTGAGGATCGAGTCCGGCCCTCCGACCGCTGCGCCGTGATCGTCGATCCAGGCATTTTCAATCATCTTTTTGCGAGAGGTTCATGATGCAACGACGTCTTCGAATGCGAGCTGCCACAGCAGCTGCAGCGCTTTTCCTCGCCGTGTCCACTGGTCTGGTACAGGCTCAAGCGCCGGCACGGCCTGCCGTTCCGGGTTTCGGTGCCACCCACACCGCCCCGCAAGCCGCCGAGCGCCCGAGCAAGTCGCTTCGCTACAAGGTGGTGTTCAGCGTCACCCAGGGCAACGACGACACGACGAAGCCGAACGCAAGCCTCGAAAAAGTCGCGCGATTCATGAATTTGCTGGCAGCCGATGGCGTTCGGCCGGTTTCCGGCGATGTGGTGGCTGTGATGCATGGCAAGGCGACACCGATCGTGATGGACGACGCCGCCTACCGCACCCGCCACAACGGTGCTGCAAACCCCAACCTTGAACTGATCGACCAGCTCAAGAAGGCAGGCGTGTCTGTTCGGGTGTGCAGCCAGGCGTTGGCCGCGGCGTCAATTGCGCCCGAGGCCGTCGACAAGCGGGTCAAGATCGACGTGGCGGCGTTGACGACGCTGGCCAACCTGCAGTTGCGCGGCCACGCGCTGATTCCCGATTGATGCGCTTGCCAGTGCACTGCCACCGCCAATTCACTCGCGTGCGCCAGGGTCTGCCCGCAACAAGATTGAACAGTGCTACAAGCGCTCGGCTCTTGTGCTGTGTCTCCGCTCCGAAAAAGAGCTGGAGCTCAACCACTTCCGTGTTCGACGCGGCGCACTGATCACTTGATTTTTATCAGGAAATACCATGAACCAGTACACGAAACGCTTCTTGACTTCAACGGCCCTGTTCTTGAGTATCGCAGCGACCTGCTCGACCGCGGCCATTGCACAGGATGCGATCAACGTCTACGGCCCCGGCGGGCCCGCTCCGGCAATCCAGGAAGCGGCCAAGGCCTTCGGCGCTGCGAACCAGATGAGCGTCAACGTCGTCGCCGGGCCGACCAACCAATGGATCAACAAAGCCAAGCAAGACGCGGACATTGTTTTTAGCGGCGCCGAAAACATGATGACCGATTTCGCCAAGGCATTGCCCGGCGCGTTCGACCTCGCCGATGCGCAACCGATGTACCTGCGCCCGGTCGCGATCCTGGTGCGACCGGGCAACCCGAAAAAAATCCGCGGCTTTCGCGACCTGCTGGCGCCCGGCATCAAGGTGCTCACTGTTGCGGGTGCCGGCCAGACGGGCTTGTGGGAAGACGTGGCCGGCCGCACCGGTGACATCGCCATGGTGCGCGCGTTTCGCAAAAACATGGTGTTCCCGGAGGCGGCGAACAGCGGCGCCGCGAAACAGCAGTGGACCGAGCAAAAAGACATCGATGCGTGGCTCATCTGGAACATCTGGCAGGTCGCCAACCCGGAGCTGGCGCAGGTCGTCCCGATGGACGAACCCTTTCGCATCTATCGCGACACCGGGGTCGTGTTGACCCACAAGGGCAGCGCCCAGCCAAAGGCCAAGGCGTTCGTCGAGTTCCTGCAGTCGCCGGCAGGGCAGAAGATCTTCGCCAAGTGGGGTTGGGATACGCGGTGAAACACTTGCCCGACAGCACTGCGCGGATGCTCGCGCTTGAGGCGCTGCGCTCGGGGACCATTGCCTCACTGGCCATGATGCCGTTCGGATTGCTCTTCAAGTGGGTGGGTCTTCGCGTCGGCCACTACGGACCCAAGGTGGGTGAAGCGCTGTTCGGCCATCATCCCGACCCCTGGATGCCGGTGCTGCTGCTGGCACAGCATTTCGTGATCGGCTGGTTGTCCGCCTTGCCGTTGCTAATGTTCTGGCTGTGGCGCGCGCCACGGGCGATTCGACTGGGCGATGGTTTACTTTATGGCTTGGGGTACTACCTGGCGGTAAACGCCCTGGCTCTGCCCTGGCTGTTTGGCGATGCCTTTCCATGGCAGCTTGGCTGGCGCACCATCTATCCAAGTCTGGTCGTGCATCTGGTGTTTGGGGTTTCAATCGCCTTGACCGCACGCATGTTCGGATTTTTCCGATTCGCGCGCAGATAAGCGAAACCGGCAGAGCCTGCATTTGCTGTAAAAAGACGTGAAGGCCATAAATTTTAGATGACCGGCAAGGTGTCCATCCTGCCCTTCACTTAGGGCGGCCCGCTTCGCCGCTGATAACAAACTGCAAAAGACTCAATTTAGTAGGTGAGGTTACGCAGCTGTTTGTTTTCAGCGTTGAAAATGGGACAGCCATGCCCTTTTTGATTTGAGCGTGGATACATGAAGCGCTGTAATGCACGCTCCACCCCATGTGTGGGGGATAGATGCTTTGGTCTGCGCAAGCGCAGTCAATATCCTGATGCTGGTGCCATATCAGCAGTCGTCTGATGGGTAAAATTTTCTGGAAATTTCAAACATGCTTCGAGGCCCGCCGGGTTTCGCGGACGAAGCTGCAAGCTCCCCGCATAGCGGCTGGCAATCTCGCTGACGATGGAAAGACCCAGACCGCTGCCCTGGGAAGCGGTGCCACGCCGCCAGAACCGCTGCGTGGCCAGTGCGCAATCCGCCTTGCTCAAACCAGGCCCCTCATCGCAGACGCAAAATGCGACGGCCTGGTTTTCATCCATCTCCACGCGCAGCACCACTTCAGACGGGACAGTCGAATAGCGCATTGCATTGTCCAGAAGGTTACGCAATGCGCAGACCAGCAGCGATTCGGGCACTGCCAGTTCGATTGTTCGGTTGGGCAGGACCAGTCGCACGCGGCCCTTCGCAGGTTGACCGGCCTGGGCATCGTCAATTGCCAGCCGTGCGGCGGCATCTGCGAAGGATCGGCCTTGGGGGGCCGGTTGCAGCGAACCGTCCAGGCGCGCCAAAAGCAGTAACTGATCAAGCGTGTTTTGCAGCCGCAGCACCCCCCGCTCGACATCGGCCAATGCTTGCTGCGCCACAAGCGCGCCATCCGCTTTTCGGGTGGCAAGCCGCATGACCTGCAGGTGCGTTTTAATACCGGTCAAGGGCGTTCGCAGCTCGTGCGCCGCGTCGTCGGTGAACCGCCGTTCCCGGGCCATTGCTTCCTGCATGCGACCGACAAGATGCGCAATGGTGTCCACGAGCGGCCGCAGCTCGGGCGGCGCTTGTGTCTCTGGCAGTGGCGCGGTGTTTGACGGCCCGCGCCGTGCAAGCGCTGCGCGCACTTTCTCGATAGGGCGCAGGCCGCTACCGATGCCAAACCACAGCAGCAGCAAACTGCCGGCGAGCGCAACGGCAAAAGGAATCCCGGCCGTTAGGGCGATGTCCCGCAGCAGACTTTCCCGCACATCGATGCGATCGGCGGTGGCGATCCGGATGCCGCCTTCCTGCAGTACGTAGGTGCGCCAGAGTTTGCCGCCGAAGCTGCGCGTGCTGTAGCCCGGCTGCACGTCAGCCAGACCCGGGCTGCTGGTCGTTCGAGCCACCGGCTGCATCGTCACTTCTCCACGCAGCAGACTGACTTCACAGGCCAGGCCATCGCGCGCGACAACGTCGAGCGCCGATTCCATCGGCTTGCCCAACGCCATGCTTTCGCGCGGCAGTTGCATGACCAGCCCGGCCACCATGCGCGCTGAGGCAGCCAGCCGGTCATCGAGCGCTGTGCGAAGCTCACGCCGTACGTCGATGAGCATCCAGACCGCCACCAGGCTCCACAGCGTCACCAGCGACACGCCGATGATGGTCAAGAGGCGTACACGCAGACTCCACGGACGCCCAATGCGGGACTTGGCACTCAACGTTTTGTCTGCTTTTTCTGGCGCAGCATTTTTCAGGATGGACATGCGGTTCACCAGCCTGCTGCTCCCAGGCGATAGCCCTGACCACGGACGGTCTCGACAATGTTGGGGCCGAGCTTTCGGCGCAGGTGGTAGATGTGCACGTTGATGGCGTTGCTTTCGACCTCTTGCTCGAAGCCGTAGAGGCTGTCGCGCAGGCGTTCTGCGCTCAGAACGCGCTGTGGATGCTGCAGCAGCGCCCGGAGCAGGGCCAGTTCCCGGCGCGACAGGTCAATGCGCGCACCCTCGAGCGCAACCTCTCCCGTGGAGGCCAGAAATGACAACGAGCCATGATTGACTTGATTAACGCTTCGCCCGGCCGCACGGCGGTGCAGCGCATGCAGGCGCGCCAGCAACTCATCGAGGTCGAAGGGCTTGAGCAGGTAGTCATCGGCACCGGCCTGCAAGCCTTCGACCCGGTACTCGACGGCGTCCCGTGCGGTCAGAACCAGAACAGGCAGCGACTGCCCGCGCGTTCGCCAGCGTCGCAGCAGCGCCATACCGTCCTCGTCCGGAAGTCCCAAGTCAAGAATGCAGACATCGAAGTGAAAGCTGTCCAATGCAGCCTGGGCTGCGGCGGCGGTGCCGACCCAGTCCACCGTCAAGCCATGCAGTCGCAGCCCGGCAGTGACGCCACGGGCCACCAGCTCGTCGTCCTCGATTAACAGGATATGCAAAACTTTCCTCCGCGCTCAACCATGGCGTGGGAATTGTCGCATTCTGAAATATGGAACTGTTAACGCTCACTTAATCGTGCGCCAGCATGATGGACAACTCAAATTATTTAAGGCTCCCCCATTGCGTAGACCCTTCCTTACCTTCCTGCATGGCCTGCTGAACATCTGCATGGCGATGATTGCGGCGTTTGCGCTTGGCCAAGGCGCTGCCCATGCGGAAACCACATTCCTCGCTGCCGAAGAAGCATTTGTGCTCACCGTTGTCGACTCTGCAGGCAGTGCCCAGGGAGCTGCGTTGAACTGGAAGATCGCTCCAGGTTACTACCTGTACCGTGACCGCATCGACGTCACGACTCAACCACCCGGTACGCTTGTGCAGCTCGACCGTCCACCGGGCGAGCAAAAAAACGATCTAAACTTCGGTCTGATGCAGGTCTACCACGATGCAGTGACTGTCCAGGTGCATCCCGGCACGGCGCGCGATCTAACCGTGACCTGGCAAGGCTGCGCCGAAGCGGGTCTGTGTTACCCGCCCCAAATCCGAAATATTTCCTTGGGCGGTGGCGCTGGAAATGCGTCCGCAGGGTCAGCGCCGATTTCCAAGGTTGCCGCCAGTGAAGATACATACCCCAAGGTATCCCTGCTGCAAGCGGCGATGGGAAACGACAGCGCTGCCCAGCAGTTGCTGACTTCGCGCTCGCTGGCTTGGACGCTGCCGATATTTTTCCTTCTGGGCATCGCTTTGGCGTTCACGCCTTGCGTGCTGCCCATGGTTCCCATCGTGTCGAGCATCGTCGTGGGCAGCCAGGCCAGCCCACGGCGTTCGTTGGCGCTGTCGCTGGCGTTTGTGCTGCCCATGGCGCTGACCTACGCAGCGCTGGGTATCGCTGCGGCCCTGGCCGGCGCCAATCTGCAGGCATGGATGCAAAACCGCTGGACCCTGTTCGCGTTCGGTGGCGTTTTTGTCGTGCTGGCGCTGGGGATGTTTGGGTTCTTCGAACTCCAGCTGCCCGCTTTCCTGCGCAACCGGCTCGATCGCGTCAGCCGCGCGCGTCCAGGCGGAACGCTCTCTGGCGCTGCTGGCATGGGCGCCTTGTCGGCGCTGCTGGTCGGTCCCTGCATGACCGCTCCACTGGCAGGCGCTCTGCTCTACATCGCGCAAAGCGGCCATGTGGTGCAAGGCGGGCTGCTCCTTCTTTTCCTGGGACTGGGCATGGGTGTGCCGTTGCTGGTGGTCGCAGCGCTGGGCACGCGTTGCCTGCCAAGGCCCGGCCCCTGGATGATGCGCATCAAAGGCGTCTTTGGATTTTTGCTGCTGGGCACTGCCATCTGGATGGTGCAGCGTGTCGTGGCGCCCTTTGTAGCGCTGGCCCTGTGGGGCACGCTTTGCCTGGGCGTGGCGCTGACATTACACCAAATGCTGCGCGCTGGCGGTGCGGCCGATGCGGTTGGAACCGGGCCGGTATTGCTCGTGCGCTCCCTGGCGATCGCAGTTGGCCTGTGGGGCGCCGCCATGGTGCTTGGCGCTGCCGCTGGTAGTGCCGATCCCTGGCGTCCCCTTGCCGCCGGCATGGCAAGCGGCTCCGGGTCAGCAAGCCAGGACAAAGATACGGCGCCTGCGAGCGACTCCAGCTTCCAGACCGTGCGCAGCTCGCAGGAATTGCAGGCTCGTCTCGAAGAAGCTTTGGCCGCAGGCCAGCCGGTGCTGGTGGACTTCTATGCGGATTGGTGCGTGTCGTGCAAAACCATCGAGTCCGACGTGTTTGGCAACGGGGAGGTTCAGCATGCCCTGGCCGGCGTGATGCGCCTGCGCGCCGACATCACCCAAGGCAACGCGGCCCAGCAGGAGCTCATGCGCAAGTACCAGATCATCGGCCCCCCGACCGTGATGCTCTTCGATGTGCAAGGCCGCGAACGCCGGGATGCGCGCCTGGTGGGCGAGTTCACGGTGAAGGATCTTTTGCAGCGCCATCCCCAAGGAAGCACACTTTGATGAGTAACACGCTGCAGATAGGTCCGCTGACCTTCCCCTTTCAGCTGCTGCTGGTGTTCGCAGCCGTGGCATTGGCGCTGTTTGTCGCGAATTTTCTCGGGCGCAAGGCAGGCGTGGACGCTGACACACCCCTGTTTCGCCTGCTGCTGCTGGCCGTGCTGGCTGCCAGGGTGGGGTTTGTCATCGAGTACCGCGAAATCTACTTTGCAACGCCGCTGGACATGCTGGACATTCGCGACGGCGGCTGGCGACCGTTCGCAGGCGTTGTTGCCGCCTGGGTTGGGGCACTGCTGCTGGGCTGGCGGCGTCGGGCCGTCCGTTTGCCCGTCGTGGGGGCGCTGGCAGTTGCCACCCTGGTCTGGGGAGCGGGGACGGCAGCGCTGGCCTGGCAGCCCGTCCAGACCACCCAGCTGCCGAGCATCAGCTTGACCGGCGTGGATGGACGGCCCGTGGCATTGTCAGCATTCGCCGGTGCGCCGGTGGTGGTGAATCTTTGGGCCACATGGTGCCCGCCTTGCCAGCGCGAAATGCCCGTCATGGCCAAAGCGCAAGCCGACCATCCAGGCATTCATTTCGTGTTTTTCAACCAGGGCGAATCCCAGGCCAAGGTCCAGGCCTACCTTGCTGCGCACCAGCTCGGTCTGCGTAACGTGCTGCTCGACAAGGAAGGCCAGGCCGGCGCGCATTTCGGCCAAAAGGCGCTTCCCGCCACCTTGTTCTTCGATGCCCAAGGCCGCCTGGTCGATACGCGTATCGGCGAGCTGTCACATGCCACCCTGAGCCAGCGCTTCCAGGCGCTCGCACCCCGTTAATCCATTGAGCCACTAACCCAACCCTTGAACTCATGCATCCAAATCAACACTCGTTTCGTCGGGCACGCACGCTTCTACCTGTGTCCACCCTCCTGATCGGTCTCGCACTGAGCCCGGCTTCGGCCCAGGACAGCCCGCCCGTTCTCAAAGCGCTGCAAGCCAACGGCGTCACGGTGGTGGGCACCTTTCCGTCTGCCGGCGGCCTGACGGCCTGGGCCGGCTACAAAGGCCAGCAACCCATTGCGCTGTACGCCACACCCGACGGCAAACACCTGATCGCCGGAACACTGCTGGACAATCAAGGCATTGATGTCAACCAGGAGGCGCTGAAAAAGGCAGTGACTCAGCCCATGACCGATGCCGTGTGGGACCAGGTTGAGAAAAGTCACTGGATTGCAGATGGCTCTGGCAAGGCGCCGCGCATTGTTTACGTGCTGACGGATCCGAACTGCCCCTACTGCAACAAGCTGTGGTCGGACGCGCGGCCCTGGGTCAACGCGGGCAAGGTGCAACTGCGCCACATCATGGTCGGCATACTGACGCCCACCAGCGCCGGCAAGGCTGCAGCGCTGCTGACCAGCAAGGATCCAGCAACCACACTGGCTGACTACGAACAAGCCAACATGGCGGCCAACGCCAAGGTGATGGCCGCCGGGCGGCCCAAGCCGCTGGAAGACCATGGCATCAAGCCAATGGGCAAGATTCCCGCTGACGCGCAGGCCAAGCTCGAGGCCAACGAGCAGCTGATGCGGAGCCTGCAACTGCGTGCCACGCCAGCGTTGGTCTGGCGCGACGACAAGGGCGCGGTGCAGACACGCACCGGTGCACCGGACAGCGCCCTTGCAGCCGCTTTTGGCCCGCTTTGAGTTTCTAAAAGCAAATCGCATGCTGAAAACGCATGCAGTAACGGCATTTAAAATCCACCCGCAGGATCAGCTGGCAAACGCAGCCGGTTTCATTCAGGTGAACATGCCGTTGGGCAAAGGCGGCACTTTGAGCGAGCTGGAGGCCTGGGACGTGACTGCCTTCGTAAACAGCTATGAACGCCTGCGAAACCGTCAACGGGCCCTTGCTTGGAAACCCTTGAAATGGTCGCCTGCTCAGGCTTTGAAAATACGCGCCAGTAAAAATTCATCTGGCAGCCTCAAGCGTGGGGCAGTTAAAAATGTTCTGCAGGTGCACTAAGGCGGTCTGCATTGATTTTCAATATTCGGCCGCTCGCATGATGCCAAGTGACGAGTAACCGCCCAGCTGGGACGCATTACCGCTTGCCCAAATGCGTGTAATTACTTCTGCATCATCATGTCATGCATCATCATTTGCATGTCTTTGACGCTAACCATGCCATTGCTGCCTTTTTTCATCTTGTCGTACATGGCTTCGTGATGTTTCATGAACTCCTCCTTGGAGATCATTGCATCATTGTTGGTATCCATCATTTTCATGTCCATGCCGCCTTTCATGCCCGCACCGCCCTGCATGGATCCTTGTCGCATCATCATGCTGTCTTGGGCGCATCCGGAAAGGCTGGCAGCAAGCAAGGCAGCCAGGCTTATGGCAATCAAATTTTTCATCATCAACTCCTGTGATTAAAAATGTCGGATTTACGCACTAGCAGTCAAATTAACCCGACCCAAATTAACGACTTCTGTTCAGCGTCAAGTATGGCAGCCAAGTCAAAATTACAGTGGCGTGCTGATCAGGAATTTTTGAAAGCAAATGCTTTGACTTTCTGTATTAATTGCTGTTTTATAGGCCCTGAGCTTTAGCTTTTTCAGGAGTAGACGGCTGTGTTGGTGTATCAACAGCATTACTTTCTTTGCGCTTGAACAAAAGTTTTTCCAAGACGTACGCTCCAATATGCTCAATCCCTATGAGCTCCAAATTACGCTGGTCAAGCCCCTCTCAACTAACGATAAAAACCGTTGAACTAATCCGTTACGCTGTGGCAAGTGCGCGTAGACCGGCAGTGCGTTGTTGTCATACACGGCAATTGCCTTGAACGGCATTGCTGTCATGTCGAGTACGTCCTTTGACCGCATATATCTGCACGCTATCAAGCCTGTCATCGAAAAGGTATACGCATTTTGGCAAGCCATGCAGGCCTATGAACACTTGGCACGTGAACCATTCGGCAAAGTCCTTATCAAGGTCGTCGACTAATTTCAGCTTCAAGCGAACAGCAGACGTCTCGATTGGCAACCAAGGCACAGCTTAAATGGACCCATTGGTCGTAATTTGTAAAAATTCGCCTCACAAGAAGGAAGCTGGTGCGTGCGTGTGCCCCCTGACGCACAAAAAAGCGCTTGCCTGGTCATCATTCGTGGCTGTGCCCGTGACCGCTTTGTCCGCCATTTCCATGGGCGCCGGACTTCTCGCATCCGCCGAGAGCGGCCAGGAAGCCGACCATCAACAAGGCACTGACTACAATTTTGAGATTTTTCATGGTGATATGAATTCAGTTAAGGAAAAGAGAAGGTTTTCACAGAACCTGCATGCAGCGGGCGCTGCGACGGCAGGTCGCAGCGCCCTTCACTCACATCATCTTTTTGATGTCGGTGTAGTCACCGCGCGTGCGCAAGATAACCTTTACGTTGGACTTGCCCCGATTGCGCCAATACCAGCCGTGATTGCCGGTGAACGCTGCCTCCAGCACACCCTCGTCGGAGGAGACCCTACGACCTTTCTTGTAGCTGGTCGATTTTCCTAGTGCGTCGCCATGGGCGTCAAAGTTGACCTCGCCGCCCTCAACGACCCATGAATACTGCGCCTTGGCGCCCTGGACCATCTTCAGCTTGATTTCCGTGCCCTCGCCCGGCCTCAAAGTCACGGGCATCTCGTCGCGCCATTCGATCTTGGGTGCAGCCGGCTGAACAGGCGCCTTCGGGGCAGCAGCCACGGCAGCTTTTGCA
>Ga0326734_1000253_pt1 | contig 15272 bp, 15 predicted proteins | sample 15_GP2_1315_FD_207944 | JGI IMG/M metagenome (GOLD analysis project Ga0326734, IMG submission 207944) | Glacier ice microbial communities from Ngari, Tibet, China - 15_GP2_131.5 | ecosystem: Environmental > Aquatic > Freshwater > Ice > Glacier | place: China: Ngari, Tibet | collected 2018-07-18 | reverse complement strand
TCCACATCGAGCATGTCAGTCCAACGAGCATCTGTCATCTCGGCAAGTGAAGAATTGCGCAAGATTCCCGCGTTCGCGATGGCGTGGTCGAGGCGTCCATACTCGTCAACGGCCCTTTGAGCGAAAGCATCGACAGATGCAGTGCTCCGCACGTCAACTTCATGGACGACTGCCTCGCCACCGGCATCTGTGACCAGTCGAAGCGTTTCCTCGGGATCATGAGGGTCACCCGGAAAGGTCCCGAGAATGCTGCGGATGCCTTGTCCTGCATAGTGCACGGCGAGTGCTCGTCCGATGCCACTTGCGGCACCAGTGATGATCGCCACCCGAGATTCAGGCATTCCGGACTTCCCGCTGATTTTCAGGCTCAATGGCGAGGGATTCCTCAGCCAGGGGCTTGGCAGCGAACATCAACAACCCCGAGATGAGGGTGCCGAGTGCTCCTACCCAGAGTGCGGCGGTTCCCGTATTGGAGCCCGCAGCAACCACGGTAAAGAGTGCGCCACCGATGACAATTCCGGGCTGGCTCATCGCACCGATGAAGGCCAGGCCGGTAGCGCGGCAGCTCACCGGATAGCACTCGGCCATGAAGTACTGAATCGCACTGTACGGTCCGACGAGGAAGAACAGGCCGGCACCATAGCTCGCAACAATGGTCGCGGGGCTGCTCGCAAGTGGGCTCAGCATGACGGCGAAAGCAACTGAGGCCAAGATCCAACCGCTGATGATGGTGCGCTTGCGGCCGATCTTGTCGCCGAGCCAGCCGTGGAAGACATAGCCGAAGTAGGCGAGTGCGTTGATGACGATGAGCATCCAGAAGGCGTCTGAGAGTTCAACACCCTTGGCGTTTTTGAGTACGGAGCTTCCCAGAATACTGAAAATCATGATGCCAAAGAAGTTGAAAACCCAGGCAAGGGAGAACACGATCGTGTTTCGGCGCAGCTTCGGTTCCCAAATGAGCTTCAGTGGCGCGGTCGAGGAGTGTGCGACTCCGTAGGATCCGGCGAGCAGGTGGGCTTCTTCGGTGCGACCTGCTTTATCGAGACGCGCAAGTTCGCTGTGCAGTTCGAACTGAGGCGTTTCCTTGAGCTTTCGGGCGATTAGCCACACGATGATAATCGCGGGGATGGTGGCCATCAGGTAGAGGGCGCGCCAACCGAGTGTAGGGAGGAAAGCAAGTGCGAGCGCGCTTGCGAGCAGGAATCCGAGTGGCCAGCCACCCTGAATGAAGGAGTAGCTGAATCCGGGTCGTTTGCGCTTCTTTTCATCTTCCGTGACCTGGTAGACCTCGTTCATATAAGTCGCGTTGACTGCCTGCTCGGAGAAGCCGAGGCCACCGAACGAGCGCACGATGATGAGCAGTCCACTGCTGACGAACGCAATTCCGACAGGAATGATCGCGGTCAGACCTGACACGATGGCGGTGCCACCGACGGTAACCATCATGCCCTTGCGTCGGCCGAGGCGGTCGACTACTGGCCCGATTCCGAAGCAGACAATGGCCGTGCCGACGGCGATCCAGGTGTTGAGTGCGTACGCCTCAGATTCTGTCCAGCCAAAAGACTCCTGCATGGCAGGCAGCAAGGTGCCAAAGAGTCCGTAGTCGAATACTGCAATGGTCCAAGCGAAGAGCGCGAGAATCGTGGCAGTTCGGGTCTGTTTCACAGTGAAGGAAGGGAACTTGCGTTTCTCGTTCACTGCCGGAGCGGTGAGGTCCAGAGTCGGTGTTTTGAGTTTCATGCGGAGGTGACCTTTCTCGGTGAGCGTGCCAGGAATGAATCGGCAATCTGGTCAAAGGTGTTCCACGTGATGCCGTCGAACGAGTTGAAGTATTCGATGAGGCGCTCAAGCATGAGCAGTACCTGCGGGCGACCGGAGACGTCAGGATGGATTGTCATGGTGAAGGTGGCCTGGTCCATCTCGCGATAGACCCAGTCGAACTGGTCCTTCCACATCTGTTCGATGTCGCGCGGGTTCACGAAGCCATGCGAGTTCGGAGCAGCTTTGATGAACATCATCGGAGGGAGGTCATCGAGATACCAGTTGGCGGGAATCTCCACGAGATCAGTCTCAACGCCGCGAACGAGAGGCTCCATCCAGGTCTGAGCATCCCTGGCATAGTCGATTTTCTTCCAGCTATCACCAACTCGCACGTAGTACGGCTCGAAGTCCTTGTGCATGAGCGAGTGGTCGTACTTAATGCCGCGCTCAAGAAGGATTTCGTTCGTGACAGATGAGAACTCCCACCACGGCGCCACGTAACCGGTGGGTCGACGGCCGGAAACATCAGTAATCAACTCAATCGAGCGATCGAGGATGGTCGTCTCCTGCTCGCGGGTCATAGCGATCGGGTTCTCGTGTGAATAACCGTGCACTCCTATTTCGTGACCCGCATCCACGATCATGCGTGTGAGCTCGGGGAAGGTTTCGATGGAGTGTCCCGGGACGAACCATGTTGCGGGGAGGTTGTACTTTTCGAATAGTCGGATGAGCCGAGGCCCCCCGACTTCCCCAGCGAACATGCCGCGGGAGATATCGCACGGGGAGTCCTCGCCGCCGTAGGAACCAAGCATTCCGGCCACCGCGTCAACGTCCACTCCAAATGCGATCTGGATGTTTTTCTTCATTTCAGTGCCTCTCTTGTGGAGTTTTGCGGAATTAGTTCTGCGGAGGTGCTTGCGCCATGGCGAGTGAAGCTTGCAACGATGTCAGCAGTTGCGTGATTGAGCCGCAGGAGCAGGTTCAGTAGGATGAGCGACTGGGACGGACGCAGGAGGCCGGACGGGATTGCCCCCGCGGCGACAAGGTCGCGACCACCGCCGGCACCGTACACCGGTACCACGGGGCCAGCGCTCACTCTGGTGCTGAGGATCACGACTGCGCCGTTCTGGGTTGCCTCGGCGACAGCGGAACAAATAGAAACGTTGCCATTTCCGCTTCCGGTCCCCTGGAGAATGATTCCGCGTGCGCCGGCCTCAACAGCGGCGCGGAGCAGTGTTCCGTCAGCCCCCGGGTATGCACAGACGACGTCGACGCGTGGTTGCTCGCCCGGGCCGGCTTTCGGGAGGGACAGTGGTTCAAACCGCGGCTGGAGTTGGCTCATCGCGACGTCGCCGTCCCTCGTCACCGTGCCGGCCACGCCAAAATCGGGATTTTCAAAAGCCATAAGCGCAAATGTTTGAACCTTGCGTACGCCCCGGGCCTGAAAAATCTGTCCGGCGAAGCACACCAGCACTCCCCGACCGCGAGTGTGTGGCGAACCGGCCACAGCAATAGAACGTGCGAGATTATCCGGACCGTCGGGAACCGCGGCGTCGGCAGACATCTGGGCACCCGTAAATACAACGGGCCGAGAAGAATCGTGCGTGAGGTCGGCGAGGAAGGCTGTCTCTTCCATGGTGTCCGTGCCGTGCGACACAACCACCCCGCGCACAGTCGGGTCGGCGAGAGCGAGTTGGATCTGTGCGCAGATCTCGGTCATGTCATCCAGGGTGAGCGCGTAGGAACCAGCGCATGCGACATCCACCACACGAACCGGATATGGGGGCGGTGACAGGAGACTGCTCAGCACCTGCGATCCTGCGTCGGCAGCAACGGATGCCCCGTCGACATGTGCATCGGCTCGGGAAGAGATCGTGCCCCCCGTTGCCAACAGCACCACATGGGTACCTTGCGTGCCTGTCATTCGCTCTCCGAGCTTCTTTACCCAAACGTCTGGGCATTATGTGAGAGCGTAATAACCGATTAATTCGGCTAACAGCGCGCTTCATTGCGGTGGCATTATGAGCTGGATCGTGTGTTTCTGCGCTTTACCCAATCGTTTGGGTAAAGCGTTGGTACGACTATAGAATCGGGGCGCAAGCGTGTCAAGAAAGATTGGGAGAATCCTCCAACGAGGGATGAAACCTGGAGAAGGCGCGTATGAAGGAAAGTCAACCCGGCGCAAAGGCCATAACGCTCAAGAATCTGGCGGAGGAACTCGGCCTACACCCATCAACGGTGTCACGCATTCTCCATGCCGGAACGGATACCGCGCGCGGTGCGGCTGCACCGGCGACTGCGCAGCGGGTCAGAGACCTGGCCCGAAAAGTCGGCTACTCTCCCGATCCTCAGGCGAGCAGCTTGCGCACTGGCCGAACACGGCTATTGGGCGTTATCGTGCCCCGCCTGTCCGACCTAGTTCTGGCCATCATGTACGAGGGAATTGAAGAGGCTGCGAACGCAGCGAATTACTCCGCCTTCGTCATGAATTCCAACGACGACCCTGTCATCCAGCGTCAAAAAACCGAAATCATGCTGTCTCGTCGGGTCGAGGGCTTGATCATCGGCGACGCGCATCTTGATGAGCCGCTACTTGCCGACCTCGCACAACGGGGGATCCCGTTTGTGCTGATGAACCGCGCGGTGCCGGGTTTCCTATCTGCCACCTGCGATGACACTCTGGGCGGCGCCTTGGCGGCACAGCATCTGTGGGACAAGGGCCACCGGGTCGTCTCGATGATCGCCGGTGAGCCCTACGCCAGTACGGCCGTCGACCGCACCCATGGTTTCGTCACACAGTGGCGCGCTCTCGGCGGTGAAATCCCCGACAGCGCCATTGTCTGGTCGCGATTCGACACCACCGGTGGCCGTGACGCCGCCGATTTTATTCTTCTCGATGTTTCCCGCCGGCCGACGGCGATATTTGCCGTCAATGACTTTGCTGCAATCGGCGCGATGGGTGCAGCCGGTGCCCATGGGTTGCGGGTAGGACGAGAGATCGCGATCGTGGGGTTTAACGACACGTCCCTCGCTGCGCAATTGCCCATCTCGCTGACTTCTGTTCGGTCTCCCATGATTGAGATCGGACGATCTGCCGTCCAGCTGTTGCTTGCGACACTCAACGGCGAGAACGTCAAATCCGCCCGCCTCAAGCCGACCCTGAGCATTCGTGAAAGCAGTTCCCAAGACGTGACTGCATCCTGATCGGTGAACTTCAATCTGCATCAACTGCCGGGAAATAAATGACCTTGTTTCCGCTGCACGGCAAGCGGCACATTATGAATGCCACTGGGCCTGATCACGGCGATGCGGGTTTTCCCCGGTCATGCCGCCCAGGGTTCGTAAGACCTCCGCGTCGACCCCAAACTCAGGCCCAATTCAGTCTTGCCCGCGGCGCTGCGCGGTGCGCACCGCCAGCACCCGCGCTTCAACCTGCGACTTTCCCACCCACGTTCAACAGGGATGCGGATGCGGGCCGTCAGCAGGTCGGAACAAATTGCCGCGCCCCCGTAATCTGAAATTCTGGGTTTCTTCACCCTCAGACAGGGCCGACCAGACTTCTTCGACGGGCAGGTTCCGTGGCCACCAGCGGGCAATTCGGCTGGCCGCCTACGGCCGGTTCCTTTTGGCCAATGACATGCGGTGGCTACGCCGATGACCCCGATGACCCCGAGGACAAGCCCCCGCTTGCAATGCCGTCCGTTGGTGCCGGCGGTTGGCGATGGACCTGGACGACCTACGGGGGCACGGGCTGGCCCTCAAGTGAAGCATGACAGATTTTCGCACATGCAGGAATGTACCCAACGGATCGTTTGCGGCGTACGTTGACTGCATGCCGCTCCCGCCATCTCTGAGCTCACCGACCTCGATGCAGCAGGCTTCGGGAAATCTGTTTCACCTACAGGGGCTTGAGGTTGCCACCGAACGACCACTGGCTCCTTGGAATACCTTCGAGTATGACCCAAGTGTTCTCTCTGGAGGACTCCCCGCACACCGCAACGACGGTCTCGGTCAGCGCAGACGTGAGTCGAGCAGAGAAGCTCTCATCGAGCAGCCGGTCTTCGAATACTTGTACGGTCACAAGTGGCATATTTCTCCTCCTCTAGTCCTCACAGACAGGGATTCGTAATTGGTGAGCACGGGTTGCCCCCTAGCTCCAGATCCGGGCATATCTGGCCGCTGAAACTGCTCTCGCCCGGAGCGCTTCATCCATGCTGACTGCGACAAAACGTGTCTTTGTCCCCGGTGCACATCGGGCCACGAGGTCCATGTCGGAGGAGATCACGGTGGCAACCATGGCGTAGCCGCCCCCCGAGACTGCATCTCGGTGCAAAACAATTGGCTGTGTGCCGCCCGGGATCTGGATGGAACCGACCGCGTACCCGGCGTCAACGATATTGGAGGGGTCCTGGCCGGCGCCGAAGGGCTGCTCCCGCTTCTTCCACTCGACACCGGGACCCTGGTAACGCAGACCCATCCGGTCCGCGACCGGGGTCAGGGTCCATTCGCTGTTCAAAAAGCTGTCCAGACCGTTCGCGGAAAGATTGTGGTCATAGAGGCCGAGCATGACGCGGACCCGGACGTCCTTGGAAAAGCCCGGACGATCCGCATCGGCAATACTCAGCAGCACCGGCAGGTCGCTGCCCGGATCGGCGCCCACGGGCACACTGTCTCCCGCGGCAAGTGCCCGCCCGTTCACTCCACCGATCGCTCCGATGGGGTACGTGGACCGGGACCCCAGCACTTGGGGTACATCGATTCCCCCATTGACGGCAACGAAGTACTTCATACCTCCCTTGATGACGCCGAACCGGAGCTCGTCACCTGCGGTCAGATTGAGGCGTTCGTACTGTGCCACCGGAACGGAGTTGACGAACACGTCGACCGGGGCACCGGTCACGGCGACGACCGCATCCTCGGTCGTGACAATCTTCGGACCGATGTAAGTACACTCCAATACCGCCTCGGCGGGAGTGTTGCCCACCAGGCGATTTCCCAGGCTCGCTGAATACTGGTCCATCGACCCGCCCTGCGGGATACCGAAGCGGTAGTAGCCGATTCGGCCTTGATCCTGAACGGTCGTGGACAAGCCCGGTTCGAGAATTTCAAATGCCATTGAGCGCCTCCAAGAGTGACTCCTTGTAACCATCGGGGTCGGCGAGCGCTGCACCCACATCAAACTGAATCGGCGCCTGGCGGTATTTGAACGTTTTAGCGTCCACCTCCGACTGGATGCGCCGGTACTCGGTTTCATCCACCGGGGTGAATTTAACTATGTCTCCCGGCTTGAAGAAGACCATGAATTCCTTGAAGTCGGCGAGACTCTGGGCGGGGTCAAAGATGGGCGCGGCAGCGACACCGAACATCTGGTATCCGCCGGCGCCACGAACTGAGTAAATGCAGCTGAAGCATCCGCCGTACCCAAGGGTCAACGCCGGAGTGTCGGTGCGCGGGCTCAAGTATTTCGGGACTTCGAGTTGCCGATCTCGATCGACGAGTTGATAGAGGAACGGCAACCCGGCGACGAAACCGACCATGGATACCAGCCACGGCGACTCATGGTGACGCTGGATGAACTCCGCGGCATCCGCGAGCCCGTTCACCTCAGCGGCGTAGTCCAGATCGTTGCCCTCCGGACGCTGGTGGTACCCTTCCCGAAACCGCGCACCGGTCTCGTTTGTATAGGGGTCGTTGTACCAGATGGGAATCTCAACTATGCGCGTCTCCAGAACCTGACTTGCCGCGCCGCGCACCTCCCTCTCCAAGGCCCTCACGGTTCGTTCCAAATCTCCCGAGACAAGCTGGTCCGGGTTGAAGCGAATGAGTAAAGAGGCGTTCGCCGGACAGATATCAATGATTCCGGTGAGCTGTTGGGAGTCCAGAGCATTGGCGATGCTGTTTGAGATGAAGTTCGACTCGAGCGACATTCCTTCCGCAATCTCCACGAAAAGGAACTCATCGCCACCCCAGGTGTAGCGAGCTTCGGTGGATAGTGTCACTTGGCAACTCCCATGAGCTCGACAGCGGACTCGATGTACTTGGTGTGATGGCTGACCTCAGCGAAATCGCTGAGGGAGACTAGTCGGCGCAGCAGTTCCACTGTCGTCTTCACTCCCTGGATGTCGGTTTCGTCAAGCGCCCTCTGCGCACGGGCGATTGCAATCTCGCGGTCGGGAGCCCAGACAATGATCTTGCCGACCAGGGAGTCGTAGAACGGGGGGACAGACTTTCCCGAGATGAAACCGAAGTCGGACCGCACCCCGACGCCGCCGGGAAGGCTGAGCACCTTGATGATGCCCGGGCTAGGCATGAAGTTGTTGTCGGGGTCTTCTGCATTGACCCGGAATTCCAGCGCGTGGCCGGTGAACAGCACATCGCTTTGGACCATCCCGAGCTTCTCACCAGAGGCGATGCGCAGCTGCTCGCGAACGAGGTCGATACCCGTGATGGCCTCCGTTATGGTGTGCTCCACCTGGATGCGCGTATTCATCTCGATGAAGGCGACTTCGTGCGTCTCGGGGTCGTAAAGGAATTCGACTGTTCCAACGCCGACATAGGCAGCCTTGCGTGCAAGTTCGAGCGAAGAGTTCCGCATCAGCGCGCGCACCTCATCTGGAAGCCCCGGCGCCGGCGCCTCCTCGAGGATCTTCTGCTGACGGCGTTGCATCGAACAGTCGCGATCACCCAAGTGAACAAAGTTCTCGCCATCACCGAGTATCTGCACCTCTACGTGCCGGGCGCGAGTGACGAATTTCTCGAGATACACCTCGGATGAGTCGAAAGCGGCAAGTGCCTCCGCTTGGGCGACGTCGACCGTCGCGATCAACGCGTCGGCGTTGGCCACGAGCCTGATGCCACGCCCCCCACCGCCGGCCGACGCCTTCACCACGAGTGGATAGCCGATGAGCGCCGCAATCGCGACAATGTCATCGCCACTCCGCAACGCCGTCTCTGTCCCCGACAAGGTCGGCACGCCGGCGTCCATTGCCGCCCGACGAGCGCGCGACTTGTCACCCATGAGTTCGATTGAGGCAGGAGAGGGACCGACCCAGATCAGACCGGCGGCGATTACTTTGCTCGCGAATGCTGCGTTCTCGGAAAGGAACCCGTAGCCAGGATGCACTGCGTCGGCGCCGCTGTCCGCCGCAGCTTTCAGGACCGCCCCATGGTTGAGGTAGCTGAGCCCTGCGGGGGGTGGACCGATGATGACCGCCTCGTCCGCGAGATCCGCGGCGTAGGACGATTTGTCAGCTTCGCTCACCACTGCGACAGTGGTGATCCCCATTTCGCGAGCGGTCCGGATTATTCGTACCGCGATTTCACCGCGGTTGGCGACTAGGAGTTTCTTCATTGAGGTGTCCAGTGATCGGCGGTGCAGGAGAGTACTGGCTGGGGTAGCGAGAGGTCAGCCGGTGACGGCGATCACGTCGCCGGGGTTGACGATCCCGAAATCTTCGATCTCAAACCTCAGCAGGATGCCCGCTGCCTCCGCACGCACCTCGCTGAACTGCTTCATGATCTCCACGAGCCCGATCGTCTGACCGAGTGCAATGCTGTCGCCCTCGATGACGTACGGCTCCTTCCCCGGTCCAGGCTTTCGATAGAAGATTCCGGGAAGCGGTGAAATGATATCCAAGTGAGTGCGCTCTCTTTCGTTGGTGTGCAGTAAAGATGGACGACAGAATTATGCGGCGAGAGCATCACGAACGGCGCGTGCCACTTCCGGTGAGTTCGGAGTGTCGGAGTGGACGCAAATGCTGCCAAATTCTATGTCCAACAGAGTGCCGTCCTCGGAAACCACCTTGCCGTCGTCGAGCACTCGTCGTACACGCGAGGAGGCGGCTGCCGGGTCGGTGTCGACAGGCCTCCGAAGAATGACCAAGCCACCCTCCGCGTTGTAGTTAAGGTCCACGTAGAGTTCGCCGACGAACTCAACGCCTTCTCGCTCTGCCACTCGTTGATGTGCGCTCCCCGCGATCCCGAAAATCGGAACTCCGTAATCCTTGGCCACTTTGACCGCACCCAGCATCAGGTCGTCATCGCGGGAGAGCATGCCATAGAGCGAACCATGGGGCTTGATGTGGTTAAGAGGCATGGAGTATTTGCCAAGAAAACCGACAAGCGCTCCTACTTGATAACGAATCATGGATTCAACCTCGGAAGGAGTTACCTTCATCTCGCGCCGGCCGAAGCCGACGAGGTCCGGCAACCCAGGATGAGCACCAACCCGAACGCCGTGCTTCTGAGCCAGCGCCACGGTCAAATCCATGGTCTCGGGTTCCCCGGAATGGAATCCGCAGGCAACGTTCGCCACATCGATCAGCGGCATGAGCGCCTCGTCGTTTCCGAAGCTGTGCAGGCCAAAGGCCTCCCCCATGTCGGAGTTGACCATTATTCCTGCGCTGGAAGTCTTCGGTGGCATTCCCCCAAGGTACGTCGTGATCGCGCTCTTACCTAGTAGGCATATGCCCTATGGTTGGCAAAAGATTTGTGCATGCGCCCAGGAGGACAGCAAAGATGCGGGTGGTAGACCTGTTGCTTGAGAACTCATTGCAGCTTCGACTGCAAACCCCCTCCTCCGAGGCGCGACTCACGATCGAGCTCAGCGGGTGCGCCCCGACCGAGCTGATGGACCCCGCTCCGTTTCTCGACGAAAACTCATTGCTTCTCACCAGCGGAATCGGGATGAACTTCCTCGACGAGCGAACCTGGGATGCTTTTGTCGAAAGGCTTGCCGCAGTCCCGGTCTCTGGGATTGTCTTTGCAACCGGAATGGCCCACCGCACCCTTCCACCAGGACTGGTGTCGGCATGTGCCAGTCACGACATCCCGCTCCTTGAAGTGCCGTCCGTAGTTCCTCCGCTCCAGGTCGACCGGTTCGTGGAGAGCTTCATGCAGGCGGAGCGTCTGGCCGTGGTCAATCAGGGTTGGTCCCTCGCTGACGAGTGTGCGCGACTGGCAAATCAAGACGCTGAAGTGGTCACGCTGCTTGTCGCGGTATTTGACGTCATCAAGTCGCCATTGGCCGTCTACGACGCCTACGGTTCGGTCATCGCCCAGTACCCGGCGGCGGTCTCGTGGGCCCCCGGGATCAGTAAGAAGCCTCGTGCTGGCGTCCTCAGCATTCCCTTGCCCATGGGGTTGAGTAACCCCTGCCACCTCGCCGTTCGGGAGACCGGCTCCGGCAAGCCCTTATCGTCACTGCTCGGACCGGTCGCCTCCATCATCGCCCTGCAACTCAACCGATCCGTCACAGTTGACGCAAGCCGACATCAGGAGATCAAGAATTTGGTGAGCGCGTGTGAATCGTGGGAGGAGTCGACGCACCGGGACGTGCGCAAGGCGTTTCAGGCCGTTGGACTCGATCACCAGAGCGACACCAGCCTCCTCGTTGCGGATATGAGCGGTGAATTGGCCTCCACGTCGTGGCAATTGCGCGTCGCTCTGTACGAGGCGTTCCACACCGTGCGGGTGGCGGAACTCGGGGAGCGGCTGATCGCGTTCGCCCAGCTCCCTCGAGACGACTTCGAGTCAGCTGCCACTCGACTGCTGGGCGTTCAAAGCAGACAACCGCTGGTAGTGAAAAGCCCAACGTCAAGCCTCTTCGAGCTCAGACTGTCAGTGGTGCACGCGCTCCAGTTGCTTCACAGGATCGACGAGCCCCAGCTGGCTCCTGAGCTAGGGCTGAGTGCGGTGATCATGGCGACTGCGGGGCGCGGGGCGAGAGAGTCGGCGGGAAAATTCATTGCCCCGCTGATCGAGCACGATGCCAAGCGTGCGGGGCACCTCCTCAAGACGCTGGAGACCTTCCTCAATCACGATGCGCATCCGTCGAAGACATGCGCGGCTCTGTTCATCCATCGGAATTCGCTCAATTATCGGCTCCGGAAAATTGAGGCCCTGCTGCGTCTGGATCTGGGCACAGTAGACGGTCAATCCACCTGCTTGTTCGCTCTTCGTCTCCTCGGTCATGCGGAAAACTGACAAGGAGGGTGCGCTAACGCACCCTCGCTCTCACCGCGTCAGATGCCTACATCTTGGCGGCAGTCTCACCAACCGGAAGAAGTGCGGTCTTGGTTCCCGTGTTCTTCCACAAAAGGGCGTAGATGCCCGCGGCGGACAGCGCGGTGAGAATCGGACCCCACGTCGCGCCGACACCAGCAAGCTCGGGATTGAGCGCGCCCAGCTGCAGCATCACGACACCGATTACAGTTGCCGCTGTCCAGGCGATAAGACCGGAGTTGTTGAACCGGCCAAAGTGGCTGTCCGGCAGCATGCCGTGTTCCTGCGCCCCGCTCCGAGTGATCAGGATGTGCGTCAAAGCGATGGCCACCCACGCGGTGACGAGTACTCCCTGCCATGCCAGGGCGAGCAGGATGTACTTGACGATCGGCAGGAGCATCAGCAGAAAGATGATCAGCGATGAGACGAGCACCCAGGCAACGTTCGGCATTTTGATGCGGATGACTCGTTCCCCGAAGGACTTGAGGTTCGCGGCGCCAAGGTAGTAGTTCGCCGTGTTGATCCGAGTCTGCGACACAAAGACGACGATGAGTCCCAGAATTCCCATCATCTGCACGATGCCGCCGGCGACGCCGGTCTCGGACACCTCCATACCCGGAATGGTGAAAGTGAGGAAGATTCCCGCAACGGCGCTGAAGCCGTAAGCGACGATGTAGAAGAGCTACCCGAAGCTGTAACGCTGGTGGAACTTCGTGTCCTTGCGCTTGCCAAGGGCTGCGTAATCGACGGTGAACATCATCATGATCCACATGCCCATGCAGCCCGAGAAGGTTGCAAGCCAGCCCGGTCCGCCCATGGTGATCGGCATCGCACCTGCAGCCTCGTGCATGAGCCAAGCATCGGTGAACCCGTACTTTGCGCCCGCCCAGATGACAGCCGCGATGAGGCCGCCGACGTAGATCGGAAGCAACCAGCCATTGAGCTTGTCGAGGAATTTACGGGCCCCGCCCAAGATCAATGGTGTCGAGTAGGCCACAACCACGAGATACCACATCCAGGTTTCATCACCGAATGCAGTCTGGAACGCGTAGGCCACAATCGAGCCTCCAAACAGTGCGTAGTAGATGGCCACGAATGCAAAAATGATCGTGGCGATTGCCGACCCGGCCGTACCGAGAATGGTTCTGGAGAACAAGGCGACGGTAGTTCGATTGTTGATCGCATACTTCGCGAGGACCCGGTTGATCAGCCCGTAGGCAAGGATTGTCAGCGCAATGCCGATGAGTGCGTTAGCCGTGCCATACGCCATGGCTTTGCTGCACCGATATACACGAAGAACATGGCACTGGCCGCTCCGTACCAGGCCATATTGAGCGACCAGTGACTCATCTGGTCCTCATCGTTGCCCTCTCGATACAGGGCGTCGGTCGCCTCGACCGGCTAAGTTGACACTCTCTTTGTACCTCCGATTGGCCGTGAATTTCGGCTGATTGATGTGACTCTGTGTTTGTGAAGCCGAACCCATGACCGGAATTCGCGGGGGCACTCTTCAAGCGGGCAGTTTGACGGTTGCGAGGTCGAGAAGATCCCGTGTTCTGTCAGTATGTAAACTTATTTGGGCAGGTAACCAGTGGACATTAGACCGGCATATCTTCACAATTATGTGCGTCTGCACTAGTCACGCGGGACGTGGCGCGCATGCACCAACACGTCCCCGAATGCTGGCCGGCCTCGTCTCGAGCGCCGTTTGGTGGGACCGATCGATCCCGATTGGGCCGGGGTATACACGAGTACCTCGGTGGCAAGTTGCTGAGATGGGGCCGCGTCGCGTTTGGGTTACTTTTTTTCCATGGCTTGTCGCTGACCACGAACGCCATACTGAATCTTAGAAAACGGCCGCACACCGCACAAGCAGAGGAGCAGTCATGGCCATCCGCGACGAGCAGATCAACAATGGAGTGTTCAGGGTTACAAAATGGACGATCAGGCCGAACGATGAAATCCCAAGACATGTGCACGAATTCGAGTACGTTGTGGTGCCATTAGTGAACGGAACCATGCGGGTGCTCAACCCCGATGGCTCTGAGACTCGCGCGAAAATCCAGGTTGGACAGAGTTACACCCGCCAAGCTGGCGCCGACCACACGATAGTCAATGGTGGAAGCGAGACCATCGAGTTCATCGAGATCGAGAAGCTGCTCTGAGACCTCCCCTTCGATCTTCATTCAATCTGTGGGGTTACGTCCCGCTTAGTGGATGCTCCTATTGGTGTCAAGCGACTTTCTGTGCCGGATTAGGTTGTTGGGTTGTGTCGCCGAGCCATGCGCTGAAAGCGGTTTCCAGGTCAGTGTCAGCGCGTTGTCCGATCTCGAGTCGACGTAAGCGCTGGTAGGGGAGGTCGAGCTGTTTGGCCGCCTCGGTGAGGATGATGCCGCGGGTTTGACGGCGCTGCCGGAGCCGGGGTCCGATGGGTAACGCGACCGTGGGATTTTGGGTGAGCAGTGCGAATATTTCGTTAGCGACGTGGCGTTTGAGGCATCGGACAATGTCGCGGTCGGAGAGGCATTCGGCGGTACGCCGGGCGATGTAGGCCATGGTTCGCGGATCCTTGTGGCGTTTGCGTAGCAGCACGATGCGGTGCAAGGCGGCGTTGGCTTGGCGGTCACCACTGAGGGAAAGGCGAAAGCGTTGCAGTGTCCCGGAGGATGCCGGTATGGGGGCGACGGCTGGGCGGAGCAACTGGTTATCGGCATGGTTCCAGGGTGTCGCGAGCGCAATGCCGGCATCGCTTTGGGTGCACCCTGCAGTTCCGTCCCTCCCATTGCCGTTGGGGCGGGGGGCAGCGACAAGGGCATTAATGAGCTGGGCCGTGCTCAGTTCGTCCGGGTTGACCGGGTGCGGACGACCCTTAGGTCGTGCGAAGTGCCGACTAGTCGCGGGGGAGTGGGCCGCGTAGCGGTTGTCGTTCCTCACCGGCATGGTCGAGGTCTCGGCCGCAGGATTCCCTCTACTGGTTGTCTTCGGTTCGGCTGGCGGCTGATCGGTTGATGACTCGGGTTTCTGGGACAGAAGGATCTCCGGCTCTGCGGGTGAATGGCAGGGCCTCTCCTTGATCAAGCATCTGAACTGATCTTCGCAACGAGTAGATCAAGCAACCGACGTACAGCACGGTTCAGGGGTGTGGCGGTCCTCAACCGCCTGGCCAGAGGCGGGCTCTTTTGGCATTGTGACCGGGTCGTATAGCGTCGCGAGCGAAGCCGGTGAATCTGCAGCTCGCACGGTCAGAATCCGCTCCGCGAGTTCTCCGATTCGGTTCTCGATTGCCGTGGTTGCCGCTGGTCAGACGAAGTTGTTGTACACGATGTCCTTGGAATAGCGATCCCACGCCTACGCCCGCGCCGGCTGCGCCGGCCGCCGCAGCTTCCTCCGCCCCAGCGGCATCCGGCGGCGTCGACATCCCGCACACCGCGATGCGCCGGGCGATCGCCCGGCGGCTGACCGAGAGCAAGTCGACCGTGCCGCACTTCTATCTCGTCGCAGACTGCCGC
>Ga0326734_1000252_pt1 | contig 15295 bp, 15 predicted proteins | sample 15_GP2_1315_FD_207944 | JGI IMG/M metagenome (GOLD analysis project Ga0326734, IMG submission 207944) | Glacier ice microbial communities from Ngari, Tibet, China - 15_GP2_131.5 | ecosystem: Environmental > Aquatic > Freshwater > Ice > Glacier | place: China: Ngari, Tibet | collected 2018-07-18 | reverse complement strand
AAGCGCCTATTTTTCTTCTTTGTGAACATTTGATAATTTAAGTATTCAAAGACCGAAGTCTCTGGCACCTTCATCAAACGCCCACACTTATCGACTGTTAATTGTTAAAGAACGTATTCTGTAGTACATGCTGCCTGGCGACAAAGCGGTGTGTTTGTCAGCAGCGAAGGAGGAAGAGTATGCAGCGTTTTGCTTGTTTCGTCAACCTCTTTTTTACATTGCGCATTTACTGCACATCCCGATGATTGTTCGCAACTCGTTGATTTGGTGCGTCTTTCTTCGGGAGACGAACTATAGCAAACGGCGATCGGACTTGGCAAGGGGGTTTGTGACAATTGTCGGAAAATTGCCGGGGCGGGCGTAAAATAACGGTTTTCCTGTGACAATCTTCCCATGACGATCCTTCTCTCGACGCTCAATGCCCGCTACACCCACGCTTCGCTGGGCTTGCGCTACTTACTGGCGAACATGGGAGCGCTGCAAGCGCAAGCGCGTATCGAAGAGTTTGTGATCGGCGCCAAGACCACCGAGATCGTCGAGAAACTGCTGGCCCGGCAGCCGCGCGTGATCGGTTTCGGTGTCTATATATGGAACGTCGAAGAAACCACCCGCGTCGTCGCCATGCTCAAGCGGGTGGCACCCGGCGTCGTCATCGTGCTGGGAGGGCCGGAAGTGTCGCACGAGAGCGCCGAGCAGCAGATCGTCCAGCTGGCCGACTACCTGGTGACCGGCTGGGGCGACGTCACCTTTCCCAAGCTGTGCGGCGAGATCCTGAATGGCCCCAAGCCGTTGATGAAAATCCACGCCGGCGTGCAGCCGCCGATGGACCAGATCACGATGCCGTATTCGCTCTACAGCGACACCGACATCGCCCACCGCACCATGTATGTGGAGGCCTCGCGCGGCTGCCCCTTCAAGTGCGAATTCTGCCTGTCGGCGCTGGACAAGACCGCGTGGCCGTTTGCACTCGACACCTTCCTGGCCGAACTGGAGTCGCTGCATGCGCGCGGCGCGCGGCTGTTCAAGTTCGTCGACCGCACCTTCAACCTCAATATCAAGACCAGCCTGACGATCATGCAGTTTTTCCTCGACAAGCTGGCCGCCAATCCAGACGATCCGGTGTACGCCCACTTCGAGCTGGTGCCGGACCATTTGCCGGACGCGCTCAAGGAAGGCATCGCCCGCTTCCCGCCCGGCGCGCTGCAGTTCGAAATCGGCATTCAGAGTTTTAACCCGCAGGTGCAGGCGCGGGTCAGCCGCCGGCAAGACAATGCCAAGGCGGCCGAGAACATCCGCTGGCTGTGCGAGCACTCGCACGCCCACCTGCACGTCGACCTGATCGCCGGCCTGCCGGGTGAAGACGTCGCCAGTTTTGCACGCGGTTTCGACCAGCTCGTGGCGCTGGGGCCGCATGAGATCCAGTTCGGCATCCTCAAGCGGCTGCGCGGCACCCCGATCATCCGCCACACCGAGCAATTCGGCATGGTGTTCGATCCGTATCCGCCGTACACCATCCTGGCCACCCGCGACATCGACTTCGGCACCATGCTGCGGCTGGTGCGCTTTGCGCGGTACTGGGACCTGGTGGCCAACTCGGGGCGCTTTGTCAATACCATCGCGCAGATGCTGGGCGCGGCGCCGTTCGACAACTTCATGGCGTTCTCCGACTGGATCTACAGCAAGACCGACGCCACCCACCGCATCGCGCTGGAGCGCCTGGCCGGCCTGGTGTGCCAGTGGCTGCAAGTGCGCGGCATGGACGCGGCCGGCGCGAGCGCGCTGGTGGCCAGCGATGTCGCCGGCCGCGTCGATGCCAAGCCGGCCAAGGCCGCATCTGGCGCCGTCGCGCCGCCGCGCCAGGTACGCCACATTGCAGCCTGAGGATGGCAAACGAACTTCGGTAGCGGACTCACCCAAACTCTTTTACACTGGCACTATGCCAATAGAAAATGCGCCTACGCTTACTCTCCACCATGCCGGCAGCAGCACGGCGCGCGCCGTCGTTGCCAGCGGCATCTGGCAGGTGCATGCGCTGGCCGAACGCGGCGTCATCAAGGCCATCAACGCAACGCTGGCCGCGCTGAAAGGCCATCAGGCGCTCGATTGGGATCTGTCCGGCATCGCCAGCCTTGACCACATCGGCGCCCAGATGTTCTGGAATGCGTGGGGCAAGCTGCGCCCGGCGCAATTGAAGCTGGCGCCGCAACAGGAAGAACTGTTCAAACGGATCGAAGAGGCCAGCCGCGTCATGCTGCCGCGCACCCGCGCCAGACGCTTTACCTGGGTGATGGTGCTCGGCTTCGGCATGCTGTCGTTCTTCGAGCACCTGTGGGGCTTCATCCGCCTGATCGGCCAGGTCACCCAGGACATCGGCCGCTTTCTGCGCCACCCGCTCACCGGGCCGTGGCGCGAGATTTCGTCGAACATCTTCCATGCCGGCTTCCAGGCGCTCGGCATCACCGCGCTGGTGGGCTTTTTGATCGGCGTGGTGCTGTCCTACCTGTCGGCGCAGCAGTTGCGCACGTTTGGCGGCGACATGTACCTGGTCAACATTCTGGGCATGAGCGTGATTCGCGAACTGGGGCCGCTGCTGGCGGCGATCCTGGTGGCCGGGCGTTCCGGCTCGTCGATCACGGCGCAACTGGGCGTGATGCGGGTGACCGAAGAACTCGATGCAATGCGGGTGATGGGGATCTCGCACGGCTACCGGCTGATCATGCCGAAGGTGCTCGCGCTGGCGATCTCGATGCCGCTGCTGGTGGTGTGGACCGATGCCATGGCGCTGATCGGCGGCATGGTGTCGGCCAAGATGGAGCTGGGCCTGTCGGCGCGCTATTTTCTGCAAAAGCTGCCCGACGCGGTGCCGCTGGCGAACTACATCATCGGCCTGTTGAAGGGCGTCGTGTTCGGCATGCTGATCGCCCTGGTGTCGTGCCATTTCGGCCTGCGCATCAAGCCGAACACCGAGAGCCTCGGGCGCGGCACCACCACTTCCGTGGTCACCGCCATCACGGTGGTGATTCTGGCCGACGCGGTGTTTGCCATCATTTTTTCCGGCGTCGGGTTTTACTGATGGACGACACCGCGCCAGGGCGCCAGGCGCCGCGCCTGACCATGAAGCCGGACGAAAAAGTCGGGCCGGCGATCGTCGAGATCGAGGGCTTGTGGACCAAGTTCGGCCGCACCGTGGTGCACCAGGACCTGAACCTGGAAATCTACGCCGGCGAAATCCTGTCGATCGTTGGCGGCTCGGGCACCGGCAAGACGGTGCTGCTGCGCCAGATGCTGGGCCTGGAGCGGCCGGCGCGCGGCTGCGTGCGGGTATTCGGCGAAGACATCAGCGAGGCCGGCGCCGACCAGCTCAAGCGCATGCGCAACCACTGGGGCATGCTGTTCCAGCAGGGCGCGCTGTATTCGGCGCTGACCGTGTTCGACAATATCGCGCTGCCGATGCGCGAACTGCGCGCGTTGCCGGAAGACGTGATCCATGACGCGGTGCTGCTGAAGATGAACATGGTCGGCCTCGGCGTCGAACACGCCGGCAAGATGCCGTCCGACCTGTCGGGCGGCATGGTCAAGCGGGCCTCGCTGGCGCGCGCCCTCGCGCTCGAGCCGCAGCTGCTGTTTCTCGACGAGCCGACGGCGGGACTCGACCCGGACCTGTCGGATGCGTTCGTGGCGCTGATCCAGTCGCTGCACCGCGAACTTGGGCTCACCGTGGTGATGGTCACGCACGACCTCGACACGCTGTTTGCGCTGTCGACGCGCATCGCCGTGCTGGCCGAAAAACACGTGATTGCGCTGGGACCGACGCGTGACATCCTGAAGGTGGATCACCCGTTCATCAAACAATTTTTTCTCGGCGCGCGTGGACAGCGCGCCCTTGAAGTGCTCGACGAGCATGGGCAAACGAACGCACCGGAGAACTGACACATGGAAAACAGATCGCACGCACTGATGACCGGCTTCTTTACCATCGCCCTGCTGATTGCGGCAGTGCTGGCGGGGCTCTGGTTCAACCGCGACCGGGTCGAGCGGGTGCCGTACCGGATCGGCACCACCGAGTCGATTCCCGGCCTGAACCCGCAGGCGACGGTGCGCTACCGCGGCCTCGAAGTGGGCAAGGTGGACGACATCAGCTTCAACCCGGCCATTACCGGCCAGATCGTGATCCGGCTGTCGGTCGACCCGGAGGCGCCCGTCACCAAAACCACCTTCGCGTCGCTCGGCTACCAGGGCGTGACGGGGATCGCCTTCATCCAGCTCGACGACGAAAAGACCGGTTCGCCACTGCTGGCGAGCGACAAGAACCAGGTCGCCACGATCCCGCTGCGCCCGGGCCTGCTCGACCAGCTCGAAAAACGCGGCCTCGTCATCCTCAACAAAACCGAAGAAATCACCGCCCAGCTGGGCAAGCTGGTGGCGCCAGGCAACCAGAAAATCATGCTCGACGCCTTCGACAAGATCGGCCAGACGGCCGAGGCGTACGGACAGCTTCCCAGGCAGCTCGAACCGACGCTCAAGCGGCTGCCGCAGCTGACTGTCAAGGCCGAACAGAGCATGGCCGCGTTCAATGAGCTGTCGGCCAGCGCCGCCAGGGCGGCCAGAAATTACGACCAGCTGGCCACCAGCTTGCAGGCGCCCGACGGGCCGATCGAGCGCCTGACCCGGACCGTCGACCGGGTCGGCGGCGCGCTCGAAGGCGTCACCCGCGACCTCGAACTGCAAACGCTGCCGCACGTGGTGGCGATGACGGACGAGGCGCGCACTTCGCTGCGCGCCGTCAAGCGCACCGCGACGTCGCTGTCGGACCGGCCGCAAGGGCTGCTGTTCGGCGCCGGCAGCGCCAGCCCGGGCCCGGGCGAACCCGGTTTTGTCGCGCCCACCAAATAAGGAACACCATGCACCCGACCCTTGCCGACTGCGTCCTGCGCGCCCTGATCTGCGTCCGAACGTGCGGCCGTCCCCGCGCCCGCAGCGCGCTGCTCGCAGCAAGCGCCGCCATCATGCTGGCCGGCTGCGCCGGCGGCGGCGGCAAGGCGCAGGATCGCAACACGCTGTACGACTTCGGCGCGTCCGACCATGCCGTCGCCGCCACCGGCGCGGCGCAGACAGTGCCGGCGATCGTCGTCACCGACGTCACCGGCAACGCCGTCTTCGACAACGAGCGCATGTTCTATCGCCTCAATTATGCCGATCCGCTGCAATCGCGCGCGTACGCCAACAGCCGCTGGAGTTCGACCCCGCTGCAGATGCTGACCCAGCGCTTCAAGTCGCGGCTGGCGCAAGCCGGCGTGAAGGTGCTGTCGGCTACCGACGCCTCGGCCGGCGTGCCGCTGCTGCGCGTCGACCTCGACGACTTCACCCACACCTTCGACAGCACCACCAGCAGCTACGGCCAGCTGGTGCTGCGCGCTTCGCTGTTCCAGGGCCACTCGCTCATCGACCAGCGCACTTTCCGCCGCAAAATCGCCGCCAACAGTGTCGATGCCGGCGGCGGCGCCCGCGCGCTGGCGCAGGCCACCGACGCGGTAGCGGCCGACATCACTGGCTGGCTGGCGACGCAGAACCTGCGCCAGCGATGACCGATGGTGCCGTTGCACGGGGTGAACGGCGCAAAGCGTCGCCGGTGGCGCGGGCGGCGCTGGTGGCCTATTTGCTGCTGATCGTGTATGCAAGCTGGTTCCCGTTTACCGGCTGGCGCAGCACGGGACTGGAACCGTGGACGTTCCTGAACCTGACGCCGCCGCGCTACTGGACCGGCTTCGACGTCACGGTCAACATCATCGGCTACATCCCGCTTGGCATGCTGATCGTGCCATCGGTGTATCCGAAGATTCACGGCGCCTGGGCGGTGCTGCTGACGGCCATCCTCGGCATACTGGTGTCGGGCGCGATGGAGGCGGTGCAGACCTACTTGCCGAGCCGGGTGCCGTCAAACCTCGATTTTTTGACCAATTCGCTGGGCTGCTTTGCCGGCGCCTTCATCGGCGTCGCCGGCGCCCGTTCCTACCTCAACGAGAGCCGCATCTTCCAGGTGCGCCAGCGCTGGTTCGCTTCCTACGGCAGCCAGGGCCTGGTGCTGCTGGCGCTGTGGCCGCTGGCACAGATCTATCCGCAAGCCTACCTGTTCGGCCATGGCCAAGTGCTGCCGATTTTTTCCGAGTGGCTGTCAGCGGCGCTCGACAGCGATATCGACCTGGTCGCCCTGCTGCACCCTGGCGCGGCGATGAGCGTCGAGCAGTACTGGCTGTCGGAAACCATCATCACCGCCTGCGGCATGGCCGGCGCGGTGCTGATCATGCTGTGCATGCTGCGGCGCGGCGCCCCGCGCCTGCGGCTGATCGTTGCCATGCTGGCCGCGGCGCTGGTGTTGAAGGCGCTGGCCAGTTCGCTGCTGTTCACCCCGGACAACGCCTGGGTGTGGGTCACGCCCGGCGCCCAGGGCGGCTTCCTGATCGGCCTGATCATGCTCGCCGGCCTCGCTTTTGCGCCGCAGGTGGCGCAGCGGCGCCTGGCGATCGGCACCTTGCTGCTCAGTCTGCTGGTGGTCAATACGATACCGGCCAATCCGTATTTTGTGTCGACGCTGCAAGGCTGGGTGCAGGGAAAATTCTTGAATTTTAATGGCGCGGCGCAATTTCTGTCCCTGCTGTGGCCGTTTTTTGCGCTGTGGTTCCTGTTGCTTCCCTCGCATAAACTCAATCACCAGTAAGACCGGGTATCATGGCAGCCATGGCCCGGCGCGCCGGGAGACGCCCTGCCGGTTTTCTCCCATGATCCCTTCAATTTTGCGGAAACATCCGATGAGCGACACGCCATTTTACGAAAAGCACGTATTTTTTTGCATGAACGTGCGTGAAGACGGCCGCCCTTGCTGCGGCGAACGCGGCGCGCAGGCGGCGCAAAAGCACGCCAAGACGCGCATCAAGCAGCTCGGGCTGAACGGCCATGGCAAGATCCGCATCAACCAGGCCGGCTGCCTCGACCGCTGCGATGAAGGCCCGGTGATGGTGGTCTATCCCGAAGCCACCTGGTACACCTACATCGACAACAGCGACATCGACGAGATCATCGACAGCCACCTGGTTGGTGGCAAAGTCGTCGAGCGCCTCAAGATCTGAACCGCGTTTCGCCCATGAACAAACAATCCGAAAAATTCATGTTCGCCGGCGCCGCCGGTGCGATGGAATGCGTGCTCGATTTACCAGTGGACGCCGAAGGCGGCGCCACGCCGCGCGGCGTTGCCCTGATCGCCCACCCGCATCCGCTGTACGGCGGCACGATGGACAACAAGGTGGCGCAGACGCTGGCGCGCACCTTTACCGGCCTCGGCTATTGCGCGGTGCGCTTCAACTTTCGCGGCGTCGGCGCGTCGGCAGGCATGCATGACCACGGCCATGGCGAAACCGACGACATGGCGATGCTGCTGGCGCAGATGCGGGCGCGCTACCCGGGCCTGCCGGTGGCGCTGGCCGGATTTTCGTTCGGCACCTTCGTTTCGGCCCAGCTGCAGCAACGCCTGACAAGTGCCGGCGAGCCGGCTGAGCGCCTGGTGCTGATCGGCAGCGCCGCCGGCAAATGGGCGATGCCGGACGTGGCGGCCGATTCGATCCTGATCCACGGCGAACTCGACGACACCATACCGCTCACGGCGGTGCTCGACTGGGCGCGCCCGCAAGACATCCCGGTGATCGTGATCCCGGGCGCCGACCACTTCTTCCACCGCAAGCTTGGCCACATCAAGCATCTTGTAACACAACTGTGGCATCGGGCCGAATAAGCTTCCCTACTCGTTATAATCAGCGCTTCTTTTTACGGCAATGCCCCAAGCCTTGCCCACGCTCCTCACTTTAAGATTTCTATTTTCATGAAAAAAATGTTCGCCGCCCTGGCCGCCAGCGTCATGCTGATGACCGCCGCAATCGCGCAAACCCTGCCGGCGCCCACCATCGCCGCCAGGTCCTGGCTGTTGCTCGACGCCACCAGCGGCCAGGTGATTGCCGCCCAGGATCCGTCGGCCCGCATCGAACCGGCGTCGCTGGTCAAGATCATGACCGCCTACGTGACGTTCCAGGCGCTCAAGGACAAGAAGATCGACATCAACCAGATGGTCAATGTCTCGGTCCGGGCGTGGAAAGTCGATGCCAGCAGCTCGAAGATGTTCATTGACCCGGCCACCCCGGTCAAGATCAACGATCTGCTGTACGGCCTGATGGTGCAGTCCGGCAACGACGCCGCCGTCGCGCTGGCCGAAGCGGTGGCCGGCGATGAAGCCGCCTTTGTCACGTTGATGAACCGCGAAGCAGAGCGCATGGGCATGAAAAACACCCGCTTCGCCAACCCGCACGGCCTGCCGAGCGCGGAAAACTACTCGACCGCGCAAGACCTGTCGATCCTGGCGGCGCGCGTCATCATCGATTTTCCCGAATTCTACAAGATCGACTCGGTCAAGAGTTTTACCTACAACAAGATCACCCAGCCGAACCGCAACCGCCTGCTGTGGCTCGACCCGACGGTCGACGGCATGAAGACCGGCCACACCGAAAACGCCGGCTTTTGCATGATCGCCTCGGCGCGCCGCCCGAACGGCAACGCCGGCGAGCGCCGCCTGATCTCGGTCGTGCTCGGCACGACATCCGATTCGGCGCGGACCCAGGAAAGCCAGAAGCTGCTGAACTGGGGCTTCCAGAATTTCGACACCGTCAAGCTGTACTCGAAAGGCCAGGCGATTGCCAAACCGGAAGTCTGGAAGGGCTCGAAGGCGTCGGTCAACATCGGCTTTGCCAACGACGTGCTGGTGACGGTGCCGAAAGGCGTCGCCGCCAGGATGAAGCCCGTGCTCGAGCGCAAGGACCCGCTGGTCGCGCCGCTGGCGCTGAACGGCAAGGTCGGCACGCTGAAGATGATGGTTGACGGCAAATTGCTGCTCGAATTGCCGGTCGTTGCGCTCGAAGAAGTGTCGCAAGCAACCATCTTCGGCCGCGCCTGGGACTCGATGCGGCTGATGATGAAGTAGCACCAGCCTGGCCAAGGGTCTGCTGCCGGTGTCCCCGCCGAATCAAACAGCGTTCAAATCAAATGGGGTCAGACCTAGAATTAAATGGGGTCAGACCCGTAAAATTAAATGGGGTCAGACCCGAAATTAAATGGGGTCAGACCCGTTTTTTCGGCTTTCAAAAAGCTTTTTACCTAAATTAAAACCACAAATAAGGCAAAAGCTCCGTCTCTTTTTCTAATTTCAGCCATTTATCTGAATTTAAATTGGGTCTGACCCCATTTTCATGCACCTTCGCCGGGGCCAGTCCCGCTGGCAGAAAAGCCGGTTCTCGGCGGCCCTTTTTGCCCTTTTGAAAGAACAACAACGATGACCTACAACTTGCCTGCCGACCTGCACTGCCCGCGCGTTACCACCAGTTCCGGGGGATTGCAGCTCTCGCGCATCGTTGCCGGCATGTGGCGCATGGCCGATTGGAGCATGACGGTGGCGCAGCGGGTGGCGTTCATCGAGCAGTGCATCGCGCTTGGCGTCACCAGCTTCGACCATGCCGACATCTACGGCAACTACCTTGTCGAGGGGCTGTTCGGCGAGGCGCTGCGCGCCCGGCCGTCGCTGCGCGACCAGATCGAACTGGTCAGCAAGTGCGGCATCAAGCTCGTTTCGCCGCAAAGGCCCGGCCATGCGATCCAGCATTACGACACCAGTGCGGCCCACATCGTCGCCTCGGCCGAAGCGTCGCTGCGCCAGCTCCATACCGACCGCCTCGACCTGCTGCTGATCCATCGGCCCGATCCTTTGATGGCGTTCGACGACGTCGCCGAGGCGTTCACGGCCTTGCGGGCGGCCGGCAAGGTGCTGCACTTCGGCGTGTCCAATTTCAGCCGCCACCAGTTCGAGAGCCTGAACCGGCGCATCGCGCTGGCCACCAACCAGGTCGAGTTTTCGCCGCTGCACGTGGCGCCGATGTTCGACGACACCTTCGACGGCCTGCAAGACTTGGGCGTGGCGCCGATGATCTGGTCGCCGCTGGCCGGCGGGCGTCTGTTCAGCGGCAACGACGGCCACGCCGACAACCTGCGGCTGGTGATTCAGCAAATCGCCGACGAACTGGCGCAGCCGTTCGCCAGCGTGGTGTTCGCGTGGATCATGCAATTGCCAAGCCGGCCGATTGCACTGACCGGCAGCGGCCGCATCGAGGCGGTCGCGGTGGCGGTGGCCGGCACCGACTTCACGCTCAGCCGTACGGATTGGTTTGCAATCCTGCGTGCGGTGCGATCCCACGAGGTGGCCTGACAGGAGGCCTTGCATGTCCGACAGCGGCTTGAAGATCATCGAAGGCACGGCGCTGAACGCGCGGCAAAAGAAGGACTTGCTGAATCGGCTGGCCCGCATCGAGGGCCAGTTGCGCGGCATACAAAAACTGATTGCCCTGGCGGCCGAGCCGGCCGATTGCGATGCAGTGGCCCAGCAGATGGCGGCCGCCCGCAAGGCGCTGGACCGCTCGTTCGTTCTGCTGCTCACCAGTTGCATCGTCAACCAGAGCGACCATGCGCAGGATCTGGCCCAAGCCCGGGCCGGCGCCAGCCGGCTGGCGGCCATGCTGGACAGATTTGCCTGAATTTCGATCCATCGAGGGCGCGTCACGCGATCAAAGGAAACCCCATGCAACAGAATACACGGATGAACACCACGGCGAATCGCTGGACTGGCTCGCTGGCGGTGGCGGCGGCGCTGGCGGCCGCATGTTCGCTGGTCGCCTGCGGCGGTGGCAGCGGCGGCAGCGGCGGCAGCGCCACGGTCGCAGCGGCGCCGATCGCGCTGTCGTCGACCCCGGTCACCGAACCGGGCGCCCCGGCGTCCGTTGGCAACATCGCCATCGACGGTCGCGACTGGATCAATTTTCGGCGCAGACAGATCGGCATTCCGGAATTGAAGCAGAACACGCTCGTCGACAGTGCGGCCCAGGCCCATTCGGACTACCAAAAACTGCTACCGATAAAATCGTCAGGGGACCCGGCGGATCCAACCCACACGGAGGAAAGTGGTCGAGCTGGATTCACCGGTGTCGAACTTCGGGCACGCCTCAATACCGCCGGCTATACCTTTGCCAAGAACAGCTATGCCTACGGCGAAGTGATTTCCGCCACTTCCAGCAACTCCGGCGCCTACATGGCGGAGGAGCTGATCACTGCGATCTATCACCGCTTTGCCATTTTCGAGCCGATGTTCAAGGAGATTGGCACAGGTTCGGGCACGACGTCCAAAAACTACACCTATTTCACCGCCGACTTCACGGCCAACGACGGCTATGGTCCCGGTATTGCCCCCGGCCTGGTCGTGACCTGGCCGGTCAGCGGCCAGACTCAGGTAACGCCGAATTTTTTCAGCGATTACGAGCAGCCCGATCCGGTACCGGACAAAAACGAAGTCGGCTATCCAGTCAGCGTGCACGCCAATCTGAACGCGGCGATGGCGGTAAACACCTTCACGATCCGTCCACGCGGCGGCGCCGACCTTGCAACAAAGCAGATCCTGCACTATAGCGATGAGGCGCAAACGGTGCCCATAGCCGCCGCGATCGTGCCGCTCAATCCGCTGCGGGCGGCGACCATGTACGATGTCAGCTTCACCGGCTATGTGAATAGCCTTCGGGTAGAAAAAAGCTGGTCATTTACGACCAGGTAGTACGAAAGTAGTACTCAAAAAATTGGCGAAATCTGTTATTGTTATTCTATGGCAATAACAGACTTCGCGGCCGGCGGCCAGCGCGCCGCCAGCGCCACCTCCTCGAACGTGCTCGACGCGGCCGACGGTGTCGCGCGCGTCATGGGCAACCACACGCTGTACCTGCGGATGCTGCGGCGTTTTGGCGACGATTACCAAGACGCTGCCGCGCGCATCCGCGCCGCCATCGACAGCGGCGACGCCCGCCTGGCCCATCGCATGGCGCACACCTTGACGGGTGCGTCGGGCATGATCTGCGCGCCGGCCCTGCACCGCCTGGCCGGCGCGCTCGAAATATCACTGCTTGGCGGCGCGGGCAGTCAGGCGCCGGCCATCGATGCGCTTGGTGCCGCGCTCGAGGCGCTGCTGCCGGCGATCGCGACGCTGCTGGGCGCCGACGGGGCGGCGCCGGCGGAGCGGCTGGCAGTGGCGCAGTGGCCGCAGCAGCAACTGGTGGAGCGGCTGGCCGCTCTGCTGGCCAGCGGCGATGGCGCGGCGGTGGCCCTGGTCGATGGATCGGGCGCCATGCTGACGACGGTGCTTGGCGAGGCCAGCTATCAAGCGCTGGCGCTGGCGGTAAACGAGTTCGATTTCGACGCTGCGCTGGTAACGCTCAGGCAGGCAGCGCAGGAGGCGCAAGCGCGACAAACAGCTGCCGAAAAATGAGCCGGCGCGCCTTCAGCGGGTGAATCCGGCCTCTTCGTCGAAGCCATCGGCGCATTCCTTGCCGCAAAACCGGCGCACGCTGTCGAGCGGCTTTTCGCAGTACCAGCATGAACCCTTCGGCGGCAGGCTCTGGCGTGTGCGCCGCTGCGCCAGGGGCGACGCGACGGACGCCTCGGCACTGGCATCTTTTTCCGGCAAACTCTCTTGAACGGTTTCCAAGATTTCCCCTTTTGAACACCTGCAGGTCAATTCGTACGGCAAGATTACTTTAGTGGAATATTGCACGCATGAGATTTCGCAACCAGTTTTGCAAACCCGCCGCGATGCGTCAGCGGGGCGGTTGAACCACAAGTTACGCTGAATGCAGCGGCTCTGCAATGCTGTAATTTCGGACAGTTCGCGCGATGCTGCAATTTGGCAACACTTTGCCGGCAGCGCGCAATGTGCTGCATACAGCGCTAGCGGAGCGGTTCGACCGTCACCAACAGCGCGTCGGCGGTGGCCGTGATCCGGGTCGGCACGAACTGCACGCCGGCGTAGCGCAGCTCTTCCATTCGGAAGCTGTACACCGGCACATCCTTGATGACCTTGTCCATCACAACGTTGGCAACCTTGCCGAACTGGCGCTGGCGCGCATTGTCGACACCATCGGCACCATTGGCGCCAGTGATGGCGAAGCACTCGACCCGCGGCTCGCTCATCAACACGGCGCCGCGCGCCGGGTCCACGCTCAGCCGGCCGGACAGCGCCAGGCTGGCGCGCCACGACTGCCGGGTGAACGGCGGGGCGACGTCGGCATCGATGTCGAGCGCGACGCGGTCAGTGCCGGCCTGCAACGTCAGCCGGGGCCGGCTCAAGCGGATGTCGAACAGGTCGAGCACGCGCTTGTCGACCGGGAAACGGCGCTCGACGCCGGCCTGCAGCCGGGTCAAGGGGATCTCGATCTGGCGCGGCCCGATCAGGCTGGCGCACGCGGCCAGCAGGCACGCGGCCGGCAGGCACGCGGCCAGCACGACGGCGGCGCGCCGCATCCAGCCAGCACCACGATAGATTGGCATTTTCCGCTCCGCTTGTCGCATTGGCCTGTTGGGCTGGGAAGCGTAGCATATCTGCACTGCCAGGCCAATCGACGCTTGTCTACTTGCCGATGCAAAACCGGCCAAAAATCACCCCCAGCAAATCATCCGACGAAAACGCGCCGGTGATGCTCGACAGCTGTGCCTGCGCCAGCCGCAGTTCTTCGGCGAACAGGTCGAGCGACAAGTCGGTGCGCTCGGCGTGTTCGGCGGCGGCGTCGAGGTGGCCGCGCGCCGCGCGCAAGGCGATCAGGTGGCGTTCGCGCGCCAGGTACAGCGATTCGCCCGTCTGCTGCCAGCCGGCGATGCGCAGCAGTTCGACGCGCAGCAGGTCAATGCCGAGGTGTTCATGCGCCGACAGGTAGACGTTGAGCGCGTCCGAGCCGGCGTCGACCGCCGGCTGGTGGCCGGACAAATCGATCTTGTTCCAGATCCGCAGCACCGGCACGCTGGCCGGGAAGGCGGCGACGATGTGTTCGTCGGCGCCGGTCGGGCCGTAGCTGGCGTCGAGCAGGTGCAAGATCACGTCGGCCTTGCCGACTTCGTTCCAGGTGCGCTCGATGCCGATGCGCTCGACCTGGTCGATGGCGTCGTCGATGGTGCGGATGCCGGCGGTGTCGATGATGTGCAGCGGAATGCCTTCGATCTGGATCGTCTCGCTGACCTTGTCGCGCGTGGTGCCGGCAATGGGCGTAACGATCGCCACGTCGGCGCCGGCCAGCGCATTGAGCAGCGACGACTTGCCGACGTTCGGCTGGCCGACCAGCACCACGTTCAAGCCTTCGCGCAGCAGCGCGCCTTGCGCCGCCTGCCTGAACACCTTGTCGAGCGAGTCGATAATCACCGCCAGCTGGCCGCGGGCGTCGGATTTTTCAAGAAAGTCGATCTCTTCCTCCGGAAAATCGAGCGTCGCTTCGACCAGCATGCGCAGGCCGGTGGTCTGTTCGACCAGCGTGTGGATGGTTTTTGAAAAAGCCCCCGACAGCGACTGCGACGCCGATCTGGCAGCCGCCTCGGTGGAGGCGTCGATCAAATCGGCCACCGCTTCGGCCTGGGCCAGGTCAAGCTTGTCGTTGAGGTAGGCGCGGCGGGTGAATTCGCCCGGCTCGGCCAGCCGCAGGCCGCAGGCGGCGCCCGCTTCGAGCACGCGCGCGAGCAGCATCTGCAGCACCACCGGGCCGCCGTGGCCCTGCAGTTCGAGCACGTCTTCGCCGGTGTACGAATGCGGGCCGGCAAACGCCATGACGATGCCCTGGTCGATGACGCTGCCGTCGGCGGCCTTGAAGTCGAGATAGGTGGCGTGGCGCGGTTTGAGCGCAGCGTTCGGAAACAGCGCGGCGCTCAGCGCGGCCAGATCACGGCCGGATGCGCGCACCACGCCGATGCCGCCGCGGCCGGGAGCGGTGGCGATGGCGGCGATGGGGGAAGAGTCGAGGTTCATGGTTCGATTGTAGATGAGTTGAGGATATCGGAGGCGGCCCTGCTGCTGCCGTCCTCGCGCACGCGGAAAACCGGATTGCGCCAATGTACGACGAAACTGGGTTCCCGCATGCGCGGGAACGACGGCATGCGGCGTGGCGGCCGAAAAAAAAGCCCGTAATCACACGGGCTTTTTTAAGCTAAGCGAGCGCCTTATTTGGCCGGCGCTTCCGCATATTTTTTCGTGATCACCCACTGCTGGCCGATCGACAGGATGTTGTTGACCACCCAGTACAGCACCAGGCCGGACGGGAAAATGAAGAACATCACCGAGAAAATCAGCGGCATCCACATCATCATCTTGGCCTGCATCGGATCGGCCGGGGCCGGGTTCAGCTTGGTGGTGATG
>Ga0326734_1000251_pt1 | contig 15295 bp, 4 predicted proteins | sample 15_GP2_1315_FD_207944 | JGI IMG/M metagenome (GOLD analysis project Ga0326734, IMG submission 207944) | Glacier ice microbial communities from Ngari, Tibet, China - 15_GP2_131.5 | ecosystem: Environmental > Aquatic > Freshwater > Ice > Glacier | place: China: Ngari, Tibet | collected 2018-07-18 | reverse complement strand
TCTTAATACTTTATCAAATGCGTTGAGTCCCTCCTCTTTTGTAATTCCCCAAATTCCACTTTTATGCATTATTTGTAAAATAGGTTCAGGTAATTGCATACCACCATCTTCCCAATAAGGCCAATTAATAGAAATGTAATTTGTTTGATTTTGCTGAATATTTCTTAAATCAGCATATTCATCCATATATTTATTTGCAGCTGCGTAATCACTCTGCCCTATTTGCCCTTCTATTGCACTTATAGAAGAACAATAAACTACAAAATCTAATGCTTTACCTTGAATGGCTTTATCAATATTAAGTATTCCATTAACCTTTGGATCAATAACAGAATGAAAAATATCTACAGATTTCATTGCAATCATTTTATCTCTTACAATACCTGCGGAATGAACTATACCATTTAATTGTCCATACTCATCTTCAATATATTTAAATAATGAACCGACATTAGATGTAATATCACCTGATAAATACACCATTTTATTAGAATATTCGCTTAATAATTTTTGATTGTCATGCGTCAGTTCGTCTATTTTCTTTCTGCCAAGCATAATTATTTTAGCAGCACCTTTATTAATAAGATAATCAGCAATTGTAATTCCTATTGCTCCTAATCCACCAGTTATTAAATAAATGCCGCCATCTCTTATTAAAACAGGTTTTTGAATAGACGTTTTTTCCGAGATAGAAACTTCATATTCATATCGTTTAAAATTTTCATAAACAGTTTCTACATTATGTTTTGAATTATCATTTAACTCACAAATCAATAGATCTATGCACTCATCTATTAGTATGTTGGTTTTGAATTCAATAATACGATAACGGTTTTTAGAGATTTCTTTAAATGCGACTTTAAAAAGGCTACCCAATGCTCTAAAGGACGGACATTGATCAAGTGTCAAATTTAATCCAACAACAAAAAAGTTAAGTTTAAATTTCCTTAAATCAATAGCCGTATTTTTTATTGTTTTAAAAAACGCTTCAAAGAAAATGTCAGGCTTTAAATAATTTTTCAACATTTTAGAGGCAGAGAATATAAAATCTATTTCTTCATATTCTGCAAACTCATCTATGAATGTATTGAACTGAATATTTTCTATTTGCCCATCAAATAGTTTTACTGGATTTTTATAATAGTTTCCTAAATGTGAAATTTCAATTTCAGAGCCAAAAAACATTACTGCTTTGGCATTACGAATTTGATTGTTATTATTTTTTAATGGATAATAATTTAAAGATGAAGTAAAATATTTTACTTGGGGTCCATCAACTAATTTTGTTTGATTTTTAGAATCTTTTACCGCAAAATTATTCACTATAGGTAAACCTGATTTGATATCATCAGTACGTGTATGAATAAAATTTGAATTGTTTATTTCAGGCGCTTCTTTAAACCAAAATCTACGTTTATTAAAAGGATAACCAGGAAGAGGTATTTTATTCGGAGTATAATTTAAATATAAAGGGCTCCAATTTATTAATGCACCTTCAACCCATAATTTAGCCAAAATGTCATAATCAGCTACGCTGATAGCATCATCAATAACTTTTAAAGAAAAATCACTTTTTTTCTTTGTTGCTTTTTCATAAATGAAGTTATCAGATTTATTACTCAAAAATGAATCTAACTGCTTTATTAACGCTGCTTTTGAATTCACGATAACTGCAAACCGGTGTTCAAATTCTACTCTTCCAAATTGCAGTGTATAAGCCAATTCTTCTAGGTCAATTGTATCTTCTGATTGTAAATGATGCTTTATATCCCGCACATATTTATGTAAGGTTTCTATTTCGCGTGCAGAAAGAATAAATAAAACATTATTATTAATATTATTTTCTTTAATGCTTTTTGATTTTATGTACTCTGAAACAATTATATGCGCATTTGAACCGCCAGCACCAAATGAACTTATACCAACTGTATGTTTTGTGATACCTTTAGGGTAACTCCAATCTTCATATTTTTTTTGAACTTTAAATGGTGTTTCATTAAACTCTATAAATGGGTTCAAAACATCTGAATGAATGCTTGGAACTAATTTTTTGTGTTTAAATTGCAACAATACTTTATGCAATGCTGCTACACCAGCGGCAGATTCCAAGTGTCCAATATTACTTTTTACAGATCCAATAGGTATAGGTCGACCATACTTAATATCGTCTGTTTGATATGCTCTTCTTAAACCGTTAATTTCTATTGGATCTCCTAATGAGGTTCCCGTTCCATGCGCCTCTATATACGTTATATCATCTATAGATACTTTAGCTCTTTTCATTGCTTGATCAATTACTTCTGCCTGTGCTTTAACACTCGGTACAGAAAAGCCATTAGACTTACCGCCATGATTGATACTTGTGCCTTTAATAACACCATGAATATGATCTTTATCTGCTAATGCTTGTTTTAAAGGTTTTATAACAACTGTACCTACGCCTTCACCAGGTACATAACCAGTGCCACCTTCACCAAATGAACGGCAACGTCCATCCTGCGCTGCAAAACGTCTTTCAGAAAGCAGGAAATATTTCAAAGGATGTATATTCAGGTTTACACCGCCAACTAAAGCAATTTTACTTTCTCCTGCTATCAAACTATTACATGCAATATGCAAGGCTGATAATGAAGATGAACAAGCAGTATCAATCGCCATGCTTGGTCCTGTAAAGTCTAATGCATACGATACCCTATTAGCAATTGACCAAAAAGATGAAGTATTTGTAAGATCTGCATTTAGGCGTTGATTATCATTACCAGAAAATATTTGATAATGTGCCCACATTACTCCAACATATACACCAACAGATCTATCTTCTGTACATAAATTTTTAGGAGTATACCCTGCATTTTCTATTGCCAGCCAACAAGACTCCAAGAAAAGTCGCTCTTGGGGATCAATAACTTCAATTTCTTTAGGTGGAATTTTAAAAAACAAAGGATCAAAATATTGCATATCCTTAATAAAACCTCCCCATTTAGAATAACTTGTCTTAGGGTTGTTTATGTCAGGATTATAAAAGTTGTCTTGATTCCATCGATCTTTAGGGATTTCAGTAATGCAATCCTTACCATTTTTAATATTATCCCAATATTCATTCAGATCTTTGGATTCAGGATACATACCATGTATACCAATAATTGCAATGTCTTTATCAGATACCTCATCTTGATAAATTGCAGGCTGTTGAGAGGAAGAAAGAGTTGACATAGAGTTTGTTTTTTGTAAAAATGAAATTTCAGAATCAGTTTTCTGAGTTGACGTATTACCTGAAATTAATTGTTGGGATTTATCAGGATATTTTGTTTTAAGATGCTCGGCTATCTCTTTTAAATTTTTAAATTCAAAAAAAATAGTTTTCGGTATTTTAGGAAAATCGCACTCTAGTCGATTAACAATATTAACAAGTATAACTGAATCCAATCCGAGCTTATCCAAGTCACTTTCGATATCAAAAATATTCAATTCATCATGGCCAAGCTCTTCTGAAATAACTTTTAATAAGTAATCATCTAATGTTTCAGCAATAATCGATGATGAATGATGTTTATTTTCTTTCAGTGTATAATCTGACTTAATGGATGAAGATCGAAGTGCATTATTACTAGCAACAAATATAAGTCCTTTAAATTGTGCCAAAATAATATTGGTATGTGCACCGATGATATCAATGTTAAATACATGCATTGATTCATGAGACGATACTTTAGAAGATCTGATTTTTAAATTCTGATCCAGGCTTCCAAAAATGTAAACCTCATCTAACTCAAAAGGAACATACAACTGATTATCGTCCTTAAAACCAGGAATTAAAAGTAACGATGATTGGAATGCCGCATCTAATACCTGTGGTACTGATATCATCTTCTTATTCCATTTAATCTGATATTCAATTAAAGCTTCTGCTTCATTATTATTAAATGATATTTCTTTGATTAATTGAAATGAAGATCCGTAATCAAATCCCTTTTGTTTGAACAATTCATAAATATCTTTTTGAGACATTTTACTATCCGCTAAATATGAATTTGAATCATATTGATTAAATTCATATTTAGTGCCATGATGTATCGATGCCTGAGCCAAAATAGCGTTACTATCGTTTGTGTAGAAAGAGACATCTATTAAATCCTCGTTATCTTTAAAATCAAGATGAATACTTTTTGTTTTACCGGAATTAAAAAGCAATAACCCTATCCAATTTATTTTTTTTAGGATTACATTTTCGCAATTTAATCCTGAAGCATTTATTGCTTCCCATAACATCTCAATGTAACCTGCAGCCGGAAAAATATTGTTATGATCATTGATGAATGTTTCATCTGCTGATAAAACAGATATAAATTTCTTAATCCCATTATCTATTTTTATTCTTTGTATTAGCGGTCCTGATGTGTGAGTCTCATCATTAACTGTATTATTTGAAGTGATTGGAGTAAAAAGATTTGTTATCTTACATTCCCTATAGTTCATTGGAAGTGATGGCAAACCCACTCTTCTTAAAAAACTTCCTTTATTAATTTTATTCCAGTCGATATTATCACCTTGAAGCCATTGATTCAATTCTTCTAAAAATTCATTGGAATCAATTGAAATTGGTAATGTATAATTTAGTTGTTGTATAAATTCTTCCTTTGTTCTTGCGAAAAATAATTCTCTAGAAAAACCATTCGCCCTACTTTTTTGTAAAGTAAAAGCAATATCCTCTATCCTTAATTCATTATTTTCTTCCAAAAAGACAGAAAGATTTTTTTTGTATATTTTTAAAGATTCAGGCGTCTTGGCAGAAATTGGGAAAATTAAAACACTATTATCAGATTTATCCTTGGGAATAAATATTGGCGCTTCTTCTAATATTACATGTGCATTTGTGCCTCCTATACCAAAGGAACTTACCCCAGCTCTACGAGGAAAATCTAACGGCCTTTCCCAGTTAATTGTACTAGCATTAATTTTAAAAGGAGAATTTATAAAATCAATCTCTGGATTTGGTGCTTTATAATTTAAAGTTGCAGGTATTTTTTTATGATATAAACTCAATATAGTCTTTAATAAACCCGCAATGCCTGATGCATTATTTAAATGTCCAATATTAGATTTTACAGAACCTAAATATGCAAACTCATTAACAGCAGTTGATTGCCTGAATGCATGCGTGAGTGCCTCCACTTCTATTGGATCACCTAAACGCGTGCCTGTACCATGTGCTTCGACATATCCTATTGTAATTGGATCTATATTGGCTGATGCAAGCGCTTTTTGGATTACATCAGATTGGCCTTCAATTCCGGGAGCATAATAGCTAGCCTTGACATTACCATCATTATTTATTGCTGTACCTTTAATAATGGCATACACATGATCAGAATCAGCTATAGCATCTTTTAGTCTTTTTAATAATACAACTCCTACACCATTTCCAAAAACAGTGCCTTCACTATTTGCATCAAAAGGCCTGCATTTACCGTCTGGTGAAAAAATTAAATTCGGATCATAATTATAGCCGGCTTGAGGAAATAGAATAGATGCTCCTCCAGCTAAAGCTGTATTACATTCTCCTTTTAATAGACTATCTACTGCTTTATGTACGCATACCAAAGAACTAGAACATGCAGTGTTAATCGTCATGCTCGGACCTTTAGCATTTAATGCATAAGAGATTCGAGAAGCTGCAAAATCTGGATCATTGGAAGTAAAAGCAATATAATTATCTGCCTGATTCGCTTGTTTAGAAAATTCATCTGCATAATGATTATTAGCAAGTGTAACGAAAACTCCAAGATCATTTACTTTACAAGGATCGTAACCAGCATGCTCTAAAGCCTTAAAAGAGCATTCTATCAATAACCGTTGCTGAGGGTCTGTAATAGATGCGACTTTAGGGTTATAACCAAAAAATTCGTTATCCCATAATTCCGGGTTATCTATTATTGAACCAGATTTCACAAAACTTTTCTTTAAAAGATTTTGAACATCAACATTCATATGTATTAATTCCTGATCATTAAAATCAGAAATGCCAGTCTTTTCGTTTAAAATAAGATTCCAAAATTCTTGTATTGTAGAAGCTTTTGGTAAACGTAAACTTATACCAATTATAGCTATGTCTTTCGGGGAGTATTGCTGTATATTATCCATTCTAGTATCAGTGTCAGTTTAATTTCAATTGTTCATTAATTCATCTCCAAATACCGCCTGATATCCACCTGACAAACGGTTATCCTTTTTGTTTATATTACCAATCTGTTTATTTTTTTGATTAAAGGATGTTTTCTCATTCAACCAGTTTGATTGATCTAGTACGGTCGTATATTTAAATAAATCAGTAACTTTAATTATTCTCGATGGGAATAAAGATGTTAATTCTTGTTTAAGTTGAACGATTAGTAAAGAGTCTCCTCCCGAATCAAAGAAGTTGCTGCTGTAATCTGATATATGCCTACCTAAAACTTTCTCCCACGCATTTCTTACCTGATCAAATGAAATGGATGTTTCCTTAACACTTTCCTTTTTTCTATTCAATTGACTTTCTCCTAATTCATATCCCTTTTCGAATAAATTATTTCGGTTGACTTTGCCATTAGGAGAAACCGGAAGACTTTCACGAACATAGAACGTATGTGGTAACATATATGAAGGCAGTTGTTTTCTTAAAAAACTAAAGAGCTCTGTGTATTGAATCAAACCAGAAGCTTTATTATTTAGTACTAAACAAGCCTTTATTGTATATACTTCATTCTTTTCTTCTACAATTACACAAGCTTCGTCAATGTCTTTAAACTGCTTTAAGGTAAGTTCTATTTCATTCAATTCAATTCTATACCCTCTAATCTTCACTTGATAATCATTTCTGCCATAATAAGAATATTCCCCATTTACATGTTGTCTAACAACATCTCCAGTTTTATATAATCGCAAACTAGATGTAGCAATATTATTCGGCGATTTAATAAATCGTTCATTTGTGAGATCAACTTTATTTCTGTAACCATTTGCAAGATTGATTCCTCCAATATATAATTCACCATAAGCCCCTATCGGAACTTGTTCAAGTTGTTGATCCAAAACAAATAGTTGAACATTAGGCAAAGGAAATCCCAACGTGACATTTTTAGAATCAGTAACGGCAGATACAGTAGTCTCTATTGCACCTTCACTTGGCCCATACATATTCCATAGTTCAACCTGGTTATCAAGTATTTTTTGAGCCAAGGGACTCGTTAATGCTTCTCCTGTACTTAATGCTTTTTTTAATGTAGTACCGCCTCTCCAGCCTGCTTCAATTAATAACTTCCATGTAACGGGAGTACATTGCATTACTGTTATGGGATGCTCCTTTAGTTTTGCTAATAATACTTCACCATTTCGTTGATCTTCTCCTGAGACAATAGTTATAGATGCCCCTAAAAGTAAGGGCATAACAATTTCAGTAAATGCTATATCAAAAGAAATTGTAGAAACAGCTAATAAGTGATCTGACGACAAAAAGCCAGGCGTTTCTATCATTGAATGATAAAAATTATTTAAACTTTTATGATTGATGTCAACCCCTTTAGGATTTCCTGTTGACCCAGATGTGTAAATCACAAAAACGGTATCTTCAGGACTATAATCATAAGGTTCAGAAAAATATTTTATATTCTCTGAAGAAAAACATTCGTCTAAATTAATTTTTGTGATGAATGGATCATTAAGTTCCAGTGGAAGAGAAGATAATTGTATAACAGCATTTGCTTTTACATCTTCACAAATATATTGAAGCCTGTGTAAAGGAAGCCCTGGATCTAAAGGAATATACGTTGCACCTATTTTAATAATCGCTAAAATTGAAATAGGTAACCATTCGCTACGTTCAAGAAAAACAGAAACATTTGTACCAGCTATAATTTTATTATCAGTTAATACAACACATAAAGAATCTACTCTTTCAAATAATTGATTATATGTCAACTGCTCACCGGAATGGGTATAAATAGCAGTTTTAAGAGGAAATTTATAGACACTTTCATGAAAGTATTTATAAAGATTATTTGAGTTTGGAAAAAAAACTTCATTTTGATTCCATACGTTTATTTGAGTAAGATCTTTTTCAGAAATAGCCTTCAAATTGGAAATTGTAAGAGAAGTGTCCACGAGAGTTTTCTCCAGAAGATCTAAAAAATTATTAAAAAACAATTCCATTGTGTCAGAATTGAATTTATTGGAATTGTATTTTAAATAAATAATAGAACGATTATTAAGGTCTAAAATATCTAGTGTTATATCACCAATCGTAGCTTGCGTTAAAGAGAATAACTGTTTATCTACAATAGAATTTACTTCCTTTTCATAATCCTTCATTTTTTGATATAAAAATAATGCTTGAAAAACCGGTTCACCTGATTTTATTGTTCCCGCTGGAAGTTGCTGTAACATACTAGGTAAAGGATAGCTTTGGAAAGAAATGATATTAATTATTTCATCCATCAATTGCTTTACAAAAATGTCAAAAGAATGGTCATTTTGTAAAGCAATTTGCAGCGGCAAAACGTTTGCAAAATATCCCATCGATGATTCGTAGGATAAATCTGGACGATTCAGCAAAGCTGTACCAATTGTAATATTTTGTTGCCTTGTAAAACGAAATAAGCAAAGAGAATATATAGCAAGAAAAAATGGCGTTTTTGTTACATTTAGCTTTTCAATACAATGATCGATACGTTTCTGTAATATAGTATCAATTTCATAAAAAAAATGATCTAGATTTGTTTCATTCTTATCTATTGTATTATCAAATGGTAAGTTTAGCCCTTCAAATAAATAATCTTGTTTATTAAATAAATATTTGGTTGCTTTTCTTTCTTGATTTAGAATTGCCTTTTTTTCCCAAACATTAAAATCTAAATATGAAATATCTATACTAAGTGGTTGTAAAGAATCCTCGTGATAATTTTTCAGCAATTGATCTATTAATAACTGACATGAAAATCCATCTAGTATTAAATGAGACCCATTAATAAATAAAATTGTTTTTTTCTGTGATATTATTATTTCACCATATAATAAAGCCTTTGTTCTATCTGGTATTATAGATTCTTTAGATTTTTTTTGAATCTTACGTAGAATAGATTCGCTGTCTGCATTAGAATATGTAACTTTTAATGAAACGGTATCATCAATGATTTTAAGAACTGGTGTACCATTATCCCATTCAAATATTCTGCAACGTAGAATAGGATATTGTAATTGCAACTTCAAGAAAGCATCTTCAAGTTTTTTTAATTGTACTTCATTTTTCAGATAAAAAGCCATTGGAGTATTGTATTGATAACTATCTGGCTTAGATATCAATTCAAACCAAACACCTCTTTGATTTTCAGTTAATGGATAATTTTTTTCTGAGTATTCAGTATCAATGGAAATAAGAGTGCTAGTATCAAAACAATCAGCTCTTTTAAAAAATAATATTTTAGCTAATTTATCAATGCTGTTATTAGCTAAAACATCTCCTATGTCAATTGATGTTTTAAAATGATCATTAATTCTTGCTACAACTCGCATTAATTCGACGGAACCAATTCCAATTGAAAAAAAAGATGTTGAATGATCAATCGTTATTGGGTTACCTATAACACTCTTAAATAAATTTATTAATGTCAAATGAGCTGCAATTTCTTCTTCAGTAAAATAAACATCCGTATTTTTATTACTTTCTAATACTTCAAAAGTTGAAATATGTAGTACATTTAATTGATTATTTTTAAATAGTTGCTGGGACTTTTTACGTTGTATTTTACCAGTAGCTGTTCTGGGTATTGAATGGTTTGATGTATAAATTATATTAGTTAACTTAATACCGTTACGTTCCATAACCTTGGATACTATATCATATGAAAGAGATTCTAACCCATCCGTAGTATAGTCAAATGGATATTCTAACATTAAACTTACTTTCTCTTCATTAAAAACTGACTCAGAAAAAACTGCCTTTCTCGTATCTAATAACAAATCAAAACAGGAAGTAACTGTGTGTTCAATATCAATAGGATAATATTTTTTCCCGTTAATAACAATCATTTCTTTTATCCTTCCAGTAATAAATAAATTACCATCAGAAATAAATCCGGCATCCCCAGTCTTTAAATATTTTTCTTCTGTTCCCGATACTGAAAGTATACCCCATATGTCTTCATTATCATTTTCATTAAGATATCCTTCAAAAACTGATGGACCACATATCCATATTTCTCCTATTTCATCACTATTACATACACTAGATGTTTGGGGATTTACAGATACAATTCTTGTACCAGGGATCTCTTGTCCACAGCTAACAACAACACGCCCTGAATAATCTGATATATCTAAGTGATTAACTTTACCATTATCCAGATCTTCCTTATTGATATTACATATTATAAGCTCTCTTTTATTTTCTGTACTAATAACACTTGCTTCAGACATTCCATACATTGCACTTAATGTATTTCTCTGGAGTCCATAAGATTCAAATGCTCTAAAGAACCGTTTAAAGCTTTCTATTTGAACTGGTTCACTGGATGAAAATAGGTATCTTAAATTGTGTAAATTCCAGTCAGATATATTTCCATTCTCAATCTCTAAAGCGCATAATCTAAATGCAAAATCTGGTGCTGCTATATGAGTAGCCTTATATCTAGAAGCGTTGTCAAGCCATGAAAGAGGTTTATTTACAAACAATGATGTTGGCATTAAATAAACTGGGGTACCTGAAACTAACGGATAATAAAAATTTAATAACATTCCGAATGCATGAAAATGTGGTAACCAAGAAACAGTTATAGCTGTATCGTCATACCCATAAGATTTGGTAAAGGAAATACTATTACTTGTTAAATTTGAATGGCTTAATACAACACCTTTAGGCTGAGATGTTGAACCCGAAGTAAATAAATAACAAGCAATATTATTTTCTATGTATTGAAAAGTAGAATAGTCATTATTATGAGGATTTATTGTGATTACATTAAATATGCCTCCAAAAGCATCTCTTATATTATTTTCAATAGAAGTATCAACTAACATCAAATTATCACCTGTCTCCTTTTGGATCAATTTAATCTGATTCAAGAAAACTTCATTTTTAATTGATTCCGGATTACACGACAATGGGATAACAACCTTACCAGCAAACAAGCATGAAAAATAGGCTAAAATAAATGAAGGTCCTTGAGGAAATAAAAGAATAATGGTTTTCTGATCCGGATAATTATTATAAAGTATCTGTGCATTATTTTTTGCAACTAATAAAATTTCATTAAAGCTTAATGAATTGTATACTTCTCCATTTTCATCTAAATAATGATAAATTGCTTTTTCTTTAAAGGCTTCTGCTTGATGTTCCAGCATTGCTACAAGGTTATCTAAATTATTCATAGCTCGAGGTTTGGATATTGGGAGTTAAAAATATTTGGGTATGCTTTGGTAATGAAATTCCTAAACACACATCATTATGTTTTATTAAAATAGATTTATATTGATTGAAATATGTAAATGTAACTATATAGTAATCCTCTTTTTTTTCAAATGTTTTTACTTCTAATAGATTCAAAGCTAATGTCAATCCAGTTTTTAAAATTTTAGAAAGACTTTCCTTAGCCGTCCATAATAATGTCACGATATCTTCAATGTAATCTCTATGCATGCGTACTAATGCAATCTCGTGATTAGTAAATTGATTAATTAAAACAGCCTTACTCTCAACAGACAAAATTTCCAAATCAATTCCCATAGGTTGTTCTTCAGGAAAAACCAATGCAATAGCAGAAGACTGTGTATGTGATATGCTTACTTGGTAATGTGATTTAGGAATTTTTATTATGGGTTGATTAAATACACCTACATCAATATGTATATCTTGAAATGTAAGATGTTTTTCTAATGCTACCAGCGCCATCTTAGCACAATAACGTCCTAAAAGAAAATCACCCTTTCTTTTAGGACTTTGGAAAGAATTAAATTTAATACTTTCGCTGTAATGCAATATATTATTTGACTGAAACTCTATTCCAGATTCCATAGCGTATTCTGTTGAAAAAAACATTACAGCGTGCTGCTTCAAATTTTCTCTTAACAATTCTAAATGCCATATGTTAGATTGTATTTTCATGTATGCTTTTATCTTTTTTCTTTATCGAAAAGTTAAATACAATACCTAATCTAAACTTATCCGTATAGTTAATTATATAGAAATCAGAATCATTTGATTTTATTATAAACTGATAATGACTGTACATTTGAGAGAACGAGTTAATCTTGTATGTTACAGCAAACCTCTGGAGTGAACTAATCTTATCTAAACCAATAAAAGAAATCCATTCTGCATCTATTTTTTTTATAACACTACTCTTTGTAACTCGAAAGAATATATAATTTTTGAGCATTGGGAATTGAGCATTAGCACCTAAGGTATTAATCTGATACCGTCCCTGTTCTTGAAGAAAAGCTGAAGAAGAATTTTCTAAACTTATAGCACTATTCACAATAGAATTAAAGCTTGACCATTGAGAAGTATTATAGCCTTCAGATAAATAAAAGTATTCCAGCACAACATTCCATTTAGCTTTAGGAGACCAGTTAATTCCTACAAGAGCTCTTAATGCAGATTTTGAATCTGTTACAAAAACATGATTCGTTGTATCAGGATATAATACTTCGCTTTTATCCTGATACATTATATCTCCATGAAGTTCAATTTTTTGTCCTATTGTATATGTAGCATTTAAGCCTAGTTGATAATGACCATCAGTTGATATTCTGGTAACTAAATTTGCATCAACAGATTTAATATTTTTATATAATCTCATAGCAATAGAACTTTTTTTAAAATAACCCAACGTGTTCTGATAAGTTTCAGGAAGTAAATATGCATCATATGACCACGAATTACCTGTATAGGAAATTTGCAATAACTCGTTTCCTGCAATTTGATACAAACGATCGGTCGGATTATCATATGGTAATCGTTGAGCTATTATGTCCGTTGGTGAAGCAACATATCCTACACCAAAACGAACTAATTTTCTACCTATAGCAAATCTCCAATTCTTTAGATTCAGATTATAATATAATTCAATAGGTAACAGAGAAATTTTATTTGAAGTATAATTCCTAACAGGAAACTGATCCTGAATAAAAGACACCTGATTTGATAACTTCACATTAAAATTAAAATTGCCTTTAAGAATATCATACGAATGCTTTACTAATCCTAATGATGTATTCATAACAATTGGCTGATTTAAATTATTTTCTTGATTCAAAAAACCAGTATATGTATTATTATATTCAGCTTCATTAATTAATTTTATTGTTTGACCACTAACATTATTTTGAAATAATATTATTGCTCCTAAAATGAATATTTTTTTACTTAGATAATTCATTTGATACTTCAGGCAACATCGTAGTAATAAAATACCTATTAGGGATATTGGCATTTTCTTTTATTTCACTAAATGTCAATACAGATTTTAAGTTTTTATTGAAATGGTCTACAAAAGTAATTTGTGTATTAATAATTTTTGAACTTACAGTTTCATATTTATTAAAATATAAGGTTTTATAAAGCTTGCCGGATGAAAGATATACTTGGGATTGTATTGGATGAGAATCTTTCTTATTAATCCAAAGGGAAACTTTTTGATAAGTGGCTCCTGTCGATTTTGCTGCCAATTCAAACTTATATATGCCAGTTGATGTCTGCGCATCTTTTATAATTGTATCTGACATACGAACAATATTATAATCAACAGACCAGCTCAACCGCGCCAAGTCTCCAAAAGATGTTGAACCTGAAAGTCTTTGAATTGGGGTAATCCTTGTAGGCTTATTTGTTGAATTGACATAAAACCACAAATCATTACCATTCATCAATAATAGATTACCTTTTTCAACTTCAGGGGCTGCAAAAACCACAAGTGTTTTGCTATCCTGATAGAAAACTTTGTATTTGTGATTGTCTGCCTTCTCACCATCCGTTAATATACTTGCAGATAATGACATACCTTTCCAGGGTATACGAAAAGTCTCAGCTTGTTTTAAAATTTCTAATGATGCAATTTCATTTTTATGAAAAACAAAATTCATTGAAATTGCACCCATAACTAATATTCCTAAATAGATTTTTATATTCTTCATATATATCATAACAGTATTGTTAATTATCTTAATTATGTTCTAATGATTCAACAATTGAATATTTTTTTATTACAAAAAACGATGATATGCTGGATAGACTAATAACAACAATCATTATAATTGCTATGATTGGCTGATAGGGTGTAAAACTAAAAACCTGGAGTGTATATCCCTGATTCATCCCAGGAATTGGAGGCATTAATATTTCTAGGGCATTGATGCCAATAGCAATAATATATTGGACTATTAAACCTATGACAACACCAATAACACCAATAAAAAAAGACTCTAACAAAAATATATTTCCAATATTAGTAATACTTAAACCTATTGCGCGCAGAGTCCCTATTTCTCTAATTCGCTCCATGGTACTCATATTCATAATATTCCAACAGCTAAGTAATACTATGACTATAATAATAGAACCCATAAATGTGAAAATAATATTAAAAATATCTCTGATAGATCTATAAAACTCTCCATGTGCTGTCCAATCTGTTACTGTAAGAGGATCCTTAGGAAAGGATTTTGATAAATCTTTTCCTATTTGTAAATGCTTAGCTTCAAACATATCTCTGTTTTTTAGCATTACACAGATATTACTTACTTTATTGGTCACGATCAATCGTTGTACTATATCTGTTTTTGTCAGCAAATAATATTTATCTGTTTCACTTATTCCTGTTGACATAATTCCTAATAACTCAACATCAATAGCATTCACTGCCCCATCTGTTGTTGTACTGTACAATAACAACATATCACCTACTTTTGCATTCAATGATTTTGCTAATGACGATCCTAAAACAATACCTTGTGATTTATTACTTAATAATTTTATTTCTTCGCCTAATTTAAGTTTAGGATCAATATCTGATAGCCCGCTTCTTAATTTTGTTTCAGAATCAGCATCTACACCATATCCAATAAATGGAAATGTTTGTTCTCCGTTAGAAATTAATCCACCAAAAGAAATTCTAGGCATGACGTAATCCACATCAGGATTTAACCGGATTTTTTCCATGATTTCATCAGCATTTGCTATGCCAAATTTTAAAGACTGCTGCTCTTGAATGTTTTTCATACGACTATCAGTAACCTGAAAATGAGAAGATCCCCCAGAGCCACTAAATCC
>Ga0326734_1000250_pt1 | contig 15311 bp, 12 predicted proteins | sample 15_GP2_1315_FD_207944 | JGI IMG/M metagenome (GOLD analysis project Ga0326734, IMG submission 207944) | Glacier ice microbial communities from Ngari, Tibet, China - 15_GP2_131.5 | ecosystem: Environmental > Aquatic > Freshwater > Ice > Glacier | place: China: Ngari, Tibet | collected 2018-07-18 | reverse complement strand
CTCTACCAAGTACCGGCCGCGGAACCGGCTTTGCCGGGCCGCAGGCGGGGCGGTCCCCTCGGGGGGCAGCGAACCACACGAAGTGGGGAGCGTGGGGGCCTGTCTAATCGGTGAGTTTTTCATGAGCCAGCGGCTTGGCGGGAGGTGGGATTTTGGCCATGATTTTGCTGACGATCCGGTCAGCCGAAAAGCCTTCGGACAGGGCCTCGTAAGACAGCACCAGCCGGTGGCGCAGCACATCGGGAATCAGGTCAGTCATGTCTTCGGGCAGGGCATAACTGCGCCCGCGCAGCATGGCCAATGCCCGGGCGCCTTCGGTCAGGTTGATGGTGGCACGCGGGCTGGCACCAAACGTAATAAAGCGTGACAGTTCATCAAGCCCATGGCGCGCCGGATGGCGTGTGCTTGACACCAGCCGCACGGCGTATTGCACGAGCGCTGGGTCGACATAAATCCGACGGCATTCTGCTTGCAGAGCGGCCAGTTGTTCGGTGGTGGCCACGGCTGACACTTCCACCGCCGGGCCAATGACCCGCTGAACAATGACAAATTCTTCGTCATCGGTCGGATAGTCGACCAGCACTTTCATCATGAAGCGGTCAACCTGCGCTTCGGGCAGCGGATAAGTGCCTTCGGTCTCAATGGGGTTTTGCGTGGCCATGACCAGAAAAGGCAGCGGGACTTTGTGCGTGATGCCGGCAATCGTCACTTGGCGCTCCTGCATCACTTCAAGCAGCGCGCTTTGCACTTTGGCTGGTGCCCGGTTGATTTCGTCGGCCAGCAGCAAATTGGTGAAAACCGGTCCCAGCGAGGTGCTGAAGTCGCCGGTTTTCTGGTTGTACATGCGGGTGCCCACCAAGTCGGCCGGCACCAGGTCGGGGGTGAACTGAATACGCTTGAAATCACCGCGAATCGTGTTGGCGAGTGTTTTGATGGTCAGGGTTTTGGCCAGGCCCGGCACACCTTCAACCAGCAAATGCCCTTGCGCCAGGATGGCCACCATGACCCGTTCAAGAAAACGGTCTTGTCCGACCACCACGCGCTTGACCTGATAAAGAATTTGCTCCATCAACTGCGCGGTGTCCTGGCCGGTGGCCGGTGACTCAAAATGGTTTGAATCCATGAAAAAAAAGCCTTTTAAAAAGGATGCATGCCCACTGCAGCGGCTGCATTTTCAATCGGCACGGCAAAGCCGATGCCAATGAATGAGCGCTGCTGATTTGGGTTGTAGATGGCGGTGACGATACCGATCACTTCGCCGTCCATGGTGACCAGCGGCCCGCCCGAATTGCCGGGATTGGCCGCCGCATCAAACTGAATAAGGTTGGTCATCGGCTGGCCGCCTTCCGGCGAACGAAAGGTGCGCTTGAGCCCTGAAATGATGCCGCTTGAGGCAGACGGGCCAATGCCAAAAGGGTAGCCCACCGCCATGACCTGGTCGCCGGGCGCCAACTCAGCAGTCGAGCGCATGGTGGCGGCAATCATGTCGTCCGGAATGGTTTGCGCCTGCAGCACCGCCAGGTCGTTTTCAGGCTGCGCGCCGGTGATGATGGCTGTGGTTTCCAGTCCGTCTGAAAACGTCACCTTGATGGTTTGCGCACCTTGCACGACATGCAGGTTGGTGAGAATCACGCCCTTGTCGGTGATGACCACGCCCGTGCCCACGCTGCGCTCGGCCAGCTCGTCGCCGTCTTTGTCAGCCGCCGGTTTGCCCAGCCCGATGATTCGCACAACCGAGGGAATGATGGTGTTGTAGGCATTGACCGCCGGCGACGGAAGCACTGTCGTTTCCAGGGTTTTCAAAACAGCCGCGTTGATGTCGTTTTGGGTCAATTTGCGCGCTGGATTTGACGTGGAAAACAAACTGGTTGCCAGCAGCACAGCCAGAAGCACGACGGTGGCCCAAAGCAGGCGGTTGTTGTGGGTAGCCAGTCGCCTCATCAGCCGAGCAGAAAACTTTTGAGGAATTGGCGTTGGTGGGTCGCTCGCCAAAAAATTGCCTGTTGTGCTTTTGCCCCGGGCAGGGTTTGGCGAATCAGGCTCAGCATGAGCAACCGCCTGGCCGGAACGGCTGGAATGACTGTAGAGAGCAGGCCTGCGCATCCGGTCACCTGTAGGGGTAATGTCAAGAATTGACAACGTGAATGAAGTCTAAATAACGAGACAACGAGTGCACCGTATCACGATTTTTGGTTCAACGCAGCCTGCTTAATTGGCCCTAAAAATCTTTCGACACAGCTGTTTTCGCTTTGTTGCAAACAACTCTCGCAACAGGTGTTTTAAACAGCCACTTTGAGCATGGCTGTGCGGTTGATTCGCCTAATTAAATAGGACAGGTCGGTTTACCATTTCCAGCGCAGCGGCCCGCCGTGGATGTATGTCAATATTGCGCCGACTTAATTAAAATTCTGCGCCAATTTTCTATCGCATGACTTTTTGGATCGACACTCATTGCCATCTTGACGCCAACGAGTTCGCGCCTGACACAGCGGACGTTCGGGCGCGGGCTGCCGCCAGCGGTGTGGGGCATTGCGTGCTGCCCGCCGTCGCAGTCAGCAACTTTGGGGTGGTGCGCCAGCTGGCGCATCAATTTTCCGACAGCTACGCTCTGGGCATTCATCCGCTGTGTGTACCCCAGGCACAAGATGCTGATTTGCAGGCGCTAGACGATGAGCTGGGTCTTCGGCATGCTGATCCGCGCCTGGTGGCTGTTGGAGAAATCGGGCTGGATTACTTTGTGCCGGCTTTGAAGCAAAGCCCAATGCGCGAGCGTCAGGAATACTTTTACCGCGAACAGCTCAAACTGGCGCGCAAGCACCAACTGCCAGTCATGCTGCATGTGCGGCGCTCGGCCGACAAACTGCTCAAGCACTTGCGAGAACTCAAGCCCGAGGGCGGCTGGACTGGCATCGGCCATGCCTTCAATGGCAGCGAGCAGCAGGCCAATGAATTCGTCAAGCTAGGGTTCAAGCTCGGTTTTGGCGGCAATTTGACTTTTGATTCGGCCCTGCAAATCAGGCGTCTGGCGCGCAGCTTGCCGCTCAATGCCTTGGTGATGGAAACCGATTCGCCCGACATTGCGCCGCAGTGGCTGTACCAGACGGCTGCGCAGCGAGCAAGTGGTCAAGCTCAAGGGCGAAACGAGCCCGGCGAGTTGCCGCGCATTGCCGATGTGCTGGCGCAGCTGCGCGGCATGACAGCCAATGCGCTGCAAGCTGCCACCACCGCCAATGCCCTGCAAGCCTTTCCCAGGCTCAAAGGCCTTGTGCCGTGCTGACTGGCGCAGCATGACTGCCACCATTCACAAAACAATTTTTGACGATTTCTTAAGCTTTTTAGCCTGTTTTCGCAATACTAGCGGGCGCGAATAGCTATAAAATAAGGAGCAGCCAACTCCCGTCAACTGGACTGGGTTGACGCAATGAAATGATTTGACCACCGCAAGCCTGCAGGATTGAGCAAAATTTTTAAGACGCCTGAAGTAATCAACCACCAATGAGCCAGCTACCCCTTCCCTCTTCAGCCGAAGGCGTGTTCAAGGCCTGGGCGTTAGAGCGCGCAGCGCAGCGCAAAGGCGGTCTGTCGCCGCGCTCATTGGCTTCCTACCATTCGCTCTGGACCGGCTGGACCGAATACTTGCTGGGCAACAAGCAAATGTCCTGGCACGAAGCCACGTCAACCGATGTGCGGGCCTATCTGGAAGCGTTAAGCCCTCGGGCGCAAGCACGCGGGCTGGTGCATGTCAGCACCGTGACCCAGCGCCGCTACTACCGGGTGCTGAAAAAAATCTACGCATTTGCACTGGTCCACGAATGGGTGGCCAACAGCCCGGTGGATGCCGGCGCATCGGTGTCGCCAACAGAGCAGATGGATTCGCTGGTGTTTCATGCGCTGGACTGGCAGGCGCTGCTGGAGGCGGTGCCCTCACCGGTCGACCCGCCACCGCAAGACCAGCCTTGGCTAGGGGTGCGCGACCAGGCCATTTTGCGGCTGATGATGCAGTCAGCCTTGACGGTGGCCGAACTGGCCAGCCTCGACATTGGCGATGTGCAGCATCCCCGGCTGGGCGCAGCCCGCGGTATTGGTGAACTTTGGCCGGCGCAAGAGGCACCCTCCAGCGAAGAAGGCTCGCCAGTCATGCTCGACCTTAGCGGCGCTAGAAAAGCGCAGGACCGGCGCATCGCGTTGCCGCTTGAGGCAAGTCAAGCTGTGCTCGCCTGGCTAACCGTGCGCGCGACTTTGCCCTTGCCGCAGGACGCCGGCACGCCGCTGTTTGTTTCGCGCAAAAAAGCGGGTCGCCTGACGCCGCGCGCGCTGTTCCATTTGGCCAATCGGCATGTCAATGCGGTGTTGGGGCCGCGTTACCCGCACACCGTGCTGGCCCATGCTGGCCCGATGACACTGCGCAATTCCTGCATGGTTCGCTGGCTGGATGCAGGAGAGCCGGAGGAAGACATCTTAGCCAGAGCCGGCCTGCGTGAAAGCCAGGCGCTGCTGCGCTTGCGCAAGCATGTGCGCGCCAGTGACAGCGACATTGACGGTGAAGCGATTGATTCCAGCACGTCGGCTGCATAGGCTGAAAATGGCATGTGCACCTAGCGCTTTTTGGAAACATCACAGATCAAGTCCATGCTGAAAAAAGACAATTCGACTGCCGCCCCACCTTTGCCCGAAGTCAATTTTTCGGACTTTGGCGATGTGCGTTGCTTGCATCTAGGTACTGAATGGGTGCAAGGCACGATGCGACGCGATGCCCCGTATGAGATTGAACTGGAGTATGTGCAGCGCATGATGGCCGGGTTGCTGTTCACCGATGCAGCCGCTGTGGCCGGAATGCACGCGATGCAGCTCGGTCTGGGGTCGGCCGCATTGACCAAGTTTTGCTACAAAAAATTGCGCATGAAAACCACGGCAATTGAGATCAATCCGCAGGTCGTCACTGCTTGCCGGATCTGGTTCAAGCTGCCGGCCGATGACGCGCGGCTGCAGGTCATCCTGGCCGATGCGGCAAGCGAAATCAAAAAGACGATGCATCGGGGCATGGTCGATTTGCTGCATGTGGACCTGTATGACCATGAAGCCGCCGCGCCGGTGCTGGACGATGCCGATTTTTACGCAAACTGCCGCGAACTGTTGACGGACACCGGCGTGATGACGGTTAATTTGTTCGGTCGAAATTCAAGCTACACAGCATCGCTGGTGAAAATGGCCGAGGCGTTTGGCCCGGAGTCAGTCTGGGCTTTCACGCCCACCCGCGAAGGCAACACGGTGGTGCTCGCCCAGTTTGAGCCGACCCGGCCGGACCGTGCCGAGTTGCTGCAACGGGCCGGCGTGATCGAATCGCGCTATGACTTACCGGCCAAAAAGTGGCTAAAGTTGTTCAAGCCAGTGCTTTGACGCCGGAGTTTTACCGCCCGGACAATACGTTACATTGGCTTTCATGAGCGCCGTCCTGCCACCTTCTTTCCCTAAAAATTCACCTGTTAAAGAACTGCATGCCGGCCCGCTTGACTGGCGCCAGCTCGTCGGCTGGCTTAGTGATGACGGCATCATCAGCGTGCTGGATGCCGAGCGCACCGTTGCCAGATGCGCCCAGGTGCAAAGCGCCCAACATCCCATCGTCCGGCTGGCCAGCATCGGCATGACCCGGGTGGCTGATGGCAAACCTTTGGATGTGGAAATCATCAGCCAGTATTTGGCCGGCCGCGCGGGTTTAAGTTACCTGCGCATTGACCCGCTCAAGGTTGATGTGGGCAAGGTGGCCGACTCGATGTCCGCGGTGTATGCCGAGCGCCACAAGGTGCTGCCAGTGCAGGTCACGGCGCATGAACTGGTAATTGCCACCTCCAACCCGTTTGTCACCGATTGGGTGCCAGAGGTCGAGCGCCAGTCCAAGCGCAGTGTGCGCCTGGTGATGGCCAGCCCACTGGAAATCACCAAATTCACTGCTGAGTTTTTTGCGCTCGCCAAGTCGGTTAAAGCGGCGCTGAAGTCGGGCGGCGGTGCTGGCTCCTCAAGCTTTGAGCAGCTGGTCGAGCTGAACAAAACCAACCGCCAATTGGACGCCAATGACCAGGGCGTGGTGCAGGTGGTCGACTGGCTTTGGCAGTATGCGTTTGACCAGCGCGCCAGTGACATTCACCTGGAGCCGCGCCGCGAGCAGGGCGTGATCCGCTTTCGCATTGACGGCATTTTGCATCCGGTGTACCAGCTGCCCATGGCGGTGCACAACGCCATGACCGCGCGCATCAAGCTGCTGGGCCGGATGGATGTCGTCGAAAAGCGCCGGCCGCAAGATGGCCGCATCAAAACCCGCAACCCGCGCGGCGACGAGGTCGAAATGCGCTTGTCTACCTTGCCAACCGCCTTTGGCGAAAAAATGGTGATGCGGATTTTTGACCCCGACACGACCGTCAAAAACTTGGATGCCCTGGGTTTTTCAACCCATGACGCCGAGCGCTGGGAGCAACTTGTCAAGCGCCCGCATGGCATCGTGCTGGTAACCGGCCCGACCGGTTCGGGCAAAACCACCACGCTGTATTCAACACTCAAGCGCCTGGCGACTGAAGAGGTCAACATCAACACGATTGAAGACCCGATCGAGATGATTGAGCCAGCGTTTAACCAAACCCAGGTGCAGCCGATGCTGAACTTTGGTTTTCCCGAAGGCTTGCGCTCGCTGATGCGCCAGGACCCGGACATCATCATGGTGGGCGAGATTCGCGATTTGCAAACTGCTGAAATGGCGGTGCAGGCAGCGCTTACCGGCCATCTGGTGTTCAGCACCTTGCACACCAACGACGCGCCGTCGGCGGTGTCGCGGCTGATGGAGCTTGGCGTGCCGTCCTACCTGATCAACGCGACGCTGCTGGGCGTGCTGGCGCAGCGGCTGGTGCGAACCTTGTGCGTGCAGTGCCGCCAGCCCGACGAACAAGCCCGGCGCGAAACGCTGACCGAATTGGTCAAGCCCTGGCAGGTCACCGGCAGCTACCGGCCTTACAAGCCGGTGGGCTGCGTTGACTGCCGCATGACCGGGTTTCGGGGGCGCATGGGGCTGTACGAATTGCTGACCGTCACCGATGCGTTCAAAGAAAAGGTATCGAAAGAGCCCAATATTGATGCGCTTCGTCGCCAGGCGATCAGTGAAGGCATGCGTCCGCTGCGCCTGGCTGGCGCCTTGAAAGTCGCTGAGGGCATGAGCACGATTGAAGAAATTCTGGCCACCACCCCTTCATTGTCTTAAAGGGTTGTCGCTCTAAATCAGCCGACTAGTGGTATGCCCGAAGTAGGTGAAAGCCACATCCGCCGGCAGGGTCTTTGAATGCACAATCGCCAGACACTTTCTTTACAGAGGAGACAAACCGTGAAAATCAAAAGTCAGAAAGACTTTTTTTCCGGGCTCATGTTCATGGGCATCGGGGTGGCGTTTGCCTGGGGAGCAACCACTTACAGCGTCGGCACTGGCGCGCGCATGGGGCCGGGTTATTTTCCGCTTTACCTGGGCGTGTTGATGACGGTCCTGGGCGCGGTCATTACTTTTCAAGCGCTGGTGATTGAAACCATCGGCGGCGGCAAAATTGGCAAATGGGCCTGGAAGCCGCTGTTTTTTGTCATTTTGGCCAACCTGGTGTTTGGCGCTTTGCTGGTCGGGCTGCCTTACTTTGGCCTGCCTGCCATGGGCTTGATTGTGGCCATTTACGCCCTCGTGTTTATCGCCAGCATTGCTGAAGACGGCTGGAAATTCAAAGCCACATTCATTTTGGCCACGGCGCTTGCGATTGGCAGTTACATCGCTTTTGTCGTGGCGCTCAAGCTGCAGTTCCCGGTGTGGCCGGTCTTCATAACCGGCTAAGGAAAATAAAAAATGGAATTGTTTGAGCATTTGTCACTGGGTTTTGGTGTGGCGTTCACGCCAATCAACCTGTTGTATTGCCTGGTCGGCTGCATTTTGGGAACCCTGATTGGGGTGCTGCCCGGCATTGGCCCGGTCGCCACCATTGCCATGCTGCTGCCTGCCACCTACGCGCTGCCGCCGGTGTCGGCGCTCATCATGCTGGCTGGTATTTATTACGGCGCGCAATACGGCGGCTCGACCACCGCGATTTTGGTGAATTTGCCGGGGGAATCATCCTCGGTGGTCACTTGCATTGACGGCTATCAGATGGCGAGAAAAGGGCGGGCAGGGCCTGCGCTGGCTGCTGCGGGCCTTGGCTCGTTCTTTGCCGGCTGCGTCGGCACCTTGATCCTGGCGGCTTTTGCGCCGCCGCTGACCGAACTGGCCTTCAAGTTCGGCCCGGCCGAGTACTTTGCGCTGATGACATTGGGCCTGATCGGTGCGGTGGTGTTGGCGTCGGGTTCGCTGCTCAAGGCAATCGCCATGATTGTGCTGGGCTTGCTGCTTGGCCTGGTTGGCACCGATGTGAACTCGGGCGTGGCCAGGTTCAGCTTTGACATTCCCGAACTGACCGACGGCATTGGCTTTGTGGTGATTGCCATGGGCGTGTTCGGCTATGGCGAAATCATCAGCAACCTGGCCCAGCCAGAGCATGAGCGCGAAGTGTTCACCGCCAAGGTGTCGGGCCTGTTTCCGACCAAGCAAGACTTCAAAGACATGACGCCAGCGGTGCTGCGCGGTACTTTTCTGGGCTCGGCACTGGGCATTCTTCCAGGCGGCGGCGCTTTACTGGCGGCTTTTGCAGCCTACGCGCTTGAAAAGAAAATGAAGATCAAGCCGGGCGAAGTGCCGTTTGGCCAGGGCAATATTCGCGGCGTGGCAGCGCCAGAATCGGCCAACAACGCCGGTTCGCAGACTTCGTTCATTCCCCTGCTGACATTGGGCATTCCGCCGAACGCGGTGATGGCGCTGATGGTCGGCGCGATGACAATTCACAACATCCAGCCCGGCCCGCAGGTCATGACCAGCAACCCCGAATTGTTTTGGGGCTTGATTGCCTCGATGTGGATCGGCAATGCAATGCTGGTGATTTTGAATCTGCCGCTGATCGGCATGTGGATCAAGCTGCTGACCGTGCCTTACCGCTACTTGTTTCCGGCCATCGTGCTCTTCTGCGCGATTGGTGTGTATTCAACCAACAATAACACCTGGGATGTGTGGATGGTCGGCCTGTTCGGCATCATTGGCTATTCTTTCGTCAAGCTGGGCTGCGAGCCAGCGCCGCTGCTGCTTGGCTTCATTCTCGGCCCGATGATGGAAGAAAACCTGCGACGGGCGCTACTGCTGTCGCGCGGCGACTGGAGCGTGTTTGTCACCCGTCCAATTTCGGCTGGCCTGCTGGCTGTGGCGATGCTGATGATCATCATCGTGCTGCTGCCCGCGGTGAAGAACAAGCGCGAAGAAGCCTTTGTTGAAGAGTGATGCCGGCCGCTTGATTTTTCCTCAATGGTGGAATGGTTCAGGTGCTGGGGTCACTTCCAAAGGGGCGTCAATTAGGAGTCTATGGCTGCCGACCCTGGCGCTTTCCACTGGATTTTTACAGTCGCGGGAATAATTGCATCCTGCCAAGGTGCCGCTTGAGCGTTGTGGATCAAAACTCGCCCGCATAAAAAGCGCGAGTTTGAGCGGCCTTTTCACATCTTGACCGAAAATTCCGAATCAAAACAGTCGTTTGCGCACACAAGACAAGCGCAAGCAGCTCCCAAAAGCATAGCAACAGGTTTGGCGCTGGCTATTGTGGGAGCGATTGCTTTTAGCGGCAAAGCCATTATTGTCAAGCTGGCGTACCGGCATGGGGTGGATGCGGTGACCTTGATCATGTACCGCATGCTGTTTGCACTGCCAATTTTTGCCGTGATGGCCTGGTGGTCCAGCCGGGGCAAACCTAAACTGTCCCGCGAAGACTGGGTGGGCGTGCTGTGGCTTGGCTTTACCGGTTACTACTTGGCAAGCTTTCTGGACTTTGCCGGGCTGGCCTACATCAGCGCGTCGCTGGAGCGACTGATTTTGTACCTCAACCCAACGCTGGTGCTGCTGCTTGGACTGGTCATTTACAAACGCCGGATCTCCAGGCTGCAGGCCATTGGCATGGCAGTCAGCTATGGCGGGGTGGCGCTGGTGTTTGGCCATGAAATCACGCTACAGGGCAGCCACGCCGCGTGGGGCGCGATGCTGGTCTTTTTCAGCGCTGTCAGCTATGCGCTGTACCTGGTGTACAGCGGCGAAATGGTCAAGCGCCTGGGTTCGATGCGGCTGGTTGGCCTGGCCACGACCATCGCCTGCCTGCTGTGCCTGCTGCAGTTTGTGCTGCTGCGCCCCTGGACTGCCGCTCTTGTCGCGCCCGAAGTGATCTGGCTGTCGGTGCTGAATGCTACGCTCTGCACTGCCGTACCGGTGCTGATGGTGATGATGGCGATTGAACGAATCGGCGCTAGCTTGACCGCGCAAACCGGCATGGTCGGCCCACTGTCCACCATCTTGATGGGTGTGGTGATTCTGGGTGAGCCGTTCACTGCCTGGGTGGTGGCTGGCACCGTGCTGGTCATTGCTGGGATTTTTGTCTTTACCCGGTCGGGGCGATAACTGCTATTTCACAAACAGGGTGCGCGCTGCACTGCCGGCTTCGGCTCAAGGTCATTTTTTCTGCCTTCAAATTTCTCAAGGAGTCGCTATGGATTTGGGTATTGCCGGTAAGTATGCGCTGGTGTGCGGTGCCAGCAAAGGGCTGGGTTTCGGCTGCGCGCAGGCGCTGGTCCGTGAGGGCGTGCATGTGTTGATTGTGGCGCGGGGCGTTGAAGCGCTAGAAGCTGCTGCCAATAAATTGATAGCAGACAGCGCCCGTCCAGCAGACGCACAAGTGCAATTTATTGCTGCAGACATCACCGCAGCCGAAGGGCGGGCTGCCGTGTTCGCCATGCGCCAGGACTTTGACATTGTGGTGACCAATGCTGGCGGCCCGCCACCGGGCGACTTCCGCGACTGGGACCGGAAGGCCTGGATTGAGGCGGTCGATGCCAACATGCTCACGCCCATCGAACTCATCAAGGCTACGGTAGACGGCATGGCCACGCGCGGTTTCGGCCGCATCGTCAACATCACGTCGAGTTCAGTCAAAGCGCCGATTGATGTGCTGGGCCTGTCCAACGGCGCGCGCAGCGGGTTGACTGGTTTTGTCGCCGGCGTGGCCCGCACCTCACTGGCCGCAAAAGGCGTCACTTTGAACAACCTGCTGCCCGGCGTGTTTGACACCGACCGCATCAAGGGCATGCTGGAGGTCAACTCGAAAAAGACCGGCCAGTCGGTGCAAGCCCTGGCAGACGCGCGCCGCAAAAACATTCCAGCTCAGCGCTTTGGCACGATTGCCGAATTCGGTGCGATCTGCGCCTTTTTGTGCAGTGTGCAGGCCGCCTACATCACTGGCCAAAACGTCCTGGCTGATGGCGGGGCGTATCCGGGAACATTTTGAAATTGCCGCCATGACGGCTGACAAGTCCGATGTTCGGTCTGTGCAAGGCCAGGGGACGGTCTATCCGGTCGAGCTGCGTGTTCTTGCAGTGGCTTTTGTGCTGATCACGCTAGGGCTGCAGATGTGGCCGGGGGCGTCCGAACTATTGCGGTTTTCAAGGCCAGCCTATGAGCAAGGTGCTTTTTGGCAGCCACTGACTTCGCAGGGGGTGCATTTAAGTATTTGGCATGCCGTGGGCAACGCGTTTGCATTTGTAGCAGTTATTTTTGCCTGCGCATTTTGGGTTCGCTGGCCGCTTCAAATGCTGGCGCTGGCTGGGGGCTACATCGGCGTGGCTGCAGTTGTGGCGGTTGATCCGAATTGCAGTTATTACGCCGGCGTTTCCGGGGCGCTGCATGGCATGCTGGCGGGTAATGCGGCAGGCATGACCTGTGCCGCTAATCCACCAGAGCCGTCGGCGCACCTGCCTGGACAGGCTGGAAAATTAGCCATAAAACGCTGGACCCGCTTGCTAGGCACCGCCATATTGACCGGTTTGGCCGTGAAACTCTGGCTGCAAACGGGCCTTGCGGGAGAAGCGCCATTGACTGGATGGAGCTTTCCGGTTTACCACCCATCCCATGTCGCCGGCGCAGTTGGGGGCATGGGAGTCGTATTATTTTTTCTTGCGGTGCAGGCTTTGCTGGCGGCCAAAGTAAAGTCCGAAGCCGGCCAGTGACAGCAGAGCGATTGCATCAATCCAGCCGATTGCGCCACCACCGCCACTGGCCGCTGATTGCCCTCCGGCGGCTGAACCTGCGACAGCAATCGATACGGTCTGCGGCGTTCCGCTGAAAGTGCCGTCGCTTGGCGTGATGGTGACTGCATAGTTACCCGCCGGGCTGGCATTGTTCCAGGTAAACACGCCGGTCGCAGCAACAAAGCTAGCTCCTGAAGGCAGACCGCTAGCGGCAAACACCACCGGGCTATTTTCTGTATCTGCGGCTGAAGCTGTAAAGCTTAAATTGCCACCTTGAATGACGCTCTGGGCTGTAATCGGACTTAAAACTGGTGCGGTGTTGGTGGTGACGCTGACCTGGTTGAGCGCTGTTTTGGCAGCGCCATCGGTGACCTTGACCTCAAAGGTATAGCTTGATCCGACCGCAGGAGCAACAAACGAGGCTGTGGCAGACGAGCTGTTTAACAATGTCACTGCAGGACCGGAAATTTGAGTCCATTGGTAGGTAAACACTGGGTTGCCGCCGTTTTTTGCTGAAGCCGCTGCGGTAAAACTGACGGTCGAGCCGGTCGGCCGTACCCCAGGCTGGTTTGCCAAAGCGCTGACCGTCGGCTCTGTTGAATTGAGGCGATCTATGGCAGCCTTGGCATCAAGCAGACCGGCGCCGCAGTCGGTACGGGTCGCGCAGTACGTGCCTGCTGGATGGGCACGGGCCGAGCTGATCAAAATTGAGCTGATGGAGTCCGGTGAAATTGTCGGCTGCAATCCAGCCAACAGGGCCGCCACGCCTGCGACATGCGGGGTCGCCATGCTGGTGCCTTGATACCCCTTGTAGCTGTCTACGCCGGGTACAGTGGTTCCTGCGTTCATGGTGGAAAACACCAGAGCGCCATCACCCCGAATTAAAAAGCCAAAGCCCCCGCCCGGGCCGCTTATGACCGTGCCCGCACCAATGTTGGCGTAGTCAGCGTTGTCGCCTTGTTTGGTGTGCCCCGTCACAGCAATGACACCGGCGCAATTTGCCGGGGCGTTCAAAAGCCTGCTGCCGTCATTTCCGGTAGCGGCAACGATCACGCTGCCAACACCTCGCACCGCATTGACAGTATCCTGAAGGGTAGGCCCGCAAGCCACGGAGCCACCCAGGCTTAAGTTCAACACCTTGGCTTTGTTGGGGTTGGCCGGCACGCCCGGCACCTCAAGACCCGCCGCCCACCGCATGCCAGCAGCAAGGTCTGTGGCAAAACCTCCGCAAACGCCCAGTGCGCGAACCGGCAGAATTTTTGCACCAAATGCAACTCCTGCGCCGCCCACGCTGTTGTTGGTCACCGCGGCAATGGTGCCGCTGACATGGGTGCCATGCCAGCTGCTATTTGCGGCGGCAGAGCCTGTGGCGCAGGCCCCGGCGGTTACCCAATCGCCCGGATCCGATGCGTCGCTGTCGCGGCCATCGCCATCATTGGCGGTGGTGAACACATTGGCCCCGTCCGCGCTGATGAAGTCATAACCAGGCAACAAGTTTGCTGCCAGATCTGCATGCGGCCTGACGCCCGTGTCAATCACAGCAACCACCACCCCGGAACCTGTGGAGATATCCCAGGCAGCCGGCAGGTTGGCACCGCCTGGAAGAAGGGGAGTCGATGCTTGGAGGTGCCACTGCTGGCCTGAATACGCCGGATCGTTGGGTGTCGCCAGGGCCTTGACTCTTTCATCGATTTCCGCATAGGCCACTCGGGGATCTTGTTCAATCTGCTTGGCCATTGAAAACAGTTCGGCGCGGCTCATCTTTTCGCCTGTGATGGCCACATGGGTTTTGGAGGTGACTGACTTGAGGTACGACAACCCAGGTGCGCTGGCGTTGAGCGACTTGAATACGGTGCCGTTTTGAAGTGTCGACACTTGAGTGCGAGCTGCAGTGAAATCAAACACGCCGGCACGCGTCACAGCTTCGTCCTTGAATTTAATGATCAAGCGGTTAAAGCTGCGTTCGGTTTGCAGGGGTCCGGGGGAAGGGGTCGCTTGTCCCTTGGCAAATACTCTTCCGTCGGGCACTAACTGGGCCGTGGACACGCCCGCCAAGGTGCTGATGGACAGTGCCAGCGCAGAGACGGCAAAGTGTTTGGATCTAAATTTCATATGCAGGTGCCAAGGGTTGAAATCACCAGAAAAAAAGGCATGACCGAACTCTGGAAACGCGGCGTGCAGCAGGTTTTTTTGCACACGGCCAGAGTTGTTTCTAACTTAAGAAGGTTTCACTGCTGCGTCAGCTTCTATGTACAGCACTGCTGGATTGTTCGCCAAGGCCTGAAAAATGTCTGCGCGGCTTTGACCCCGTTGCGGCTCAACTGAATAAACGTGGATGTCTGGCGATACGCTGGTGAGGTAAGTGATGCGGGCGTTGGTTCCTTGGCCGAGGTCGCGCAAAAAAACTTCATCGCGGTAAGGCACCACGTACCTGAATTTCACAATAATGCGCATGGACTGGCTTTTGGTTTGAGCTTGAGCCGGATTCGAGGCTGCTGGCTGTTGGCTATCTTGCACGGAAGCTTTTTTGGGTGCCAGTGCCGATGGGCTGCAGGCAGTCAACACTGTGCACGTCACCAATAGCAATGCAAGCGCTTGGATTGGTTTCAATAAATCGCAAAAGGTGTTCTTTTCAGGATGTTGCATAAGGCTATTTTTTACAATTAAAAACAATAATATTATAAAAATTACTTAGTTTTAGAAAACAAAAATATGAAAGCGAAAATTTTTAGTGAGACCGGACCAGCAAGCAGCATGTCAGATATTTGTGACCGGCATATTTAATGCTGAGCGATCCTGTGGTGAACGCATCAATGCCGCACCGCCATCAGCACCCTCCCAACCTGCCAGCGAGACACCGGCTTGCCAAAGCACACAGCGCCTATCCCCAACATCCACACTGGAAGGCTCGACGCCACCAGCGTCACATTGAGCGGCGTGGAGCTTTGCAGCGCCAGGTATAGCGAGGCGTTGTGGCAGCCAATACCAAACAAGCCCAGCAGGCCAAGCAGCGACAAGCGTTTTCAGTTGGCCCACATCGCGCCGCCCGGCCGCAGCATTCTCCAGGCCAGCGGCGCAAGAATGACAAAGGCTTAGGGCCAGCGCAAAAAGTTCAGCATCATCGGCGCAATCAACCCTTTCACGGCATGGCT
>Ga0326734_1000249_pt1 | contig 15321 bp, 15 predicted proteins | sample 15_GP2_1315_FD_207944 | JGI IMG/M metagenome (GOLD analysis project Ga0326734, IMG submission 207944) | Glacier ice microbial communities from Ngari, Tibet, China - 15_GP2_131.5 | ecosystem: Environmental > Aquatic > Freshwater > Ice > Glacier | place: China: Ngari, Tibet | collected 2018-07-18 | reverse complement strand
GAGTGATAACGTTAGCAGCAGCAAGGATACGGCTGAGGATACGACGCTGAAGGGTCATCTGGTTCTCGAAGTAACCGGTGTTAGCAGCGAAGAACTGAGTTAGGTCAAGGTCAAGGTTACCACCTTCAGAAACCTGGAAGGCTTGCTTGTTCTTCAAACCGAGGTAGAAAATACGGTTCAAGATGTGCTTGTTGATCGACTGTGACAGTTGATTCAGGGCAGCGTTCTCAACCATTTTCAGAACATCGATACCGAAGCCTTTGCGAAGGTCAACGATTTGCTCCTGTGTTACACCGATAGCAACCTGGTATGTCTTAGCTTCAACCATGCGGGTGAAGGTTCTCATACCTAGTTTGTTAGGGAAGGTAACTTCGCCAGTCTCACGATCCATAGGACCAACGGAAGTACCGTCTTGTGCAAGGTAAGGACCTTGGTGATCTTGGTCATTCTTATCTCCAGCTCCTGTGAAACCTTCAAAGTGTTGCTCCATTGCAGATACAAGACCGGCATCACCGGTGAATGTAGCAGCAGTAGCAGTTACACCGTCAGCAGCGTAGATCTTACCACCATCAAGGACAGCAGCGTTCACACATTCAGCGATAGACTGATCCGAAGGAAGGGTAACAACCTGGAATACAGCTAGGTTTTGCATGCGGCTACGACCAACGTACTTCAGAGTAACAACTAGGTCACCTGCGTCGTTCAAGTCAAGGTCAGCTCCCACGTCACCAACTTTGTAAGTAACACCAGCGGTTAGCGCGCCAGCAACGTTCAAAGAGATGTAAACAGGCTTGGAACCTTTTGTGTTAGGATTACCACCAGCATAGATGTAATCAAGATAGGTTAGAATTCCAGCAGCGTTCTGCATAGGAACCACCGACACCATGTCAAAGCCATAAGTGTTAGCAGCAATCTGGATAGCAAGAGGAAGCAGCGAAGGAAATTTGTCACCTGAACCATCAACACCACGGTTAGGGTTTCTGATCTGGCCCATACCGTTCAGCTGGTTCATGCCTTGGTAGGCTTCACCTTCGTTCAGAGATTCAGTCAGTGTGTGAAAGTGGCAGTACTTGGAAAGCCAATCAAGTTTTTGTGGATCTGAGATGTTTGTCTTCTCGGTGATCATTGGTGCCCAAGTTTCGAAAACTTCGGCTTCATTAAGCATTACCATTTTAGGGGTCTATGTGTTTTATTTTTGTTTGAATTCGTTTTAGATGCGTTTCATCTTTGCAGCAACCATGGCAACAACATCTTTGTTGTAACCTAGTGAAGCTTTTGGTTTTGTAACATCAACTTTAACGCTTTCAGTAAGTCTTGTTAGACTTACGTTCATACCGAAATCGCGACTGTTCCAGAAACTCTTGATCTGATAAGGTGTTTGAAGGTTCCAAGTGGCAGATGATGCGACGATCTTCGCTTTAACATCATCATTGCAGGATTCCCAAAGAGCTTTATACTGCTCGGGCATCTGTGCAATGTACTTAGGAACTTCTACGTTCTCATTGATCACGGTTTTTATTGCAGCTACTACCTCTTTTTCGGTAGAGAAGCCACTCTCGAAGAGAGAGTCATAGACCTTCTGTTGTTTGGTCTCGTCCAGGGAGAGGAACTCCTGGCGGCGGGCATCGGAGAGCAAAACGACGGCTTGCGCTTGGTGTTGCTCTTTCACTTGCGTAGTTTTCTGATTATTAACTTGGCCGATGAGGGTATCAGTTTTTTCTAAAAGACTCGAATAGTCTTTTACTTTCAAAGAACCGTTCTTCTTGTAAGAAGAGTTGTTCTCATTCAGTGTAGTATCTACTCGCTTCATTGGGGAAAACTTGCGAGTTTTGACATTTTCATTCAATTTTTTTGCATCAACTTCTTCAATGCTTTCAGCAAGCATCTCAGAGTACCTGATGAGGTTATCAACATCTTCTCCAATGCTTTCTGTATACTGAATGCTTCTTGCGATTTTCTCGTTCATTTTCATGGTCTCGTCGATAACACCGTTTACGCCTTCTGCAATACTATCCGAAAAGCGAAGACCTTTGTCCAACCCTTCTGCTAGATAGTTCTGGAAAAGAATGCTCTTGTTAAGACCTTCAGCAAGGTGATCAGTGTGCTTGATAGATTTATCAAGATTTTCACCGATGTAATTCGTGTACTTGATGGTTTTGTTCACGCCTTCAGCCATGTGATTGCCGTGACGGATAGACTTGTCCAGTAGAATTGCCAAGTAGTTGGCAAATTTACCAAGATGGGTTAGCTGGCCTTCCAACAGTGCGACCTTTTTATCCAATTCTGAAGAGTTACCGCCTGTAGTAGCACCTTGAATTGCTGCCATCTGTTCTTTAACTAATGTGGAATATTTTTCCATCTCTTGGATGGTAACATATTTTGTATTATCGTTCATATTGATATCTTCGATTGCTTTATTGAACGCACTGGAGTTTTCGTTCACTCTATATACATCAACATATTTACCAGAACCTTCGATCTTTTGTAGATCGTTTACAACAGATTTGCGGGTAATCTTTTTCAAGCCACTTGCAGCACTTTCGTTGATACGGTAAAGTTCAGCCTCTTCAAAACCTGGATCAGAAACAAGATCATAAGTAAAGATTTTTTTGATGACGACTTTTTTGTTCTCCATCACCTGACCAGCAGCACGGCTAGAGATGCTAAGAGGAACTCCTGCATCTATAAGGGCTTTTGCAATCTTTCCAGCCGGTGTGTCAAGCAAAAGGATCTGGATGTTAAGAGTCCTTGTAGCTTTGTCAACCTCGAGCTTTTCGATGATGTGGCTCACGTTGCCCATAGAGATATCAAACCCTTCAGGGTGATCAAGTTCTCCAAGAAGCTTTCTACGTGCAATCTTTTTATTGAGATATTCGAGATGGGGAACATATTCCTCTTCTTCGTAAATCCTGCCGTTATTGTTTTCAATACCAAACACAGCAGCTGGACCGCGTAGTCGGTAGGAACCATCTGCAGCCTTGTTAATGGTAACAGACTGGTCTTGTCTTTCGAGAACAAAAACGTGCTCGCCTGCCTTTAATCCTAGGGTCTTTATATTCATTGTTTGTGTCTTCGTTTCTCTATATACCTATAACAGCAACAGAGATATGAAAAAGATAAAAAGTTTCCTAGAGTTTAAAACATACCTCACTGAGAGTGAGATTGTCCACGCATCGAACAGTTACATCGGAAAAAAGTCGTGTAATATCCTGCTCATAGCAAGAGATACACGAAAATGTATGGTGGCAATGACAAAAGATTCTGATAAATGGTCTGGTATACAATCATTTCTTGATTCTGCATCATCTACGATAGTAGAACTAAGGAACGAATCCACCAGATGCGTAAGAGATATAACCGCATACCAAGGTGATCTAGAAATAAGTCCAAGCTATGTTTACGTTACCGAAGATATTTCCCATCACTGTTTTGTAGGATTGGTAGAAAAACAGTTTATGCCAAAGAAAAATGACGGAATAAAGATGTTTGATTGGATCACGCTTGAAGATCTTTTAGGATTGTCCCCAAAAGATCAAACGTTGATAACAATGATGAAAAACGACAAAAGCTTCTTTAAGTATCTTAAAAAGTTATAAAGTATTTTAATGGTTGAACTTTTTTACAACAACTGGTGTTATACTAATGTACCAACAAACCATTTAATTGTATGCCTAAAATCTCCTATCTTGATCGCAGCGAAATTCATTCGTGTATTGATTGCGGCCAACCGCTCAAGACTAATGTCCTTAGAAGGAAAAACAAACTAGTCTCTAGGTGTTACGTTTGCTTTCACCTGTTTAACGGCATAAAGGAGATTAGACATTTTAAGAACACTCCTAATGGCAAAGTGCCGGCCGGAATCACAAACTTCGTAGACAAGCAGAAAATTTATAGAGTTCAATATTCATACGGACTTTTATTGAGAAATAAAAGATAAAAAGAAAAGCCTCTCCGTAATTTGGAGAGGCTTTTCTTTTATAGATCAGAACGTAATCCTACGAACTTAGGGAAACGTGGTATGCCATATTCCGAAAATTCGAAGAAGCGTACCATTCCTTGCTGACCGATGTATTCGCAATCAGCTGCAAAGTCTTCTCCTGAGTTTTCCTTTGCTTTCATTATGGAAGCATAAATTTCTTTATTCTCTTCGTGGCTTAAGCCTGTTGTCCCGGCTTTGAATGTTTTGATCTCTGTTCCATCTCTATCAAAGACTCCATCCGGTGCTTTCATGACAAATGCACCAATCATCTCATGGAGTGCATGTTTCTCAACACCCAAGATGGTATATTCTGCGGTCTGATCAACCTTGTACTTGCAAAGGTCCCAGGTACGTTTGTTCTGGTAAGGTGATTCAAGATCACGAATCATTAGACCTTCCTCGCCTTCCTCTAAGAATTTCTTGAGCCACATGAGAAGAGTTTCTTCGGTAGCATTTACCACGTAATATTCTTCAACATGAATAACATCGCTTGCAAAGACCGAGATGAAGTCGTGCCGCTTCGGGTAGAACTCATCTGAATACGTGTCATACAGATGCAGCTTTACTGTTTTGAGCAGCTCGACGTGTTCGTCTGTCAAAGTCTTCTTGCGAAGTATACCGTTTAGCTTATTAAACGAAATCTCTTTAGTAAACATCTCTCCGTCAAGAACAAGTTCTGTACCTTCTTTGAAGATGAACGGATTGTTTCTTATCGTCTTAGCAATAGACTCCTTGAGGTGTGGAAAATCATAAGCCATCTGATCACCGCTCCGGGTAAAGAAAGTGATCTCAGTACCGCTGACGTTAAACCTGATATGTGGATTAGAACGGTTGCCATCTTTCTTACGTTGGACACCAACGAACTTATGTTTCTTTCCCTTACGAAGTTGATCAAGATTTTTGGAACCTTTCTTCTCTCCAGTTGGATCATAACATTGGGCAAGCATAGGACCTTTGTTGCCTGATCCTTTGGTTCCAGCTTCCTGGAGTTTATCAATGCTGTCCACGTAGCCTTCTTTGATCTTGGACTTAGCTTTGCTCTCTGCCTCAGATACTGCCTGTTCATATGGGGTAGTTGCATTGGCTTTGCCGGCATTCTTGCCTTCCTTGATGGTTTCCTGCGAAACCACCTGCTTACCGTCTAGAGTTCCTGACTGTGAGACGATGATGCCCTCTCCACTTTGGTTTTCGTTGACTGTGATCTTCCAGATCCGGGTTTCACCTTTGGTTCCAGTCTTGTACAGTGTGATTGGTTCGATTGATTGCATGATTAGTAAGTGACTTGGTAAATTTTATGTTTGTGTTTCTTGCGTGCGTAATATTCCATCCTCTCCATCCCGTGGGAGTAGAGATAATTTGGTCTGTGCTTCTTCTGATCTTTCTGTGAAAGCATCAATGCCCTTTTATCTTCTAACGTTCTAAAATCATCAACAAAATCTATGACGATGGCTCTGGACTTTCCGTCCTGTGTTCTCATCATACGACCTATCGACTGACCGATGATGATCTCACTCTTGTAACTCTCTACCAAGAACACGTTGTGTAAGTTGGAGATAGAGATACCCGTTGAGTAGGTTCCGAAGGTTGCAACAAGTATTTTGTTGTCTCCTTCTTCCTTTAGCTTTTGCTTGTAAATTTCACGTAGGTCGTCAGAAATATCGCCATCAATGTAGAATATTTCCTTGCCCTCGCACCTAGTACGTAGTTCGTCATAGATGCGCTTTCCGTAACCCTCAGCCACGCTTGAAAAAAGTACTAGGCTGTTCTTACTTACCTTACTTACCATGTCCACGATGTACTCAAAACGCTTTCCATTTTGGGTAACAATTCTCTTCTCTGTGTTGAATGCAAGGTTAGGATCTCCAGTTCCTCTTACTTCCTTCAGTTTGTGACGTGATGCTTCTGGCATGTAATTCATGATGATTATCCTGATATCAAGAGGAGTGGAGAATCCCTCTTGTGCCAGAAAGGCAGGATCAACCTGCATACAAACGGGTCCTAGCAAGCTAAGCAACGTCCAGTAATCTGCCGTGGTCTGATTGATCAATGTACCAGTCAGACCAAATTTATACTGGAGACTTTTGCAGTGCCCGATAATCTTTTTGTGGGATGCAGTAGTTGTCTGGTGTGCTTCATCTACACAAAGAACATCAAAGCGTTTGAAATATTCCTCATCCCTGTTTGCAAGAGATGTGAATGTTCCTATCACAACTTCTGCATCTCTTAGTTCAGTGCTTCCGCCGTACACGCAACCAACACGGACCTTTAATTCTTTGATGCCATAATCAAAGAAATCCTCTGCGCCCTGATCAACCAGTCCTACCTTTGGTACGATCATCAGAAATGAATTGAGCTGGTCTGTTTTTTTGAGATACAGAATGACCAGAAAAACTATGAGAGTCTTACCCGCGTTCGTAGCAAGGTCGGCGACTGAATATCTGAAGCGTACGAAATTCCAGGCAGCTTCCACCTGATACGGACGCGGTGTCAAGTCCCTGCCCTTTAGTTTTCTTCCTTCAAAGTGTGGCATCACGACTTCGGTAAACTCTTCCAGAGTCAATTCTTTATTCATGATGATATTAAGACCGTTGATCTTAATTTCCATATTGAATTCTTTACCGACTCCCATAAGTTCTTTCCACAATCCTATTGCGATGAACTTATTCTTGTGCAGGAAGTTGATAGAGCCATCCCACAGTTTTCTCTTTACAAGCGGATTAAACTGAGGATTTTTTATCTTCCTGGACATTGCTACTTGTAGCTGACGACGTTCTTGTGCAGACGCAATGGTAGACTCGTCTAGGATCAACCATTGCTTACACCTGCTTACATTAAAGACCACTGAACCAAATTGATTTGTTTCAGTATCTATTAGGCGCGGAAAATTGATGGTCCGAATTCCACAATCCTGTACTTCCTCTTCTGCAGGAACAGAAATAACCTTCTTCTTACGAGAAGGTTTTTCTGCCTTTTGCTCAAGGTGGAACAGGGTTGTGGATTTCATCACTAATTTCTTTTGTACTCTTCTAGATTAATTCTATGCCTGATTCCGTAAATCATATTATCCACGGTTTGCATAGATTCTCTAAGGTATTCACCATGGTTCTTTAGTAGCTCGATGTCATGCAACTCCTTCCACAGAAGTTCGTCCTGTCTTCTTTTTAGCTCTGATGCATTCATTGACTTGACCTCTTCTGCGTACTTGTCTTTGACGGTCTTCGAAAGCTCTTTGACTATCTTGGATATGCCAGAGATCTCAGCAAGTCTCGTGTGCAGAGCTTCGAGCAATATTTGCCTGTTGGTATAAAGATCTACTTGTATGACAGAAAGGTATTCGATCTTTTTCATGCCTGTTGCCATTGCGACAACCTTTATTCTCCACTTGGCGCGTTCAGACCTCAGAGTTTCTTCCAATGTCATTGGAATACCTGGAGTTGTTGCAGCTAGATCAAATAGTTCTTCGTTTAGTACCTGTGTCAAAATAGTCCTTTCTTCTTTATTTGCTTCGTGTATACCTTGGTCTTGATGACCACAACAACTGGCTCTTCAGCCTCCGGCTTTTCTGGAAGAGGACTTGATCCACATTCAGGAGTTTCTCCTAAATCCAATACAAGTGTTTCTGGGACCATCTTGGCACCTTTGATTTTGAAGAGGGAATCCTCTTCAAAATCAGGGACATCAAAGTCCAAGAACGTCAAGTTCGTCAATTGAGAAGTAGTTGTGTACATCTGATAAATCTATCTGCCTTTCATTTGCAATGACCACAAGATCATTGTAATCCTTGATTTTGAGAAAGGTTAGTTCTTTGTCCCTTTTATATGCTTCCCACATAAAACAGCTTTCACCTGCCCGCATTAATTGCAGACTCTTTTTCTTGCCAGCTTCATCATCATCCAAAAAGTATCTACGGGTACAATCAAATGGCCAAGGGTTCTTGACAGACATTAGACCTACCGAGTTTGGGAAGAGCATCGAATCAAGAGGTCCTTCAAAGAGTGTAACCGTTCCATCAAGATCAGCTGAAAAGATTCCAAAGAACTTTGTCAGTGCTTCCTCTTTCTGCCCACCCGGAAAAGGTTCCTTTAACATCTTTGTCCATAGTCCTTCTCCGGTGAAGGTCAGGTACTTCATTGATTTCTGCCTAGGTCGTATCTGTAAAGAAGCAACCAGTTCTCCTTCCGTGTCAAGGTTCAATAGGAACAGGTCTTCATTTCTGCCTACCGCAAACTGAGGACCAATAGGCTGACATCGCTTTTCCAGATATTTCTGGACAATAGCCACGTTCTTGACCTCACGCAATCCCATCTTATCCATCAACCTTTTTCGTGGAACAAGGCAAGGACGTAGATCTACCTCTGCTGCAACTTCTTCAAAGGTGAGCTTATGGGTTGATCGTCTCTTTCCAGTAACTGCAAAGGCAGCATAAGCAGCCTTCTCTGATTCTGTAACAGAAATGCCAAAGTCAGAAAGCATCCTATCAAATGTCACACTCTTCTCACAGCCGCCATTGAAACAGAGGTATCGCAGGGTTTCCGTGTAAAGATTGCCACGCTTCTTTTTATGGTCCTTGGTAGAGTCTCCGCAATACGGACACGAGAAGTTTAGTCGACCGTTTGCCTGTTGAATGTATCTTTTCCTGTAATCGCTGTGTGCGATGTTAAGGACCTGTTGTACCCTGTCCTCTAGGGCATTCACCGTTGGACGTTCTGGCGCCGCTGTGAGCAGGTCAAACAGACTTTCGTTCTGTTGGGTATCTAAAATCATATCGTGGAGTCTGGTTAAACTAAAAAGGAGGAACCGAAGTTCCTCCTTTTATCAGAAATATGTGTGGCTTACAGACCGCCATATAGGTCTTCGTCATCATCTGCAACTACTGCAACTTTAGCTTTCTTAGGTGAAGCTTTTGGAGCAGGTGAATCCAGATCCAAGTCAGGAACAGAATCCATCGAAGCAGCTTCATACGCAGCACCGGCAGCACCTGGATTAACAACCTCACGAACAAACTGGTCAAATGCAGTTTGGGTCTCATCATCCCAAGGCTTGAAGTCAAACTTCAGCAGGTCAGGAGAATTGGCTTTGAGGTATTCGCCAACCAATTGCAAACCCTCTTTGGTCTTTTGCAAAGGCTTACCGTCGATGATAATCGGAGTGGATTTACCTTTGAATTTGCAATCATCGTAGTTATTCCATTCGCCTTTCTTTGTGATCTTCAACAGGAAGTGACGACCTTCAAACAAATCGTATGCGCTGATTGCATCTTCGCCAGCGTCAACATCACCTGTCAACTCTTTGTCAATCAGCTTACCAATCACCGGTGGGAATTGATAGACCATGATCTTGCCATTCAATTCTGGCTGATGCTTGTCATCAATGATCTCAACAAGTGAGGAAGTTTTTGATTGGCGGCTGAATTTCTTCTGAATTTCTTCGTCAGCTACATTCTTGCTTTTCTTGAACTTATTCCAGTACAGGAAGAACATGTCAGAGATTGGGGAGCTCTTAGCTCCTGTCGATGTGGCACAACCGAACTCGCGTCCACCTGCTGCCATGTCTGCCCAAATGTAGTTTTTTACAATACGGCTCTTGGTTTTAGGAGCCTGCCAGTTCGGGATGAATCGAATGGTTGCGGTGTAGATACCGTCTTTGCCCTTAGCGGGACTTGGTTTGTAGATTTCAGTAGAACCTTTTGATGCTACTGGAGCGATAAAATCATTCGCTTCTAGGTTGAAGAGATCTTCGAACATGTTAAAAATTGTTTAATTGATTGGTTTGTGTGACTTGTAACTCTTATAAGGCCTTTGTGGGAATTGTCAAATATCATCAGTTGCAACTGTTGACTACTATATATCGACTAGTTTACACGATACTTGAGCGATTTAGAAAATTGTTTGAACTTTTTTGCGACAACAACACAGTCTTTAACGCCTGCGCTTTTGTAATCCATGTCAAGTTCATTTTTAACTTTCGTAAAGTACATCCTTCGTTTCACTATGTTCGTGTTAGTTCCCGTTCGGCCATGGAAATTAACTGTCACGGTAAACGGATATCCAAGGACTTTGTTGATACTTTCCAGAGGAACGACATTGCCGTCTTCTGTAGTTACAAGAGTAAATGTGAATTTGTTTCCTCTGATACTTGTTATATGTTTTGTTAGGCTTGCCAATTCTACATCAGATAGAAGTACTTGGTCAAATTCAAACTTTACATTTACTAGGTTTTCATACACTGGCTCGATGTGTTCCGTGTGCGATGTCGTTTTATTGTAATGTGGTAACATGGATCTACTATGTCTGTTTGTTTGATTCTTTATGGTGTAGTTTAAAATTTATCTAGCTTGTTAAGATTCGTTGAAGAAACAATGCAATCCATGTGGCATCAACCAAGTCATCAATAGGAGTACTTAGCTTTCCTTTCTTGTCAGTGTATTCAGGATCCATGAAGATCTCCTTAATGGAGTCAGGAACCTCTGGTCTTGACATCAGTGCATCTCTCATCTGTATCTTGTTATAGTTTCCTTTTCCAGCAAATAATTTCACGCTTGTGGGTGCGAATACGTGCATGTGATCGGCCCCGAATAATGATACGAGTTTTGACCTCGTGACTCCGACAGACATGGATGTATCAACGAGTGAATTTCCTTTTGAGCCGAAAGATACACCTTCGAATGCAAAGAAGAAATTCTCACGTTCATCCTTATCATCTGCCCACTTCTGAACAGAGTCTACAATTTTACTGGAAAGGCAGATTGCTTCGAGCATCTTGCCTCTCTCCTTCTCTGTGTAAGAACCTTCCAGCTTTGACTTTGAGAATAGAACTTCAACCAGTCCAGTCTCTTCTAGTCTCTTACAGATTGCTTTCTTCTGGAGAGTTTGGTTGATAGGGTACAGGACCCATTTAATATCTGTTCCATCAAAGAAGCAGGCCGACGACGACCTAAGCGAATAATCTATACCAACATACATGGATATGTATGGCTTCCTCTTTTGGAGAACCCTACACAACCCTGCAAATATATTTTCTATCCAGTTCATCTTCATCTGTGACGAAAGCCTGCCGGCTACATACAAAAATTATCTTCCATAATTTGAGGGATGAGAAGGATTATAAGAAGGGTAAGCCTCTCTGGTCCTCTAAGAGTAAACACTTCAAAAGATTCTTCATCTGAACTTATACATCTTAAGTTGCTCAATAGGACACATATAATATCCATGGAGTTCTTAAAATTTTGGTTAATGTGGGGAACGATCGTAACTATTGTTATGCTCTTCATCGAATACTTTATAAATTACGACAGGGTTCTTGCTGTCATCGAAGACAACCCACAACTTGCTCCTTATGAGACGTTGATGCGGATATTTTCAACGATCATCATGATCATCATTTGGCCTTGGTCTTTGTTTAATTTCGTAAGATCGTTTATCAAAGGAATCATAAAAGCTTTTAAAGATCATGAATAAAGTCGTATGCGGAATGTGCGGCTCGGTAAACAGATACGATGATCTGCCTGATATTATTTACGACTGGAACGTCGAAGAAACAGAGATAGGAAAATACAGAGGAATAAAATGTTGTTGCTGTAAAGCAAGCATACCAGTGGAAGATTTTAATATTGTCACAACAGAAAAAACACATACAAAAGAACATGAAGAAGACAACGACAACGACTACTACTACTGTCGTAACTGTAGTGGAGGAATCACAAGCTACCGGTGGAGTTCTGGCAGTATTTGCTCTTGACAATAGCGGCTCGATGAGCTTTAAGAGCAAGGCAGCAATTGAAGGATTTAACGGATATCTGGAAGGAATCAAAGAAACTGTTCCATTCTTGACACTTGGCCTGTTTAATAACAAGCTGAACAAGATGTACGATGTAGCTGACGTTTCATCGGTTGAACCTCTATCAACTGCAACATATCAGGCAAATGGCGGTACAGCTCTTTACGACACCATCGGAACTTTGGTAAAGGACACAGAGAAATACATGGAAGCCAATCCTGGTAAAATCTCTGAAGTGATTGTTTCGATCTTTACTGACGGTCAGGAGAATGGTTCAGTCACATACAGCCTGACTGCTATTAAAGAGTTGATCAAGAAGAAGGAAGCTGAAGGTAACTGGACCTTTGTGTTTATGGGTTCTGAGCTAGATACTTACGTCCAAGGTGCTGCAATGGGATTTGAATCAAAAAACACAGTCATGTATGATGCAGTTAATACAGGAGCACGTTTGCGTTCTGCAGGTATGACTACTGCGATGTACTCAACACGTCTTGATAAGACTGACAAAAACTTCTTTGCCAGTGAAAATCTTGCAGCAGATACTTTGACTGCTAACTCGGTATTGGTTGGCGAATCTGACAAATCAACAGATAAATTGTAAATCGATATGAAGACTGTAACAGATACACTCTTCATCAATCTCTTCGGCGGACCAGGAGTCTCCAAAAGCACAACAGCTGCTGGAGTCTTCTACCGTCTGAAGAGCATGGACATCAACGCTGAGTTGATTGGAGAGTATGCAAAGGATCGTACCTGGGGGAAGGACAGCTTCACACTAGGATGTCAGCCTTACGTGACAGCTAAACAGTTATATCGTCAGTACCGCGTCAATGGTCAAGTTGATATAGCTGTAACAGACTCGCCGTTTATTCTGGGACTCGCATATCCTGGATTTGGTGATACCCCTTCGTGGAAGGCTGGAGTGATAGAACAGTTTAGTCTGTTCAACAACGTCAACATCTTTCTTGAACGTGATTTAGAAGTGCATAAGTACAATCCGAAAGGAAGGAATCAAACTGCAGCACAGGCCCAAGAGAAAGATGAGGAAATTCGTCAGCTGTTGTTAGATGAAAAGATTCCATTCCATTCTGTTAAAGTTCAGAAAGATATGGGAACCGTTGATGAAATTCTTGAAATTGTCACCAATGTCATGTTCGGTCACACGTACGAAGAGCCTGTAAAGACACTCGTGTATTATGACTATGTCTATGAAGGTAAACAGAAAGCTGATAAAGTATGATGACGTACGGCATCTTTTTTTCGAATCCTAACTGTCCTGTGCTTATTATAAGCATGCCAAGTTTAGGACTTTCTTATTTTCAGTTTCCTGTCAAAGATTAAAGAAAAACCTCAACCGATATGGTTGAGGTTTTTTGTTTCTTAAAATGTATTAGTTGTCCACCTCTATGTAAAGAGACATGACATCTATACCAATGGCAAGTGCGGTTGCACCGTTGTTCCTCCAAAAATGAGGAGTCATCAAGGTCGTAACAAGCGGTATGTTGGTTGATAAGGTTCCAGAGGTTAAATCACCGGTGTTCACTCTTTCAACTGCATAACCTACAGTAGTTGTGTTAGGCACGGCAAACAATCTCAGCTCGTACATATCTGTGCTTAACGTGTTTACGACAAATGCAGCAGGTAATGCGACCTTTGTCGCAGTTGCAACTGCGACGTTTGTGTAGATTGAAAGAACAGTATCTGCTGAATCATAACCGACTCCTATGATTTGCTGCAATGCAGATACCGCACCGTTTGGAAGAGCCGCTGCGCTTGCGGCAAATCCCACAAACATCCTGCCGCCGGCGACTGTTGCCGCATCCGAGATTCCAAATCTAAAGACTGCATAGAATCCACCTACACCTAACGCGTTACCTCTGAAATACTGGGCTACAGATCCAAAGAGTTCTGCGGAACCACCTGCTGTTGCGACGCTTACCAAACCAAGTCTCTTTGTAGACGTGAACAAGTTTGCTGTGGTTACGTTTCTGGCTGTTGCAGTTCCTACTGGAGTCGCAGTAACCATGTTAACTTGTTGAAAGGCTGGAGCTGCTACCGAAGCCGAATTGCCGGCGTGTTGGAGTAATGTAATCTTGTTGGACCCGAAAAATGGCTGGACGTAATAATCGTACCCAGTCGAATCCATGTATCCTAACATCCTTCTTCCTGCTCTTGTCTTTGCAACCAGTGTCACACCAGAGGCTGGCGTGTTGATTACTCCAGTCAGATCAAGCAAGTTAAGGTGACCCTGTGCAGTTATCGTAGAGAATGCAGAACCTGCCAATACTCCGGCATTGTTAAATTGTATCTGTGTTGTCGTTCCTGCTGGTAGTGATGCTACCGCCGATGCAGCTGTTACGAGACCTTTTGCGTTGACCGTGACTGAGTTAAAAGTTCCGATGTTTGCATTGACAGTTGCAAGCGTCAATGCAAGAGAACCAGATGGGCTTGTTGCATCTCCTGAGTGCGCAGGGTGAGAAGCCGCTGCCAAAACACCTGTTATGTTCGATGCAGTGCCTGATGTATTCTGGTTTAGCACCGGAAAATCTGCAGCCACTGCTATTGATATCACACCTGTTGTAGTGGTGCTCTTTAAAATGCCTGTTGTAAGAGACGCCAGTATCTGTGCGTTCTGTGGAGCATTCAGCGATGCTTGCACGATATATGTACCCAAAGAATTTGCTCCAGTTGTACTATTGACTGCAGTTCCTGGCGCAACCCATGACAGGCCCATGCCATTCGTGGCAGTAGCAGATGAAGTCAGCACCTGACCGTCTGCTGTCGGGCCTGCTAGCACGGAATACGTGTTATTGGCGGTACCGACTGTTATCTGGCTTATAGCAGTATAATCTTGGCTGTCCAGAAGCAGTACCCAAGCTGACCACGCGACTGCCGTGTTGTTCCAAGACCTGGTCCATAGTGATCCTACCACTTCGGACTGGAGTCTTTGTGTTCCTGTGGTTCCAAAACGCATGCCGCTAAACGAACCTGCGATAGGAAATCCGTTGGCTGTGGTTGCATACCCATAATAGTTAGTGTTATCAGTATATCCTGTGTTTGCAGTAGCTGCAAGAGGTGTGCCTATTAAACTTGTAACCATCGATGCAGCTGTTACTAAGCCCTTTGCGTTTACGGTAACTGATGTGAATGTTCCTACGTTTGCATTTACAGTAGCCAGTGTAGTAGCTAGAGAGCCTGCGACATTTGTTACATCACCTGCTAAAGCAGGAAACGAAGCTGCAAGAAGCGTACCGCTGATATCTCCAAATGAATAATCACCAACGGCTTTTATAATATCACCGGTTCTACCGAACACAGAAGATACAGCATCTGTAGAGGTAATAGTCACGTCACCGGTTCCAGAATCTGTTCCGGTAAAGGTGATCATAGTTCCAGGACCTGGTATCAGTTTTGTGATTACTGCAGATCCTGCAGTAACCGTGTTAAGATCTTCTCGGCCAATGGATCCGTCCGAAACCTGTGTTCCATTAAACTGTGTCCTAGCCATTTTTTACTCTGTTTGTTTTTCTTGCATCTATCAATTCTCTGAGTTCCTTGATCGTTGC
>Ga0326734_1000248_pt1 | contig 15381 bp, 14 predicted proteins | sample 15_GP2_1315_FD_207944 | JGI IMG/M metagenome (GOLD analysis project Ga0326734, IMG submission 207944) | Glacier ice microbial communities from Ngari, Tibet, China - 15_GP2_131.5 | ecosystem: Environmental > Aquatic > Freshwater > Ice > Glacier | place: China: Ngari, Tibet | collected 2018-07-18 | reverse complement strand
TGCATCGGACAGGGAGTGGCGCGGCTGGGTCATGTCAGTGTTTCGAAGTGATGGTCATTTCTGCATTATACAAGTTTCACAACAGCCCCTAGCCAGCAGACGTAAAAAAAGCCGACCCGCGGGTCGGCTTTTTCAAACACATTGCAACAATCAATCGCAGTGCAACAATCAGTCGCGGCTGCCACCACCGAGACCCAGCAGTGACAGCAGGCTGGTGAAGATGTTGTACACGTCGAGGTAGATCGACAGCGTGGCGGTGATGTAGTTGGTTTCGCCGCCGTTGACGATGCGCTGCACGTCGTACAGGATGAAGGCGGAAAAGATACCGATTGCCATCACCGAAATCACGATCGACAGCGCCGACATGCCAAGGAAGATGTTGGCGACCGACGCCAGGATCAGCACGATCACACCGGCGAACAGCCACTTGCCCATCATCGAGAAGTCGCGCTTGGAGACCGTGGCGACGCTGGCCATCACCGCGAAAATGCAGGCGGTGCCGCCGAAGGCGGTCATGATCAGGCTGCCGCCGTTGCTGTAGCCGAGAGTATGGCGCAGCAGCGGCGTGAGCATCAGGCCCATGAAGAAGGTGAAGCCGAGCAGGAAGGCGACGCCGGCCGCCGAATCCTTGGTTTTTTGAATCGCGAAGATGAAACCGAAGGCCACCGCCATAAAGATTGCGAAGCCCATCATGCCAGCCGGCATGGGCAGTTGCATCGACACGCCAATGAAGGCGCCAATGACGGTTGGAATCATCGACAGCGCCAACAGCCAATAGGTGTTGCGCAGTACGCGATGGCGCACGGCCTGTATGGTTCCCGACAGGTCGTAACTTTGTTGCATGGTGGGGATCATGATGCCTCCGAGTCGTAATAATGTGTCAAGCATGTGTCAAGCGAAAGTCAGGCGTGGTGCATTTACACGGAAAGCATAGCACGGCGTGTAAAAAGCGTTTGCAGCTGCCTCGATTGCGGCAGCAGAGTTGCCGCGCGACGCGCTTACTTTCCTGGCCACAGGTGCAATATCGGTCAGATGAAGTGTTGTATGGTAAAATCAAAGGTTGATTGAGTCTTTTTTTTCTCGATTTAAACCTTTCTTTTTATTGGAGTTTTTACAAATGGCAATCGAACGCACCCTGTCGATCATCAAACCTGACGCAGTTGCAAAAAACGTCATCGGCCAAATCTACAGCCGTTTCGAAGGCGCTGGCCTGAAAATCGTCGCTGCCCGCATGACCCAGCTGTCGCGCGAACAGGCTGAAGGTTTTTACGCCGCCCACAAAGAGCGCGGCTTCTTCAAGGACCTGGTCGACTTCATGGTGTCCGGTCCAGTCATGATCCAGGCGCTCGAAGGCGAGAACGCCGTTGCCGTTCACCGTGACCTGATGGGCGCAACCGATCCGAAGAAGGCAGAAAAAGGCACGATCCGCGCCGATTTCGCCGATTCGATCGACGCCAACGCAGTCCATGGTTCCGACGCAGTCGACGCCGCGGCAGTCGAAATCGCTTACTTCTTCTCGAAGTAATCGCGCAGCAGGTACCAAGACAGGTATCAAGGCGGGCATCAAAGCACGCATCAAGAACCGCTCGCCGAGTACTTCGGGTCCCGCGAGCGGGGTTCGCATCATCTTTTGAGTATTGAATTACATATTGAACGCCATGACGACTCTCACCAACTTGCTGGACTTCGATCCCGCGCAACTCGTCGCTTACTGCGCCGGCTTGGGTGAGAAGCCGTTCCGCGCCAAGCAGTTGCAGCGCTGGATCCACCAATTCGGCGCTTGCGACTTCGACAGCATGACGGATCTCGCCAAATCGCTGCGCGACAAGCTCAAGACGCGCGCCGAGATCCGTTCGCCGGCTGTCATCAGCGACAATACCTCCACTGACGGTACCCGCAAGTGGCTGGTCGACGTCGGCAACGGCAACGCCGTCGAAACCGTGTTCATCCCGGAAGAAAACCGCGGCACGCTGTGCATTTCGACGCAGGCCGGCTGCGCCGTCAATTGCCGCTTCTGTTCGACCGGCAAGCAGGGCTTCAACCGCAACCTCACGGTGTCCGAAATCATCGGCCAGCTGTGGATGGCCGAATTCGAGCTGCGCCGCACCAAGGGGATCGAACCGGGCCCGAAAGGCGAGCGCCAGATCACCAACGTGGTGATGATGGGCATGGGCGAGCCGCTGCTCAATTTCGAGCCGACCGTCACCGCCCTCAAGCTGATGCTCGACGACAATGCCTACGGCTTGTCGCGGCGCCGCGTGACCCTGTCGACCTCGGGCGTGGTGCCGATGATCGACAAGCTGTCGCAGGAAGTGCCGGTGGCGCTGGCGGTGTCGCTGCACGCGTCAAACGATGCGCTGCGCGACGGCCTGGTGCCGCTCAATAAAAAGTATCCGTTGCGCGAGCTGATGGCCGCCTGCAAGCGCTACCTCGCATTCGCTCCGCGCGACTTCATCACGTTTGAATACTGCATGCTCGACGGCGTCAACGACAGCGATCAGCACGCGCGCGAACTGCTGGCGCTGGTCAACGACCCGGTGCTCGGCGTGTCGTGCAAGTTCAACCTGATTCCCTTCAATCCCTTCCCCGAATCGGGCCTGCTGCGCTCGAAAAATCCGCGCATCAAGGCGTTCGCCCAAGTGCTGATGGACGGCGGCCTCGTCACCACCATCCGCAAAACGCGCGGCGACGACATCGACGCCGCCTGCGGCCAGCTGGCCGGCGAAGTGCAGGACCGCACCAGGGTGCAGGAGCGGATGGAAAAAATGGACGAATACAAGGCAAAATTCGGCGCCAACTTCGGCCGCATCGTGGAGATCAGTTCTTGAACGCCGGCCGGGCAGGGGGCTTTGCCGCGCGGCTGTGCTGGTCGATGGTGGCAGTAGCGCTGGCCTCTTGCACCACGGTCGGCACGGATGGCAGCGGCAGCGCCGGCGGCGAACTGAAAACCGCCTCCGACCAGACCCCGACCGAAAAACGCGCCGGCATCCGGCTGCAGCTGGCGGTCGGCTATTTTCAGGACGGCAAGCTGGAAGTGGCGCTCGACGAAGTCAAGCAAGCCATCGCCATCAATCCCGATTTCGCCGATGCGTACGGCGTGCGGGCGTTGATCTATTCGCAGATGGGCGAAACGCGGTTGGCCGATGACAACTTCGTGCGCGCATTGAAGCTGGCGCCGCGCAATCCGGAACTGGCCAACAACTACGGCTCCTTCCTGTGCCAGAACAACCGCGCTGCCGAGGGCATTGGCTATTTCGACAGTGCGTTGAAGAACCCGACCTACCAGTCGCCGCTCAAGGCGCAGCTCAACGCCGGCTCGTGCAGTTTGAAAATGAAGAACCTCGACGCCGCCGAGCGCTACCTGCTCGACGCCTTGCGCTACGAGCCCGAGCATCTGGCCACGAACGCCAACCTGGCGCGGGTCTACTATGAACGGCGCGACTACCAGCGTGCCGGATTTTTTATCAACCGCGTCAAGGCGGCCGCCAAGCAGGGCAGCCTGACGGCCGATGTGCTGTGGCTGGCAATGCGGATCGACCGCAAGCTCGGCGACAAGGCCTCCGAGGCCAGCCTTGGTACCTTGTTGCGGCGGCATCACCCGGGTTCGCCCGAGTATGCCGCTTTCCACCGCGGTGCATTTGATGAATGAAACAGGATCGACAATGAGTTCAGAGTGGGCAGAACAGCCGGCACAACCGGATAATCACGGCGTGCCGGGCAGAACCCTGGCAGCGCAGCGCGAGGCAATGGGCTGGACCGTCGAACAGGTGGCCGACCAGCTCAAGCTGGCGGTGCGCCAGGTCGTCGCGCTTGAAGCGGGCGACTATGCAGCGCTGCCGGGGCCGGCCGTGGTGCGCGGTTTCGTGCGGGCCTACGCCAAGATCGTCAAGCTCGACCCGCTGCCGCTGGTCACCCTGATCGCGCTCAACGCCCCCGGCCCGACCGACGCCACCGGCACCACGCTGCGGCGCGACAAGCCGGCCTCGTTTTCCGAAGTGCGCTTCCCGAGCCACGGCAAGCGCGTCTCGCTGCCCCTGGTGCCGATCATCGCCGTGCTGGCGCTGGCAGCCGCTGCTGCCAGCGCCTGGCACTTCGGCCTGATTCCGCACAGCCTGGTGCGTACCGACGGCGCCGCGTCCCAGAGCGCCGCGGCGCCGGCGGCGACCACCGGCGTCGTGCAGCCGAACCTGCCGGCAACGATTGCGGGTGTGTCCGCACTTGGTGCGCCGGCGACGCCCGCAATCGAAATCAATTCGCTGCAAAATCCGTCGGTGCCGCTCATTTCGGTGCCGCCGCCAAGTTCCACCACCGCTGGCGCCGTGGCGCCGGGTTTGCCTGCGGCCACCACCACGGTCGCCGCGTCCGGCGCCAACGCGCTGGTGGTGACGGTGCGCGAAGATTCCTGGGTCGAAGTCAGGCGCGCCAAGGGCGCACCGCTGATCGCACGCGTGGTCAAGGGCGGCACCACCGAAGCGTTCGACATCGCCGAGCCGGTGACGCTGGTGGTCGGCAAACCGGGCGTTGTCAGCGCCACCTTGCGCGGCGCCGCGGTCGAGTTGCCGCCGGCGGCAGGCAGCGCCATATCGCGCGTCACCCTCAAGTAGTCGATTGTCATTTTATGTCTTCTTCCAATTCTGTTATTGATTCTGCGATTGATTCCGGCCCGCTGGCGCGCCGCCCGTGCCGCTCGGTACTGGTCGCTTACGGCGCGCGCCAGGTCTGGGTCGGTGGCGGCGCACCCGTGGTGGTGCAGTCGATGACCAACACCGACACCGCCGACGTCATCGGCACCGCGATCCAGGTCAAGGAGCTGGCGCGCGCCGGCTCCGAACTGGTGCGCATCACGGTCGACCGGCCCGAAGCCGCCGCCGCCGTGCCGCTGATCCGCGAGCAGCTCGACAAGATGGAGATCGACGTCCCGCTGGTCGGCGATTTTCATTACAACGGCCACACGCTGCTGCGCGACTATCCGGAATGCGCGCAGGCGTTGTCGAAGTACCGCATCAATCCGGGCAACGTCGGCCAGGGCGCCAAGCGCGACAGCCAGTTCGCCCAGATGATCGCCATCGCCGCCCAGTACGGCAAGCCGGTGCGCATCGGCGTCAACTGGGGCAGCCTCGACCAGTCGCTGCTGGCCCGCATCATGGACCAGAACGCCGCGCGCGCCCAGCCTTGGAGCGCCCAGGCAGTGATGTACGAGGCATTGATCACGTCGGCCATCGACAATGCGCTGCGGGCCGAAGAGCTGGGCCTGGCGCGTGACCAGATCATCCTGTCGTGCAAGGTTTCCGGCGTACAGGATCTGATCGCGGTGTACCGCGAAATGGCGCGCCGCTGCGACTATCCGCTGCACCTCGGCCTGACCGAGGCGGGCATGGGCAGCAAGGGCATTGTCGCTTCCACCGCGGCGCTGTCGGTGTTGCTGCAGGAAGGCATCGGCGACACCATCCGCATCTCGCTCACGCCCGAGCCGGGCGGCGACCGCACGAAGGAAGTGATCGTCGCGCAAGAAATTTTGCAGACCATGGGCCTGCGCAAGTTCGCCCCGATGGTGATTGCCTGCCCGGGGTGCGGGCGTACCACCTCGACCACGTTCCAGGAGCTGGCCGACAACATCCAGACCTATTTGCGCCAGCAGATGCCGGAGTGGAAAAAATCGTATCCCGGCGTCGAAGGCATGAACGTCGCGGTGATGGGCTGCATCGTCAACGGCCCGGGCGAATCGAAACACGCCAATATCGGCATCAGCCTGCCCGGCACCGGTGAATCGCCATCCGCGCCGGTGTTCGTCGATGGCCAGAAAACAGTCACCTTGCGTGGCGAACACATCGTCCAGGAATTCCAGGCGATCGTCCTCGATTATGTACAAACGAATTACGGTAAAAAATAATATGTCCGAGAACAAAAAAGCTGAAAAAATCGTCGGTGTAAAAGGCATGAACGACATCCTGCCGGTTGAGGCGCCGCTGTGGGAGTTGCTGGAAAACACCACCGAATCGATCCTGAAAAGCTATGGCTACCAGAAGATCGTCACCCCGATCCTCGAAGAAACCGGGCTGTTCGCGCGCGCCATCGGTGCCGTCACCGACATCGTCGAAAAGGAAATGTACTCGTTTGTCGATTCGATGAATGGCGACCTGTTGACCTTGCGCCCTGAAGGCACGGCCGGCACCGTGCGCGCCGTGCTCGAGCACAACCTGGCCTACGACGGCCCGAAACGCCTGTGGTACAAGGGCCCGATGTTCCGCCACGAGCGGCCGCAGCGCGGCCGCTACCGGCAGTTCTTCCAGTTCGGCGCCGAAGCGATCGGTTTCACCGGCCCCGACATCGACTGCGAGCTGATCATGATGTGCCGGCGCCTGTGGGATGACCTCGGCCTGCAAAACATCCGTCTCGAACTGAACTCGATCGGCGACGCCGGCGAGCGCTTGCGCCACCGCGCCGACCTGATCGCCTACTTCGAGGCGAACATCGACACGCTCGACGCTGAAGCTAAGCGCCGGCTGCACACCAATCCGCTGCGCATCCTCGACACCAAGAACCCGGCGATGCAAGAGCTGGTCAACAACGCGCCCAAGCTGCTGGCCTACCTCGAAGCGGAATCGCTGGCGCACTTCAACGGCGTCAAGAAGATTCTCGACCATAACAACGTGCCGTACACCGTCAATCCGCGCCTGGTGCGCGGCATCGACTACTACAACCGCACCGTGTTCGAATTCATTTCCGACGAACTGGGCGCGCAAGGCACGGTCTGCGCCGGCGGGCGTTACGATCCGCTGATCGAAATGTTCGGCGGCAAACCGACCCCGGCAGTCGGCTTCGCGATGGGCATGGAACGCCTGGTCGAGCTGATGAAGTCGAGCGGCGAGGCGGCTGCGCCGTCGCAATGCGACGTCTACATGGTGCACCAGGGCGAGACGGCGCAGATGCAGGCGTTCGTGCTGGCCGAGAGAATTCGCGATGCCGGACTCGATGTTGTGCTACATTGCGCGGCTGCGAGCGGCCCCGGCAGTTTCAAGACGCAGATGAAGAAGGCCGACGCCAGCGGCGCCGCGTTCGCGGTAATCCTCGGCGATGACGAAGTGGCCAAGCACGTGGCGGCGGTGAAGGCCATGCGCGCCGGTGCCGATGCCCATGGTGAACAGCTGCAGCAGGCCACGGTGCCGTTCGACGACGTCGTCGAGTACCTGGTCGACCAGATCGTCGGCGACGGCCACGACCACGATCATGTGCATTACCATCATTGACGCGGCTGGCGCGGCTGCCGCAGCACTTGCGCTGTAGTACTTGTCCTGTACTCCTTGGGCCGTACTTCTTGCGTACTTCTTGCGTATTTCTTGCGTATTTCTTGATTAACCAAGCACGACAACCTCGACACGACAAACCATGGCATACGATCTCGAAGAACAAGAACAACTGGCCGATCTAAAGGCTTTCTGGAACAAGTACGGCAACCTGCTGACCTGGGTGTTGATCGCCGTGCTCGGTTCCTACGCCGCCTGGAATTTCTGGAACTACCACCAGCGCAACCAGGCGTCCGACGCCTCGGTGCTGTACGAAGAGCTGCAGAAGTCGTTCACCGACAAGGATAACGCCAAGGTGCAGCGCATCGCCGCCGACCTCGAGGCCAAGTTCGGCGCAACCGCCTACGGCGCGATGGCGGCGCTGGCGGCAGCCAAGAGCGCGTTCGACGTCAACGACCTGAAAACGGCCAAAACGCAGCTGCAATGGGTCGTCTCGCACGGCAACGACGAGTACAAGTCGATCGCCAAGCTGCGCCTGGCCGGCGTGCTGCTCGACGAAAAAGCCTATGATGACGGCCTCAAGCTGCTGGCCACTGATTTCCTGGCGCAGTTCGCCGGCTCGGTTGCCGACCGCAAGGGCGACATCCTGGTGGCGCAAAACAAGCTGGCAGAAGCGCGCAGCGCTTACCAGGCAGCGCTGGCGGCAATGGACAGCAAGAATCCGGGCCGCAAGCTCGTCGAGCTCAAGCTCGAGTCGATCGGCGGCGCCGTGGCGGCAACGCCGAAAGCGCCAGCCTGATTGGTCGGCATTGCCGTGACGTTTCATACGTCTTCAAAACAAGTCCAAGAACACGAAGTCCAAGAACAAGGATAATGTCTATGCGTATTACCCAGAAACTGGCCGGCGTGAGCATGCTGGCGCTGATGGCCGGCTGCTCGACGCTCAATTCGATCAACCCGTTTGCCTCCAAGTCAAAGGGCAACGTACCGGCTTCGCTGGTCGAGCTGAAAGCGTCGATGGCGGTGCGCACGGCGTGGAAAATCGATATTGGCAAGGCCCAGGATGCCGTGTTGTCGCCGGCGCTGGCCGGCACCTCGGTGCTGGTGGCTGGCGGCGACGGCAGTATTGCCCGCATCGACGTTGTCAGCGGCCAGCAGATCTGGCGCATCAAGGCCGGTAAGGCGCTGTCGGCCGGCGTCGGTACCGACGGCAGCCTGCTGGCGGTCGGCGCCGTCAAGGGCGTGGTGATGACGTTCGACATGGACGGCAAGCCGCTGTGGACCGCCCAGGTATCGAGCGAAGTGCTGTCCGCACCGGTGGTGGGGCAGGGCGTTGTCGTGGTGCGCTCGGTCGACAACCGCATCGTCGGTTTCGATGCCAGAACGGGCGACAAGAAATGGACCGTGCAGCGCCCGCTGCCGCCGTTGACGCTGCGTAGCGCGCCTGGCATGACCATCGTCGGCAAGGACGTCATCGTCGCCCAGCCGGGCGGCAAACTGCTGGCGCTGATCCTCGCCACTGGCGCGCCGCGCTGGGAAATCGCGGTCGGCGAATCGCGCGGCGCAACCGAACTGGAGCGCGTCACTGACATCGGCGGCGCGCCTGTCGTCATCGACAACGACGTTTGTGCTGTATCCTATCAGGGCCGGGCCGGTTGTTTCGACCTGCAAACCGGCACCGCGCGCTGGACCAAGGAAGTCTCTTCCGACGTCGGCGTCGCCGCCGACCAGCTGTTTGTCTTCGCCGCCGACGAAAAAGGTGCCGTCACGGCATTCAATCGCGAAAGCGGGGCCAGCGCCTGGAAGAACGACAAGCTTGGCTACCGGCGTCTGTCGACGCCGGTCTCGTACGGCCGCTTCGTTGCGGTCGGCGATTACCAGGGTTTCATCCATTTCCTGTCACGGGAAGATGGCGCCTTTTTAGCACGGGCAGCAACTGACGGGAGTGCCGTCATGGCCACGCCGTTGGTTGCTGGTTCGAATCTTATTTTTCAAACACAATCTGGGACTGTGACCGCAATCGCGGTCGAATAACACCATGAAGCCGGTAATAGCATTAGTTGGTCGCCCCAACGTCGGGAAATCGACCTTATTCAATCGTCTCACCCGCTCGCGCGATGCGCTGGTGGCCGATCTGCCTGGCCTGACGCGCGATCGCCACTACGGCGAAGGCCGCGTCGGCGAACGCCCGTTCCTGGTCATCGACACGGGCGGTTTCGAGCCCGTCGCCAAGGAAGGCATCATGCACCAGATGGCGCTGCAGACCAGGCAGGCCGTGGCCGAAGCCGACGTCGTCGTCTTCATCGTCGACGGCCGCCAGGGCATGACGCCGCACGACAAGACCATCACCGACTTCCTGCGCAAGTCCGGCCGCAAGGTCATGCTGGTGGTAAACAAGGGCGAGGGCATGAAATACAGCGCCGTCGTCGCCGACTTCTATGAACTCGGCATGGGCGACCCGTACGTGATTTCCGCCGCCCACGGCGACGGCGTCACCGACCTGGTCGAGGAAGCGCTGAACGAAGCGTTCGCTTTGCGGCCAAGCAATGCCGAGGAACTCGCGCCGGCCGAGCGCGGCGTCAAGATCGCCATCGTCGGCCGCCCGAACGTCGGCAAGTCGACCCTGGTCAACACCCTGATCGGCGAAGAGCGCGTGATCGCCTTCGACATGCCGGGCACCACGCGCGACTCGATTGAAGTGCCGTTCGAGCGCGACGGCAAGAACTACACGCTGATCGATACCGCCGGTATCCGCCGCCGCGGCAAGGTATTCGAGGCGATCGAGAAATTTTCGGTCGTCAAGACACTGCAATCGATCTCGGAAGCGAACGTCGTCGTGCTGCTGCTCGACGCCCAGCAGGACATCTCCGAACAGGACGCCCACATCGCCGGCTTCATTCTCGAGACCGGGCGCGCGCTGGTGGTGGCCGTCAACAAGTGGGACGGCTTGCGCAGCGACGAGCGCGACGAAATCAAGATCGACATCGACCGTAAGCTCGATTTCCTGTCATTCGCGAAAACCCATTTCATCTCGGCGCTGAAGAACTCCGGCATCGGCCCGCTGCTGAAATCGGTCGACGCCGCCTACGCCGCCGCCACCGCCGACCTGTCGACGCCGCGCCTGACGCGCGCGCTGATCGAAGCGGTCGAAAAGCAGGAACCGCGCCGCAAGGGCTCGATCCGGCCGAAGTTGCGCTACGCCCACCAGGGCGGGCAGAATCCGCCGATCATCGTCATCCACGGCAACGCCCTCGACTCGGTCGGCGAGCCATACAAGCGGTACCTGGAAAAGCACTTCCGCGATACGTTCAACCTGGTCGGCACACCGTTGCGGATCGAACTCCGGGTGGGCAAGAATCCCTTCGCCAGAACGCCGAAATAAGCGTGCACGTACGACAGGGAGCGGCAAAACAAGGTACAGTAGATTATCGACATCCTGGCTCTCTGGAGAAAGATCAGTTCGGCACTTGAATTTTTGCGAGTCGCCTCCAATTCTTAACTACAACAACACACGGAGCTGTTATGAGCAACAAAGGGCAACTGTTACAAGACCCATTCCTCAATGCCTTGCGCAAAGAGCATGTTCCGGTCTCGATCTACCTGGTCAACGGCATCAAGCTGCAGGGCCACATCGAGTCCTTCGACCAATACGTCGTGCTGCTGCGTAACACGGTTACCCAGATGGTCTACAAGCACGCCATCTCGACGGTGGTGCCGGCGCGCGCCGTCAATCTCAACCTTGAGCCTGAAGCTGAGTAAGGCAATGGGCATGGCCGCCACTGCCCGGACACAGAGCGTATGCGCGCAGCGTTAGTCGGTATCGACTTCGGCACTGGCGACTTCGACGCCAGCGTTGAAGAGCTTTCCCTGCTTGCCCAGTCGGCCGGCGCGGAACCGATCACGACCATCACCGCCAAGCGTTCCAGCCCCGACGCCGCCTACTTCATCGGCAGCGGCAAGGCCGATGAAATCGGCCAGGCCTGCCTCGCCGAGAACATCGAAATCGTCATCTTCAACCATGCGCTGTCGCCGGCCCAGCAGCGCAATCTCGAAAAACGCCTGGAGATGCGCGTACTCGACCGGACCAGTCTGATCCTCGACATCTTCGCCCAGCGCGCCAAGAGCCACGAGGGCAAGCTGCAGGTCGAACTGGCGCAACTGCAGCACTTGGCCACCCGCCTGATTCGCGGCTGGACTCACCTTGAACGTCAAAAAGGCGGTATTGGTTTGCGCGGCCCGGGCGAAACCCAGCTCGAGACTGACCGTCGGCTGATCGGCGACCGGGTCAAGGCCTTGCGCGTGCGCCTGACCAAGCTGCGCAAGCAGCACGAGACCCAGCGCCGTTCGCGCGGGCGCAGCCAGACTTTTTCGGTCTCGCTGGTCGGCTACACCAACGCCGGCAAGTCGACGCTGTTCAACGCCCTTACCAAGGCCGGCGTGTATGTCGCCGACCAGTTGTTCGCCACCCTCGACACCACCTCGCGCCGCCTGTACCTGGGCGCCGAAGTGGGCAGCGTGGTGGTGTCCGACACGGTCGGCTTTGTGCGCGAGCTGCCGCACCAGCTGGTGGCGGCGTTTCGCGCCACGCTCGAAGAGACTATCCATGCCGACCTGCTGCTGCACGTCGTCGACGGCGCCAGCCCGGTGCGGATGGAGCAGATCGAGCAGGTCAACATGGTGCTCAAGGAAATCGGCGCCGACCATATTCCGCAGATTTTGGTGTGGAACAAGATCGACGCCGCCGGCCTGGAACCGGCGACCGAGCGTGACGAAGCCGATAAGATCAGCCGCGTTTTCCTCAGCGCCCGAACCGGCGCAGGTCTCGACCTGCTGCGCGAGGCCATCGTGGAAGCGGCCAGGGCCGCGCCCGGCCGGAGTCATCTTTTCGAACAGCAGGGCGACGCCGGCCAGGATGTTGAGACCGATGCCGATGCCGATGCCGATGCAGATGTAAATGCAGATATGAATGTAGATATGGATGTAGATGCCGACGCTGATGGCGGCTCCGCCGATCGCAGTTTAACCAACAATAACGTCGGACCAGGATAGCATGCTCGTTTCCCTCCTCAGGCGCCTCGGCGTCAAATTGTCGCTCAACGACCCTCGTTGGGGCCAGCGCCCGCAAGGCGACAACAAACAACAAGAAAGCAAAAGGCCGGGCGAAGGTCCGCCTGACCTCGACCAGATGTGGCGCGACTTCAACCTGCGCCTGAACCGCCTGTTCGGCAAGAACTCTGGCGGCGAACCCGGCGGCGGCGGCTACCGGCCCGACATGAAAGGCGCCGGCATCACCGCCGGCGTGGTCGGCGCGATCGTCCTCTTCATCTGGCTCGCCAGCGGCGCCTTCATCGTGCAGGAAGGCCAGGTCGGCGTGGTCACCACTTTCGGCAAGCTCAGCCACACTACCGGCGCCGGTTTCAACTGGCGCTGGCCAACACCGTTCCAGGCCCACGAGCTTGTGAACGTGTCGCAGGTACGCACTGCCGAAGTCGGTTACCGCGGCTCGGTGCGCTCGAAAAACACCCGCGAATCGCTGATGCTGACCGATGACGAAAACATCATCGACATCCAGTTCGCGGTGCAGTACACGCTCAAGGATCCGGTCGCATGGATCTTCAACAACCGCGACCACGATGACGACACGGTGCGCCAGATTGCCGAAACGGCGGTGCGCGAAGTGGTCGGCAAGAGCAAGATGGATTTCGTGCTGTATGAAGGCCGCGAGAAAGTCGCGCTCGACACCCACAAGCTGATGCAGCAGATCGCCGACCGCTACAATCTGGGCGCGCAGATCACCAACGTGACGATGCAAAGCGTGCAGCCGCCCGAGCAGGTGCAAAGCGCGTTCGACGACGCCGTCAAGGCCGGCCAGGACCGCGCGCGCGCGCGCAGCGAAGGCGAAGCCTATGCCAACACCGTCATCCCGAGTTCGCGCGGCAATGCGATCCGGCTGATCCAGGAGGCCGAAGCGTACCGCGCGCAGGTCACCGAAAGCGCCACCGGTAACGCCGCCCGCTTCTCGCAGGTGCTCACCGAGTACCAGAAGGCGCCGGGCGTGACGCGCGACCGCATGTACCTCGACACCATGCAACAGCTCTTCAGCAGCACCACCAAGATCATGGTCGACGCCAAGTCGGGCAGCAACCTGCTGTACCTGCCGCTCGACAAGCTGATTGCGCAAACCGCCGCCAACGACGCCGCCAGCGGCGCCAAATCCGGCCCGGCGCAAACGGCGCCGGCCACGCCACCACAGGAAGCCATGCAGTCAGTTGAACAGTCGCGCCCGCGCGAGAACCGCAGCCGGGAGAGTCGCTAATGAACCGCATCGTCACCCTTTGCGTCGCCGCCTTCGTCGCGCTGATGCTGCTGTCGTCGACCGTGTTCGTCGTCGACCAGAAAAAATTCGCCATCGTCTTTGCGCTCGGCGAAGTGCGCGAAGTGATCAGCCAGCCCGGCATCCACTTCAAGCTGCCGCCGCCGCTGCAAAACGTCATGTTCCTTGATAAACGCATTTTGACGATCGACACGCCCGACGCCGACCGCTTCATCACGGCCGAAAAGAAGAACATCCTCGTCGATGCCTTCGTCAAGTGGCGCATCATCGATCCGCGCCTGTACTACGTCAGCTTCAACGGCGAAGAGAACCGCGCGCGCGACCGCCTGAACCAGATCGTCAAGGCGGCGCTGAACGATGAAATCACCAAGCGCACCGTGCGCGAAGTGATCTCCGGCGAACGCGGCAAGGTCATGGATGCCATCGTCGGCAAGGTCGTCACCGAGGCCAAGCAGATCGGCGTCGGCATCGTCGACGTGCGCCTCAAGCGGGTCGAGTACGTCGAGCAGATCAACACTTCGGTGTACGACCGCATGAAGGCCGAGCGTACCCGCGTGGCCAACGAACTGCGCTCCACGGGCGCGGCCGAATCGGAAAAAATCCGCGCCGACGCCGACCGCCAGCGCACCGTGATCCTCGCCGAAGCGTTCCGCGACGCCGAGAAAATCAAGGGCGAGGGCGACGCCAAGGCGTCCGAAATCTACGCCCAGGCGTTCGGCAAGAACCCCGAGTTCTACAAGTTCTACCGTTCCCTCGAGGCCTATCGCACCAGCTTCAAGAGCCGTGGCGACGTGATGGTGCTCGACCCCGGGTCGGAGTTCTTCAAGTATTTCCGTAGTCCAGGGGGCGCGGCGGCTGCCGCGCCGGCGAAAAAATAATTTTGGCCGCCAAAGATCGATTCGTCATTCCCGCGTACGCGGGAATCCCATTGCGTCGCTGATCGGCGAAATGGTGTCCCCGCTTTTGCAAGGAGTCTTTTCCGCCAATGGCGGAAAAGACGGGTAGCAGGCACCTTGGCAGAATGCACCGAATTCTTCCCTCAACCATCCAAACCTCGCTACCCATCCCCGTTTTCGGGTAAAATTGATGGTTCGGCGCACCATTTGCGCAAGCTTCATGCTGCGCCCCGTCCGACATTTTTTAACGCTTCGTTACCGCACCCTGACCATGCCGAACTGGCTCCTGCCCGAGAATATCGCCGACGTCCTGCCATCTGAGGCGCGCAAGATCGAAGACCTGCGCCGCCACATGCTCGACAATTTCCGTTTATATGGCTACGAACTGGTCATGCCGCCGATGCTCGAATACGTCGACTCGCTGCTGACCGGCGCCGGCAAGGATACCGACTTGCGCACCTTCAAGCTGGTCGACCAGATGTCCGGCCGCATGCTTGGCCTGCGCGCCGACATGACGACCCAAGTGGCGCGCATCGACGCCCACTTGCTCAACCGCGATTCGGTCACCCGCCTGTGCTACGCCGGCAGTGTGTTGCACACCCGCCCGTCGGGCCTGCACGCCACCCGCGAGCCGCTGCAGATCGGCGCCGAAATCTACGGCCACGCCGGTCTTGAAGCCGACGCCGAGATCCTCGAGCTGGCGCTCGCCTCGCTGGCGATGGCCGGTTTCGCCGACGTCCGGCTCGACCTGTCGCACGCCGGCGTGCTGCACGCGATCATCGCCGACGACGCTTGCGCGCGCAACGATGAAGCGGCGCTGCACGCACTGCTGCGCGCCAAGGACAGCCCGGGCCTGGAAGTGCTCACCAAATTGTATGCGCCCGCCACGCGCGACGCCTTGCTGGCG
>Ga0326734_1000247_pt1 | contig 15417 bp, 13 predicted proteins | sample 15_GP2_1315_FD_207944 | JGI IMG/M metagenome (GOLD analysis project Ga0326734, IMG submission 207944) | Glacier ice microbial communities from Ngari, Tibet, China - 15_GP2_131.5 | ecosystem: Environmental > Aquatic > Freshwater > Ice > Glacier | place: China: Ngari, Tibet | collected 2018-07-18 | reverse complement strand
CAGCCCACTGTTGAACACTGATGTCAGTGGGGTAACCAGCTACAGCCATGTTTTTACTCAACTAAATTCTAATGAGTCAGTATACAAGCGATATTTAGTTGCTTTTTAATTACTCAACGCTCTCTTATAGCAGGCAAAGCGGTCGAGATAGGATGGACTTGTTGTGATGCCAACATTTTCTTCCGCCCGCCGCAATTGTGCAAGGCAGGCGCCGGGCGACGCCACCGATCCGAAATCGACCAGGGTTGAATTCCCGCTCGGCGACATTTTACTGCGGCATGCCATTGACCCGATCGGCGACAAGTTTTGCAAGTCCGATGCGCTGGGGCCGGCCGGTCAGAAAGGCCGCATCCCCAATCTGGACATCGTGCTGTCGAATACGGTCGATATCCTCATTGGCGATCCGCGCTGATGAGTGGAGGACAAGGATAAAAAAAAGAGGCTCAGATCAGCCTCCTTTTTTTGCCCGCGGCTTGCTGTTCCAAGACTGTCGCTTTGGTGTACGATTGAGCCGCTTTCAGCGCCACAACGACAATTTTCTTCCTCGAAGCGACAGGGTCTCATGCTTGAATCTGGCAAATTTTCCGCCCTTGCCGGCGGCCTCGACTGGTCATGCAGCGCGCTCGGCGACGCTGCCGCCTGGCCGCCATCGCTGCGGCTGACGCTCGACATCGTGTTCAATTCGCCGCTGCCGATGCTGCTGTGCTGGGGCGCCGAACCCGTGGTGGTGTTCAACGAAGCGTACGCCGCGCTGGCCGGGCCGTCGCACGAACCGGCGCCGGGCGGCAGCGTGCCGGACATGCTGCCGGCGCCGCTGGCGGCGGCGCGCGCCGCGTTCGACCAGGCGCAGGGCGGCGAGCCGACCCGGCGCCAGCACCAGTCGCTCAGCTTCATCGGCGCCAAAGGCCCGCAGCAGCGCGACTGCGACCTCTATTTCACGCCGATCCGCGACGAGCACCAGCAAGTGCGCGGCGTGCTGTGCGCGCTGGCTCCCGGAACGCAGGCGATCGCGCCGCCTGCCGCGGCCGGCCTGCGCATTTTGGTCGTCGAGGACAATCTCGACTCGCAATTTTTGATCTGCGAAATGCTCAGTGCGTTCGGCCACGACAATGACGGCGTCGCACACGCCGAGGCCGCGCTCGAAAAGCTCGCCAGCGGGCGCTACAACGTGCTGTTTTCCGACGTCAGCCTGCCCGGCATGTCCGGGATCGAACTGGCACGCCACGCCCTGTTGGCCGACCCGCAGATGAAAGTGATTTTTTCCTCCGGTTACGGCGACAGCCTGCTGCGCCAAGTCGAGTTCCCCTGTCTTTCGCTGCAAAAGCCATACGAGATCGAACAACTGCAGAAGGCGCTGACTGAGATCGGCCAGCAGTTACACGGCGCTGGCGTTTGACGGCAACGGTGTGACAACAAGCGGCTCGGCTGCGCTAAAATAAGGCAGGCGGATGGTGGTGCCGAAATTTACCTGACGATCGTGACGCTTTTCATGATGATGCTGACCCAGCCGATCGGCGTGGCGCTGCGACCGGCGCCAAGCGTGCGGAGACGATGCCGATGACCGCGGACGGCCACAACCATTCCCGCAGCGGCGCCGACGCGTTGCGCCAAACCAACGCGCGCATGGAAACCATGCTCGACAGCCTGGCCGATGGCCTGTGCGCGGTCGACTGCAACTGGCGCATCACTTACCTCAACTTGCGCGCGGCGACCTTGCTGGCGCCGCCCGGGCGCAGCCGCGCCGAGCTGGCCGGCGCCTTGTTGTGGGACGCTTTGCCGGTCCTGCAGGAAGGCGACTGCGAGCCGCGCTTTCGCGCCGCGCTGCACGCCGGACACGAGGCCAGCCACGTGTTTTTTCACGCCGGGCTGGCGTGCTGGTTCGATTTGCGCGGCCAGCCTCAGGACGACGGCATGCGCTGCCATTTCGAAGCCGTCACGGCGCGCAAGGCCGCGGAGCGGGCCGCGCAGAACCGCACGCAGGACAGCACGCAGGGCGACAAGCAGGACAATAACAACCGATTGCAGGTGGCGCTGGCCGCCGGCCGCCTTGGCGACTGGCGCTGGGATGCGCTGGCCGACCGAGTTACCCTGGGCCCGCGGGCGGCCGACATGCTGGCGCTGGCGGCGGAAACCCCGCTCGGCTGGGAACAGTTGTGCGAGCGGCTGTACGGCCCCGACCGCGACATGGTGCGCGACGAATTCCTCCACGCGTTCGCCCAGCACCAGGACCTCAACATCGAATGCCGGATCACCCTGCCCGGCCAGGCGCCACGCTGGGTCTCGGTGGTCGGGCGCGCCGATTTCGCCGATTACGACCGCCAGCGCAGCGTGCTCGGCATGACCGGCGTGGTGCAGGACATCAGCACCCGCAAGGCTGCCGAAGACACCTTGCGCCAGAGCGAGGAAGTATTGCGGGCGCTGGCCAATTCGATTCCGCAGCTGGCGTGGATGGCCCAGGCCGACGGCAGCATCGTCTGGTACAACCAGCGCTGGTACGACTACACCGGCACCAGCCTGGCGCAGATGGCCGGCTGGGGCTGGCAATCGGTGCACGATCCGGAGGTGCTGCCGATCGTGCTGCAGCGATGGAACGAATCGATCCGCACCGGCAATCCGTTCGACATGGAGTTTCCCATCCGCGGCGCCGACGGCCAGTTCCGCTGGTTCCTGACGCGGGTCAACGCAGTGCGCGACCGGCTCGGCCACGTGGTGCGCTGGGTCGGCACCAATACCGACGTCGACCAGGTCAAGCGTGTGCAGCAGGCGCTGCGCGAGGAGTCGCATGTGCTCGAATTGCTCAACAGTACTGGCAGCGCGCTGGCCCACCAGCGCGACCTGCGTTCCCTGCTGCAGACCGTCACCGACGCCGCCACCGGCATCAGCGGCGCACGGGTCGGTGCCTTTTTCTATTACGGCGTCGACGGCGCCGGCGCGCCGTCGACGCTGCACAGCGTGTCCGGTGTCGGCAGCGCGCAGTTCGCCAACCTTGCGCCGGGAGCGCCTGGCGACGCCGCGGTACGCCTGGACGACCTCACGGGCGAGTCGCGCTACGGCCAGGCGGCGCTGCACTTCGGCTTGCCGGAAGGCCATCCGGCGCTGCGCAGCTACCTGGCGGTGCCGGTGGTGGCGCGTTCCGGCGAAGTGCTCGGCCGGATGATGTTCGGCCATCCGGAGGCGGCCATCTTCACCGAGCGCACCGAACGCATCGTTGGCGGCATCGCCGCGCAGGCGGCGGTGGCGATCGACAACACCCGGCTGTACGAGGCGGCCCAGCGCGCCGCCGATGAGCGCAAGGACCTGCTCGAGAGCGAGCGGATGGCGCGCGCCGAGGCCGAGCGCACCAGCCAGATGAAGGACGAATTTCTCGCCACGCTGTCGCACGAATTGCGCACCCCGCTGTCGGCGATCCTCGGCTGGGCCCAGGTGCTGCGGCGCGGCATGCGCGACACCGCCGACCTGCAGCGCGGCCTGCAAACGATCGAACGCAACGCCCGCGCCCAGGCCCAATTGATCGAAGACCTGCTCGACATGAGCCGGATCACCTCCGGCAAGGTGCTGCTCGACGTCCAGACCCTGTCGCCGACGGTGTTCATCGACCCCGCCATCGAAACCCTGCGCCCGGCCGCCGAAGCCAAGAGCATCCGCCTTGAAAAACACTACGATGCCGGCGCCGGCATGATTTCCGGCGACCCGGCCCGGCTCCAGCAGGTGATCTGGAACCTGCTGTCGAACGCCATCAAGTTCACCCCGCAGGGCGGCCTGGTGCAGGTCGTGCTGCGCTCTTCCAATGGCAACGGCAACGTCGAGATCGCAGTGCGCGACAGCGGCGCCGGCATCGCACCCGAATTCATCACCCACGTGTTCGAACGCTTCCGCCAGGGCGACGCCTCGACCACGCGCCAGCATGGCGGCCTCGGCCTTGGCCTGTCGATCGTCAAGCACCTGATCGAGCAGCACGGCGGCACGGTGCGGGTCGACAGCGACGGCGAGCAGCGCGGTTCCTGTTTCACGGTCGAACTGCCGGCCGCCAACGCGCAGCTGATGGAGCGCGCCGGCCGCGCGCGCTACAGCCCGCCGTCGCCGCTCACGCCCGACATCGTGCAGCGTGACCTGTCGCAGGTAAAGGTGCTGGTGGTCGACGACGAACCGGACGCGCGCGACCTGATCAAGCGCATTTTGTCCGATTGCAACGCCACCGTCACCACCGCCGACAGCGCGCGCGCCGCCCTCGACGCCTTCCGCGCAACGGCGCCGGATGTACTGGTGAGCGACCTTGGCATGCCCGACATGGATGGCTTCGGTCTGCTGGCCGAAGTGCGCAAACTGGGGGTTGCCGCCGGCGGCAACGTGCCGGCCGTCGCCCTGACCGCTTTTGCCCGTTCCGAAGACCGCCTGCGCGCGCTCGCGGCCGGCTTCGCGGCGCATATTGCCAAGCCTGTCGAGCCGAGCCAGCTGATTGCCACGGTGGCCAACATGGTCGCCGTGCCCTTGGCATGACACAGGTAATGTCTGTTCCTACCGGCGCACGCGTCACTGACCTACAAGAAACATGCGGAAATTTGATACACTGATCTTTGATCATCAAGAGTGGTGCCGGATATTGCTGAAAATTTGCAACTAATGTCCCAGCAGCACACGCCCGCCCAAGCGCAGCCCGGGTACAAAAGTTGCGCAATGACCGAGACCACGCATGCCTAGCCGACAGAACATCCTTAACGCGAAAATTTTGGTGGTAGACGATTTGCCCGACAATATCGAGCTGATGGAAGAGATATTGCGCGATGAAGGTTATACCAACGTCAGCTCGACGATGTTGCCGGAACAAGTGTGCCCGTTGCACCGCCAGCACAATTACGATCTGATCCTGCTCGACCTGCAAATGCCGGGACTGAACGGTTTCCAGGTCATGAAAGGCCTGAAGGAAATTGAACAGGGCGGCTACCTGCCGGTGCTCGCCCTTACTGCCCAGCCAAGCTTCAAGATCGCCGCCCTCGAAGCCGGCGCGCGCGACTTCATCTGCAAGCCCTTCGACCTGCTCGAAGTGCACAAGCGTATCCATAACATGCTCGAAGTTCGTTTGCTGTACCGCGAACTGGCGCAATACAGCAAGGCGCAGCAGGAACTGGCGCTGCACGATCCGCTGACCGGCCTGCCGAACCGCCGCCTGCTCGAAGACCGCATTGCCACCGCCTTGCAACACGCCAGCCGCAATCACCACAAGGCGGCCGTCATGTACCTCGACCTCGATGGCTTCAAGACGATCAACGACACCTATGGCCACGCCTACGGCGACGAAGTGCTCAAGACCGTGGCGCAGCGGCTCTTGGGCAACTCGCGCAAGGAAGACACCGTCGCGCGGCTCGGCGGCGACGAGTTCATGGTGGTGCTGGGCGAAGTGGGCAGTCTGTCCGACGCCCAGGGTCCGGCGGCCAAGCTGGTCGAGGCGATTGCGCAGCCGATCTTCGTCAACGACCTGACGTTGCAGCTGTCGACCAGCATCGGCATCAGCATCTACCCGGACGATGCCGAGACGGTCGATGCACTCATCAGCATTGCCGATTACGCCCTGTACGAAGCCAAGCGTGCCGGCAAGAACCGCTTCTGCGCGACCTCGACGCAGCCGGCGGCGAGAGCGCCGGCCGCCGCCGAGCTGGTACGGCGCCGTTAATGGTCCTTGCCGCTTGTGCCATTCTTGCCGCTCTTGGCCACGCGCCCGGCCACGCCGGCATCGGTATTGGCCGCCACGTTGGTCGCCGCCTGGTGGTCGGTGCTGGCGTTGACCATCTCCGGCGGCACCTCGATGCGGGTGATGCCGGCGTCGACTGAAATCGGGTCGCTGGCCGGAAAAGTCATCTCGACAGCTTCGTCCAGCAAGGTTTCCTTGGCAAGCTGCTCCTTGGTGTCGGTTTCTTCGTCGGCCAGCGTCTTGATCGCGTTGGCCCACTTGACGAAGCGCAGTTCGGCCAGTTCGCCGATGGTGTTGATGCCAAACACCTGGCTCAGGGCGCGCGCGTCGGACGCGCTGACGCCGCGCAGCGCACTGACGGGCGCCTCCACCAGTTCGCGGAAGGATTTGCTCTTGAAGCTGGGATCTACGATGGTTTCGATATTCATGGTGTAGCCTTTCAGATTGGGAAGCCGGCTCGCCTTGGAAGTTCGCATTCGACATACATTGTGGACATTCAAGACCTTGGTCGGCGCTGCGGCGTTCATGTCGAGTGGGCAGCTGACACGGTTGAACCGGCCACCTCGTCACTATGTCACAGCGTTCCGCCAGGGTATGTGCGGCAGCGTACAATCTGATCAGATACGCATGTTACCCACACTTTGCCCGCACTTTGCCTTCGTTTGGCGGATGCACCAGCACGGCGACAGTCAGCAAAAAGCTGCTGTATTATCCGGGAAAGTTTTTACAGAATACCCCATGACTGCATCGTCCCTCCCACCGGCGCCGCCACCTGCTGACACTTCGTCGGACCGACCGGCGCTGTCGCGCAGCGCCGACCTGGCCGAACTGCTCGGCCATGTCACCACCAGCTGGGACGAGCAGCGCCGCCTGCTGGCGCGCCTGCTGCACGACAGCCTCGGCTCGTCGATGACGGCGCTGACGATGCACCTGGCGCTGCTGACCCGGCAGCTGCCGCAGGACACCGCGCTGCTCGAGCGCAGCGCGCAGATGAAACAGCTGCTGTCGAGCATCATCAACAACAACCGCGAGATACAGCTGGTGCTGTGGAACGACAAGCTCGAATTCCTCGGCGTCGAGGCGGCGATCAGCGAGCTGGTGACCGCGTTTGGCGCGACCCACAAGCTTACCGCCCGCGCCAGCCTGCCCGAGCAGGACGGCCGTTATCCGCGCCTGCAGGCGGTGGCGCTGCTGCGCTGCCTGGAAGAAGCGCTGTGCAACGTCGCCTTTCACGCCAATGCAAGCGAGGTCGACGTGATCCTTGACGATGACGGCGACCAGGTGATGCTGACGGTGCGCGATAACGGCGTCGGCATTGCGCCGGAGGCGAGCGCCTCCGCGCCCGACTACCGTCACGGCCTGCGCGCGCTGCGTGAACGTGCCGCCTACCTCGGCGGGTGTTTCAGCGTGCGGCCGGCGCAGGAAGCACAAGGGGAGCACGGCACGGCGCGCGGCACTGTGCTGACGCTGATCCTGCCGCGCGGCGCAAACGCCCCCGGCGCCGCATGACCGGCGCTGCGCGAACGAACTGGTGTCAAAAAATGGCAAGAAAATCGCGCAAAATTTAGCGCAAAAATAGGCGCGTCCGGCATGCGGGACGCGCCATTTTTTTTCGATCTCAGGCGCCGGCCAGCTTAATCGCCGTGCTTGTCATGACCCTTGCCGTTGCCATGGCCCTTGTCCTTGTCCTTGTCTTTATCCTTGCCTTTGCCATGGTCGTCGTCACCGCCACCGTTGCGGCCGTGGTCGTCGCCGCGATGATCGTCGCGGTAGCGCGGCGCATAGGTATTGTTGTACCAGCCGTCCTGTACGAAAAATACTTGCTGGCCGCAGGCATTGTATCGGCGGCAGTGCTTGTTCCAGTGCTTGCGGTGGCCTTCGGGCACGCGCAGGTAGACCGGCTGGCCGACGTAGCGCACCTGGCGCTCGACGATCACTGGCTGCGTGTAGTACACCGGCGGCGGCGCGTAACCACCCAGTTCGATGCGGCCGTAAAAGCCGGGCTGACCGATGTTGATGCTGACGCTGGTCTGCGCCATTGCCGGAACGGCAGCGGCGAACATGGCGGTGGCGATAATCAGGGTTTTCATGGAGGACCTCGGATCGTTTTGCACGTTTTGCAGGCAAACCTGCCTGCCCCGAGAATCAGTTTACCAGACGCAACAAATAATTCTGTGCGTCTCCCCACCGAATTTACATCTCTTACATTCGCTTGCAACGCCTGCCCGGTGACCCACATCTGCCCGACCAAAATTTTCAATGAGAAAATATAGTTTTTTTGGACATTATCAGCGATTTCATGGTGCAATGAAGCGACAACAAATAAGATAAATAGTTTATTTAAAAATACTTTTTAAAAAAATTGACGACGTTTTTTGTTTTCATAAAAATAATCACTGTTTGAATTGCATATGCTCATTTATCCAGAGTCCCGGTTCCATGCTTCACTGGAAGACGTCAGTGTCGTGGTGCCGATCGCCATCGCCAAGGCCGCGGACTTCAATTTCGGCAGCTTCTATCCGGGCCCTACCGCTGGCACAGTCGACGTCAACGGCAGGCGCAGCTTCCAGCGGCGCCGCCCCGACAGCAGTCAAGTTCGACGTCACCGGCGCCGCCAGCACCACCTTGATCGCTCTCAACGTTGACCGGGCAATCCGGCCAACTCAGCGGCCAAATCCGCGCTTCCCTTCCGTCTTCTTGCAGTGCCTGCCCGGCGCACTGCACAACGTTGATTTCTCTTGAAACAATAACCTTGTTTTTTGGGACATTTATCGCGCCTGGCAGTCGCGATAAAAAACAACCCATGCTCAAGATAGTTACTTTCAAGATGCTGATTTAGAACAATTGTATGTCTTTTTTCATTTCCGCTTAGCAAAACACAATGGTAAATTGAACGTAGTAGCAATAACCAGCGAGTCGGTTACCAGCATCGCAGAACGGCGCGGCAAGTTGTTAAATGTTTCTCAGTCGACTGTTCAAAAGAATCCGGCATGTAACGAATACAACAAGGAGCTTTATGATGAACAAGATCAGCGCAGCCAGGCAAAGTAGCCTGAAGATCGCCCTCGCTTTCGTCTTCGCCTTCGGCGCGACCGCCTTCAGCGGCGGCGCGAACGCGGCCAGTGCCGGCGCGAACGCCACCGCAACTGTGGTGGCGCCGATCGCCATCGCCAAGGCCACCGACCTCAACTTCGGCAGCTTCTATCCAGGCGCCGCCTCCGGCACCGTCGACGTCAACACCAACAACATCCGCAGCGTGACCGGCGGCGTGCTCGCCGCTTCCGGCGGCGCTGCCGTGACAGCAGCCAGGTTCGACGTCACCGGCGCCGCCAGCGCCACCTACACCATCACCTACGCCAGCGGCGTGACGCTGCTCGGTCCGGGCGCACCGATGGCGCTGACCCAGATCAGCGACCTGACCGGCGCCGGCAGCGCCACCACCCTCGCCACCACCGGCGCCCTCGGCGCTGGCGGCACCCAGTCGATCCACCTCGGCGGCAGCCTCGCCGTCGCCGCCAACCAGGCAACTGGCGTCTACATCGGCAACATCAGCGCTACCGTCGCCTATAACTAAGCCGTCGGCTGGTGCGCCCGCCATTGCGGCGGGCGCACGGCTCAAGCGGCCAGCCGCCGCGCGCAAAAAAACCATGATGCCAGTGATGAAACTTCGGCGCGGCTCCGGCCCGATGCTACTGCTGCTGCTGCCGCTGCTTTTACTGCCGGCGGCGCCGCTGCATGCGGCCAAGATCGGCAACGTTGCCAACACGCGTGCGCTGAGCTATGGGAGGTTCGTCGCCAATACCGGCGGCACCATCATCCTGAACGCGGCGGGCGCGCGCAGCCAGACCGGCGGCGTCGTGCTGCTGGCCGGCGGCACCTTCACCTCGGCCGCTTTCAGCCTGACCGAATCCGGCACCGGCAAGTCGGTCGGGTTCACCACGATCACCCTGCCGACTTCGGCAACGATGACCAGCGGCACCAACACGATGACAATTAGCAACTTTGTCAGCGATCCCGCCAATACTGTCCTCGGTACCGGCAAAAACAGCGTACAGGTCGGCGCCACGTTGACGGTCGTGCCGAACCAGGCGCCCGGTAATTACTCGGGCAACTTCGTGGTAACTGTTAATTATCAGTAATGCCGCGCATACTTGCCAAAGTAAAGGAGTTTCCCATGAGCTATTTTGTCTCCGCCCGATCGCTACCTCGCCGCGCGCTGCTGGCCATGCTCGCCGCCATGGCGCTGATGCCGCAGCTGGCGCTGGCCGACCTGATGCTGTATCCGACCCGCGTGGTACTTGAAAGGAACCAGCGCACCGCCCAGGTCGACCTGATCAATAATGGCAACGAGCCCACCACCTACCGCATCAGCCTGGTCAACCAGCGCATGGGCGAGGATGGCCAGTTCCTCGCGGTCGACACGGCGTCGCTGCCGGGCGAGCTGTTCGCCAATGACATGGTGCAGTTTTCTCCACGCCAGGTGACTTTGCAGCCGGGCACCAGCCAGACCGTGCGGGTGATGGTGCGCAAACCGGCCGACCTCGCCGGCGGCGAATACCGCTCCCACCTGCATTTCGAAAAAATGCCCGAGGCGCGCGGCGCCACCAGCATCGAAGCCGGCAAGGATAAGCAAATCGGCATCGTCCTCACCGCCCTGGTCGGCGCCTCGATCCCGGTGATCGTGCGCCACGAGGTGGCGCCCGCCAGCGTCAGCCTGTCGCATCTCGAAGTAATAAAAAACGGCGCGGCGCCAATGCTGGCGCTGCAATTTGACCGTACCGGCAACAGTTCGGTATACGGCGACCTGGCGGTCGTGTTCACGCCGCAAGGCGGCGCTGAACAAGCGATCGGGCGCGCCGCCGGCATCGCCGTCTACAATCCCAATCCGCTGCGCCGCGCCAAAATGATGTTGCAGCTTGCGCCCGGCGTCGTGCTGGCCCGCGGGGCCTTGCGCGTGACGTACCGCGAGCGTCCCGAAGCGGGCGGCGCGCTGTTGGCAGAAGGCACGCTCGCGCTGCCTTGAACCGCACCAGGGTACCCGCCCGGATCGACCTTGAACTGCGGGTGAAACCGCCGCCTGCTCGATCGATGGCGCGACCACGGTATGACTAATAATCAATACTGTGAGAACCAAACTTACATTTCCTTCGACACTGATCGTCACGCCGCTGTGTGCCCTGGCCTTCACGCTGGCGCCGGCGCTGCTGCCGGCGCCGGGGGCGCGCGCCCAAGGTTTCGGCGCGCAGCCGCAGGACGCCCCGAACCTGGTGTTGCTGGAGGTGCGGCTCGAACAGTACCTGCTGTCCGAGTCGCTCACCGCCTACCAGTTCGGCGACGACGTGTTTCTGCCACTTGGCGAACTGTCCAAGCTGCTGACCATCGCCATCCGCACCCAGCCTGCCGAGGGGCGCGCCAGCGGTTACGTGCTCGACGAGCAGCGCGGCTTCAGCCTTGACGTCAACCGGCGCGAAGTGACAATCAACGACCAGCGCGAGACCATCGACGGCGCGCTGGTCAAGCTGCGCTCCGATGACATCTACGTCGCCAGCCGCCTGCTGTCGCGCTGGCTGCCGGCCACCCTCGAGGTCGACATGCCGAGCCTGACGCTTAAGGTGATCCCGCGCGAGAAGCTGCCGTTGCAGGCCGGCCTGGAGCGCCAGGAGCGCGGCAAGCGCAGCGGGCCGCGCGGCGAGTACGTCGACCCCGATTTTGCGCGCGTGGCCACGCCTTACCGCCAGCTCGATACGCCATTCATCGACCAGACGCTCGGGCTCGACGTCCGCCGCGCCGGCACCAAAGGCCAGACCAGCGCCGCCTATATCGCCTACCTGACGGGCGACCTGATGGGAGTGGAAGCGGAACTGTACGCCAACCGCAACCTGCGCGACCAGGCGACCGACCTGCGCTGGTCGCTGGGGCGCAACGATCCCGACGCCAACCTGCTTGGCGCGCTGCATGCGCGCACCGTGATGGTCGGCAGCGTGCCCGCGCCCGGCGTCGCCAATATCGCCCTGAGCAGCACCGGCGGCGGCGTCACGCTCGGCAACCGTCCGCTCAACCAGCCGACCCGCTTCGACCGCCACACCCTGCAAGGCGACTTGCCGCCGGGCTGGGATGTCGAACTGTATTTCAACGAAGGCCTGGTGGCGTTCCAGCAGTCGCGCCCGGACGGCAAGTACAATTTTGCCGACCTGCCGCTGGTGTACGGGCCGAACGACTTCCGCCTGGTGTTTCACGGCCCGCTGGGCCAGTTGCGGGTCGAACGCCAGAGCTTTTTGCTGGAGCAGTCGATCGTCAAGCCGGGCCAGGCCTACTACAGCATCACCGGCCAGCGCGACGAGCGCGGCAACCGGCGCAGCGTCGCCCAGTTCGACTGGGGGCTGACCCCCCAGTTCAGCGTCAACGGCGGCCTGGTGCGCTTGGGACTGGACGGCAAGCAACAACGCTACGCCAACGCCGGCCTGCGCGGCTACCTGAAATCGTTCATCCTCTCGCTCGATGCCGCCAGCTCGGACAATGGCGGCCGGCTGGCGCAAGTGGCGCTCAAGACCCAGGTCAAGGGCCTGTCGCTGGGCGCCAGCCACGCCCGGGTGAAAGACTTCAGCAGCGAGCTGTATCTGCCGTCGCTTGACCCGGTGCGTGCGCGCGACGAAGTGCAGCTCGACGGCACGCTGCCATCCGGCGGCGCCGTGCGCATGCCGGTGTCGCTGCAGGCAAGACGCGACCGGCTCGCATCGAACGCCCAGAACATCGAGCTGTTCGGACGCATCTCGACCTTCGGCTTCGGCACCGCCGTCACCAACGCCGTGCGCTGGCAGTCGAACAGCGGCGTCAAGTCGGCTGACGGCATTTTGCAGGCGAGCCGCCGGGTCGCCGGTATCGGCATCAGCGGCCAGCTGCAATACAGCATCGAGCCGCGCTTCGCCACTTCGACGCTGGCCGTTTCGGCCGACAAGTACCTGGCCGACGGCACCCTGATGAACCTGGGCGTGATGCGCGGCTTCCAGGATCATGAATACCGGCTCACCGCCGCGCTCAACAAGAGTTTCGGTGGCGGCGGCTTCGGCTTCGGCGTCAACGGTTACTATTCCAACCGCGGCCAGTACGGCGTCGGACTCCAGCTGTTCGTCGCCATGGGGCTCGAGCCGCGCCGCGGTCGCTGGATGAGCGACGCCCAGCCGATGGCGCCGACCGGCGCCGCCTCGGTGCGCGTGTTCCTCGACAAGAACCAGAACGGCGTGTTCGATCCAGGCGAGCAGCCGCTCGAGGGCGCCGGCTTTACCGTCAACGGCGGCGGCACGCTGGCGCGCACCGGCGCCGACGGCATCGTCTACCTGAACCGGCTGCCGGTCAGGCAGAACGTCGATATCGGTTTCGACGTGTCCACCCTCGAAGACCCGCAGTTGGCGGCGCAGCAGAAGGGCTACCGCATCGTGCCGCGCCCCGGCAAGGTCAGCCAGCTCGATTTTGCCGTCAGCACCACCGGCGAAATCGATGGCACCACCTATCTGATGGCCGCTGGCCGCCAGCGCCGCGCCGTCGGCGACCTTGACCTCGAACTGGTGGACGCCAACGACAAGCTGGTTGGCACTGCCAAAAGCGCCTCGGATGGCTACTTCGTGCTGGCAGGCGTGGTGCCCGGCAATTACGTACTGCGCGTGTCGAAAGATCAGCTTGAGCGGCTCGGCTTGACCGACCTGGGCACGCACAAGCTGACGATGGCGAGCGACGGCCGCTTCATCAACGGCAAGGAACTGTATGTCGAGGCGCACGCCAAGGCCGATTTCAAGGCAGGTCCTGAATAAGGCCGGTGGCCGCGCGCGCCACCGGCGCGGCGGTGCGCGTATGATAGCGTCAGCAACAGCGGCGCTGTTGTCAACCCGCCAGGAGTCTGCCATGAAACCTTGCACTGTACGCTGGGTCGCCCTCGCCCTTGCCATTCCCTGCCTGCTGCTGGCGGCCTGCAAGCAAAAGCACGAGCCGATCAAGCCGACCGTCGCCCGGCCGGCCGTTGTCGTCATCGCCGCCTGAAAACCCGTGCGCATCACCGGCCGAGGCAATTGCTTGCAATGGTTGGCACTGATCGGCACTGATCGGCAATAGGCGTCACTGATCGGCACCGGCCGGCACCGGTCGGCGCGCGACAGGGTAAACTGTCGCCCGTCTTCTTCCATTGCAAGGTGCTTCCCATGTCATTTGCCTCCCTCGGCCTGATCGATCCGCTCGTGCGCACGCTCGATGCGCTCGCTTACCAAGCGCCTACCCCGGTGCAGGCGCAAGCCATCCCCGCCGTCCTTGCCGGGCGCGATCTTCTCGCCGCGGCCCAGACCGGCACCGGCAAGACCGCCGCCTTCGCACTGCCGATCCTGCAAAACCTCACCATGCAAGCCCAGCAGGTCGGCGCCAACTCGGTGCGCGCGCTGGTGCTGGTGCCGACGCGGGAGCTGGCCGAACAGGTGCACCAGAGCTTCACCGCGTACGGCGCCGGCCTGCCGCTGCGCACCCACGTCGCTTACGGCGGCGTCAGCATCAATCCGCAGATGATGAAACTGCGCAAGGGACTCGACCTGCTGGTGGCCACGCCCGGCCGCCTGCTCGACCTGTACAGCCACAACGCGGTCAAGTTCGACCAGTTGCAGACGCTGGTGCTGGACGAAGCGGACCGGATGCTCGACCTCGGCTTCTCGCGCGAGTTGAACGCCGTGTTCGCCGCGCTTCCGGCGCGGCGCCAGACGCTGTTGTTCTCGGCGACGTTTTCGGACCAGATCCGCGCGCTGGCCGCCACGCTGCTGGTCGACCCGTTGGCGATCGAAGTCAGTCCGCGCAACACCACCGTCAAGGCAATCGCCCAGTGGATCGTGCCGGTCGACAAAAAGCGCAAGCCGGAACTGTTCTTGCACCTGCTCAAGAAGAAACGCTGGGGCCAGGTACTGGTGTTCGTCAAGACGCGCAAGGGCGTCGATGCGCTGGTCGACACGCTGGACGCGCACGGCGTGGCGGCCGACGCCATCCACGGCGACAAGCCGCAGCCGGCCCGCCTGCGCGCGCTCGAGCGCTTCAAGGCCGGCCACGCCAGGATCCTGGTGGCAACCGACGTCGCCGCCCGTGGCCTCGACATCGACGACTTGCCGCTGGTGGTCAATTTCGACTTGCCAATCGTGGCCGAGGACTACATTCACCGCACCGGCCGCACCGGCCGCGCCGGCGCTTCCGGCGAAGCGGTGTCGCTGGTGTGCGCCGACGAGGTGGTGCAACTGGCGGCGATCGAGGCGCTGACCGGGCAAACCCTGGTACGGGTCGACGAGGCAGGCTTCGAACCGGAGCACCGGGTGCCGCTCACCAAAACAGGCGGCGAGCTGGTCAAGAAGCCGAAAAAGCCGAAGAAGCCGAAGGCCGACGCCCCGGTGTCGACAGTCGACGTGCGCTTCGCGCGGCGCTGACGGAGCAAGCGCATGCAGCCGCAACGCCACAACGCATTGCGACACGACGCGCGCTTGCAGCAAGCTGTACGCCACCGACCCATCGATTCAGTTGAATCGCATTGTTGACAAGCCAATATAGATTGACTAGCATCGAATCAGTGACAAAACACGTTTGCGCCAAGCTAACCTGAATGTTTCATAAACCGGCATTCTGGCGAGCCGCCTTGCTTGCCGCAGCCCCGGTCAGTGTGATTTGAGATCGTCAGACGAAGTTCTCCCTACCCACTCGCAGTGGGGGTTTGTAAAAGT
>Ga0326734_1000246_pt1 | contig 15427 bp, 22 predicted proteins | sample 15_GP2_1315_FD_207944 | JGI IMG/M metagenome (GOLD analysis project Ga0326734, IMG submission 207944) | Glacier ice microbial communities from Ngari, Tibet, China - 15_GP2_131.5 | ecosystem: Environmental > Aquatic > Freshwater > Ice > Glacier | place: China: Ngari, Tibet | collected 2018-07-18 | reverse complement strand
GTATTGATGATGTTGCTGAAATGTTTTCCTTTGAGTACAATAGCTTAAATAAATCATTTAAAAAAGCATTACTGTTACACTAATGGAGTATATATATCAAGACGCAGAAATAGAATGTTCCGTTTCAGATATTATTTCCAGAAATATAATAACAGGGTCAATTATTTCAGTACCTAACGTTGGTATTTGTAGAAAATATACTTGCAAAAGGAATAGTGAGGCATTTATTATAAAAGAACTTGACCCGAAAGAAGCAAAAATCAGTGATGGCTCTCATTTAGAATTAAATGATAGTTTGAAGGCTGAAAATCTTACTGTTTTTATAAAATATTCAAAAACAATTGATAAAGAAAAATGCCCATATACTGGTCGACATAATGTTCAATATATGACCGCAAGATATTTTACACATGCTATCATTACTTTACAATTTATAAATATCACAAAAGTTCTAGATATTAAGCAAGTTAAAGCTAACCCTATTAAAAAAATAGCTTTTTAAGAGCAAGAATTATTTTTGTATTGATAGGTTTTGGGGATATTTTAGCGTTTTTGCAGGTTTGGTTGAGCTTTGGTTTGTGAGACAGCAAATGTGATAAATGTGTGTCGGCAAAAAAACGTCGTGTTTAAAACAGATCAAAAGCATTAGTTTCAAATAGCACTAACATTAATTAATACATCGGTCATAAGCTTGCACATAACTCTTAGCTAAAGCCGTTTTTTCAATGGCTTACAGCGTAAGTTAGTTGCTGTAACAAGCTTGCTAAGCTTGGGCGTTATTGCCGAAATATCAGAGCCATAAAGTAAATCCCCTTAGCAGGTAAAAGCTAAGGGGATTTTTTATTTTTATGTATACACAGGTGTGTGTAATAAATGCCACAAAGTCTTTTTAGCGTTGGACAGCTTGGACAATTAGCATATATATTAAGATAAGTTTTTTATTATCAATCTATTAACCTGTCCAAAGCTTGTTTAAAATCTATCTATTTCACTATTTATCTGTCCAAGCCTGTCCATCAATATCCACGTTTTTTTTTGCCTTCAAATTCCTTGGACAGCTTGGACAGATTTTTCAATGTTTTTCAATTTTATGGACAGGTTAACGCATTATAAATCAGTAATTTATAAAGCTATGTCCACAATGTCCAAGCTGTCCATGAAAAAACATAAGGTTCAGCAAAAAATCAATTGTATATTTTCAATATTTAATTGAAATTATTTAAATTAGCACTGTAAAACTATTACTCTTGAGAAAGAAAACAGATTACTCTTACTACTATTATATTCCTGTAAAATCTCACATTAAAAAGTTTTTAGAAACTAAGGTTATCATCAACCCTTTTCGCGTCACCATTGATAATGAGTATGGCTCATTATTATTTTTATCCTTATCCTGGAAAGCCTGGATAACCAGCGATGAACAAAAGTTAGATTATAATGATAGAATGTTGATTGAGATACCAAAATACTACCACGCTAGGTATGGCCCGTTTATCAGCAATAAAAAGATAGCTTTATTTAACACCGTGGTAGAAAGGATGATGATGAATGAGCTGTTTACAACGCTTGATCAAAATTGCGAAAGCAGCAATTACATTATCAACTGCATTTTTAATTTCAGAAATAAATATGGGATTAATGATTTAGAAATGGATTATCAAAATTTAAGAAAGGCTTATCAAAGACATCGTCAAAAGCAAAAAGAATTAAAAGAATTTACCCACGTTTGCGTCCCACGCAATATAATGGCTCAATTGTAAAATTTAAAGCATGGAAGATATATTAAGGCCAGAAGGCAGCAACCCAGGCGGAGGGTTAAAAGTAGAATTTACGCCACTTTATAATGTGGTTGCATTTCCAGAAAATGTAGATGTTGAGTTAACCGCAGCAATCACCTTTAAAGCTGGTGCTCGTTGGTTTGTAATAGAAGTAATTGAAAACACTTTAGATTACAATTGCGAACCAAAAGAAACTGATGCAGGGCAAATTTGGGATTTTAAATTAAGTGGCGTTATACGTGGCGATAGCTTATTATTAAAAAGAGCTTTATCTAAAATGGCTATTATGAATGCGTTTATTGTTAAATATAAAGAAAACGCAGGCTTAACCATTGTAGGCGGTAATTTAACCGAAAGGTTAGAATTTACTTATAAGAAAAGAAGCGGTAATGGTATGGCAGGCTTAAGAAGTTACGCTTTTACTTTCTCTGCAATTTTAACAAACGAACCACCAGTGTATACGTTCTAATAATACGCTGTCCTATACATAAAAGCGGTTTTAGCCTAATGTTGCAGCATGAAGCTGAACAAATTGGCACTTTCTATTGCCAGAGGTACCTTTCTTCTTGATCCCAGATATATTATCTCCTATGCAGGAGTGATATCTGATTATATGGAAGGGAAACCAGTTTCATTTTTTGGCGAAGAAGAAAAAGAAACCGAGACCCCACAGGTTGCGGTGATGATAGGTTCAGATTATCGCCTAGAAAAAACGATGTTAGACCCAACCAGCAATTTATTTGCTGGCTACCCAAATGGTTCTATCGCCATCATTCCGGTTGAGGGATTTATTATGCAAGATGATTTTTGCGGGGCACCAGGAACAGAAACTTTAACTACATGGTTAAAGGACGCCCGCGAAGCTTCAAACATATCCGCAGTTTTATTAGTGATTAATTCTGGTGGAGGCACAGTAACCGGTACAAAAGAATTTTCTGACGTTATAGCCGAAACAGATATAATTAAACCTGTTTACGCATTTGGTAAAGGTTTAATTGCCAGTGCTGCTTATTGGATTGCAGCAGCTGCAAGGGAAATATATGTAAGTAGCGAAACGGTAGAAATTGGTTCTATTGGTACCGCTTACAAATTTTCTGATAATAAAGAATCTTTAAAAAGAGCCGGAGTAAATCAGCATTATATCAATGCAGATTCTTCTCCTGATAAAAATGCGGTAAGCCTTAAAGCTTTAGACGGTGACTATGCCGACCTAAAAGCATTAATGTTAAACCCTACCAATGATATTTTCTTAAAAGCAATTAAAGAATTTAGAGGTTCAAAACTTCAACTTACCGAAAAGAAAATTGGTGAGGTAAGTCATTTTGAGCCTTTAACGGGCCATGTCTATTTAGCTGAAACAGCTATCACCAATGGTTTAATTGATGGAATTATGAACATGGATAGCATGATCAGTTACATCCATGATAAAAAAGCACCAACACGAAAAAACAATATGAGTAAATTTTCAAAATTAAGCGGCTTAGTTAATAAAGCTGCCAACACGGTTACCCTAGAGGAGCTAACCGCTGTAAATGAGGAATTAACAGCCAGTGGCGTTAATTTCGGATTAGTAAATATGGAAGACTTTGCCAAGTTAAATGCCGATTTGCAAACAGCAAATACAGCTATAACAGCATCTAAAAACGAGTTGTCAGCAACTCAGGCTTCTTTAAATACATCAAATGGTAAAATCACAACTTTAGAAGCAGCTGCAACCCAGGCAACTGAAGACAAAACTACAGTTGATGGAGAATTAACCACAGCTCAGGAAAGAGTAAGTGAGTTAGAAGCTAAGTTACCAGGAGAAAAAAAAGCAAAAGCAATTTCTAAAGGCGATGTAACCCACACACAGCCAGAGAGAGCATTGAATAGCTGGGAGCAAAAAGCCATTGCTAAAGTTGGCCAAGTAAAAGAGTAATTAAACCCAAAACAATAAAAATGAAAAAGAACCCCGTTTTAATTTTATTGATGATTTGCCTGGCATTAGTCGCAATCGTCAAAACCTCCATGTTTATTGGAGAAGTAACCAATTTACCCCAAGCCGAAACCAACTTTGTTGTTTACGGTTTAGCGGCATTATTCATGATAGCAGCTGTTGCACCATCAGAAAAAGGAGCATTATTTACAGGTATCAAAATAGTTGATTTAGTATCAGCATTAGGAGCCTACTGCCAGGAACATCGAGACATCATGATTACTGAATCACTTCAAGGCGATGATTTTGACCAGCGATTTGAGGTAATGGATGATGTAACTGACGAATTACCAATGCCAACGCTTTCTATTACCGATTTAATTAAGCCTGGCAATTCAGTGGATTTTCAGCCTACAGCTAATGCCTTAAGTTTTGGAGCGGAAATTTTAAAAGTAAGACCTATTAAGGTTGATTTACTTTTAAACCCAACTGTGTTAGAAAAAACTTGGTTAGGTAAAATGAAGAAATCAAGCGATCCTTTCGATCTTCCTTTTGAAGCATTCATCATGAATTATATCGCACAAAAAATCAAGGAAAACTTGCTTTTAAAAGCTGTTTATAAAGGAGTTTATAATGCAGCAGGTAGTACGCCAGAAGCAACAATGGATGGTTTCTTGAAAATAATCTCTAACAAAATTACAGGTTTAACCATTGCGCCAACCGTAACAGGCGTAATTACAGCAGCTAATGTTGTAACTGCATTAGAAGCTGTTTACGATGATTTGGGCGAGGCTTACAAAGGTGGAGCAACAGAAATAAAAGTTTCTCCTTTGATTTTTGATTTGTATGGCAGAAAGTTTAGAAGTGATTTTGGCTCTAACATCAACTATTCAGGGATTACCATGAATCGTAGAGTTTTAGAAGGTACTAACTGTACTTTGGTTAGAGAGCCAGGATTAGCAGGTTCTCAAAGAATTATTGCCACTCCAAAAGAAAATATGGTGTACGGTGTAGATTCTAAAACCTTTAACATGGATATTCAAAAATTTGATAGAACTATCAAAATTTTGATTGATTTTAAAGGTGGTGTTATCTTCAAAGAAACCCACACAAACGCTTTGGCAGTTAATGACCAGGCTTAGTAATTAACCTTCGGGAGTGTGTTAAGCACTCCTTTTTTTCAATAAAATTATGGCAAACGAGAAAAAAGAAAATACCAAAGTTGAAAAAAACTTTGACGAATTAACAGCTGATGAAAAAGTGACTATTTTACAGGCTGCATTAGCAACTGAGCAAGCTGGCAGAGAAAATGCGGAAACAGCTTTAGCTAATGAAATTGCTGCTCATGAAGAATCTAATAAGAAATCATTAGAGGTTATTGGTGGCATTAAGGCTAAGCTTGAAGTAACTACCGAAATAGCTAAAGCAGGGAAAGCTTTAACGGTTACTCATAAAAATAAGGAGTACAAGGTTTTAATCAACTCTTTCAAATTAGATGGCATTGTTTACACTGCAGCTGATTTAAAAGAAAAGCCCGAAATAGTTGAAAAACTGATCAAGTTGGGCTCTGGAGTATTAAGTAATTAATTCACGTCATTTAATTTCATAAAAATGGAATATCAAGATTTACTCGGCCCTGATGGGACCGAAAACAACATGGGAGGAACTTCACAGTTTTTATTCCATGCAAGGCATGCAAATATTTTAACATTTGCAAAGCCATTGGCATTAGATGCTGGTACTATTAGTGAGTACAGCATTAAAACGGCCCATATTATGAAGTCAACAAAAAAGTTTAACAAACTTTATTGCACTTTAGATACCTCGGAACTAGAGGCAGGTCTTCAAGGTGAGCGTGATGGAAAAAGCAATAAGCTTTCCTTAAAGTTTTGGCATCCAGGAAGCAAAAAAGACATTATTGTTTTTCAAAACAATATGAAAAACGATAAGACTTTATGGATAGTTCCTTTGTCTGATGGTACTTTAATACAGTTAGGAAATGAGGAATGGACATGTGATGTAATGCCGACATTTAAGAGCAATAAAAATTCTGGTTCTAAAGGAACTGAATTTGTTGTTGAATGTATGATGCCGGATATTCTAATGTATGAGGCTTCAATTCCATTTACTCCAGCAGTTTAATGGCAAAGAAAACTAAATTGCCAACAAGAGCATTTGAAATTGTTGGCGTAGTTCCTGGCCCCATAAGATTTAAAAACAACTCATATGACTTATCACAATTAACACCAGAAGATGTTGATTATTTGATAGCAAACGAATGTGAGTATATTAAATGGAAAGTTGAGGAAAACGCAGAACCAACTGCCGAATAATACTTAAGATTAATAATTTGAAAATCCCACACTTAATTGTGTGGGATTTTTTTTTATTTTTACAGCGCAAGAAAACAGTGTCGAAATTCTTACATGACTAAAAGCATGTAAGGTCTCGGCAGAAATATATTGAATACTGCCGAACGTTAGACACTGTTTTTCGTTTGCAAGACCTTACATTTATGAATAAAGCTGCTGAGGAGCGAAATCCTTTAATAGATCAGATTGTGGCCGTGATAGATGAAAACTTTATCTCGGTTAACAATTTACGTGATTGTGATGATTTAATAACCACACAGGATTTAATTCAGGCAGTTAATGAATTTATTCTTTCAGGAGGATTTGAATTCCCCGAACTTATTACCGCCTTAACAGATTTTGGATTTAAGTTTACAGCTACACATGCTGGAGCTTTGCAATTTGTTTGGTTAATGAAACGCAAATAGCTGTCCTATAGAAAAACAATTGCACCTGCAATATTGCAGCATGGATGCAATTTCTACAGCCAGAGAATGGCTCAAAAACACATCAGATTACAATAAAGGAGTTCAAATATTACAACAATTGGGTTGTGATGCTTTTACCATGATGTTGTTAAAGGCAGCAAGTGACAGCCACAACAAGTCCATTTTGTATGATGAAATTGCTAAAATTTTAGATGCAATTGAAACCACAAGCATTGGGTTGCAGGAAAACACGCCTCAACATCCAATTTACTTTGACACAGGTACACAGGTTGTAGAACTTAAGCAATCAACACATAACCTGGGTTTTTTGCATAATGACATAAAAGCTTTATTGGATGAACGAACTGAACTCAAAGCAAAACTTCGCTTTTTAGCTAACGATAAAGCAAAGCAAGAAGATCGTAAAAACATTGCTTTTCGAGTTTTAGAAATAACATCTGATCTTGATAAAATTGAAGATGATAATAACTTCTTCCAAACTTTTGGCTACTTACCTTCAGGATTAATTGAGCCTGATGATGAGCCAGTAAATCTTAAAAAAAGGCAAACCACTCTTAGAACTTATTTGTGTAAATATAAAAACCATCCTGTATTGTTAAAACAATATACAGAGGAAATGGCCATTGTAAACGCTAAACTTCAAAAGTATGCTGTTTAGTGCCGATGATGTTTTAAGCTATGATAAACCATCTAATGAATTTGCTGATTTTAAAAGTGAAGCAGGAGCAGAGCAAACCTTGTTATTTAAATCAACACACACCCTAAAGGAAAAGCTTCCATTAATAGAAAAAAACATTGCTTATCATTTCGCTTCTGGAGGAGTATGGAGCACTCATGAATTATTATTTCATCTGCTTAGCATTGTCGGTCCGGCAAATGTATTTATAGCAACCTGGAGCATTACTGAAGAACCTGCTAGAATGTTGGTTGCTGGCTTAAATTCGGGCATTATAAATAAAATGTACGGGATTTTTGATGTAAGGGTGAGGCGTAGATCACCTGAGACTTACGCTTTTGCAAAGCACAACTTTTGTCAGGCTAAAACAAGCATACTTCATGCAAAAGTAACCGTAATTGAAAATGAAAATTGGAAGATTTCCATTGTTGGTTCATCTAATTACACAAACAACCCTCGCATTGAAGCTGGCGTGATCAGCACTCATGATGCTACTGCTGAATTTCATAAAGCTTGGATTTTAGAAGAATTAAAAAGCGCTAATCCATTTGATTTATGAACAAAGAAGATATTTTAAGCGAAATAACAAAGCTTGCGCAGTTAGCAATGAGCCCTCGTGAAATTGAAATCATACTTGATATCAATCAGGGTTCTATTTACCTGAATTTAAGAACCAACAATGGTCATGAATATGCTAAAGCCTATTTAAAAGGCAAATATATTCTAGAAGCCGAGCTCAATAAATCAATTCTCAACCTGGCAAAACAAGGCAGTGGACCTGCTCAAACAATGGCAAAAAAATTAATTGAGCAACAAAATGCAAAGGAGGTTGATTTTGAGTAAAACTGATCTAATGCGCTTTGAAGAGAATCTGGATAAGGTAGTAAAATACTACTTTTCAGACCCGGATAATGTTAAACTATCTGATAGTTTATTGAAGCAAATTGAACGTTGGAAGTTTATCCGAAATGTTTACAGCAGCTGGAAAGTAAGCAACGATAGACAAGTTGCTAACGCAGTAATGAAAGAATTTAGCATTGAAGAACGCCAGGCATATCGTGATGTTAAAGCTGCTCAAAAATTATATGTTCGACTGGAAGAAACAAATAAAGAGTTTGAGCGCATTATTTTAATTGAATCTATTAAAAAGAACAAAGCTAAAGCCGAAGCCAGTGGCCAATTAAAGTTGGTAGCAATGTTTGATGCCAATTTGATAAAAATTGGCGGCTATGATAAAGAATTTGAAGCTCCTAAAATTATTCAATTTATTAAAAATGAAATGGTTTATGATCCTCGCTTAGTTGGAGGAGAAGAAATTGAAGATTTAGAAAAAATTACCAAGCAATTTTTAGCTAAAAAGAAAAAGCAAATAGATGATGAATTTGCAGTTGATGCTGATATAATAGAGGAGGAGTTACGTAATGTTAGTCATTGACGCTCCACAGAATTTAGGAAAGCCTTATGAAGAGGTCAGACGTGTCCATTACAATAAACCTCAGCTTTATAGCCATTTAATTGGGGCTAATGATGAGACAGATGTTTGGGGCAGAGGCACAGGAAAAAGCACAGGTCGAATTGCGCCCTGGTCAATAGATAAAATATTTTCTATGCCTCGTTCTAGAGGTGTTTGCGTTGCAGAAACTTATCTACAAGCATTAGAGAGAACATTACCGCCAATTATCCAGGGTTGGGAAGAAATGGGATATCAACGTGATGTTGATTTTGTCCTGTTTAAAAAACCACCATCAGATTGGGAAATACCTTACATCGGGCCTTTAACTCCTCAACATACCATTTATTGGAAAAACGGTACTGTTATTTCAATTATTAGTCAAGATAGGCCAGGGACCTCAAACGGTATGTCCGTTGATTGGATTTTTGGTGATGAGGCTAAACTTTTAAATAAGGATAGATTATTTGAGGAGCTTCTTCCAACCAATAGAGGTAATGAACGATATTTTAGAGGCATACCAGGGCATCATGCAACATTATGGACAACTGATATGCCCACAACGCCTAAAGCTAAATGGTTGCTTGAAAAAGAGCAACAAATGGATAAAGAACAAATCCGTTTAATAATGGCTTTAAGGGTTGAAATGTATAAGGCTCAACAAAAAAATAACGTAAAGAAATACCTTAAACTTCAAAAATTATGGAACGAGCTAAGGGCAACAGCGGTGCTATATTCCGAAGCTTCCACTTTGGCAAACATTGAAGTTTTAGGAATTGGCTTTATCCGCAGGATGAAAAGAACATTACCTGATTTATTATTTAGAACTTCCATTTTAAATGAAAGAATTACACAGGTAGAAAACGGCTTTTATGCCTTGCTTGATGAGGATTTACATTGTTACAACAACATCAACTATTCAGTAGTTGATGGTAATTACTATAATGAGGATAAAGGATTAATACTTCCTGTTAATGGCTCATTAACATGGCAGAAGGATAATGATTTAGACCAATCAATGCCTTTATCAATAGCCTTAGACTACAACGCGTCTATCAATCCATTGGTAGTAGGGCAACGCTCTGGGCAATACCTCAAATATCAAAATACCTTTTACGCAATGCATCCCCAACGCCTCAAGGATGTTATTAAAAACTTTAGCGATTACTATGAGGGTTATCCAAACAGGGATTTAATCTACTACTATGACCATACAACGATAGGAACAAACGCTAGTTCTGATATTAGTTACGCTGATGAAGTAAGGGCAATACTTGAAGACAATGGATGGAATGTCATCATGAGGTACATAGGGCAAGCGTTAACGCATTACAGCCGTTACATTATGTGGGGCTATGCTTTCGCAGGGGATGACCCCCGATTCCTACGCCCAAAGTTTAACAGAAACAATACATCTTATTTACGTTTATCAATGCAAAGTGCTGAAGTAGTACAAGTAGGGAATGAATTTAAAAAGAAGAAAACAGACGAGCGTAAAAGTAAGATAGACCAGAGGGAGACCACGCATTTTAGTGATGCTGGTGACACGCTATTTGTCGGGGAGTCTATTGCCTACCTAGAGGGCACAGGCACACGATTAGAAACTCTATTCTCTAAATAAATCCACAAAATTTATCGACTGCAACTCGCAACCCGTTTCATATAACGTACGGGGGCAGGGGTGCAATTGCTTTAACGCCACAGCGCATGGTGGGGTCAGTAGACACGCTTTTAAAATGGTTTCCAAAAAAAACCATTTTAAATAGCTGAATGACAAATAAATAAGTAAAAATAATTGGCAAAATAAGTGTTTTATATATTGGATATATCCAAGATAATAACTATCTTTAACGTAGTTAATCACTTAAAGAATAGTATGTTATGAATGAGAACAACAAGAAACCAACGGTTTTAAAAAAAGAAGAAGTTTTGCTAGTTGCACCCATTAAAGAGGTAGCGGAGACCGCAAAAATTGTTAAAATAGGGTTAAACCTAGAAAAAACGCTAACAGTTGTAGAGGAGCTTTATCGCAAGTCTAAGCAGTTGACCAGGCTAAAATTTTATGCCGAAAGATTGCGAGGTTTTGAGATTGAGCAAAAGGATGAAGACTTCAAAAATGAATCTCACTACAACGGTTGCGCATTAACTATTTCAGATGACAAGAGAGACAAGTTTGAATTGAAAAACCCTTTTTTGATTAAAGAGGTAGCGGAATTTTTAGCTAAAAGGTTTGAGGATAAAACGGCAGAAATTGAAGCCGAAATTGTATTGCCTTAAAAATTAAATATCCCCTATGGGTTGCAGCCTATAGGGGATTAATTAAATCACTTAATTGTTATTTTATGGAACGCAAAGTAAACGAAAAAAGGCAACAACTGAAAGCCTTAAGCAAAGGAATTGGTTTATTAATTAAAGCCGGAGCAGTTGACAGCATTAACGAAGGTTTAATTGAAATTTATACTAAAGGAGACCACAAAGAATTTAAAAGCTACAAGAAATGGAAAACAGATGGTATGCAAGTAAAAAAAGGGGAAAAAGCTTTTTTGTTGTGGGCAAGACCAAAAGGGGTAGGAAAAATTGAGGATAAAGCAGTGCAGGAGAATAAAGAAGAAAAGTTTTTTCCGATGGCTTATGTTTTCTCAAATGCACAGATTGAACCATTGAAAGGAGAGCAACAAAATGATTGATGCTTTTATTGAATTCATAAACTCTATTTATTGGGATGGTTATGCGGAACAACTTGCAGACAGCGACCCTGCAAAATTTACTTTTGAATTGAACCAATTTTTAGACGCTTACTAATAGATTATGCCTTTATGCTGTATTTTGGAGTACGTACTTTTGAGACGGTTTAGGCACTAAAGAAAACCACTGAAAAAGGACTAAGCCAACCGCCAACTATTATTAGTTTGGGCGGTTTAGGCTTGAAAAAAATCCGCTTACGCGGATGATGCTTTCTTTTTTATGTCTGAAAAGAAACAAAACAGACTTACTTCTCTTCCTGATGAAATCTATCACCTGAGGGAACTCCTACTATTTCTCCCCAATCTTTATCATTTACAATTACTTCTTCCAAAGTATTATATGCAGCTGGTAAACTAGTTTCAATAGAGCAAATACTATCTGCTCCGGCCTGTTCTCCGTTCAAATACATAAACACTACAAAAAATTTATCTTCCATAACTTCTCTTGTTTAACTGTTAAGCCTGCTTTTATTAACCACTCTTCCATTTTATCTAAACTAATGTAGCGGCTTACTTTCAGGTAAGAAATGTAAGCTAACCTTGTGTTGTCTTTCATGCCTATTTCTAAGCATTTTGCTTTGTTTAAGCAAAGTGTTTTAAATGCTTCTTTAGTATTCATTAATCAAATGTATTATATCTGTTGGATATATCCAATTAAATAAATTTTAAAAATTACCCTACTACACATTCTTAAACACGGTTTTTTTTACGTCCTATAAAATTTATGGGTACTGGGTTACTTTAGGATCATGATTAAACTAAAGGAGGCAACCCGCATAATGGAACAAACAACTGCCAGGGGTTTGCCAGTTCCTTTTCATATTGTGTTTTGTACTGCCGATTTAAACCGTAAAACTGGAGGCGAAATTATAACTCTTGACAGGGCTGTTTTAAGCCGAAATATTAAAAGTAAAGTTTATGGCAAAAGCGGAAATGTACAGGCTACCAAAAAGCCAGAACATCACCGCAACAGAACACGAAACCTGCAACAATTGCAGACTTCTGAAATTAGAAAAGCTCACATCGATTTGATTTTATATTTAAACCAGGAGGAAGTGGTATGAGTGAAATTTTAATTGACGGCGATCATGCAATTTTACCAAACGGAGCTTTAGTTTCAGTTATTCAGGGAGGTAAAAGCAGCGCAGGATTATCTGTAAAAACAAATAAAAATCCTGTTGTAAAATATCCGGAAGGTACTAAAGCAACCAAGGGCAGCAAGGGAATTGCTTATTGGGGTAAGAAAAACGACTTTCCGCAACAGTTAATAAAGAAAATGGCTACCAACCCTATTTTAGCCAGGACATTAGATGATAAAGTTGGCTTTGCCCAGGGCGTAGACATTTTGCCAGTAATGCCCGTAATTATTAATGGTAAAAAAGAATTCATCATTGTTGATGATGCTGAAATATGGGATTTCCTTGATAAGAATACTACTCATAATTACATTAATGAGGCTTTCACTAATCTGTTTACTTTTTATAATTTTTTCCCGAAGCTAACCAAGAGCATTAACGGAACTAAAATTTTACAGATTGATTGCGAGGATAGTGCTTTCTGTAGGTTCAGCGCTCAAAATGATGATGGTATTTGTGACACTGTTTATGTTAATGCCAATTGGCCTAATGCTAAAACTACCGATGTAGAAACTATTGAATACAAAGCTGTAAACCCGTTTTCTTTCTTTTTAGAAAACGATGCTTTTGAAATTAACGATGCTGAATTTATTTACCCGGTAAGTTATGCAACAGCGGGGAAAACGTTTTATCAGTTAGCTCATTTTATGTCTTTTTTAGACAGTGAATGGGATATTTTAATGTCGCTTATTGTTAAGCATAAACGATGGTTTTTAGAAAATCAAATCAGTTTAAAATATCATATAGAAATACCCGACTATTATTTTGTTGAGAAATACGGTGATGTTTACAGAAAAGCCGGAGAGCCTGAAAAGCTACAAATGAGGCTAAAAGTATTGAAAGAATGGAATGACTTTTTAGCCAACGTAGAAAGTACAGGAAATTCATTTGCGTCCATTTATAAAGTGGTTAATAATGTTGCCGTACCAGGCACTAAAATCACTCCGATAGAAAATAAAATGGTTGATGGTAAACTCATCAATGATAACCAGGAAGCTTTCTCTCTTTTATTATATGCGCTGGGAATGGATCCTGCTCTATTAGGTTTTGCACCTGGTAGTAAAATGGGTAGTGGTAGCGGTAGTGATAAGCGTGAAGCTTTCTTAATCTTTTTAGCAAAAGTTAATCCTTACCGCAGGAAGGTTTTAGAACCACTAAATTTTATTGCGCTTTACAACGGCTGGAAGTTGAAATATCCACGAATGCGCTTTGTTTTTGAAGACGTGATTTTAACCACTTTAGATAAAGGCAAGGACACAGAAACCAGTATTGAAAAACCGAAAGGAGGCAACGAGGCTAAATGATAGTAAAAGACATTGCCACTTTGTTGGCCAATACATCGGTTGATCAAAACTTAAGTTATGAATTGGTTAAACCTTACTTATTAGATGCTGAAGAGCAATATCTAATCCCAATTATAGGGCAGGCTTATTATGCTGAATTAATAGCCTATACTAACCCAGAAGAAGAGTATAAAAATAAAATCTTACAGTTAGCACAAAGGGCAGTTGCAAACATGGGCATTGCTTTATACCTGCCTGCTGGAAATATCCAAATTAGCGATAGCGGAGCTCAAATATCATCTACTCAGGATAAAAAAACAGCTTTTGAATGGCAAATAAATAGAGCTATTCAATCAATTAGCAGACTTGCTATGAATGCGCTAGAACAGTTAATTGCTGTTTTAGAGTTAAATAAGGATCAAATAGAAGCTTACAAATTAGCCGAAGTAAGAGTAATTAATGAAAGCTATTTCATTAGAAATGCAACTGAATTTAACGCTCATTATCATATAGACAGAAGCAGGCTTACTTTCTTATGCTTGCAAAGCACTGCAAGGGATTTAGAAACAAGTATGATCATCCCAATGATTGGTGCCGCTTTAGCAGTTGATTTAAAAGAAAGACGAAAATTAAAAACCTTAACGGCAGCAGATATGCGGTTAATGGACTGCATTTATAAATCTATTGCGTTTTTAACCATTCAGGAAATTTTGCCACAACTAGCTGTTGAAATAAGCCCATTTGGTTTAAGTGCAAATTATATGAGCATGATCAATAATGCTACCTATAAAAATCCTGCGGAAGACAGCCGTGTGACCATGCTTTTGACTTATGTTAAAAATAAATCAACCAATTATTTACAAGAACTGCCTATGCTACTTCCTACTTATGTGCAGGGATCAGCAGGTACCATTGACCCAACAGGATTGAAAATTTTCCCAGGCTTTTAATATGGAACTAAAACTTAACAGAAAAATATACAGTAAAAACAGCACCATTGGTGAGTTGATTATTAATGGCGTTTTCTTTTGCCACTCTCTTGAAGATGTAATTAGGGATGTTAACAGAAATGGAAATTTTGATGGTGCAGAAAGCAAGGTTCATTCTAAAACAGCAATACTAGCTGGTAGGTATGAGGTGATTATTAATATGAGTACTCGTTTTAAAAAAATCATGCCTTTGCTGTTAGACACTCCTTTTTTTAAAGGTATTAGAATACACAACGGCAACACGCCCGAGCATACCGAAGGCTGCATTTTAGTTGGCAGTACAAAAAGTGTTGATTTTGTTGGAGGTAGTGTTGATGCCTACACCCGGTTAATGATCAGGCTAAATAACGCGGTTAAAACTGAAAAGGTTTTTATAACAGTTGTAGATATGCCTGTTTAAATAATATGAATTTTTATAAAATTTACTAATGGAAGAACCACACGCAAAAATAACCATTCAGGAAGTTGCAAAGCATCCATTAGCTTATGTTTTGATGGTTGCAATGGGTGTGGTGTGGTTTTTTGTTTATCAATTTTCGGGAGCTAGTTCTTTGGTTAATAAAAATTGTGAAGAAGAAAAAGCACAATTAAGAATACAATTAATAGAAGAAAGAAAAGAAAAAAACGAAGAGCGAAAAGAAAAAAACGAGTTATAT
>Ga0326734_1000245_pt1 | contig 15528 bp, 15 predicted proteins | sample 15_GP2_1315_FD_207944 | JGI IMG/M metagenome (GOLD analysis project Ga0326734, IMG submission 207944) | Glacier ice microbial communities from Ngari, Tibet, China - 15_GP2_131.5 | ecosystem: Environmental > Aquatic > Freshwater > Ice > Glacier | place: China: Ngari, Tibet | collected 2018-07-18 | reverse complement strand
AGCAGCCCTGAAAGCCATCATTTCGCAGCGTTTGCTGCGCACCTTGAACGGCGAGCGCATTCCGGCGGTTGAGGTCATGCTCAACACCAAACTGGTGGCTGAATTAATCGAAAAAGGCGACTTTTCCGGCGTCAAGGAAGCCATGGAAAAATCCATGGTCTTAGGTTCGCAGACTTTCGAGCAGCAAATTGCCAAGCTGATCAGGGAAAACACCATCACGCGCAAGGAAGGCATGGCCCATGCCGACTCGCCGACCAACCTGATGTGGCGCTTAGAGAATGACTTCTCGGCCGCCACATCCGATGCCAGCAAGGCACTTGCCGAAACGGATGACGAACCATCATTCACCGAAATCACCTTCGATGTCAGGCGCTGACTCCACCATGTCCCAAACACTTCACCTGGCTGAACAACTGATCTCCCGTGCTTCGGCAACCCCTGACGACGCCGGCTGCCAGGCGTTGCTGATTGCACGGCTGGAACCGCTGGGTTTCAAGTGTGAAACCATCATCAGCGGACCTGCGCATTTCCGGGTGACCAACCTTTGGGCAAAATTTGAGGGTTTTATGCCATTGGCGCAATCTGCCCCTGTGCATATAGCTATCAACTCCATAGCAAATTTCGCCGATTCCGAAACCCGTGTCAAGACACTGGTGTTTGCCGGCCACACCGATGTGGTGCCGACCGGCCCGCTGGAGCAGTGGCACAGTCACCCGTTCACGCCCAGCCACCGCGCGGGCAAGCTGTACGGGCGCGGCGCGGCGGACATGAAAACATCTATCGCCGCCATGGTCGTGGCCGTCGAGGAGTTCCTGGAGGCCAACCCCGAACCGGCCCTATCGATGGCGTTCCTGATCACCAGCGACGAGGAAGGCCCGGGCCTTGACGGCACGGTGGTGGTCTGCCAGCAACTCCAGGCACGCGGTGAAGTGCTGGACTACTGCATCGTCGGCGAGCCCACCTCGGTCGACACCCTGGGCGACATGATCAAGAACGGCCGGCGCGGCACGTTGAGCGGCAAGCTCACCGTCAAGGGCGTGCAGGGCCACATTGCCTACCCGCACCTGGCCAAAAACCCGATTCACCTGTTCGCGCCTGCATTGGCCGAACTGGTGGCCACGCAGTGGGACGCGGGCAATGCATTTTTCCCGGCAACCAGCTGGCAGGTGTCCAACATCCATGCCGGCACCGGCGCCAGCAACGTCATTCCGGGTGAGCTGGTGGTGGACTTCAATTTTCGCTTCTGCACCGAATCGACACCTGAAAGCCTGCAGCAGCGCCTGCTGTCCATCCTGGACAAGCATCCGTTTGAGTACGGGCTGAAATGGACGCTGGGCGGCCTGCCCTTTCTGACCACGCCAGGCACGCTGGTCGAAGCAGTGCGCGCTGCCATCCTGGCCGAAACCGGTGTGCAGACCGAGTTGTCCACCACGGGCGGCACCAGCGACGGCCGCTTCATCGCCAAGATCTGCCCGCAGGTGATTGAGCTCGGCCCGCTCAATGCGTCCATCCACCAAATCAACGAATGGGTGGAAGTCAGCTCGATCGATCCGCTCAAGAACATCTACAAGGGCGTGCTTGAACGCCTGGCTGCGCCATGAGTGCTTCGGCATCCCAAATGCCTGGCACGCCCGTCACCGTGCTGGCCCTGATCGACCAGATGGCCACCCGCCTGGACGCGGCCGGCCTGTGCTTTTCCGATGGCTATGGCCAGGGCACCACCAACGCTTTTGACGAAGCAGCCTGGCTGGTGCTGTGGCAGCTCGGCCTGCCCATCGACGACCTTGACTCCGTGGAAAATCAGCCTGTGGCCCAAGCCCAACAAGCGCAAGTAGCTGCTCTTTTGGAAGCCCGCATCGCCACGCGCAAGCCGGCGGCCTACCTGACGAACGAAGCCTGGCTGATCGGCGTGCCGTTCTATGTCGATGAACGCGTCATCATTCCACGCTCTTTCATTGCCGAGCTGCTGATCGAGGGCAGCATCGACCCCTGGCTGGGCGAAGCCACGCAGCGCGTGCTGGACCTGTGCACCGGCAACGGCAGCCTGGCCGTGCTGGCCGCCATGACCTACCCGGACGTGCGCGTGGATGCGGCCGACCTCAGCCTTGAAGCCCTGGCGGTGGCGCGCATCAATGTGGACCGGCACCAGCTGGGCGGCCGCATTACCCTGATCGAGTCGGACGGACTGGCGGCCTGTCCAGGCCGCTATGATCTGATTTTGTGCAATCCGCCGTATGTGAATGCAGCCAGCATGGCCGCCCTGCCGGCTGAATTTCGGGCCGAACCCGAGCTGGCGCTGGCCGGTGGCGCGGACGGCATGGACTTCATTCGCGGCCTTTTTTTGAACATCGCCACGCAAATGAACGAAAATGCGGTGCTGGTGCTGGAAATCGGCAACGAGCGCGTCAATTTCGACAGCGCTTTTCCGCACCTGGAGCCACTCTGGTTTGAAACCAGTGCCGGCCCTGACCAGGTCTTGCTGCTGACGCGGGAACAGTTGGCCTGAGCCTTGATTTCAGTATTTCGGACCGCAAGCGCCGTGCCGGGTGCCCGGCGGCCCCACCTTATTTCTTCTGTCTGTTGGTTTAAATGATTACCCTTAAAAATGTGGTGCTGCGTCGCGGCGCCAAAGTGATTCTCGACAGCGCGTCCGTCACGCTGAACCCCGGTGAAAATGTTGGCCTGGTGGGCCGCAACGGCGCGGGCAAGTCCTCGCTGTTCGCCATGCTCAACGGCACGCTGCATGAGGATGGCGGCGAGTTTTTCATTCCTGCGCAGTGGAAAATGGCGCAGGTCGCGCAGGACATGCCCGAGACCGAGCAAAGCGCCACCAGCTACGTGATCGAAGGCGACATCGTGCTGCTGGCCGCGCAGACCGAGGTCGATGCCGCGGAAGTCAGCGGCGACGGCGACCGCATGGCGCACGCCTACATGGACCTGTACGACTCCGGCGCGCACGATGCGCAGTCGCGCGCGCAGGCACTGATTCTGGGGCTGGGTTTCAAGCTCACCGAACTCGACAACCCGGTCAACAGTTTTTCGGGTGGCTGGCGCATGCGCCTGCAGCTGGCGCGGGCGCTCATGTGCCCGTCGGACCTGCTGCTGCTCGACGAGCCGACCAACCACCTGGACCTGGACGCGCTGGTGTGGTTGGAGGCCTGGCTCAAGCGCTACCAGGGCACGATGCTGGTCATCAGCCATGACCGTGAATTTCTCGATGCCGTGACCGACGTGACGGTGCACATCGAAAGCTCCAAGCTGACGCGCTACGGTGGCAACTACAGCAAGTTCGAGGACCTGCGCGCCGAGCAGATGGCGCTGCAACAGGGCGCATATTCCAAGCAGCAGGACAAGATCGCCCACCTGCAAAAGTTCATTGCCCGCTTCAAGGCCAAGGCCAGCAAGGCCAAGCAGGCGCAAAGCCGGGTCAAGGCGCTGGACCGCATGGAGAAAATTGCGCCGCTGCTGGCCGAAGCCGACTTCACCTTCGAGTTCAAGGAACCGGCCAACCTGCCCAACCCCATGCTGTCGATGCAGAACGCCTATTTCGGCTACCCGGCGCCTGAAGACGCGCCCGAAGGCACGCCGTCCACGGTCATCGTGCAAAACGTCAGCAAGTCGGTGCTGGCCGGCCAGCGCATCGGCATTCTGGGTGCCAACGGCCAAGGCAAATCGACGCTTGTAAAAACCGTGGCGCGGGCACTGGCGCCCATCAGCGGCGACATGACCGAAGGCAAGGGCCTGAACATCGGCTACTTTGCCCAGCAGGAACTCGACGTGCTGCGCCTGGCCGACAACCCGCTGGAGCACATGATCCGACTGGTCAAGGAAACGTCAGCCGCCGGCAAGCTGGGCAACCAGCCCACCCGCGAGCAGGACCTGCGCAGCTTTTTGGGCAATTTCAACTTTGGCGGCGACATGGTCAAGCAGGCCGTGGGCAGCATGAGCGGTGGCGAAAAAGCGCGCCTGGTGCTGTGCATGATCGTCTGGCAGCGGCCCAACCTGCTGCTGCTTGACGAGCCGACCAACCATTTGGACCTGGCCACGCGCGAAGCGCTGTCGATGGCGCTGAATGAATTTGAAGGCACCGTGATGCTGGTCAGCCACGACCGGGCGCTGCTGCGGGCCGTGTGCGACGAGTTCTGGATGGTGTCGCGCGGCGGCGTGGCGCCGTTCGACGGCGACCTGGACGACTACCAGCGCTACCTCCTGGACGAGGCCAAGCGCCTGCGCGAGGAAGCCAAGAAAGGAAGCGGCGTAGCGGCTGCACCGGCTGCTACGGTAAAAGTAGCAAAAAATGCAGATTCAGCAAGCGCAAACAGCATTTCTGATGCAAAAAAATCAGCCAGCAAGCCCGAAGACGCCCAGCGCCGCCAGCAGCAACTGGAAGCCGCCAAGCCGCTGCGCAAGGAACTCGAAAAAATTGACCGCCAGCTGCAGAGCCTGAACAGTGAAAAAGCCAGCCTGCAAACCCTGCTGACCACGGCCAAAGCGCCTGCGGAAATCGCCCAGACCGGCAAACGCCTCAAGGCGATTGAGGCCGACCTGGGCAAGCTGGAAGAACGCTGGCTGGAAGTGACGGAAAAAATCGAAGCCGTCGCGGTATAAAGTAGCGTCTGGCCTGTCGCGTTCATCGGCAATTAATACGCTTGAAAGGGACAACGAACCATGCCCACCGCCCTGCAACTGGCCGCCGACGATGCGGTCTTGGAAGCCGCCGTCAAGCGCAGCCGCAAGCTGCTCAACAAACGTGCGCTGGTTGCCGCCGTGGCCAGCGCGGTCCCGGTGCCCGGCCTGGACTGGGCCGTGGACGCCGCGCTGCTGTCCAGGCTGATTCCCGAGATCAACAAGGAGTTTGGCCTGGCGCCCGAGCAGATCGACCAGCTGGACCCAAAAAAACGCGAGCAGGTCCAGAAAGCGGTGACGATGGTGGGCTCGGTGCTGGTCGGCAAGTTCATCAGCCGCGACCTGGTCATCAAGGCGGCCACCAGGCTGGGCACGCGCATGGCCACCAAGCAACTCGCCAAGTACGTGCCGCTGGCCGGACAGATCGTGGCGGCCACCATGGGCTACGCGGCCATCCGCTATTTTGGCGAGGAACACATGAAGGACTGCATCCGCGTGGCCCGGCAGGCGCAGCTGCGGCTGAACTGAAGCCGCAGCCCTTCAACAGCGTTCAGACGGCTTTCATGCGGTGCGCGGACCGCATGCCCCTGCTTACTTCACCAGCGCCAGCATTTCCCTGAACGACGGATGCTCGCAACTCCGCGCCCATTCAAACGCCACCATCTCGGTGGTCACCAGCTCGGCGCCATTGCTGGCCAGACGGTCAAAAGCGGCGTCGCGGTTGCGCTCGCTGCGCGAACTGCAGGCATCGGTGACGACCCACACATCGAACTCTTCTTCCAAAAGTTCCAAGGCCGTCTGCATCAGGCAGACATGCGCCTCGCAGCCGGCAATCACGATCATGCTGCGGCCCTCCTCTTCAGGCTCCTGCGGTTTTTGCAGGTGCTTGGGCAGGCTGCGCGCGTTGCCGCCGGTGGGCACCTTGCGCGCGGGCGGGCGCAGCCACTCAACCAGGCCATCGGAAGCGCCGCTGAAATGCATCTTGGCCATGGTCTTGCCGCCTGCCGAATCGATCGCGGCCTGCAATTCGGGCAAATTCTGGCCCAGCTTGTCGGGGTTTTGCGCGGTGCCCCAGATGGGAACCTCCATCAGGCGGGCCATCCGGGCCAGGCGCAAGGCATTGGCCACGACCAGTTCATGTTCAAAAATGACAGGCATCAGGCGAATCTGGTAATCGACCAGTACAAGCTGGGAGTCGTCGGCATCTAGCAACATGGTTTATTCCTTAAGTTTGCCGGCCATTATCCCCAGTCCACGGACCGAGGTGGCCCACGACCGGACACTTGATGCAGGCCGTGCATCCCTGGCGCTCACCACGCCCGTGCGTTAACGGACAACGCGGGCCCGGTCCACAATGCGGTCGGCCTGCGCCCTGGACACGGCCGCTCCCAGGGTGCCCAGCATCGAGCCCGAGCCAGTCGTCTGGCCATTGAGCCGGCTGGCCATGAACGCATCGACCACATCGGTGGTCGAATGGCGCAGCAATTCAGCCCCCTGGATCGCGCGCGCCATGGCTTCGCTGGCGGGACGGGCCAGAAATTCATCGTCCATCGCCTGTTTGATAAGCGGTTCCAATGCGTTCAGGTAGCCGTCAAAGCGGGTATCCATGCCCTTGGCCGCACTCACTTCCGCCATGAACGCGTCGCGGGTCGCTGGGTCTTTCAGCAGCGAACGCCGCACGTCCATGCACATCATGTTGGCCGTGCCTTCCCAGACGCTGTTCAGCGGCGCCTCGCGGTAAATCCGGGCCATCGGGTTTTCTTCGATGAAGCCGTTGCCGCCGTGGCATTGCAGCGCTTCATAGGCCACGGCGGGAGCGCGCGAGCAGTTGAAGAACTTGGCCATCGGCGTGGCGACGCGCGCAAACGCCTTTTCCTGCGCGCTGCTTTCAATGTGGTCGGTGGCCTTGGCCACGCGCAGCGCGAGCAGCGTAGCCGCCTCCACCTCGATGGCCATGTCGGCCAGCACATTGGCCATCATGGGTTGCTCGGCCAGCGCAAGCCCGAAGCCCCGACGCGTCGTGGCATGGTTGAGCGCCAGCGTCAGCGACTGGCGCATCAAGCCGGCAGAACCCACTGCAAAGTCCAGGCGCGTCAGGTGCGCATGCGACAAAATCTCGCGCAGGCCGCCGCCTTCCGGCCCGACGCGGATCGCCAGCGTGCCGGCATACTCGATTTCGCTGGAGGCGTTGGACTTGTTGCCGCACTTGTCTTTCAGGCGCTGGATCAAGAACCGGTTGAAACTGCCGTCAGGCAGCGTGCGCGGCAGGAAAAAGCAGGTGACGCCGCTGCCCACCTTCGCCAGGGTGAAAAAGCCGTCGGACTGGGGCACCGAGCAAAACCACTTGTGGCCCGTCAGCTCATACCAATGGGCCACTGCGCCATGGTAGTCGGCGCTGTGCGAGAACAGGGCGGTGGTTTGCGTTTCGCGCAGGTCCGAGCCGCCCTGCTTTTCGGTCATGGCATAACCCAGCACGACCGCCGTTTTATCGGCCACTTCGCGCCGGCTGAACTCGTACGCCGTGCCGCAGACCTTGTCGGCCCAGACCTTCAGGCAAGGCTCGGTCTGAAAGCCGGCAAAGGACGCATAGGCCATGCCGGTCGGGCAAGCGGTGCCGTGCTCGACCTGGTTCCAGAGGTAGGACAGCGCGGCCCGGGCAAAGTGCGGCTGGGCCTCACGCGCCGTCCAGGCCAGGGAATGCACCTCGTGCTTCCAGGCCAGCGCCATCAGCTGGTGCCAGCTAGGGTGGAATTCGACCCAGTCGATGCGGTTGCCGTAGCGGTCATGCGTTTTGAGTTCGGGCAGGTTGCGGTTGGCCAGGCGGGCCAGCTCCTGGACACCTTCGTCGCCGACGAGCTGGCCCAGCGCCTGACAGCGCCCGGCGGCCCACGGCGTTTCGCGCTGCACGGCGGCGGACAGCACCGCGTCATGGTCAAACGCGTTGAAGCCGGCCAACGGGCCCGCCTGGTTTTTGACCAGGTGGGTGGGGCCGGCGCGGTCTTGCGCGGCTAAAAGATGCTGGGTGTCGACGGGTGCGTTCATGGTGGTCTCCGGGTTGGCAAGGGGATCGGGCGCGTCCAAAGTTTCAGTCCGGCTGGCCAGTGTCCAGGCGGACCCGCAGCGTGTCCAGGTAATGCGCGAACAGCAGGCTCGCGTCCTGGCCGAACATGCGGATGCGGCCGGTGTGCTGCAACAGCAGCAGGCCCACGCCGTGGGCAAACAGCGCAGTGTTCTCGCGCAGGGCATCTTCTGCGTTCAGCCCCATCGACTGCAGTGCCGCCTCGCAGGGCTTCAGCGCATCGTGCAGCCGGTCGTTGAGCTGGTAGTTCAGTTCGGCTGTCAGCCCACGCGGCTGCATGCCCTGAACCAGGTAAAACCCCAAGTCCAGGTCACGCGGATGGGCGGCGTAAAACCCAAACCAGGCGCTGGCCTTGGCCTGCAGCAGATCGGCGGTGCTGGCAGCGTCCGAACCCGCCGCGTTCACCGCATCATGCAGCCGCTCCAGCGATTCAGCCAGCAACGCGCCATAAATTGCTTCCTTGTTTTCAAAATACGAATAGATGGCGCCCGGCGTGTAGCCCGCTTCCCTGGCGATTTCGCGAATGCTGGCGCCTTCGATGCCCAGCCGCTGGAACACCGAGCGCGCGGCATCGAGCATCAGCGCGCGGCGCGAATCGTTGAGGGCTTGCTGGCGTTGAAGTCTGGCTTGCATCGTTTGAATATAAACCGAAACAAAGCGCGATAGCTTGTTAAATTAAACACTTGATTAATAAATTGAACAGTGTTTAAAATCAACAAACCCTTGGAGACTTGCTGATGAATGCACCCATTTCTGCCGCCATGCTGATGTCCGGCGACGACTTTCGCGACTCCCTGCGCCGGTACAAGCCGCGCGTTTTCCTGGACGGCCGGCAGGTCGCCAGCGTGGCCGACGAACGCGGTTTTGGCCCTGGCATCAATGCCATTGCCCTGACCTACGACTACGCGCTCAAGGAAAAATACGCGCCGATCATGACGGCGGTCCAGCACACCAGCGGCAAGCTGGTCAACCGCCTGAGCCACATCAACACCAGCAGCGGCGACCTGCTCAACAAGCTTGAAGCCGTGCGGCTGGTGTGCCAGGAAACCGGCTGCGCCCAGCGCTATTTGACGCACGACGCGCTGAACGCCATTGGCCAGGTGTCCAGCCGCATCGACGATGCGCGCGGCACCACTGAAAACACGGCGCGCTTTCTGAACTACCTGCACCGCGTGCAGGACCAGGACCTGACGCTGGGCGTCGCCATGACCGACGCCAAGGGCGACCGCAGCAAGCGCCCGCACGAGCAGTCCAACGTGGACAGCTACCTGCACATCGTCGAGCGCAATGCCAAAGGCATCGTCATCTCAGGCACCAAGGCCATCGTGACCGGCGCGCCCTACGTGCACGAGTTGCTGGTCATGCCGTGCCGCAACATGGGCAAGGAAGACGCCGACTTTGCCGTCTGCTGCGCGGTGCCAGTGGACGCGCCCGGCATTACCATCATTGCCCGGCCAGCAGGCCGCCCGGGTGAAAAGCTCGAGCATGGCGAAGCGCTTTTCACCCGCAAGTACGGCCAGAGCACCGCCGTGGTGATGTTCGACAAGGTGTTCGTGCCGCACGACAGCGTGTTTTATGCCGGTGAATGGGAGCATTCGGGCCATCTGACTTACAGCTACGCCACGCACCACCGCCACACCTGCATCGCCGCACGTGCTGGCTTTGGCGATCTCCTGATTGGCGCCGGCGCCCTGATGTGCGAGGCCAACGGCTTTGATCCAGCCAAAGAATCGCATCTGCGCGAGCAGATGGTCGAGCTGATCACCATCACCGAGGGCTTTTACGCCTGCGGCGTGGCGGCGAGCGTGTACGGCAAGCCGGATGCGCACAGCAAGACCTTCATGCCGGACCCGGTGTTTTCCAATATCGGCAAGCTGCTGCTGGCAACCAAGATCTACGACATGCACCGCATTGCCCACTACGTAAGCGGCGGCCTGATCGTCACCCTGCCCGGCCCGGACGAAGACCACAACCCTGAAACCGGCGCCAAGCTGTCAGAGGTGCTGCGCGCCAATCCGGACATTCCTTACGAGCAGCGCATTGAAACCGCCCGCTTCATTGAAGACCTGAGCGCCGGCTACCAGGGCGGCTGGTACAGCGTCATCAGCCTGCACGGCGGTGGTTCGCCGGCAGCCATGAAGCAGGAGATTTATCGTAATTACCCGATCGGCTCCAAGGTGGAACTGGTCGAGCGCATCCTGGAGCGCGGCATTGCGGCTGACGGTTCGCCTGCCGCTGCGCCGCACGACCCGATGCGCGCCATCACCAAAAATCGCCAGCCCGGCAAATGCTGCGACACCGGCTGCACCGTGCCGGGACAACCAGTAATGGTGGATTTGCCCGATGTGCAGGCCACGCTGCCCTCGCGGCGCGCGGGGCTTTCAGCGGCAGGTCAGTAGCTGCTGAGGTTTTGGATGGCGTCAACCACCATGCTGGTGCCAACGGCGAGCAGCAAGATGTCGGATGCCACCCGCACATAGCGGTGTCCGGCTGGCGGTGCGCCGAGCTGGTAAATGACGCTTTGCGGAACTTGGTAATAAATCACGTTGCTAGGCAAGCGTTGTCCAACGCTGTATTTTTTAGCCTGCCCGGGCGGCATGCAACCATTGTTTTTCTTGGCCAGTCCGGGAGGGCAACGCCCGGCTTTGAACTCGTTGCCGTAGTAGTTGTTGACAACTACCCGCTGTTGATCAACGAAGTAATGCCCGACCTCAACGCGCTTGTCCTTGTGCTTCTTGCCGGATTTTTTATTCTCCGAGTCGAATTCAAACTGCACATTGTCCTGGCGCTCGCTTTGTTTGCGTTCATGCTTTTCGTATTTTTCCTGCTTGTCTCCTTTGCCGCCGCCCGCCCACTCGGGCTTGTCGGCAAAACTGGCGGAGCACGCCACCGTTACCGCCATTAGCAAGGCAAAGCTGCGGCTACGCTGAAACAGCGATGCGTTATTGATTTTCGAGGCCATGTTGATTTCTCCAGTGGTTCATCAAAGTTCAGCCAGGCTGAAAATCTGAAGCTTGTTAGTTGTCACCCCTATGGGCAGCCAGCCAGAGCAAGTCCACTTATTGTAAGTTTGGCTGAAAACTGTAATCGTCAGGAAACATGCCGTTTCACAGTCATACGGTTAGTCGCTTTTACCCGTCTACAAAGCAATTGCCAAGTGATTGGCAGTCAAATGCGCAGTTATCCATTAAATTAAAAGCTTAGCTGACCCTATCGCATCGTCCAGTTTCATCGGACAGGTAAATCGGCAACATGAAGCACAAGTCCTTTCGGTGTTGATCGTCAGGACTGCAGCGCCTGGCCACCGGGAACACGTGCGCACATGGAAAACAAGTCGTTGGCAAGCGTCGGCATGGTTGCCTGAAACAATTCAAAGAGCGGCTTGTTGCCAGCGTTTTTTTCGTTTTCCATCAAAAGGCTCACGCTTTTGAAAATTTCCATCTGCATTTGCAGGGTCTGTACAGCGGCCTGCTGCCAGTATTTGCTCGCACTCTGCGTTCCAAAACGCAGCAGTTTGGCTTGGACAGACAGCAAGTTTGGCAAGCTCACGAGGGTTCGTCAGCTTGCGTGCCGTTCCTTCATGGAAAACCGATTGGATAACCCGAGTCCTTGCGTTTGACGAAAGCGTCTTTCGTTTTCGTGCTCATCGCTTCAGGCAAACTTGCGCTGCGCATCAAGCGCCAATCCGGCGCCAATGCTGCCGAATAAATCGCCTTCCACACACCGGGCCTGCGGCGCCAGTGACAGCACGCGCTCGCGCAGCAAAGGCACGCCGCTGGAGCCGCCCGTGAAAAATACCGTGTCGATACTTTCAGCGGTAACGACTGCGTCAACCAGCAGCCGGGTCACTGTTTGCTGGATGGAAGTTACCAGCGCATCGATGGCCTGGTCGAATTCGGCGCGGTGCAGCGTCACGATTTCACCGGGCGCAATGCGGCCAATGTCTACCGGGGCCGCGACTGCATTGGAGAGTTCGATCTTGGCCGCTTCCACCTGAAGCGCCAGCCAATGCCCGGCGCGCTCGCGGACCACGCTTTGCAGCCGCTCCAGGCTGGGCTTGTCAGCCGCGTCCCGGTGCAGCTCGGCAATCTGCGACCAGGATTTTTTGGTATAGGCCTGGTTGATGGTGTGCCAGGTGGCCAGGTTGAAATACTGCGCCGAAGGCATTTCACGCCCGTTTTTCAGCAGGCTTCCCAGCCCCAGGCGGGGCATCATGGTTTTCAGGTTCAAGGCCTTGTCAAAATCAGTGCCGCCAATGTGCACACCGCCGCTGGCCAGTATGTCATCGCGCCGCTCGGCCCGTCCTGCACGCTCGGGGCCGACACGGATCAGCGTGAAGTCAGACGTACCCCCGCCAATGTCCACCACCAGCACCAGTTCTTCACGCGAGATTTGCGATTCGTAGTGGAACGCGGCGGCGATTGGCTCATATTGAAAGGCAATTTCGCGCAGGCCGGTATGGCGGGCAATTTCTTCCAGCGTGTCCTGCGCGCGCTGGTCGGCAGCGGCATCGCCATCGACAAAGAACACCGGGCGACCCAGCACCGCACGGCTGAAGCACTGGCCGGCTGCGGCTTCGGCCCGGCGCTTGAGTTCGCCGATAAATTGCGCCAGCAAGCCCTTGAACGGCACGGCACGGCCGCCTACCTCCGTGTGCTCGTCCATCATGGACGTGCCCAGCAGGCTTTTCAGCGAACGCATCATCCGGCCTTCGTGGCCTTCCAGGTAGTCGGCCAGGGCAGCGCGGCCATAGCTGACATGGGCATCTTCGGCATGAAAAAAGATGACCGATGGCAGCGTCAGCTTGTCGCCTTCCAGCGCCAGCAAGGCCGGCTGGCCGGGCCGGCTCCAGCCGGCGGTGGAATTGGAAGTGCCAAAGTCAATCCCGCAGGCGTGTACCGCCTGGGGCAACGGGGCCCGGCTCATCGCCCTGCCGGCTTGGCAAAACCGCTTTCGGCCCAGGCCACGGCGCTGCTGCGGTTGAGCTTGAATGACGGCGTCACCTTGACTTCAGCCAGCAGGCCGCCGGTTTCATCGTGCGCGCTCAGCAAGGCATGGGGATGGTCTTCGTCGGGAACGATGTCGAGCGACACCGTAACACGGGCCGCGCCCGCCGTCACAGTGATGCGCTGGTGCAGCGTGGCATGGAGTTGCTGCTCATGCCGGCGCACAAATTCAGAGGCCGTCTTCACCAGCGTGTTGAAGGCGTTCACGTCCAGCGGTTTGGGGTTCTTCTTGTCCCGGCCCATGGTCCAGGGGCCGACCAACGCGGGTTCAGGCTCGCCATCCTTGATCATGGCCACGGCCCATCCGTCGTCGTCTTCGTTTTTGATGACACGGGCCGTCCAGCCATCACCGCGCCACAGACGGGGTTGCTGCACAGCGGCATGGTCATCGGTATCAGAAGAGTCGGAATTGGAAGAAGAAAAATCGTTCACGGAAGGGCTTATGGAGTCAAGATTGCACGCTGCAAGGCAGGCCATTTTACGGCCTCCTCTCCGAGGGCAGCGGTGAAAGTGCCAAAAGTGCTGACCGTCAAGCGCAGGGCCTTTTCGAACCGGTCACAGTGGCCAGCGACACGCCGCAGACGCTGACATGGCCCGGCCTGAGCCGGGTACCCTGAATGCAGGCGATTTTTCAGGGGTGGATTTCAAACTGTGCATCGCCCATGTACCGATTGGGTCCCAGGGCAGCCGTCATGGCGGCAGATTCAGCCGCTTGCCAGGCCTTGAGAATTTCCAGTTCGCCCGAGGACAGCAGCTCTTCTGACGGATTGTCGCCATACGTGGCGACCAACCGGCGGTATGCGCCATACACCGGCAGCACCAGACTTTCATCGCCCAGCGAGGCATCAAGTGCCTGCCTGAAGCGCAGCAAAGCTGCCTCATGTTGTTCCGGGCTGGCATCTTCCCAGGCGTAGAGTTTGAGGGTATAGCTCATGGGACGGCTTTCAGTGGTGCGCCGCTGTTTTCTATCAGCGCCATGCGGCGGCGCAGGCGTTCGGCTTCTTGCAGGTCGCCGCCCTGCCCGGCGCGCTGGGCCTGAACGCCCAGCCACGCCATCAACGGACGGCGCCAGCCCTGGGCCGATGCGGTGGCGATGGCTTGGTCCACCACAGCCGGACTGGCTTTTCCGGTCTGCAGCAACACGCCGGCAGCCAGCAGTTTTGACAGTGGATCCGCTATTGCACTCAACGCGCTCAATTCGCCAGCAGCCGCGGCACGCTGGGCTACAGGCAGCAAGCCGATGCGGTCTGGTTGCACCTGGCCGCGCAGGTAATCGGCGTAAGCACGCTGGGCCGGATCAGCATCGTGCCTCAGCGGCTCAAAACCGGTGCAGACCTCAAACACCAGGCTGGCCACCCGGGTGGCGCAATGCAGTAACTCGGCTGTTGCCAGCAGGTCGGCGCGTCCGGTGCGTGACAACTGGTTGCGCGCACGGGCCAGTTCGGCGGCTTCCACGCGGGCGTTGCCTTCCAGGTAAGCAGCAGTGGAACGGTCCAAGGCGCCTTTGGCCTCGACCTGCCAGTCCGGTGGTTTGGGTGCACTGGTGCAAGCGCAAAGCCACACGACGGCCAACAGCGCGGTGGCATTTTTTAAAGCGTCGAGAACGTTGCAGTGTGTCATGGTAGTTTCAGCTCCGCATCACGCGCAAACGGCCATTTTCGGTTGATCTCGCCGACCAGTCCTTCAACCTTGCGCAGGCTGGCTTCCACATCGCCGCGCAGGGCCGCCAGGTCGGTAGTGGCCTCTTTGGCATTGGAGGAAATGGCTTGCGCATTGACCAAGATCGCATCGACTTTTTTCAAGCTGGCACGGGCTTCGTCCAGCATGGCATTGAGCTGCACCACCGTGGCGCGGGTCTCGAGCAGTACCCCTTTGTCGCCAAATACCTGGGTGTCGGTCTTGGCCGCCAGGCCGTCAAGCCTGGCCAGCAGGCTATTGGCACGGTCAAGCGCGACCGAAAACTTTTTGGCCTCTGCCTCGCTGCCCGTCAACACCGTCAGCACACCGCCCGGCCCGTTGAGCCGCGCTGTCAAAACCTGCAGGTTGGCCAGGCTGGTGCCCACCGGGCCACTGCTGCCAGTCAAGCTGTTGAGGTTGTCAATCAGGTCCTTGGCGGCCGCAACGACCTTGGGAATTTCGGCACTGGCGTCGCCTTGCAAAACGGTTCGCACCGCGTCCTCCGGCAATGGCGGATCATTCAGCAAGCCGGTGTAAGCGCGAATATTGGGACCACCCACGATGCCCTTGACCAGGGTGAAGACGCTGCTGGTGCGAAGCCAATGGGCGTCCTTCTCGGCCACATCGACCAGGATGCGCGCCTTGCCGTCTTCGGCCAGTTCAATATGCCGCACCCTGCCAATCGGAAACCCGGCAAAGGTCATGTCCATGCCGACCACCACGCCTTCGGAATCCTCGGCCATCAGCACCAGGCGACGGGTGTTTTCAAAGGCGCCGCGCGCATACAGCACATACAAGGCAGACCCGCACACCAGCACCAGCATGAACAGCAGCAGCAACCGGGCCTTGAATTCCAGATGGGCATTATTTTCAGGCGCGTTGCCATCTGACTTGTGCACTTCTTTTACGGACTGTGCGGGACCGTCGCCGACAGGGGGCAGCAGTTGAGATGGGGAATCAGGCATTTGACGCATGGATGGATGTCGGAGCCTCAATAATAGTTGCCGACCAGCGAAACCACTTGAATGATCAGTAGCACGGTGAACATGCGCACCAGGCCGCGCATTTCAGCGCTGGTCCGAATACTTGTGCCGCGCATGCCATACAGTGCTGAAGCCATGGGAATGACCGATACCGTCA
>Ga0326734_1000244_pt1 | contig 15574 bp, 15 predicted proteins | sample 15_GP2_1315_FD_207944 | JGI IMG/M metagenome (GOLD analysis project Ga0326734, IMG submission 207944) | Glacier ice microbial communities from Ngari, Tibet, China - 15_GP2_131.5 | ecosystem: Environmental > Aquatic > Freshwater > Ice > Glacier | place: China: Ngari, Tibet | collected 2018-07-18 | reverse complement strand
GTATAATACACATTACTTCGCATTAGAGAATGAATCAAAAATTCATCCAGCAACATCTTCAATCTTAAATCATTTATTTTCGGATGAGTATTTTAAATTTGAATCCAATCCACTTTATAAAACTAAATCATTTTATTTGAATAAATTATTTAAATATTTGATTGGTGATAGAAGTGATTTAACAAATGAAATGTTTATGAGTAAATTAAAAGGAATTGTAAATGACATTTAGTGCCTGTCCAGTATGTGAATTTGGGAATTTAACCGAATATACTGATGAAGATGGTTGTTTGCATTCCGAATGCAATAAATGTTATACATACATGTCAAGTCAAACACAAATTGAACATAATATTCAAGTAAAAAGAGAATTAAAGATATACGGTGAGCCTTTGAATTGGGATTTACCTCATAAATCATAAAATAAGGAGAAATATTTTCAGCTAAATACATATGTAATACCTTAAAGACAATTTAATATAAACTTAAAGACAAAAGAGACAAATAAAATGGTAGACTTCGCAAAATATAAAGCATTACGTGAATCAAACAAAGAGAAAAAAGAAGAAGCATTTAAGAAAGAAGAAACACAAGAAACAACAAGTTACGAAAATGATGATAAAAGGTTTTGGAAACCTACGATGGACAAAGTTAAAAAAATCGGTGGCGCTGTTATCCGATTCTTACCAGAAGATAATGTAGAAAACTTATTAAATTATGTAAAATATTATGAACATAGTTTTAAAAATCCAGAAAACGGCAAATGGTACATCGAACGCTCACTTAGCTCATTAACAGAATTAGGCCAAGATTCAATCGCATTACTCAATAAGAGATTATGGAGTTCTTCATCAGAAAAAGACCATCCTCATAAAAAAATTGCAAGTCGTCAAAAGCGTAATACAAAATACATTGCAAATGTGTTGGTAGTAAATGACCCAGCAAATCCAGATAACAACGGTAAAGTATTTTTATACAAATTTGGTCCAGCAATTTATAATAAAATTGCATCAGCAAAATTCCCAAAAGAAGATGCAATTACTGGCGTAAAAGCTGACAGGTTAGACCCATTTGATATTATTGATGGTGCTAATTTTGAAATTCGTATCAATGATACTAAAGATGGCTGGAATTATGATAGCTCCACATTTTCAGCACTAAGTCCGTTAGCAAACAATGATGCAGTATTTGATGCGATTTTAAAACAAGTGTTTAATTTAACAGAATTTATTGATGTTAAGAATTATAAAACAAATCAAGCATTGGATAAACGCTTAATTGAAGTATTGGGTATGACTTGTCAAGGATTTGAAGTTGTCGAAGGTTATGTCGGTAAAGCTCCAAGCCAACAAGCTAAAACAGAACAATCAGAAGCACCAAATCAATCCCAATCTGATTCAGATGATTTGCCGTTTGACCCAGACCCTGTTGCTTCTACGTCAGATTTCGCATCGGATGCAGATAAAGCATTCTTTGAAGATTTGATGGCAAATTCGTAATATGTTTAGAACTATTCAGAATAGAGAATTAGGATATATTAGAACTTCATATTATTTTTTTGGATTTCTATATAAAGAAACTTTACTTCTATTTTAGTTTAATAAAAAGCCCTCTTTCGAGGGCTTTTCTACATCTTACGTTTTGAATCCGCATATACTCTATTAATACTTGACGAACCAGTAAGACTTGCAAAGTTCGCTAAAGGTAACATTACGACAAAATCATATTCATCTTTAGCAATTTCTACAATATTTCCATCAATGTGTGATGGGATATATTTCTTCACACAAGGTCTTGCTAAATTAGAACCTGCAAATGATTTAATAAGTTGATATGACATTATCAATTTTTGTTTTTCTGTCTTATAAGAAGGCAAATCTAAAATTGCATCTAATAACATTGCTCTTGATTTTGGGGGTAAATAATGGAAATTTAATCCCAAATAATAACCTTCAACTGATTTATCAATCATAATGATTAATGGGGATTTATCCCAATATGGCAATTCTTCTTTTAACTTCGCATCATAGGTAAATAAATATAATTTACCAATCTCCATTGTATTGGTAACTCTACTCTCATCACCTAATAATTTATTTCTACGATTATTACGTCTAGCTTTATTTTCTTTAGATGCTGTTTTGGCTTTTAGGCGTAGCCATTCTCTAGATTTTTCGACATCTTGTTTTGTCGATTCTTTTAAAGATTTTTGTAATTGCTTAGTAGGATTCATGTATTATTTAGCCGCAAGGGATACCTAATTGTCGTAATTTCACTTCCGTCCAGATGACAAATTTAGCTCCATTTTGTTTTGCATAAGCGTCAGCCGCCAACCATTTTGATTTGTTCTTCAAAAATACCAAATTTTCTGTCAATACTGTTGATTTCTTTTTACCTTTTGATGCTTTTGGCAATACAGTTTGATTTGCTGGTTTAACTTCTACTAATAGAATCGTACCATCTGTATATTTGAATGTAAAATCAATTATGTAAGTATGAATTGAATCGTCAGTTGCACATTTATATTTGATTTTTGCAGATTCTGATGACCAATATTGAATTGCTGGATTCAAATCTGCCCATTTACAAACACCATTCTCCCACGAACTTAGATATCTTATACTTGTTATATCACCAACATATTTCTGTTTGTTGATTGGAATATAATATCCTTGTTTGTGGGATTTGCCGTTTACCATTATACTAATCGAGCAGGAAACATCATATTATTAGCTAATTGTCGAATTGTCGAATCAGTATTTACTGGATTCACATAAGTATTAGAAATGTTAGTAGATGAACCACCAGTAGAACCCCCAACAGATACCACATTTATTGGTTTAGATTTCTCTTCCGTTGATTTCTGTTGCATTCTATTTGTAGAATCTTGCAAAGACGAAACTTTGGAAGGAGCTTTCTCAGCAAACATTGCCGCTTCCCTTTTTCTTCTATCATCTAATCCCTGATTATAAACTCCCTCTTTAGTTTTAATCCCGTTTCTAATAATTTCAGATGCACCTTGCGTATCACCTGATTTTATTTTTTCTCGCAATCCCCTTTTAACCAGCCCACCAATTGAACCTACGTTGTATGCATACGAATCCAACGCCGCCTTTTGCTTATCGGTTAATTTATCATAATGCTCTGCACCTAAACCGTTTCTAGCTATATCTGAATATTCTGAATTATCTTTTCGATATAATGCTTCAGCTTGTTCCTTTGTCATTTGCGTACTCAAACCTCTGTCTCCAGAAATTGGAACTCTATCTCCACCTGCTTGAATATATCCTTGAGCATATTCGTGGTCTTTTATCTGATGACCTCGACCAATTGATACGAATTGTTGTCCAGTTTTTTTATTAGACCCATCTTTATAGGCATTTAAGTTCATGCCCTCTTCTTTGGCTAGGAAATCCCCACCCCACTCCGCACTACCGCCAGAACCGCTTTTTTTAATTTTTCCATTCGCGGATTGTGGAGTATTTGGAACTTGTTGTACGTTGTTCGTTGGTTCTGTCTGTGTTGGATTATATTTTTTAGAGTCAAGTCTAGTCCAGATATCTTTAGCGGCAACCATTCCTAACGTGTTGCCAACAATTGCTCCAACAATTGCACCTACTGGGCCAAATGCCGCCCCTGCCGCCGCCCCGATTAACGCACCGCCTGTTAATGCTCCAGCAAATGTTGCTATACCCTTCCCGACATTTCCAGTTTCAAGTCCTTCAGATATTCCAGCAATACCTGCGCCCAAAAGTGGGATTCCTCTTGTACCCATTTTTAAAGCACTAGAACCAAACCCTCTACCTACAGCACCTGCACCAACCCCTCCAGCAACTCCCCCCAATACTGAGGACATTAATCCCCCACCTTGAGATTCCTCTTGAGCTTCTTTTTTGTTTTGACTCGCCCCATATAACATACCTAATATTGGATGAATCCCATGCAAATGTCTCTCCATTTGGTTACGATTAGTTTGGTCTTTCCGTTTTTGCTGTAATCTTAATCTATCATCTTGCTTATCTTTATCGGCTTGTCTTTTTATTTTTGCCTTTTCAATACCAAGTCTAGAATATTCAATATGCTTTTCGGCTAATTTTTCCTTTAAGTTATTGCTAAGTTCTACTCGTTTAAGTTTATTAGCTTCAACTTTTTCGCGGAATTCTAAAGTTCTTTTTTGAAGTTCTGTTCTACTATTATTCGCTCCAACAGATTCTTTTAATTTTCTTCGTTCAATCCTGCCATCGGAACGATGTTTATACATCATTTCGGCTAAATGCTCTTTTTTGAATCCAAGTTCATTCTGTTTAAGGATGAATTTATCCTTTTCAGCTTTGGTTTGCCTTCTTGGAGTTCTTTTTACAGATGATTTCTTTGCCATTTTTTCTGGCAACATCAAAATATCTTTAATTTGTTTTAAAGCTTTAGCATCCAAATGTGTGATTGATGATTTAACAACTGTAGGGGTTCTTGCTTTTCTGGTCTTTTTAACTTTATCACCAAAATCCAATCCCATCTGATTCTCATTTGAACTAGATTCCATATTATTTTGCAATTGTTGGATAAATTTAAACTTAGAATTACTGCCAAAGAAATCTCCTTGACCTCGTTTGTTATTGTAATTTATGCCTGTATTTTTTGGAGTATCTGATGAATTTTTAATAGTCAAATTAGATAATGAGCTATTTCTAGGTTTTTGCTGTTTTGGCGGAGGAACAGACTCTTGTTTGACCTCTTCTTGAACTTTAGCAATTACTTTAGCAATCGATTTGACGGTTTTGGTTTCCGATTTTTCTTTAGCAAGTCTAGTTTCTCTAATGATACTAATCTTTTCTTTTAAAACTAAATCATAACCTTCCCTGTCATTTTCCATTTTGAAGGCAATGAATATTTTACTAAGACTCGTCAACGCATCAGCAGAATAGCTTGCGATATCCCGTTGAAACTGATTTACATCAGCCATATCTAATAATTGTTGTGCGTCTTTTTTAATATTCTTTGCCATTCTGTTTCCTAATTAGGTGTATTTTTTTCCAACTCTCTTACATAATCATCTGTCATATCTATAAACAATTGTCTTTCGTATGGAATCATTGAATAAAATTCTGTCAATGATAAGTTATGTTTATATTTTAGTTCCCACTGAGTTTTATAGTAATCGACTAAATCAGTGTAGTTTAGTCCGACCCGAAAAAACTTTCCAAATCTTCAAACAATACTGGCTCTTCAAATCCACATTCTTTACATTTAAATACAGTTTCGTATCGAACTCTAGGGGTGTTTCTGATAAATTCTTTCATTTCTTTTTTCTGCAAAGATGGAATTGAGCCATAAAACTCATTCAATTCATCTTCGGTATATTCATCTCTAGTAGTAGTAGATTCTTCATCGTATACTGCATAAATTGCTAATTTGACTAAATCATCTTCGGTTGGTTTATCTAATTTAGAATAAATTTCTTGTTCCCTAAATCCAAGATGTCGCATAATTACGCCAACAGATTTAGTAACTTGGATAGCAATACCACCAGATTTATATTCTACTGGTTCATAATTTACAAATGATTCAGTTTCATCATCATATTGCTGTACAGTAATCTCAGATAAATCAATTGTTAATTTAATATTCTTATCACATTCTCCGCCAGTTTTCTTACATGCGTAGGCTTTGAAATATAATTCTGAAATGTTAGATACTGATTTTGAAATCAATTGTAAATATAAATAATCAATATCAAATGATGTCAAACTTTCTACATCAACATTTTTAACACAATTTCCAATTAAATTCTTTGCCGCCATCAAAATTTCGGTAGCATCTTTCCCTTCTTCTGCAATTAATAAAATCTTTTCTTCATCTGTTGTGAATGGCCTGTATTCAACCTTTTCACCTGTTGATGGTAAAATTGCGGTAAAAATTGGTAATTCGATTTTTGGTAATGCCATAATTAGTTTAAAACTCCTAAATTTTTTGAACCCAGTTGCGATATGCAACTGTCACGTTGACTCTAATAAATTCATTATTGTTATCCCAAGATAGCGGAATTTCTTCCACACTTATTGGGTATGCTTCGAGTAATGATATAGTGTATTTAATCCTATTCTTTTTTTCAGATTTAACGTCTATAAGCGATATTGTTATATCTCCGACATAATCATCATAATATGCCACATCATGAGAAAATCCATCACTTTCTGCATTGACATTATTATCTACTATAAAATTATGCCATTCCTCAAAATAATTTAATTCATTTTTATCATTTGAAACAATAAATGAAAAAGTTACATCTTGGTATAAAGCTGATGTTACTATTTTTCTATTTGGACCATATGTACTTCTATCCGTAGTATTAAGAAGTCTACCAGGTAAACTGCATGATATGCATCTAAATTTAACATCATTTTCGAATCTATATTTATCGCCAGCAACTAAAGGTACTAAATATTTCCGTAGAACACTAACTTCGTAATTAGCTGGAGATGCTGGCTCACCACCTGCCACGAAAGAACTTCTGAATTCATTTATTTTAAATGCCATATAATCCACTAAATATTATTATCCTATATAGAGTATTTAGCCCATGACTGATAGCCCAACAAAGAAAATTGAAGATGCAGAAGCACTTCAATTAGCGAAAACTAAAATTTTGGCATATCCTCTCGATATTGGGAGTCAAAATGAATCTAAATATACAATTTTTAATATATACGAATATAAAAAAACGGACGTTAATAAAGCCGAATTTAAAACTGCATTAGGTAGTATAGTTTTACCTATACCTCCAGAATTAAATAATTCGGATTCATTGAACTACAAAGAATATTCAGCACCACTCCTAAATGCTTTATTTGAATTTGGTGCATCAGATACGTTGGGTGATGCCGCTACTGCATTGGGTGGTGCTGGGAGTGTTTTGGGTAGTCAAGTATTAAATGCTGGCTTTAGAGTAGGTAAAATGAATATTAGCGGAGAAAACCTAGTCAACCAAGTTTCGGCATTAGCTGGTGTATCCATAAATCCAAAGAATACTAATATATTCGTTTCACCATCAGCTAGAGAGCATAAATATGCTTTCAAAATGGTTGCAAAATCTGAAGAAGAATCGAAAGCCATCAGACAAATTATTAATAAATTCAGATATCACTCATATCCAGATGCAGTTTCAAACGATGAAATCATATATAAATCCCCAGATTTGTTTACTATCTCTTTTAAAGTCGGTAGAGAATCATCTGACGATAAAGACTCGTATTTATTCCACCCACTACCCTCTGCGCTAGTTGCAATGTCAGTATCTTATAATGGAACATCATCGCCTGTCTTTTTTCAAAGCACAAATGCTCCAGTAGAAGTTACTTTGCAATTAGTTTTCAAAGAGATGGAATTGGATAACAAGGCTAAATTATTGGAAAGGTATAACATTCATGGCACAACTCCCTCTACTGGTGGCGGTGGAACATTTAGAGGTTCTAGTGGAACATTTAGAGGTTCTAGTGGAACAACTAGTGATAGTGGCAATACTGGTGGCGCAAGCGGAGGCTTTTAATGCCTAATTTATATTCAAAATATCCAAAAATAGATTACAAGTTTGCAGATGGAACTACGCGAACTTTAACTGATATTAATGTTAAGTATGGGTTATCGGAATTGGTAAAATCATCCACTGATGCTTTCTATCCATTCGTTTATCGTGAGCAAGACCGCCCTGACATTTTAGCAGATAAATATTATAATTCTGATAATTATTACTGGCTAGTCTTGCTATCTAATGGTGTATTTGATGTACAACATGATTTTCCAATTAAAACTGATGATTTGAATAGAGTTTTAGTTAATAAATACAAAGCAGATGCATTAGTTGCAGGTTACACAGAAAATCTTGATGATGTTTTAGGCTATTGTTTTGAAACTATTCATCATTATGAAGATAAAGGTGGATTTGTCATTGACTTCGATTCGTTCCTAACTCTAGGTCAAACTAGAAGTGTTACTATTTTTGATTACGAATTCAAATTAAACGAATCCAAAAGAGCCATCAAGTTTATTGAAGCAAGTCGTGCATCAACTGTTCAAGCTGAATTGGATGATAAATTACGTAAATTAAGAGCAGACCAAGCTTAATGAGTTATCAAAAACCAAAAAATTATATATTATCCAAGCTGATAATTACTACGCATGAGAATAAATCTATTTCTATCTTAGAAGTATTGGATTCAATCTCAATTGTAGAGGATATTTACATCACATTCCTACATGGTGTTGTTACGTTTGCAGATTCTAATGATATTCATCAGTTAGCGCCATTGATTGGTGAAGAAACAATTACGATGGTTTATAAAACCGATGAGTCGACATCACCAGAAATTCAACGAGTGTTTAGAACATATAGAGTCGAAACATCGGACGATAAATACAAAGATAGACTTTCGCATTCGTTGTATTTTTGTTCTGTAGAAGCGTTTCACGATTCTAATACTGTTGTATCTAAGTCTTATAAGAATAAGTCAATTAGATTCATCATATCGGATGCATTTAACTTCTTAGATTCTAAAAAGAAATTAAACATTGATACTTTATCTGGAAACTATCACATTATTTCCCCAAATTGGAGTCCGTTCCAGTTAATCAATTATTGCACATCAATTGCTAAACCAAAAAACTATAGTGGTTCGATGATGTTATTTTTTGAAACTTCAGAAGGATTTAATTTTAGACATTTGGAATCAATGACAAGTGAACCGATTATTGGCACATGGTCATCATCTAATCTAAAATCATCACTAGGGGTCGGAGACGAGATAGAACCAAGTAGTAATATCATATCATACAAAATCTTAAAAAACTCGGTAGACACGCTTAAATCGATGTCTGAGGGGCTATATAACAATGCTACGATGGCGTATGATAATATTTCTAAAAGTTATAAGGTATTTGGCTATGATTACAAGAAAGAATTTGATAATACAAAAAACTTAGCAGACTTTAAATTAATATCTGATAACTTTTCTTATAACAATAACATGCAAAGAATTACATACATTCCAACAACATCTTTTAGATTTGATTCGGCTTATGTTAAATCAAAAGTTGGTTCTGGCAATGTTTCTGAAAAGAAAGAACAAATTATTCCATCACGAACCAGTATGTTATCCCAAATTTCTGCTAAACAGATTGAATTAGAAATTGCTGGTGATAATAGAATTGTAGCAGGTAAAACTATTAAAATCGAAATCCCAAATGTAACTGCTTTAGATTCACTCAAGATGAATAAACACAGATACAATTCGAAGAAAGTGTTGATAACATCAGTGACGAATATATTCACCCAAAAATCACACACCATGCAATTAAGAGTTGCTGATGATTCTTATACAGAATCTTTAGGTGCAATGCCACAATTTGATGAGGTTGCATACAATGCTACTTAGGCCATATCAAATGTCAATGGTTTGGTGGGAAGGTGTAGTCGAAAATAGATTCGACCCACTCGAAATTGGTCGCGTACAAGTTCGCATCATGGGAATCCATACAGATAATTTACAACAATTACCAGAAAGTGATTTGCACTGGATGCAAGTAATGATGCCAGTTACTTCAGCATCTAATTCTGGTGTTGGTGAAACTAGTGGATTAATGGAAGGCTCACATGTAATTGGATTTTTCCGTGATGGCGATAGCTGTCAAGACGGAATTGTGATGGGGTCTACAAACGGAATTCCCCAAGAAGCTAGAAATGCTAGTAAAGGATTCTCAGACCACAGAACCGATTTATCTGCAAAAACTGTAGCAGGTAGGCCATCAAAAGTTGAATATAAAGAGGGTGGCGTAGTAATCACCGAACTGGATAGAACCCCATACCCCCAAAGGCTCGATGAGCCAGATTTATCAAGGCTTGCAACCCAACACAATCTAGAAAAAGATACTACTATTTCTAGCAAAAAAGCATCTCAAGCTACCCAAACTAATATCCCAATGGTTGGTGGTGGAAAATTCTCAGAACCTGCTGTAAATTTTAAAGCAAAGTATCCGTACAACAAAGTAAAAGAAACGGAATCAGGTCACGTAATAGAATTAGACGACACACCTTCAAATGAGCGTGTACACATTTTTCATCGTTCTGGTTCATTTGTCGAAATGCACAGTAACGGTGATGTTGTTGTTAAAACAGTAAAAGACGAATATAACATTGTACATGCAAATCGATATTCACACGTAGGCGGTACTGATGTGCTAACAGTTGATAAAGGTTCTAAAATTCTAATCAATAAAGGATTGGAATTGGAAATCGGAGACGGCAATATTAATATCAATGTTAAATCTGGAAATGTCAATTTGACAGTTGATGGCGACTTATCTCAAAAAGTTTCGGGCGACTACGTAATTGCTGTGGATGGCAGATTCAAAGTTAATGCAACTAGCATAGATTTTAACTAGAAATATCAACTAAATATTATATGAATACTACAGTTAAATATCGAGATTTATCTTTAAATTTAAGACCACACCCAAACACTGGTGATTTGTCTACTGTATCCAATGAGAATTCAATCACTCAATCTTTAAAAACTTTAATGTTTTATAATTATTATGATGTTCCATTTCAACCAAAGTTAGGCTCAAATATTAGAGCAAAACTATTTGATTTGATTTCTGATATTACTTCGGAATTTATTAAATCAGATATTAAATTATTAATTGAAAATTACGAACCTAGAGTTGAAGTGATTGAGATTTTATCTGAAGCCTCAAGAGAAAATCACGGCATCAATGTTACATTAAAATATAGAGCAAGAACTTCAACTGAAGAAATTGTAGTAAATTACTTCCTAACTCGGATTATCTAATGGCAGAACAAGTAGAATATAAAAGCTTTAGTGAGCTTGATTATCAAAATATTAAAGAACTTTTAAAGAATCATTTAAAAACTCAAGATATTCTTAAAGACTATAACTTTGAAGGCTCGACCATCAATGTTATATTGAATTTGCTTGCGTACAACAATCAGTACATGGCGTACTACTTAAATATGCTTGCATCTGAAAAGTTTATCTCTACTGCTCAGAAAAGAGAAAGCGTAGTCGGTTCTGCTAATAATATTGGCTATGTTCCGTTCTCTAGAAAATCATCTACAGCACTTTTATCATTCACTATTCAACCAGACGCTGGATACACTGATAGTATTGTAATCCCTAAAAATGTAAAATTTACAACTAATATTAGCGGAATTACATATAGCTTCTTAACAACTCAAAATACTACAATCATTCCAGTGAAGGGTGTATACACTGTAACCGACTTAGAAGTAAAAGAAGGAAGATTCTTTACTCATAAATTTACAATCGGCGCAACAGATAAATTCTTAACTATTCCAAATGCTGGATTAGATTATAATAGATTAACATTAAAAGTAAAAGAATCTGCAACATCTAGCAACGAAATTGCATATAGCAAATATACGACTTTAGTTAATTTAACGCCAAACTCTACTGTGTATTATTTGCAAGAGACTTCTGGTGGGCTGTATCAATTGTATTTTGGTGATGGGATTTTAAGTAAAGCGTTATCTGTCGGTAATGTTGCAACCGTAGATTATTACATTACGAATGGCACATTAGCTAATAATGCATCTGAGTTTGTATTGGATGATGAAGTTACTGGATTATCTGCAATTACATTTACATCAACAGCCAAATCGTCTGGTGGCGCTTCAGAAGAATCAATTGATTCTGTTCGAATTTCTGCACCAACGAATTATCAAGCTCAAAATAGAGCAATCATCGAACCAGATTTTGAGATTTTAATTAAACAAATCTATCCAGACGCTAAACAAGTTTCTGCATTAGGTGGTGAGAAAGCAAATCCTCCACAATATGGTAAAGTGTTCATCAGTATATTGAAAAACGACTTAAATGTTTTATCTGATAGAGATAAGAATAATATTGTATTAGAATTGAATCAAAAATATTCTGGATTGACTACATTTCCGTCTATCATTGACCCATACATCATTCGCATGTTCATTAACTGTTCTGTTAAATATAAAAATACAGGTGTGAGTGAAGCAGAAATTAAAACATCAGTATTTAATTCTATCAGCACATTTACGCAATCGGATTTGAATTCATTTAAATTCACATTACGAAAATCTAGATTCGAATCAATGATTGACGATTCACATCCTGCAATCTTATCTAATTCGACCACATTTAAATTATACATTGATACGAATGATTCAATCATTCCCAATCAATCAAATTCTTTAAATTTCGGGCAAGCTATTATCAGCAAATCCTTAAGTTCGTCAATTTTCACATACAAAACAATTCCAAACTGTGAATTTATTGACTTTGAAGGATTAGGGTTTGCATCAATATATACTAAGTCGTCTACGGGTGATTTGGTGATTGTTCAAAAAAATGCACTCAGTATTAATTATAATACTGGTCTAATTAAATATGTCGATAATGCGTACAGTTTCCAACGAGTTTCTTTAGAAAACTTTAGCGGAATCAAAGTGATTGTCGATACAATTAGTGAAGATATCGTAGTGAAAGATTTATCAGTTATCTATGTAAAAGATGATGATATTTCAATTAAAACATCGGTTGAATTTTAATGAGTAATAAAAGCTTAGTACCATTTATTAAGGGGCAAATCCCCCCACAGATTTCAGATTCTAGCTCTCTTTTAGTACCTTTCATGGAAGCGTACTATGAGTGGATGCATTTGGATGGTAATAACTACGACTTATTAAATTCTTTATCAGAATTGCATGACATTGATAAATCTCTTGTAAAATTTACAGAAGAATTTGAAAAAGAATATTTAAAAAACTTTCCTACGAATTTTATCACAGACAAAGCCCTAACAATAAAACATATTAATGATTTATACAAAGCAAAGGGAACTCCTGCCGCCGTAAAATTATTAATTAAAATGATTTTAGGTAAAGAATCGGAAATATTTTATCCATCTTCTCAAATTCTTAGAGCATCTGACGGTGAGTGGATTCAAGAGAATTCTATATTAGTTAAAGTTATTAAAGGTGATGTGTTTGATATTGTGGGTCAATCTACAAAAATCGCAACATCTCAATTAACATTTTCATCTGTAGTTGAAAGAGTTCGCGCAACAACTACTCCAGATGTGTTTGAAGTTTTCTTAGAACGAAAATTGATATACGAAATTTCTGATAATACAATCATATCTTACAAAGATGTTGTATTGCAATCATTAAAAACTGTTACCTCTTATAATATTATAAATGCTGGTAAGGGATTTAAGATTGGGCAATTATTTGAAATTATTTCAGCGAATGGTGCTGGAGCATTCGCTAAAGTCAAATCAGTCACAACTGTTGGCGGCATTAAAGCGTTACAAATTATTAAATTTGGATTCGGATACGAGACTGATTTCATATCAAGCATTTCATCTAAAGAATCTGCATCAAATTTATTGGTGCAATTTCCAAACCTAAAAGACAGCATCAATGGGTTGTCTGATGAAGGTACTTTAAATGCTGTTGATTACTTTGATGTTACTTATGCGGATAATGCATACGTTGGTGAAATTTTAGCATCGTTTAAATCTGGGTCAATTTTAGAATTTGACGAAACAACTGCAACTATACAATTCAATTTGGGTAATAAATTAAAATATCCAGGTTATTACAATTCTAATCGTGGATTTTTGTCTGATAATATCTACTTGCAAGATAGCTTTTACTATCAAATTTATTCTTACGTAATTAAGATTGATGAAGTGATTGAGAAGTATAAATCACAAGTAGAAAGCACAGTCCATCCAGCAGGGTTAAAACTGTTTGGCGAATACACGATTAAAAATAAATTTGAGCTAAATTCTCAATTAACATTTATCTTAAGCTTCTTCAGATTGGCTTTATCGGATTCAATCCAATCAAAAGATTTATTTTCATTGCTATTGACTAAGAAGTTTTTAGATTCTACTGTTTCGACTGATTCGTATAAATTGTTATTCACAAAAAGATTAATAGATTCAATAATTTCTATTGATACACCGAGAATTACTTTTAGCAAAAGGTTAGTTGATTCTACATCAGCATTTGATGCACCATCAAAATCATTTACAAAAAGAGTGACAGATTTTGTTAATAAAAGCGACTTTGCTAGAAAAACTATCACATTAAATAAAGCAGATTCAGTTTCTATCGTTGATTTTTTTACTATTGGATTTCTTTTAGATAAATACATTAACGATACACAAAACGTGTCCGATTCTGGTGGATACATATACTTAAATTATTACACAGAACCAGATTATTGGCAATCGGATTACTCCGAAGGCGCAAATCCATTTTAAATTAGGAAACCCAAATGAAATTAAAATCACAAACTAGTGGAATTATCGGTAATGTGAGTATTACTCGATATAATGCCGAAGGCTCTGTAGTCGAAAAAGCTTACATTCCAAACTTAGTAGTAAACGTAGGTAAAAATTATATTGCAAGTCGTATGATTGGTGCAACTCCATCGGTAATGACTCATATTGCTTTAGGCTCAAATTCAACTGCCGCCGTTAATGGCGATTCAACATTGGGTACTGAATTGGGTCGAGTTGCGCTGACTTCGGCAACTTCACTAGATAATGTTGTAACATATACTGCAACATTCCCTGCTGGTACTGCTTCTGGTGGAATTCAAGAAGCTGGTATTTTCAATGCATCTGCGGCTGGTGTTATGTTAGCTCGTACTACATTTCCAATTGTAAATAAATCCACTACAGATGTAATTGCCATTTCTTGGGCTGTTAGTATCTTATAATTCAAGCACTTACGTTAATTTATTTATAATTTAAGGATTTCATGTCTGCTGTATTAAAATCAAATATCGGAGTGTCAGTTGCCGAATCAGTTCTAAATGATATTATTTCTAGAAACTCTAGATATTACTATTATCTAGGCAAAATTTTGACATGGAATCCTTTGGGCTTAGATGACCCAGAATTACCTAAAGAAAATTACCAATACGAATTAAAAACTCGCGCTCAAATTGTATCTACTAAAAGAATTAGAGAATCTGATGTCTCGTTTGTAGTTAAAAAAATCGAATGGGCTTCTGATACAATTTATGATATGTACGATGATTCATATTCAGCAACAAATCTATCAGCTAACGGCGAAGCGAATTTAGAGAACTCTAAATTTTATGTTGTTACAAATGAATATAATGTATACAAATGTATATCAAATAATTACAATAAAGTATCTACATCAAAACCTACAGGATATGATACTGAAATATTTACAACTACTGATGGTTATCAGTGGAAATTTATGTACAATATTCCTATCGGATTTAGAAATAAGTTTTTTGAAACAGAATTTATGCCTATTACGAATTCGATTAAAAATCAATTCTACAGTAAAGGCCAAATATCTAGCGTTATAATTGATAATGCAGGTCAGGGCTATGTTCAAGCTTCTACATTGATTAATGTAACTGGTGACGGTTACTTAGAAGAAAATCCATACATTTTAAATAGTATTACGATTACTGATGCTGGGTTTGGGTATGTTACAAATCCGACTGCATCA
>Ga0326734_1000243_pt1 | contig 15587 bp, 13 predicted proteins | sample 15_GP2_1315_FD_207944 | JGI IMG/M metagenome (GOLD analysis project Ga0326734, IMG submission 207944) | Glacier ice microbial communities from Ngari, Tibet, China - 15_GP2_131.5 | ecosystem: Environmental > Aquatic > Freshwater > Ice > Glacier | place: China: Ngari, Tibet | collected 2018-07-18 | reverse complement strand
CTTGCCGGGTCACGTCCCGCTGAGTGGTGGAGTTTCTCAACACCATGCGGGTCAGTGGTTCTAGTCTAAGCGGCGGCGAGTTCGGGGAGGATCACCGCCTCGTCGAGGGTGTCGGCGGGGTTGTTCATGGTGGCCAGCTCGAGCATGGATGCTTCGGAGAAGTAGCGTCGTTCGCCGGCCTCCCACTCGTCGTGCTGCTCGATCAGGACCGACCCGGCCAGGCGGAGCAGGGCCGCGGCGTTGGGGAACACGCCGACGACATCGGTGCGGCGTTTGATCTCCTTGTTCACCCGTTCCAGCGGGTTCGTGGACCAGATCTGGCGCCAGTGACGCCTGGGGAACCCGGCGAACGCGAGCAGGTCGGGTTGCGCGTCGACGAGCATCGCGGCGACCTTCGGGTGCGAGCGGCCGAGCATGGTCGTCACCTCGCCGAACTGCTTCTGAATGTGTTCCCGGTCGGGCTGGGCGAAGATCGTGCGGATGATCGAGGCGACCATCTCCTGGGATCCCTTCGGCACCACGGCGAGGACGTTGCGCATGAAATGGACCCGGCAGCGTTGCCAGCCGGCGCCCTGAAACACGGTCCCGATGGCCTTCTTCAGACCGGTGTGGGCGTCAGACATGACCAGCTTGACCCCGTCGAGCCCGCGGGTCTTCAGCGACCGCAGAAACGCCGTCCAGAAGCCCTCGTTCTCGCTGTCGCCGACGTCGAAGCCGAGCACTTCCCGGCGCCCGTCGGCGGCAACACCGACCGCGACGACCATGGCCTGGGACACGATCCGGTGGCCTACCCTGGCCTTGCAGTAGGTGGCGTCGAGGAACACGTAGGGGAAGTCCTGCACGGCCAGGGTCCGGTCGCGGAACTGGGCCACTTCGGTGTCGAGGCCGGCGCAGATCCGAGAGACCTCGGACTTGGAGATCCCGGTATCGGCGCCGAGCGCTTTGACCAAATCGTCGACCCTGCGGGTCGAGACGCCGTGGACATAGGCCTCCATCACGACCGCGAACAGGGCCTGGTCGACGCGGCGGCGCCGCTCGAGCAGCGCCGGGAAGAACGACCCCGCGCGTAGCTTCGGGATCTTCAAATCGAGGTCGCCGGCCGTGGTCGACAAGGTCCGCGGCCGGGTGCCGTTGCGGTAGGTGGTGCGGTCGCCGGAGCGTTCGAAGGGGGTGGCGCCGATGACCGCGGACGCTTCGGCATCGATCAGTTCTTGATACAGCGTTTCGGTCGCGACGCGGATGCGATCGGTGACATCGGTGAGTTTGAGATCGCCCAGCAGGTTAAGCAGGGCAGACTGGTCTAGAGCCATCGTGTGGTGTCCTTTGTGAGTTCTTTGATCGGTACTCACTGACCATCCCACGGTGGCTCTTCACGTTGGCGGAGCAACGCTCAAGAGCGGGAAACCACACCACTCAAAGGGACGCAACCCTGTCCGATCGGCAACTCCGACACCGCCCGATAGGGCAGACCCCACTGCACAGCGAAGAATCCGACGCGGCTCCGACGTGCGCACCTCGATGACCGAGCGGCGCGAACCGACCAGCCATCCCGGTCGCACCGAGCGGTGGTGAGCTGAGATGCCCCGGCAACGGTTGCCGATCGGCACCTTCCGACCGCAGCACCGGCAAGGCCGCGGAGCGAGCGCTGAAGGGCAAGCTCGCGAGCCGGTTCCTGTTCCAGCCGACGAACGCGGACCTGACCCCGGACTCCCCGTTCGGCGACCTCGTCACTTACTGGTTGGAGGAGCGACCCATGCACGTGCAGCCACACGTCACCGGTGACGAGTCCGACCGCAGAGCGGGCCGCACACCTGTCGCGACTAGAGTCAAGACGTCGTCCATCGAGGGAGCCCCATCGTGCCTGTCATCGCCATCATCGGAGCTGGACCAGGCCTCGGAGCGGCGGTCGCACGAAGGTTCGGGCGCGAAGGCTTCTCGGTAGCCTTGATCTCGAGAAACCAGGGGAAGCTCGACGCCATGGCCGCAGAGCTCACGGCCGACGGTTTGACTGCGAGCGGTTACGCAGCGGACGTGCTCGTCCCGGCGGCTCTCGAAGACGCACTGGCACGTGCAGCTGCAGAGCTGGGACCCATCACCTCTTTGCAGTACAGCCCGCTCCCGTCTCGTGATTACCTCAAGCCCGTGCTTGAGATGACCCCGGGTCTGGCGCTGGAAGCACTGCAGTTCTCGGCCCTCGGGCTCATCCATGCAGTCGGTTCTGTTCTCCCCGCTATGCGTCAGGCAGAAGGCGGCAGCATCATCCTGATCAACGGTGGAACCTCGGTGAAATCTCGCGCCGACTTCGCGGGCACATCGGTCGCGTTCCCTGCGGAAAGCGCATACGGCGAAATGCTCCACGACGCGCTCGAGAGTGAAGGTATCCGTGTGGGGCAGCTCGTGATCCCCGGAGGCATCCCCAAACTCGGGTTGCCCAACGGCATCGACGATGTCGCCGATCGCATCTGGGAGATCCACGCCAGTGCGGGTCAGTTCCGCACTATGCTCATCCCGCTCGAAGACGGCAGGGAGTGAGCAGCGCCATTATCGGGCAGATGATGTCGCGCTAGCGGTCGGAGAGCGCTGATCGCTCGTCCGACTGGAAGCGAGAGCAACGGCATGCGGTAGCTATGGATCGCGTCGGCGACGTCATGCGGGCTTATCGTTCCGCGCCCACTTGAATGATCGGAATGGGAAATTGCGACGCGCGAATTGGGTCCAGAAGATCGTCGGTGATCCCGGCGGTGAAATTCTCGACCTCGAGGACCTTGAACAGCGCCTCCCGGCCAAACTTTGAACTGTCCGCCACGAAGAAAGCTTCCTTCGCGATCGAACGCATCAGCCTTTTGAGTTCAACCTCGTAGCTGCTCGTGTGGTAGAGGCCGTCGTCGCAGACGGTATCTGCACCAAAAACTGCCACGTCAACTCGCAGATTCTCCAGTTGAAGTACTGCGGCCGGCCCCCACGTCGTGTAGATGTCGGGGAGCAGTTCACCGCCGATAAATACCAGGTGTGCGGAACGTCGCTGGGCAATCTCCATGGCAACGCGCAGGTCGTTGGTCACCACAGTGAGACGGCGCCGAGTCAGGTGACGCGCTACCTCGAGGGTCGTGGTGCCGCCGTCGAGTAGGACCGTTTGGCCTTCAAGAATGCGCTCCGCCATTGCTTTGCCGATTGCGGACTTCTCGGCGAGATGCAACTCCTCTTTGAACTGGTGAGGAGTATCAGATTGCCGAATCGGGATCGCGCCGCCGTGAGTTCGCTGAACCAGATCCATCGCCTCGAGGCGCTCAAGATCACGCCGGATCGTCGATGTGGTCACGGCGAATCGCGCGGCAAGATCGTTGACCGACCGGAAGCCGTCGTCCTTGAGTACCTCGACGATTTCCGCCTGTCGTGACACCTGTCCAGCTCCTTTGCCTTGTCTGAACTGCTCTCTGCGCAGGCCGCCCTCGTCGTCAGCCCGAGTGTAGTGCGTCTGCGCGAAAGTGCGCAGGCTACGGCTTCGCGTGTTCACGGATGCTCGGATCTTGGTTGTCCCAGTGGACCGGTCTCGCCGGGGGGACGCTCCATTTTGTGGCATGCGACCTGGTTGGCGGGAATTACTTGACTAACACTCCTGATGCTGTTGCGCACTAACGCGCAAACTTCTGCGCGCTTTCGCTTGACAAGTTGTGCGGTTCGAAGCTAATTTCAACCCAGAGCGCGCAACTGCGCGCATGTTGCATCAAGAGTCTTTACCAGCAATGAATCGTTCACAAAGGAGTAAACGGAATGAATCGCAAGCAAACCCTCCGGGGCACCGCGCTTCTCGTGGGGGCGTCTCTCGCTCTCGTCGGCTGCACGTCAGTTGGCTCGGTCGGAAACGAGTCCAGTGGCGGCGAGACGTCCTCCGAGGAGCAGGTGATGGTGACGGTCGTGAAGGCGCAGACCATTCCTTGGTTCCAGCGGATGGAGGTCGGTGTCCAGGCGTTCGCGGAACGAACTGGTATCGACGCTCGCCAGGAGGGCGCAGACGACGTCAGTCCCGAGAAGCAGGTGCAAATCGTCCAGGACCTCATCGCACAGAAGCCGACGGCGATCACCGTCGTGCCCAACTCGCCCGAGGCGCTGTCCTCAGTGCTCAAGCAGGCGCGCGACCAGGGAATCATCGTTGTGTCCCACGAGGCAACCGGCATCGAGAACGTGGACATCGACATTGAGGCATTCGACAACCCGTCCTACGGTTCCGAGATCATGGACAACCTCGCGGAATGCATGGGCGGAAAGGGCGAATACGTCCAGTTCGTGGGTGGGTTGACCGCGCAGACGCACATGGAGTGGGTCGGAGCGGCGTTCGAGAACCAGACCGAGAACTTCCCGGACATGACGCGCGTCGAGACTCCGATCGAGAGCACCGACGACCAGGGAACCGCCTACGAGCGCGCTAAGGAGGTACTGGCCAAGTACCCGAACATCGGCGGATTCCAGGGTTCTGCCGGCAACGACGTCCCCGGCATCGCGCGCGCGGTGCAGGAAGCTGGCCTTGAAGACCAGGTCTGCGTGATGGGCACCTCCATCCCCTCGGTCGCAAATCAGTACCTCGCGGACGGATCCATCGACAAGATCTTCTTCTGGGACCCGGCCCTCGCCGGTGAGGCAATGCTCGCCATCGCGGAGATCCTGGCCGACGGTGGCACCATCGAGGAAGGCACTGACCTCGGTGTTGAGGGCTACAACTCGCTCAAGAAGCTTGAGGGTTACGACAACGTCTTCGTCGGAGAAGCTTCAGTAGCTGCCGACGCCGAGGCGGCCGCCGAGTACGACTTCTAGTCAATCAAGACTGGGTTGGGGCGCGCATCCGATGGGTGCGCGCCCCAATACCCAAGTTGGAAAGGCAATCCAATTACTTCCACGATCAATTCCCCGCAGCCAGCACCATTCGTTTCGGCACTCGGAATCTCCAAGAGCTTCGGGGGCGTACCCGCTCTCAGGGACGTGTCCATCGAGCTGATTCCGGGCGAAGTGCACTGTCTCGCGGGTGAAAACGGCTGCGGCAAATCGACTCTCATCAAGATCATTTCCGGGGCAGAGCGGCCCGACTCGGGCGAGATTGTCATCGACGGCGTCTCGCACACCCACATGAACGCTCACGCAGCCATCCAAAGTGGGATCCAGGTCATCTACCAGGACTTCTCACTCTTTCCCAACCTCACGGTTGCCGAGAATATTGTGCTGACCGCAGAGGTGGCGACCGGACGGCGACTCTATTCCCCCGCCTCCATTCGGCCCAAAGCCGAGGCGATTCTGAAGGAACTCGATCTTGATCTCGATCTCGATCGCGAGGTCGGGGACATCTCGGTTGCCGACAAGCAGCTCACCGCGATCTGCCGCGCACTTGTCAACGATGCGCGCGCGATCATCATGGACGAACCAACAACTGCCCTCACCCACTCCGAGGTCAGCCGGCTGTTCGCCCTCGTCGAGCGCCTTCGTGCTCGCGGAGTCGCTCTGATGTTTGTCTCCCACAAGCTCGAAGAGGTGCTGGCGATCTCCCAGCGACTCACCATCATGCGATCCGGTCGGCAGGTTGTAAGCGGGCCGACGACCGATTTCGACCCGCGATCGATCTCACGTCATATGACAGGTCGCGAGGTCAATGAGTCACGAACGGTGAGCGACCTCGACCTGTCCGCGCCGCTGGCACTCGAGGTCAAGAACCTCTCACTCGCCGGCGCCTATCGGGACATCTCCTTCGGCCTGCGCCGCGGCGAAATTCTCGGTGTGACCGGTCTTCTGGGATCAGGCCGCACCGAGATCGCGGAGTCGCTGTTCGGCGTCACCCCAGCCGACGAAGGCGAGATCCGCGTCGCAGGCGACATCGTCAAGATCCGCACCATCCAGGACGCCGTCTCCGCGGGCATCGGATATGTTCCCGAGGACCGCCTGTCCCAAGGGCTGTTCCTGGAGAAGTCGATCGCCGACAACATCGTTGCCTCCTCGCTCGATTCACATCGCAGTAGATGGGGCACCTTGAGTCGTGCCGGCATCGCCGCCACAATCAAGCAATACTTCGAGGGCCTCAAGATCAACGCCCCCAACGCGCAGGCACCAGTTCGCACACTCTCTGGTGGAAATGCGCAGCGCGTGGTCCTTGCGAAGTGGCTGGCCACCGCACCGACCGTGCTCATGCTCAATGGCCCGACCGTGGGCGTCGACATCGGCTCGAAGGAAGAGATTCTCGAACTGCTTCGTGTAGAGGCGGCCAAGGGCATGTCCGTGATCGTCATCTCGGACGACGCACCCGAACTCGTTGCCTCGTGCCACCGCGTGCTTGTCATTAGACAGGGCCGCCTAACCCACACCCTCGAGGGAGATCAGATCACAGTGGACACGATCCAAGAGCGGATGTCGGCCTGATGGCGGCTCTGCAGAAGCTCCGAGGCTCGAACAACGAGGGCGTCCTCGCCCTCGTCCTGCTCGCGCTGATCGTGGCGATGTCCATCGCCAATCCGACCTTCTTCACGCTTAACACCGGGTTCTCCATCCTGCGCAGCGCGATTGTTCCCGTGATCTTCGCGCTCGGCGTCCTGATCGTGGTAATCACGGGCGGGATCGACGTTTCCTTCGCGGCCATCGCGATCTTCGCCGGATACGCCACAGTCTCGTTCTGCCTGACTTCCGGCTATGACCCCGGACTGCTCGGGATCTTCGCGATCGCGATCGGCGTGGGCGCCGCCCTCGGGCTGATCAACGGCATAGTCATCGCCCGATTTAACCTTCCCACGCTCATCGTGACGCTCGGCACACAGGGCATCTTTTTCGGAGCGATGTACACCTACGTCGGGGCCAGCTACTACGCAGAGCTTCCGGGATCGATGGCTGCTCTGGCCACTACCAATCTGCTCGACGTCACAACAACGTCGGGTCGTGCGTACCTGCACGTCTTGGTGGTGCCGGTACTAATTTTGTGCGTGCTCGTCGCGTGGATGCTGAAGCGCACCATGTTCGGACGGTCGCTCTACGCCATGGGCGGCGACCTGGAGGCGGCGCGGCGTGCCGGGTTCCAGGTGAAGCGCAATCAGGTGTCGGTCTACGTGCTGGTGGGTGCGCTCGCGTCGATCGCTGGCGTCATCCACATCGTGCTCAGTCGAAGTGCGAACCCTCGTGATCTCGTCGGCACCGAACTCGACATCATCGCGGCAGTAGTACTGGGAGGCGCATCAATCTTCGGCGGACGCGGTTCCGTAATCGGCACCGTGCTTGGTGTACTTCTTGTGCAGGTAATCAAGAACAGCCTACTGCTGGTGGGTGTCCCCAGCGCCTGGCTGCGCACCGCGGTCGGCCTGCTGCTCGTCGTCGGCGTCGGTATTCAGGCGATCGCGGCACGGAGAGATTCCCGGCGGATGCGTGTGATCGAAGACCTCGACACGGTGCCTAAAGACGAACAGAAGGTGGGACTATGAGCCCCGACTTAAAGGCGCGCAACGAGGCGCCCCGCACGAACACGAACTCGCTCCGCCAATTCAACGATCAGCTCGGGAGCTGGACCGACCGGTTCGTGCGACGTACCGGCGCCAACCGTGGTGCAGGACGGATGGTCGTCGCGCTGCTTCTGGCGATCTCGCTGTTCTCCGCCCTCAACCCCAGAGTCTTTCTCAGCCCGATCAACCTCCAAAACATCGCGGTCGCCGCGCCGGAAATTGGCATCATCGCTATCGGGATGATGGTCGTCATGCTCACCGGAGGCATCGACCTGTCGCTGGTGGCCATCGCGAACTTCTCCGCCATCACTATCTCGACCCTCCACACGGCGATAGCCACGAACGATCCGGACCTGGCAAACAACCTCGCAATTGTTATCGTTCTAGCCGGGATCGCGGTAGGAATGATCGGCGGTGCGATCAACGGGTTCCTGGTGAGCGTGGTGGGAATCACACCGATCCTCGCGACCCTTGCGACCATGCAGATCTACAACGGGATCGCCATCGTGTGGACGGGCGGCACGACGCTCTACGGCGCGCCAGCGATGCTCGGTGCGATCGGCCAGGCGGCCGCAGCCAATGTCCCTGTGCTCTTTATCATCTTCCTGGCCGTCGCTGCCCTCGTCGCCGTGCTCATCAATCGCACGGCCCTCGGTCGGATGATCCAACTTGAGGGCGCCAACCCCGTAGCGGCGCAATACTCGGCGATTCCGCGCCGCGCGGTGCTCATGAAGACCTACATTGTGGGTGGGATGCTCGCCGGTCTCGCCGGCGCGCTCTTTCTCGCTCGAAACCCCACGGCGTCGGCTGACTACGGCTCCTCCTATGTCCTTCTGGTGATTGTCATCGCCGTACTCGGAGGCACCAAGCCCGCCGGAGGGTTCGCGTCGGTCGCCGGCGTCGTCCTCGCGACCCTCACCCTGCAGGTCGTCTCCAGCGGGTTCACCGCCATCCGACTCTCGTCCTACGAGTACGCGATCGCCCAGGGCGTGATCCTGATCGCAGTGATGATTCTCGATTCGGTTTCATCCACGCGCACCAAACGGCCGAAGAAAGTCAAATCACAACCGGCCTCCGAGGCCCCCTCCACTGAGCCCGCTATCCACTGAACCTGATCTGAATAAAGGACCGAGAACTATGAAGAAGATCATTAACGAACCACACGCCTTCGTTGACGAGTTCGTCGAAGGCATTCTGCTGGCCCATCCCGACCTCCTGAAGACCCCAGCGGACGATCGGCGGGTGCTGGTGCGTGCCGACGCTCCGATTAAGGGCAAAGTCGGGATCATCACGGGAGGCGGGTCCGGACACCTTCCGCTATTCAAGGGATACGTCGGACGGGGCCTGTGCGACGGCGTCGCCATTGGGAACGTCTTCTCCTCCCCCTCGTCGGCTCAGGTTCTGGAAGCGACCAAAGCGGTCAGCGGAGGCGCGGGTGTTCTGTACCTGTACGGCAATTACGGCGGCGACGTGTTCAACTTCGACCTCGCAGCCGACCTGGCTGAGCTCGAAGGCATCGCCACGATGACTGCCGTCGGCCGAGACGATGTGGCAAGCCAGCCCAAGGAACGTTCAGCGGACCGCCGTGGTGTCGCCGGAATCATTTTCGCCTTCAAGGCAGCCGGCGCCGCAGCAGAGCGCGGCGACTCGCTCGAGCAGGTGGCCGCCGTGGCCGAAGACATCATCGACAACACCGCCACGATGGGAATCGGTCTCTCCCCGACGATCCTGCCCACAACAGGCAAGCCGAGCTTCGAACTCGACGACGGCGAGATGGAGGTGGGGATCGGCATTCACGGCGAACCCGGGTTCCACCGCGGCGCCTTGGAGACGGCGGACCGGATCGCGGAACGCATCACCGAACGCCTTCTGGCCGACCTCGGCGTCGGCGCGGGGGATCGCGTTGCCGTGCTCGTGAACGGCATGGGCGCGACTCCGCTCGAAGAGCTCTACCTCCTGTTCCGCCGCGTGCACCAGCTGCTCACCGAACAGAAAATCTCAATCGACAAAATCTATGTCGGGGAATACGCGACGAGCCTGGAAATGGCCGGAGCATCCATCTCTCTGCTGGCGCTGAACGACGAGCGGCTTGCCCTGCTCAACGCGCCGGCCGAATCGCCGTTCTTCAAGGAAGCGTGAGCAAGTCATGAATGGAAACGAACTCAGCATCGCGATTCGCAATTGCCTCGACGAATTCACCACCTACTCGGAAGAACTTGGCGATCTTGACCAAGCCCTTGGCGACGGGGATCTGGGAATCACAGTCTCCTTGGGAGCAGCCGCAGCCGTCGAGGCGCTGGAAGTCCTGCCGCAGGACGCCACACCGACCCAGGTCGTGCTGGCCTGTGCCAAGGCGTTCGCGAACGCCAACCCGTCGACCATGGCTGCTTTGGTGGCCGGTGCACTGCTCGCAGGTTCGCGGGTGTGGGGTGACACGGCATCCATATCGGGCGATCAGGTCGGACGGTTTGCACTCGCCGCGGCCGAGTCAATCAGCCAGCGAGGCAAGTCCCAGGTCGGCGACAAGACGATCCTCGACGCGATGTTCCCTGCCGCCGAGGCACTGCTCGAAGCGGGGCCCGGCGAAAACGCGCTCGACTCCGCCATCAGCGCCGCCGAGAGCGGCGTCATCGCCTCCAAGGAGCTTCAGTCCCGCCGCGGCCGGGCGTCGTGGCTGCAGGAACGCAGCATCGGTCTGCAAGACCCGGGCGCAACTGCGTTCCTGAGGTTCCTGCAGTCGTGGGCCTCGGCGAATGCGCCGCTGGCCTCGTCACAAACAGGAGGGCACACAGAATGACGCAAATCGCATTCCTTGGACTCGGGACCATGGGTCTCGGCATGGTGAAGAACTTGATCGCAGCGGGCCACGACGTCACCGTCTGGAACCGCTCAAAGGCACCCGTCGAAGCAGCCGTCGCTGCGGGCGCAACGTCGGCGCAGACCATCGCCGGTGCGGTGACTGGCGCAGCCGTCGTGATGTACTGCCTCAGCGACGACGCGGCAGTTCAGTCCGTCGTCCTCGGCGAGGAAGGCCTTGCCGCCGTCATCGACGGCAGCCCCATCGTGATCGACCTCTCGACTATCAGCCCTGAGGCGAGCGCAGTCGAGCGCGAAGCACTCGAGTCGAAAGGCGTTCGCTTCCTCGATGCTCCCGTCTTCGGGTCACGCGGCGAGGCCGACAACGGCGGCCTGTGGATCGTCGCCGGGGGAGACGAAGATACATTCAACGACGCTTTGAGCGTGCTGGAGCCGATCAGCGAGACCGTTCATCTGATGGGCCTTGGCGGATCGGGCGTCCGGATGAAGCTCGTCGGCAACCTGGTTGTCGCATCGCAGCTGCTCGCCCTGGGCGAGTCGCTCACGCTGGCTGCCCGCGCGGGTCTCGACCTCCACAAAGTGCTTGGCGTACTCAAGGTCACAGACTTCCGTTCGCCCATCTTCGACGGCGTCGGGCCCTCGGTTCTCGCCGACGACTATTCGCCCTCGTTCGCACTCAAGCTGATGCAGAAGGACAGCCGTCTCATCCAGGCCTTTGCATCCGGCCTCGGTGTCGCTGTGCCCGGAGTCACCGCCGCAGGCAAGTATGTCGATGCAGCAGTCGACGCCGGGTGGTCAGAGGAGAACGCGTCGGCCCTGATCAAAGCGATCGCAGGGGAGGCAGGAGTCTCGCTGGCTACCAGTCAGCTGACGACGCAAGGCCGCTGATCGGCCAGTCCACGCAAAGCGGCGAAGCGTCCCGTGAGGAACACGTACCCAGCTGCGAGTCAAAGTGCACTGGCCTCACTTGGATGCGCGGCCGCTTCGACTCTGAGAAAGTCGTCGCCAACACATCCGCCCTCCTTCGGGAGGCGGATGTGTTTTGCGTGGACGCCGATGAATGGCGCAGTCGGAGGGCGGTGGTCCGTCATGGCTTTTGCCGCGGTTCGTCACATCGGGGGTCCACTGACGATCACCTGACCCGGAATCGGCAATTCGGCTCCGCTTCGAGAGACCCCGTGATGGCTGCGCAAGGCATCGCCCTGAAAAAGAGGAAAATCCGGAGAGGTGTGGAGGAAAACGTACTCTGAGGGAACGGAATACACCCGCGGTTCCGGGGCTTTAGAGGTTCTTGGAACAGCCCACCAAATGGGCCGGTCCAACCAAAGGGCCGGTCCAACCAAATGTCCCGGAAACTCAAGGGTTTCCGGGACTTTTTGGTTAAGAGATTTGATGTTCCCATCAAAAACCCACTAATTGAACTCGCCTCAGTCAGCGAGGGGGCCAGTTGGCGGGTGAGCTGGGTGACGAGGGCGGGGGAAACATCGAGTGCACGGGCGAAGTCGGCTCGCGACGCGGAGCCCTGGGCGCCGAGTCGGGCGAGGATCGCCGAGCGTCTCACGTCGGCCGCGCGGGAAATCCGAGTACTCATGTCAACACCTTTGTTCAGGTATAAAGAAATACAAATTGAGCAAATGTGCAAGCGAAATGCCGCAAATACCTGCGTGACGGCTCTCGACGGTCCGTGGATGGTCGATTTCGGCACGGATCATCGTCATCTTTGTACAGGCATGAAGAAACGAAGCTTCAGACGCTGGATGCTAAAGAGCCACGCCCTCACGCTGACGCCTCGGAATCGGGTACAGCGTGACGCCGAGGCCCGCCGTGCCGATCGTCAGATCAAGGTGTAGGCTGCATTCCTGTCAGGTGAGCCGTGCAGCTCAGCTGCTGATCTGGGCGAAACGCTGGGCCCACGGGCTCGTTGCCTCAACCCCGGAGCCGACGCGAAACACCATGTCATCGTCGAACGGATGACCCACGATCTGCACTCCGGTCGGGATCCCGCAGGCGGCCATCCCGCTGGGCACAGCGAGCACCGGACAGCGGTTGGCAATGTTGAATGGCAAGGTCATGTGTCCCTCCCAGTAGTGCCGCAGGCGCCCGGCACCAATGGAGAGTCCGTCGGGGTAGTCGCCGTCGGCAGCGAGCGATGCCACTGCCGACGTCGGGCAGATCAGGGCAGCGAAGCCGGACATGATGCGCGCGAGTTCACCCTGCATCCGAGATTCGGCGCGCAGCCCGTCGAGATAGCGGTTTCCCGAGGCGGCAACGCGGGCATCGTCCATGAACTGCCGGGTGTACGGGGCGAGTAGGTGTTCGCCGCCGGCGGCCTCGTCCTCCATGCTCGGCCCGAGAATATGGCCGAAGTGGGTGAAGGCCGTCTGGTGGATTTCGGCCGTCGTCCAGGGCAGCTCCACCTCCTCGACGATCGCGCCGGCACTCCGAAGTGCATCCGCGACGGCGCGCGCGTTCCTTTCGACATCGGGATCGACGATGTAATCGCCGAGCCGGATGCACAAGGCGAGGCGCAGCCCCGCAACGGACGGCCACTCGCCGGGCAGCCGCGGCGAACGGGAGACCGACGAGTGATCGTCGGGGTGTGGCCCGGCCATGACATTGGCCAGCATTGCGGCATCCGCCACGGTACGCGCCATGGGTCCGTCGCCGCGGTAGTGATCGGCGGACAGGGGCGGCGCACCCGGTACTCGGCCGTAGGGGGCCTTGTATCCGACGGTACCGGTGAAGGCCGCAGGCAGACGCGTCGAACCCGCGATGTCCGAACCGGTCGCGAGCGGGGCGAACCCCGCGGCGAGGGCAGCCCCGGAGCCTCCGGAGGAGCCTCCGGGTGACAGCGCGGCATTCCAGGGGTTGCGCGTCACCCCCCACAACGGACTGTGCGTCACCGTGGCGCAGCTGAACTCGGGTGTCGTCGTGCGAGCGTGGATGATGCCACCGGCCCGACGGATGCGGTCCACGACGGGATGGTCGGAGCTCGCGATGGCATTCCGATGCGCGACGAGCCCGTTACTGACCGTGTGACCGGCCAGAGCGTGCTTCTCTTTCGTTGCGATGGGGATGCCCAGCAGTGCTGGCAGTTCACCGCCGGCACGGTACCGGCGTTCGGCCCGTTCGGCATCGACCAGGGCGGCGTCGACGAGGTGTTCCGTGAGGGCGTTGACCTGGGGGTTGAGGGCGTCTGTCCGCTCAAGCACCGCTCGCAGAAGTTCCACCGGGGACAGGTCCCCGGACCGGAACAGCCCCTTCGCCGCTGTGGCGTCGAGGTAATGGAGGTCCGTCGTGGTCCGGGTGGCCATGCCGTTACGCCTCGGCGTAGGCCGCGGTTGTCGCCGTCGTCACGAGGGCGCCCGTGACGAGCCGCCGGGCGATCTCGGTGAGCAGCCCGAGACCGGTGACCATGTCGGCATCGGTGCTGAACTCGCGCTCGCAGTGGGAGACGCCGTCGATGCTGGGGATGAAGAGCATGATCGTCGGAACGAGGGTGTTCATGGCCACAGAGTCGTGACCGGCCATCGTCTGGATGCGCCGTGACGACAGGCCCAGCGTTGACGCGGCATCCTCGGCGAGTTGCAGCCCGACGTCCGGGAAGAAGCGGATGGGGCGGATGTCGAAGTCCTTCACGTTGATCTGGATATCGTGCTCTTTCGCAAGCGCGGCGATCCGGGTGAGGAGCGTCGCTCGGGCGGCCTGCACGATCTCGGGGTCGCCGGATCGAAGGTCGGCGATCAGCCGGACCCGCCTCGGAACCACGATGGGGGAGTTCGGTTCGAGGGTCAGCTGGCCCACAGACGAGACCAGGGATTCCTCGTCGAAATCGGTGGTCACTTCGTTCACCATCAACACAATCTTGGCGGCCGCGACCAGCGCGTCGTGCCGGTCGGCCATGGCCGTCGCGCCCGTGTGCGACTGCTCTCCGAGCACCTCGATGTCGAGCTTCTGCGTGAACCAGCTGCGGTCGACAACCCCGACGGGGATCTCCTCGCGCTGAAGAATGCGGCCCTGTTCGATGTGGATCTCGGCGTAGCTGACGGTCTCGGGTCCGGCGTCGGTGCCCAGGTACCCGATTCCGGCCAGCGCTTCCCGGGCGGTTATCCCTTCGAGGTCCGTGGTGTCGAGCATCTCCTGTTCGTCGAACAGGCCGGCGAAAACCGAGCTGCCCATGACGCTCGGTGCGAATCTGCCGCCCTCTTCGTTGAACCAGTTCACTACGGCGAGGTTGAACTGGGGTGCGGCTCCGCCCTCGCTCACCAGGCGGTCCACGTTGCGTGCCGCGTGAAGGGCAGCGACGACGCCGTAGGCGCCGTCGAAGCGGCCGCCGAGCGGCTGGCTGTCGAGATGGGAGCCCACAAGAACGTAGGGCGCGCCCGGAGTCCATTCGATGAGGCCGAACATGTTGCCGATTCCGTCCACGCGCAGGGTATAGCCGGCATCGGCGATCCAGGCGGCGAACCAGTCGCGGGTCAAGGCATCTTCGGCTGTCGCGGCCTGGCGATCGACGCCGTTTCGCGGGGTGGCACCGATCGTGGCGACGTGGTGGAAGTCGGTGAGGAAGTCCTGAGAAAGCATGTGCGTCTCCTAAGTGGGTGGAAGAGGGGGTGGGGGAGTCAGCCGATGCGGCCGTGGGTTTCCGGCACCTTGGTGAGAGTCACGAGCAGAAACACGACTACGGCCGCGGCCGCCATGTAGTAGCCGGGGGCGGAGGGAACGCCGGTGCCGGCGACGAGTGCCGTACCGATCAGCGGTGCGGTCCCACCGAAGGCCGCGTAGGCAACGTTGTAGCTCACTGCTGCGCTCGTGAACCTCGTCTTGGTCGTGAAGATCTCGACGAAGAAGGTGTAGCAGCCTCCGCCGTAGATGCACATGGGGATCACGAACAGGGCCTGCCCGAGCAGGGCGAGGGGGAGGCTTCCGCTCGTCACCAGCATGAAGCAGGGAACCGACAGGATCGCGAGGGCCGCCGAGCCCGCCACGAGCATGGGCTTGCGTCCCACTTTGTCGCCGATGCGGCCGCCGAAGGGCAGCAGCACCGCATAGAGCGCAAGCGCCGCGGCGTTGGCGAGCAGTGCCTGTTCCCGGCTGAGGTTCCCGGTGGTCTGCACGTACGACACGAAGTACGCCGAAAGGAAGTAGAAACCCATGGCGGTGAGCCCCATCACGAAGATGACCTGCACCATCCGCAGCTTGTTCTCACGGAAGGCCTCCCGCACCGGGCTGAATTCCTTCGACTTGCTCGCCTGGGCGTCGATGAAGGATTCGCTCTCCTCGGTGCGGCTGCGGATCCAGACCCCGAAC
>Ga0326734_1000242_pt1 | contig 15591 bp, 19 predicted proteins | sample 15_GP2_1315_FD_207944 | JGI IMG/M metagenome (GOLD analysis project Ga0326734, IMG submission 207944) | Glacier ice microbial communities from Ngari, Tibet, China - 15_GP2_131.5 | ecosystem: Environmental > Aquatic > Freshwater > Ice > Glacier | place: China: Ngari, Tibet | collected 2018-07-18 | reverse complement strand
CAGAGGATTATTTTAATGAAATAAAAAATCATTTTAAGAAAGTAGATAAAAATTCGGAAAGTACAATTGGTTCTTTTGTAAAGTCATTTAAAAAATATTTGCATATAGCAAATAAAAGAGGTGTTGTGACACCAATGGATTTTTCTGAAATTAAAAACAAAAGATTTGTAAGCGAGAGAAGTTTTTTAGATTTTGAAGAACTTAATAAACTAAAAAAATACTATGATTCAGAATTTATTAATCCAACTCACAAAGCTATATTATCAAGATTTCTATTTTCGTGCTTTACTGGTTTAAGAATATCCGACATACAAATATTAACTAAGGATAATTTTATAAAAGATTACATCATATTTACTACTACAAAAACCACTAAAATACAGCGAATTAAACTTTCTGAAACTGCAAATCTTTTTGTAGATCCTATACATATTTTTAAAGACAAGTTTAGCGATGCTCATATAAACAGAGAATTGAAATTTATTGCAAAAGCTTGTGGCATTAGTAAAAAACTTATTTTTCACTTAGCAAGACACACTTTTGCAACAAACTTTTTAATTTGTGGTGGCCGAGTAGAAGTACTTCAAAAAATACTAGGACATTCCAGCATTACTGAAACCATGATTTATGTACATATTGTTGAAAGCATAAGCAATGAACAAATTGACAATATGGATAGTATTTTTACTAAAAAGTAACACTTTCTAAATCCAATTTAATCGAAAATAGATTATTAACATCTTCAGTTAATTCAGTAGATGCTACAAAATACAATTGATTATCAATATACATTTTACTTACTTTATTTAATTTTGACACCTCAGTTTCTGTAAAATAACCATTAACTGTCACTTTGCAGGAATTTAAGCGGGACTTGTAAACCGATTTGTTGAAATGAATGAATAATGAACTAATACTTAAAATTATCCCTTGATATGAATCTGATGTATATGGTGCACGCGCTGGATCTAATAACATAAGCCCAATATTACTATTTTGCTTAATATCATCATTTACAACATGACCAGTTCCGTTAAATTTTAAAAATTTAAATTTTGATTTTACTGATAAAACTTTATCAATAGGCAAACTGTCTGGCGAAGTAAAACCACTTTTATTATAGTATATTAAATTTTCTTCTCCATTATCAAATCCAAATTCAACTTTGTTAAAATTCTGATATTCAATTAGGTCAACTTTAAGTGAGCGTTTACTTTTGTATATTTTTGAATCTAATAAACTATTTTTTACAAAATTAATGTTGATCGTTTTATTTAAATCATCTAAATTAATTTCTAAATTGAATAATTTTTTTAATTCATTTAAATAAGTTGGAAAAGTCCAATCAGGCACATATCTATTTAAATCAACAGTCGGATTAAATATGTATGTGTTTTTAATATTAGTTGCGTCAAAATATGTTACACTGTAAGATGAAGGCAATGCTCCGTTCCAATGTAAATAGACTAATTCAAAATTTACTCCAACATCCGCACTTAATATATCTATAACTATACTGCCTGTAGGATGCTGTTGCTGGTTGAATACTGGTCTACGTATATGGAATAATTCAAAAACCTGATTTGTGCCAGTTTTAAATAAATAAAGCGCAGAGAAATTATCATCAATGGTTTGGTCAGAAAATGGAATTACATAGTCCCATTTAAAAGAATAACTTCCCACGGCACTAAAAGAAAATATAGCTTTCCCGGTAAGCTGTAAATCATTAATTCTAGAACTTGCAAAAACTGATACTTGTGGAGGTATACCTCCTAATCCCATACTCATTGTAATAAAATTTGCATAAGCTCTTGCTATCCCAGTTGTTAAATTATCGTTTTTTGAATATATTAACAACCTTCTTATAAAATCGCTTGTGTAAAAATCGCCTTTAATTTCAAAACCTATAGATTTAAACGCATACAATAGAGGTGATAATAAATATAACTGAGGGGAAATTACATTTTTATTTTGAACCGAAACAGTACCGGCGTTACTTGTAACTATATTTCTTACCAGAAACCCGTCACTATCATAATTGTTTACCTTGCCTTGATAAAAATTCCAGTCTTCTGAATTTGCTAAAATTTCACCATATCTTTTTGGATCAAAAATTGTAGGAAACTGGTATTTTATGTCTGGAAATCCTAATTGCATTCTTGTTTTGTTATAAGATATAAATCCCGGTATATTTATTGGACCAAACCAATATGCTTCAAACGCCAAGGAAGAGTTTAAATACGTTTCTACATAATCTGGAAATGGATTGATTAAAGGATTTATATAAATTTTCGGCATTAATTCATTTAATTTTTTATTAAACAATGTAATTGCTGCTGAAGAATATTTTAAGTTGCATTTTCTAAATCCTGGAATTACACTGAGCTGTTCCAGATATCCAATGTATTTTTTTCCGCTTTCAAATACATTAACTTCTATAATTATAGGTTTATTTACTGAAGTAATATCACGACTACCAAGCGCGTCTTTAGCGGCTTTATTTTCTATAATTAAAAAAGGAACGGACGAATGGGAGATTTTAAAATCAAGAATAAACGAATTATTATCTTTTTTTATAGTAAGCGTTTCTTTTACGAAATTTAACTCTATCCCGTTTGCTATAATCTTTATTAAACTCATGGTAATATGTTTATAGATTGAATATTTGATTTATAGACACCGTCTGTTACATAAAAATACCATAGCCCATCACTTGGAACTACTACATTTTCTATTATTGAAGCACTACCATTTAACGAATAATTAAAAATTTTCTCATTTAAATTTTGAATATTTTGAAAATAGATAATTTTAGTTATATTTTTTGATGTCTGAGAACCATTAATTATTTCTACTGAAACTGATTTTTTATTTGCTCCCGGATTATCTAATGAATAGATAAAAACTTCAAGGGGAAGTACAGCAAAAGTTAATGAATTTGAAAAAATCAAATTATTATCCGCAGAAATAAGCCTTGCTCCGTAAGAATTTCCAGGCTGGATAAACAAAATAATTTCTGGTGAGTTAACTGATATAGGAATGTTGGTTACTGAACTTCCATTATTTAGTTCCAAAATTAGAGACGAACAAGCGTAACCCTGGTTAAACGTGAAAGTTACAATCGCACTATTACCTTGTATTTCAATGTTTTCAAATTCAATTTTGGGAAATAAAATTTCAACAGTACCTTGATTATTTATACTTTTATTTTGTACCAAATTAAAAATCAGATCTTCATCGTATAAATTTTTATTATCTTCAAAAACATTTGATTTTTTAGTTTCGGTATTTATTGAATACCAAATTCCATCTAGTTTTATTTTAGCGTCAGTGGAATTGCAGATTTCTTCAATAACAGCTTTTTCGGACGTTAAAAGAGAAGCTGTATTTAATCGATAGGTAGAAGCTGTCTGAATTTCAGAAATTTTTTCATTATCATCAAATTCAATATATTTTGATTGTTTGTAAACATTATCTTTTTTTAACTGACCATCAAAATAAGCATGGATAAAGTAACCAAAATTGTTCCTGTAAGCAATTTGTTTTACACTATAATTTTCATTCGTAAACAACCTGTAGGTTTTTATTATGGAAGAAGTACCAATAATAATTTCAACTGTAAGGTATAATGCGGTTATTGGAATTATTATCAAACTTAAATCAATAGTAAGTTCGTGAATTTTTGTACCAGAAACACTTGGAATTGTATTTGAATAAATTAAGGCATTGGTGTTTAATTTTAAATTACACGTAATAGATTGATTTGTGGTAACACTGTAAAATGGTAATTTGATTAATCCACTGTTAGGTATTCTTAAAATTTTATTTTCGGTTTCTAAAAATTGCAGCGCATTGTTTGGATTAAATATTGAAGGCTTTTCACCAAAAAAGATATAAAAATCTGGCAGACTGTTTGTCTGAGTTAGCAAATCAGTACTTAAATTAAATTCATCAATTGTAATTGATATTTTTTTTATTAAATCGGTTCTTTCGATAATACCAGATGTATTAACTACATTAAATTTAGGTTCAAAGTAAGCTTTGTATAAAAACTTCAAATCTTTTCTCGCTGTAAAATTATCCTCTCTGGACCAGTTTTGTTCATCAAATAATATATTATTAACATATATTTTTGCTCTAAAAAAATGCCCAAAACCGTTGGTTGATTTTATTTCAATAAGCGTATTATTTGAGTCTAACAAAAAAACGTTTGCTGCAGGATATTTAATAAGTTTGATCATGATACTATACCGTTTTGATTTGAATTGTTTGTTTCAGAATTTAATTCTTCTATTTTTTTAGCTTCTGAATGGCCAAAATAAACATTTGCTTGAATCGGAATGTCCAACCGATTTAAAACCGCTTTCAATAATGAACTTATTTCATTATTATTTTCCTGAGTAACAATTGCCGGAATATTAGATGATGTACTGCCACCATCTACATAACCGCGTAACTTTTGTTTTCGTTCGTTTTCTAACCAGGCGATTGTGTTGGCATATCTGGGACTAGCAGTCATAATCTCTGGGATTACGTATTCATTTTTGTGAACATAACCCGTTACCGGACCATATTCATCATAACCTAATGATGCGGCAGAACCAGTGTTACCACCATAAAAGAATTGCGGTCTTTTTGGTGCCTTTGCTTTTCCTATTTCTCCAATAGATTTCGCCGTTGTAATAGCAGCAGCAGCAATTCTTATTCCTTTAAATATTCCTGTAGCTACAGTGGGAAGTTCAGATTTTTCAGCTAGAATTTGAGTAACGGCTAATCCGCCATTTATTAATGCAGACGCTGTTGCTGATGCTTGATTTTGTCCAAATATGGCTGTCGTAGCGTCTGCTACTTTACCTAATTCTCCAAGAGTATTAGATACTTGCGCTATTTCTCTCTCACGATTTAAATCGTCTTGTTGCTTTTTTGAAACTGCTATGAAACGATTATACTCTTCTTCGGTAATTTTTTTACCATCAAGTAATGTTTTAAAACGAGACAATTGCGCTTGATAATCCTGTTCTTGTTTAATTTTATCTGCTTCAAACTTAGTGTCGGCTTCCGCCAATGCAAGTTCGTTGTCCAAAAGCAACTGTTCCGCTTTTAAAACTTTTTGTTCTTCTTCGTATTGCTTTTTTAAAGCATCTGTAGATTGCTGGAATCCTAATTCTAATAGCTGTTTGCTATTTTCATACTCAATGTTTACAGCATCTTTTTGAAGATTTAAAGTTTCCTGAGATGTTTTTTCTAAAACTGCCTTTTTCTCTAGATCAAGTATTTTTCTATCAAGTTCATCTTTATTAAAAAGTGTTTGTTGATTTTTTATAGCTTGTAGACGTGCTGTTTCAGCCGCAATTATTTCGGGAGTGAGTTCCTTTTCTTTGTCTAAATTGGCTCTCTTCTCAAAAATAAACTTTTCTAGTGTTGCTTTGGCTACATCAGCTTTAGCATCTGCCAATGCTTTTGCTCTGTCAAATTCTATTTTAGCCGCTTTTTCATCGGCCAATAATTTTGCATCTATCGCTTTTTGTCCCGCATCCTTTTCTTTTTGTCGGGCATCATCGCGAAGAGCTTTTTGTTTTGCCAATTCTTCTCCTGTAAGTTTTGTTACGGATTTTTCTGGGTTTTTTGTAGGTTCGTTAGATATAGTATCAAACTCTAATTTTACATTTTTAGATTTAAAACCTTCTATCTTTTTTTGAAGTGCATCCACATCTACTCCCAAAAGTTTTAAAGCAGGAGAAACTTTTTGAAGCACTACCTGAAACATAGTTAATGCCCCGTTGGTAATATTAATAAAGGTGTTTTTCGCTATGTTACCAAAAGTAAATACAGCATTTTTCATAGAGGTTAAATGGATTAACCAAGTACCAAAATAACTAATAACTTTTGCTTTTAAAGAATCGAAAAGCTCACCAAAATTGCTTACTCTAAACAATGCCGACATTCCAATCTGAAGTTTAACATTAGCTTCATTAAGTTCTTCTAAAGCGGTTTGATTCCCATTTAACGCCTGCGTTTGATTTTCATAAGCCGAAGAAACAGTATCTAAAACAACAGCTAAACCGCCAGCGGCTTGTGCTTGTTTACCAAATAGTTGTACGCCAATTTCTGCTTGCTGTGTTTGGTTTAAAGATACTTCTTTTGACTTTTTGTTAATTTGATCTAAAGCCTGAGTAGTTGATATTTCGCCATTTTTTACCTTTGCAAGTATTTCATCTGTGAAACTTGCGCCAAAAGCATCTGTAAGACTTTTTCGAAGCACATCGGTTTGCAAAGCCAAATTTCGACCTGCTTTTTCTAGTGCGCCAAAGGTTGCTTCCGGGTTTACACCCGTTTCTTCGATAGCCTTTTTTAAACTAATTACTTCTTCCAGGTTCAGTCCAACTTGTTTAGCCGTAACGGCTGTATCACCAAGTGAATTGATAAACTCGTTCTTGTCTGGAGCCGTAAGCAATCCGTTTTTAATTTTTTCTAAAGCTTCCAGTTCATCTTTGGCCACGCCTGTATCAACTAAATTGTCTACAGCACCCGCTAACTCGTCAAAACTTACACCAAAAGTATCAGTCATGGCTTGTATTTGAATTCGAATATCTTCTACTGCCTGACCTGTTTTACCCGATAGGTTTTCTATTAATCGTGCGCCTTTATCGGCTTCTACATTAAAATCAAACATTGCCTTAGTTCCTGCTGCCAAACCAGCCAGTGCGGCAATGGCCAATCCAATTGGCGATGCAATAAATGCCAAAGAAGATTTAAGCAAACCGCCCATTCCTTCTTTTAACTCTAGTATTCCAGCTTTTGCACTTTGTAGATCTCCGGATAACAAAGCATCAAATATGCCTGATAAAGAACTTCGTAAGCCAATGGATGATTCCGCAGTATTGTTAAGTTCTCTTTGGGTAAAACCAAGTTCTTCACGATAATCAGCTTGTTTTTGACGAAGTTGATCCATGGTTAATTTTAATTCCTTCGATCTTGCATCGTAATCTTCAGACCCAATTTGAAGTTTTCTTAATGAATTTCTGGTTTGTGAAATAGCGCCTTCAACTCCTTTTAATGAGTTTTCTACTTCTTTGTCATTTATAAAAATGGAAATTCTTCTTGTTATGTCCTTACTCATTTGGCTTGGTTTGAAAATAATTTAATGTCTATTCTTCCTAAAATATTGGCCGCCCTGTTCTCCCCTATTACCGTTGATAAATCTTCGGCTAATTTTCCGCCCTGAAATGCTTCGGTAATAAATTCACGAGCTTTTAATCTCGCATTTACACCATTTGATTTTGTGCCTTCGAAACCGGTATGTAAAATTGGAAATATGTAGTAAGGCGTAAAAATGGTAATTCGGTCTAAATATCCCCTTACAAACTTTGGTTTTACAGAAGTACGTAACGCCAAACCAGACTTTGATTTTGTCTGGCGTTTAATGCTGGACAAAAGATTGGTTCTTATACGAGTAGAAAATTCTTTACCTACTTGTTTTTCCTGCTGTAATATGTCTATTGCTCCCGCCATTTTTACTAGTTTACATAGCGAATTTAGATTTATAAAATGCGGTACAATAGGACAGAAAAAAACCACTCGATTGAGTGGTTTTTTGAATTGATCTATACTATTTTGGGATAAAAATTCATTTTAGGTTTCACAAAATTAAAAACCTTTAATTTTTGATAGTCAAGTTTCCATTTGTCCACATAGTTTAAAACATTGGCTTTTTTGACATGGTAAAAAGGAACTTGTGGACAAATTTTCCTATAAGAGGAATGCTCTGATACATAAACTATTTCAAGACTAACAATTGTAGCCTTAATAACATTTTCCTTTTTAAAGGACTTCTCTGTTTTGTAAACAGAGGACAACGGCATTGCCGAGACTGGAATAATGAATGCAAACATTAAGAATGCTACCATTAAAAATTTGAAATTTTTCATAATTTTATATTAATTAATAATTAAATTCAAATTTAAAATTTAAAATTTATTTGCAATAGGACAGAAAAAAACCACTCGATTGAGTGGTTTTTTTTAAATTAAATATTCTTACGGCAACCATTTAGCAACATCAAAACACAATATTTCTTGGTTTTTAATATTGTAAAGTATGTTCCAGCCGTACATGTTATCAAATATTGGTCCCACTTTCTCCAATTTAAAATTATTGGCAGAGATCATTCCGTAGAATTTTGATTCTCTGGTTTCGTTTAATTTTTTTAAATAAGAAAGTATGTCCACGGCAATAGTTTCCAGAGTGTCTATAACATCTTCCTGCTTTTGATAATCTCCAACTTTGCCTGCAAAATCTAATATCATAATCGACATTGATCTGTTGTTAAAATTAGAGTGTCCGGATGTGTTTTCGAAATCTGAACTAAAACTTTCCAACAATATGGCGGGTGTGCCAATACCACTTCGAAAATTTCCATTTATTTCATCCCAATTAAAACGATAAAACCCATTAATTCCCAAATGTTTTTCTTTAATGGTTCTGTGAAGATCTACAATAGATTTGTGGGTGATGGTGCGTGCCATAATTACGTGGTTTTTGATTTTTGTGCCAATATTATATCTTCCTGAAACTGTTCTAAAAATATATAAATATTGATGTTTTGGATTATTGGAAGTTTTGACAAATCGCCTTTGGCCATGCCAAGAATAACTTTGTCAAAACCAATATGTTTGGTTTGTTTTTTCGATTCTGATTTTGGAAAAACTTTCTTGTATGTATTTACCAAATGATTTTTGCAACCAAAATAAGTAAATTCGGTAGCTATTAATACACTTAAAGGCACTTTTTTGTTTACTGATTCTGGTAAATTAAGTTTATTAAATACGGGACGCTCTTTGGTTTCGGAATACAATAAATGAAAAAGATAATGTAATGCTTCCGGTTCATTTTTGGAACGAAAAAGCGCATGCAAATCATCGGCCACAGCAAATTCATGAGCAGAAAGATTAATAATTCTGTCCATGGGTGCGTAATATATTTTGTTACCGACTTTAATTTCCGGCAAAAACACGGTTCGGTTATTTTTTTCGTACAGAAACAAAATGTTTTTACGCAACTCTGAAAACGGCACTTGTGTAAGTACATAATCAAACCTTGCTTTGGCTATGAATTGGTACCATTTATAATCCAGCAGAATTTTAATAATTTTTACTTCAAGCTTAAAACCTGGCGTTTGTGTATAGAAAAGCATTGCAATTTTTTTGAATTGAAATGCTGATAACTCGTTCCATGAACCTGGCATTTTTAGGCTAATTTTCATCAAATATATTTTTTGTTTCTCTGACTATTTTTTTTTCAAGAAGCATAATTTCTGATGCTACTTTCCCAAAGTTGAGATACATTAATTCACTAACGGAAACCAGCGATTCTATTTCTGCAAATAGTCTTGCTTTTTTTAATTTTAAAGTTCTTAATTGTTCTTCCATTACTTTTTTATTTCAAATATTGTAAACTTGCCACCTATCCAATGTATTTTATTGGTGTCGTAACCGTAACTAAATGAATTACCTTTTTTATTTTCAAATTCGATATTACCTTTAAATACTGAATTTTTGAATTGTAAATTATTACCATATTCCACGCCTGCTTTTAATGCAAAAACTCGGGAGCGTTCTTTTACAGCCACTTCGATTTCACGCTCTTTGACGGTATATTTTGGCGTGATACTTTTAACTTCACCTTTGACAATTCCATTTATATCAATAGTTATAAATTCATCGTTAAATACGCTGGTAAATGCTTTTGGTTCTATTGCTTTAGCGAATAATAATTGTTGTAAACTATCAGTTGCTTTTGCAAATTCCAAGCGTTCTTGTTCTTGTTCCTGCAATAACCTATCAATTTCGTCTTGTTCAAATTCCGAGGCTATGTACTTTGTAAATGAAGTGTGTATAGCTTTCTGTTTCTCCAATATTTTTACAATTTGCGGAACTTTGACCTTTACTATTCGTTCGGTTTTCCCTGGACCAGAACATCGGTTTACGAATAGTAATATAAAGAACAACACCCAACCCAACCATTTTATAATTTCTGTTTTTTTCATGATCCTTTTGTATTTATCATAATATCGCACGGCTCACCTATACTAACAAGCCCCGATATAATATCAGTTATTTTTAACCAAAATCTATAAGTACCCGCACCCAAAGCCATAAACTCCGATGTGGTATTATTAACGTTAAAACTTACAAGTCCTAACGGTGCGTTTGTAATTACAGCATTAAAAGTGCCTTTTACAAACTGTGGAGAAATGTATTCAATAATACAAATGTCACCAGCGTTTAAAGCTTTTCCAGCATTAAAGTTTAATGTTAAATCCGTTTGCTCAATATATATTTTTCCCATTTGTGATTTGTGATTTATTATTAATGTTATTTGTAATTAATGAATTTTTATTTTTAAGGTTGGTTACCAATGAATTTAATTTCAAAGATTTGGTTACCAAACTATTTAAGTTTTTAATATTGGTTATAAACGATTGTAAATATATTATCTCTCTTTTTGTGTAATCGAGCGTAAAAACAAAACCATCGAATAAAATACCAGCGTTTATATTAATAGTCGTATTTACAAAAATATTTTTATCGCTTGAAAACTCAATATTACCATTTGCGTTTAAATCGAAAATAGAATCTATAATCTGTAATACCTCGAAAGTCGTAATTGTGGAACCACCGAAAGAAATTTCATTGTAAGCGTCTAAAAATAGATTAGCCAATATTTGGTTATCCGTTTGCTGGTTAATCAATTTAGTATATTCTAACAAACCTATATTATTAACTGAAGCACTTTGGTTTAATTCAGTTAGCATTTCAACTAATTTACCTGCTTCTACTGATATATTATTTTCAGTAAGATAAATAACACCATCACTAACCACGCCACCGCCTAAATTTTGATTAATATTACTTTCGTTTTGTAAAGCAATACTACCATTCATTTCTAAACTAGCTGTATTGATAACATCGCTCGCCAATCCTAAAGTTAATGTCTGGTTTATTTCCAGAGTTGCGTTTGTAACTATATTATTTTCACTTAATAAGCTAATAACAGCGTTTAAATCATTATTGGAAACACTTACTATTTGATTATCGTTTGTAAGCAATATTTGAGCATCAATATTTAAACCAGCTACTACCGATATGTTATTTTCACTCAATAAATTAAGCAAAGTATTTATTGATAAATTAGCGGTTGTCACAATATCGGTGTTTAATGATAATGATAACAAACTATTCATTTCTAAAGAACCACCAGAATTTAATATAAAGTCAGATCCTAATGATAATAAAGTATTCAGATTATTATTAGAAATATTTACTATCTGGTTATCTGTAGTTAATAATAATTGCGTGTTAACATCTAAATTGGTTGCTACCGATATATTATTTTCGCTTAATAAATTTAGCAAAACATCTAAAGATATATTTACCACTGCTACCATATCGGTATTTAATCCCAATACGAGCGAACTACTTAAATCGTTGTTAGAAGCGTTTGTAATTTGGTTTTCACTCGATAAGATTAAAACTGAATTAAGATCCACATTATTAGCCAAAACCGTATTATTTTCACTCGATAAAATCAAACCTACTTCATAAGTAATTCCGCCAGCCTGAACTCCAAAAAATTCGATATTTATAAGAACGTGAGATAAACCGCCAGAATTTATAAAATCATTGGCGGTTAAATTATTGTTTACCTGTCTATAAAAAAACGGCATTAACCGTTTACGATTTCAATATCAATAGAAGGTAATCCCGTAGAAGTACCATCTGCCTGCACCGCATAAGATAAAGAAGTATCTGAGTAAACCTGCTTAAATCCTGTTTTAGTAAAGTCGTGTATGTCACCATCGTTGGCAAACTTTACCCGACCGCTCCAAAGTTTTCTAAACACGTTTAAATTAAAACTTCCAATCGTAGCCACCGAACTAGTTACGCTTTCAATTTTCTGAACACCTGTGTCACCCGCTTGCAAGGATAATTGAAACATACGTCCTACTGTTGGCGCAACACCCGTTGCGATAGTTCCTGTGGTTCTACCCGTTACACCATCTTGGTTAGTATAAGTAACCGCAATAGATTGTAAACCTGTAAAAGCCGTTACACACGTTATCCAAATTTGCAACCCTTTATAATCTAAATTAGGCACTCTGGATGCATACGATGGCTGGGCTGTTAAGGTAACCGCAGAGTTAAACTGATAAGCACCCGCAGAGAATAACCTATCATACACAAACAATCTACCAGCAACCGTATTACTAAAATCCACTATTTGTAAATAACCAATGTTGGCACCTGCAAAATCTGTAATCACAGGTACACCCGCTTGGTTATCATTTGGGAAAACCCCGTTTGCAGTATTTACACCCGCCAAAGTACCCGCCCCAGGATTACCTGCCAAATCAAATACTGAAAACGGTACACCCGCCACCGATGTTCTGGCAACTGATTTGTTGAAAATAACGGTCTGTTTTGAACCTGCTATAATTCCGTCAAGTGTTGTGATTGGCATAATATTATACGCTAGTGATTGAACAAGTTATCTGCACGTTTAAAGTGTCATTTGCTTCTACGGATCTAGCCGTTGCAAATTCCCCCGCTCCAAGTAATATACCTGTAGTTCCACTCTTTACATTATTGTTACAAATAAACGCACCACCAATAACACCCGTTGCGTTTATAGTAAATATTGCTTTGGCTGCTGAATTATCAACACTACCATTAGCAATTGTACCAACTGTAAACGCTGGTCTGGTTGCATTAGAATAAGGAACAAGTTCCGTAAATACTTTAGTAGCGATTGTATCGGCTGCTACAGAAACGGTTGCGTTTTTAAGTCCTACGAACCACGTTGGAGAAGTTACGCCTGTTTTTAAGGTAGCATCTAAATACTGATTACGACCAGTTGTCACTACGATATTCTCAAAGCCATCGCTCCATTTTAAATTCCCATTCTGATCAAAACATTCTACCTGGTAAAATTGTCCGATTTGCGCGTCTTGTTTTGTAATTTTCATTATGTTAAGTATTTAGTTAATCTTTAATTTCGAAATGCATCCAGTCGTAATTTTTCTCACGACCCAAAGAAACAAATCCATGGTTGTAAAAAATATCAATCAATTTATCATATTCCGGACGTGCAAATCTTGCCGTTTTAGATGTTTCTTTTAACTGATTTCTTTCAGGATCTAAGTCTATTGCAATTCCCCAAGAATGTCGGGAATAGTCCGAGCCACCTCGCATTTGTCTAAAGTTAAAACAACCCCCAAACAAATCTATTCCTAACTCTTGAATTTTCTTAAGCCCGTAAACTTGTAAAATTTCATTAAAAATTCTGGTAAATTCATCGGCTACCAACTTATGGCAACGCATTGTGGTTACCGTAGTGTTTTTATCCCAAGACAAACGCATAGGATAAGGTAATTTTATAGTAGTTAAATAACTACCTTGTTGATTTGGTTTGCCATAAACATTGATGGCTTGTTTTGTTGTTATCATGTTAATTTCTATTTTTAAAATAAGCCGTTAGATATAAATTGAAATAATATGTTTTCGTTTCAAAATCTTGTTTTGGAGTTTGAAAATATCTCTTAAATAAATATTGTTCCATAATTAGTTACTTCTATTTTGTTTTTTCTCCAATTCAATTAACGTCTTTGTCTGATTTTCTAATATTTTATCTAGCACAAAATGAAGTCTTACTGTTCCGGCATCGTCAACTTCTCGTTTGGCTTCTAAAATTGATATTCTGCTATTGATATTTACCCATGAACTTGCAATACTTCCCATTACTAAAATAACGGCTATTACTAATTGGTACAATTCTACGTGTCGGCTATTGGTATTTACGATTGTATTATTATTATCCATGATTTATTTATCTAATTGATCTTTTTCTATTCCAAACATTTTGCTTATTCCATAAATAAAAACATCTAAAGATTTTACCGCTAACATCAATTCAAACTTTACGATTTCTTCGATTAAGTTTGTTCCCGCTATAAATAATGTAAAAGCCGTTGTTATTAGAAAAACAATTCTAAACATTATTTTTGCCCATCGGGGAGTTTCTAAAACTATTGATTTTGTTGAAAATTTTGTCATGGTGTTAAAAATTAAAATGCTTTATTGATTTTTTACAATGATTTTTATCTAAAAAATCCAAAATATTACAAATAATATTTCCGAATTTTGTAAGTGTTTTATCCCTTTGGTTCTTACCAAGTGCGCTACTAATAGTTTCGTTTACATCACCAAAAGCATAACCATTGTATTGCATTGTTGTATTAAGAAAACATCTAAAATTATGGTTTCCAAATCTGTCTATATCTATTGCGGTCTGCAAAAAATATTCATTGGATAACCCATATTGAAATGCTACAAAAACCCAATTAATAACAGTTAGTGGAATCCATAAAATAGTGGCGATTATAAATAGTAGTATTCCCATGGTTATAATTTATTTCCATTTATAAAAATTTCATCTAGTTGTAATTGTGTGATATTTAATAATCCTGCCATCTGATTAAGCATTGGATCTGTTCGTTCCATAATTACGGCATATTCCCATTTGGTTAAAATCAATTCCTTTTGGATTAAATCTGGAACTTGGTTAATCATTGTATAAATAGAATCAACCGAAACTCCTGATAGAATTAATTGCAGCCTTAATTTCATTTGTGAAATAGTTTGCGGTATTTTTATTTTGTTAAATTCAATAATTTGTTCTGATGTTGCACCTTCGATAAATGAAGTTCCGTTCCAAATGGGATTAATTAAACCTGTTATTGCACTAGTAGAAAAAGCTTCATTTGATTGCAAAACATAATCATCTAAAACAGATTTCGATAAACCAATTTTATTATTTTCTAATATTTGATAAACAATTTTCATAATACTTGTTCTATTAATATTGATAAATTACAGTTTCTAACTCCGTTCGTAAAAGGACCACCTTTTATAGCGAAATACAAAAAGTTGCCCTTTGAAATTGTAGCACTATTTAAGTCTACTCCTTCATAAATATTGGTTTTGTACACACCATAAGTCAACGTAATGCTTTTATTCGTAATAATTAAGCCCTCTGTTAAAGCTACTGCTGGATCAAAAGATTGCCCGTCATTAACTTTGTTTGACCATACTAATATTTCCAAGTTGCCTAAACTCCTTGCGTCACCTGTCGTAAACATTACGGACTTTACCTTGGCATTGAAGGGTAATTTTAATAATCTGCCTTGTGAAGCTTGAGTAGAAACGCTTTCGATTAAAGCAGAAGAAGTTGTTATTAATGTTGGAGTATCAATATTACCTGTAAACCCTAAAGAACCGCCTACATAATAATTAGTAGTTTCGCTGCTAGTAATCACAAAATTTTTGTCGAAAAAAATTGATGTTGCAGCACCTGATATAACCAAATTTCCACTACCTAATAAAGAAACTCCACCAACCGTTTTAATATTTGTTCCCGAAACTAAAATAGTTTGAAATCTAGCCACTATCCAATCTACAAAAGCTTTTACCGAACCGTATTTTGTAGTGGATAATTTGTCTGTTTCAATATCTTGTGATTTGTTTGTGAGGTCTT
>Ga0326734_1000241_pt1 | contig 15614 bp, 12 predicted proteins | sample 15_GP2_1315_FD_207944 | JGI IMG/M metagenome (GOLD analysis project Ga0326734, IMG submission 207944) | Glacier ice microbial communities from Ngari, Tibet, China - 15_GP2_131.5 | ecosystem: Environmental > Aquatic > Freshwater > Ice > Glacier | place: China: Ngari, Tibet | collected 2018-07-18 | reverse complement strand
GTAAGTTCGCTATTTTTTTAGCTGAGAATTCATTAGATTTTTTTCTAGCAATTTGTTCTTTTACTTCAATAACTTCTAAACCAATAAATTTATTTAATAACTTACCATTCTCGGTCGGTGTCGAATCGATAAGATCTTCTAAATTCCTACCAGTAGTTAATACGGTAATATCAAAATCGGATTCACTACCAACCATCTTTTTTATTTCTTTAGTGGTTACTTTAGAATCTTCCTCACTTAACATTTCTTCTTCACCATCTGGTAAAATTCTATAGAAATTTAAAAAGCTTTTTATATTCCAACCACCACCTTTTTTCGGTGATCTAGTTAATTTACGTTCAATAATGGTACTATTACCATCCCCTAAATTTAATAAACCTTTTACTGATAAAGTATTAGTGTCGGTATAAGTATTAAAAATTTCTTCGTTTTTATCAGTTTTAGTCGTTCTACCGAAAAATAAGAATTTTAATGAATCAATAGTTAATACCGTTTTACCGCCAGTATTCTCTGGAATTGATGAGACAATGTTAAAACCATTTAATTCATTAAAATTTAATTTAGTGTCTTCACCGTATGATAAGAAATTATTAATTTTTAACCATTTTAACTCCCATTTGTTATAAAGAGTTGGTTCGTAATCGCCATCCATCTCACCATTGATAAGATCATCTAATTTTAATAACCTGGTTAAGTCAATTTCAATATTTTCTCGTTTTAACCATTCTTTAAATAATTCGCGTTGGTAATTTGGGTCCATGATGTTATCTACACTACCCCCAGATATTTCGATCATATCTCCATTGGCACCAATTTTAACTGGTGTGAATATTACCTGAATATTATTTTTATCAGCACCATGCTTCTTAGCGAAATCATTTCTTATTTTTATTTTATTTTCCCTGGAATAATTTTCTGGTTTATCATTCCATTGTATTCTAATCTTTGATTCTAAATTAATATTTAATTTATTCGCCATATATATTTTTCTTTTTTTCTTTATTATTTTTTTCTAATACTTCACTTTTATTAACTACCTCTTCAGTAACCTTAGCATTCGGGGCTGGATATTTCTTAACCATAAACGCTTCCTTTAGTAAATCATTTACAAATTTCGTTGTATCCAATTCATTGGCGGAGCAATAAAACATAATCTCTTTTAATAATTCATTATTTATCATACATTTATTAATTTTTCAGTGTCATTCTCAATATCATTAATCGAGGATACTTTAAATTGATACATTGTATATTTATTCTCAATATCATATGGACTGAAACTACCCGCTTCTACGTCCCAAACTAAGAACCCATGTCCATTTATTTTTTCACCAAAATTTTGTTGAATTAAACTACCACTATATAGTACTGGGATTGTTTCATGTTTAATAACCTGTCTTAAATGTACGTCACCACACATTACAATATCTAAACCTTCAAAAATTTCAACATTATCAGAATATTCAAATTCATACCCAGTATCTGTTTTTGCTCCAGCTAATGGCGCATGGTAAAGACCAACATATTTAACTTTATCATTACACGTTTTTTTAAATTCATCAATATTAGGTCTTTTATTGTTTTCAAAAATACTATACGTACACCAAACTATGTTTGAATCTCTAATACACTCACTTTTTGTTAGATATTGTATATTATTATTTTTTAATAATTCAATTATTGGTGTGATTGAATCCAACCTATCTTTATTGTTTTCGAGTAAGTCATGATTACCAGCAATTATTATCACTTTACATAATGAAGCTAATTCGGTAAACAACCATGAAGTTAACATGATTTGTTCAGATGATATTGTTATTTTTTGGTGGACAATATCCCCAGCGATGACTACTCTGAATTTTTCTGGATCTTTATCTTTCATTATTAGTTTCATATTATCTAATAATTTAGTGAAAATTTCCTTATATTCTTTATGTCGGTTATAGGTTCTGATGTGTAAATCAGCAAGGTGAAAAATGTGTTCTATGTTCATATTTATTATTTTAATAAGTTAAATTTATGTAAATCCAAAAGCTGTTTGGCTTCTTTACGAAGATACATTACTGGAATTTTTGAAAATGTTTCAGTTTCACGGCTCCAATATAAAATATAGATTTGTCTACATTTTCTACCCGTTTCCAATTCATACATATACGCGTAAGTGCTTAGTTGTAAAGTATAAATTGAATATTGACAATCTTGTAAGTGGTCAAATGGTTTAAGTAATGTTTTAAACCCAAATTTATTATAAAAATTAAATTCCCTATTTGTTTTATAATCTCCAACATCAAAATAAACTTGGTCAACATCTATAATTAAATCTGAGGTTCCAGCCAATTGATGTTCAGCCGAATACATTATCCTTTCTGGCCATAACGTTTGACCCTCATCAATAGCTAAATCAACGTATGCTTTAATTACTTTTTTCTCTAATAGATCATCTGGAAAATATATTTTATCCTTCAATAAAAAGTTTTCAATTGTTTCATGGACTTTATTTCCATATTCATTTGCAGTATCATTAAGTTCTTGCCACATATCTAATATCTGTGACTTATTCATTCCGATATACTTCTCTTGTTTTCGACTGTCTGGTTGTTTGACAATTGCTTCAGCAATCGCGTCGCCATTAAAATGTGGCTCAATCGATGAAAGAACTTTAGTCACTGAAGTGAATTTTTTCCCAGTTGAATTTTCAATATAAACGTGTTCGATTGGTTCTAAATAAACTGGTCCAACCCAAGTTCGTACTACTCCCATAAATTATTTCTAACAAAAATACTGTAATTTATCCGCAAAACAAACTATTTATAATAAATTAAAAACATGAAAGCTTTTATAAAAGAATCATTAAGAAAAGCGCTATTAAGCGAGAAAATAGAACTAAATTCAACTGAAGTTAGAAAATTAGTTAATTTGGGGATAAAAGGATTGTTTGATGGTGAATCAGGTGCTAAAAATCATTTAGGTAACGTAGTTTCGACTATTGATAAATTACCTAATTTAGTAACCTTATATAGAGTTGTTTTCCTAAATAAGAGAAGTGATTTAAATACTAATAATTTAGGCTCTCATTATGTTTTAAGTAAAAACGGGTTGGAACAATCTCATCACCAAATAAGTCATGTCGGTGGTGGAAAACCTTATTTATTAACAGTTAAAGCTCAGAAATCTTTAATAGATATTAAAAATACTCTAGTCAATAGAATGGTACATCCTCATGAAAGTGAGATTACTCTATTAAATAAAGGTGCTGGTGCCCAGTTAATAAAAATAGAAGAGTTTAGTACTGATAATGATGACGATGATGATTTAGTATATAACGATTATGATGAATATGCTGAGTATTAATGAAACCCAGTTTCACTTAAGAATGAAGCTGTTTTTAATACTTGAATTAAACCCCTTTTACCGAATTTTTGGTTGATTAGTGATAAATCATAATCTTTATTAAGAAATATTATTTTTATGCGACCAAGTAATTTTAAAACATTTAGATTTTGGTATAAATGTTTTGCATCATCAATCGCATCACCATCTAAAATAATTACTATATTACCCTTAGCTTTTTCTTGTAATTTTTTAAATAATTTATCTGACATATATTTACCTAGTAATGGGATTGCGTTAGGGATAACTATTGCATCAAAAACCCCCTCTACTAAATACACAGTACTATTCCAATTTATTTTATCCTCGAAAAAAATTATAGTACTTTTATCAACTTCTGGATTTAAATATTTTGGTTTCGTAAATCGATTAAAAGCTCTGGTCACAAAATACTCTATTTTACCATCTTCATTATAACTAGGGATTATAATTCTATTTTTATATTTACCAACCAAAGAATACGAAATATCAAATTTGTCAATAATACTTTCCGTTAACCCTCTGTTTTTTAAATATCTTTTAATTTCATTTACCTTAAAAGAAGTATCAACTGTATTATTCGCATTCTGCATTCCTTCAGGGAGCTCAATAGGTGTAAATAAGGCTAGATCTTGCTTAACACCTATATGATCTGGTTTTAAAAGTAAATAACTCTTTAAATCATCTTTAGATCCATATTTTTTAATTAAATTTGTGATAGTACCACTCATTTTGTTGGTATCTTTACAAACCCAACATTTAAACACACCTTTATTATAATTAATTTCTAAATTACCTTTACCATCTCCATTTATCAACCCATGTTCTTGAGAGCAAGCTGGACAATCATAACTGATTTGACCCCTATGTTCAGCATGTTTTCTATGTTCACCTAGAAAATTTTCTAATATTGTTGGTATGTATGATTCCATTGGTCAAAAATACTATATTTAATTTATAAAACAAAAAAAAGAGTTACTATTAGTAACTCTTGATTATTATTTCCAAATTTCATTCTTTTTCATGAAGCTTAATACTACCGCATAAGCATCGCTCTGGTCAAAAGATTCTGCGGCCAATTCTTTCTTTTTGTTGTAATGCCACATTATTTGTGGTTCTAGATCAGCAACCTTTTCCCAAACTACCATCTTCTTGTCAACATCTTTAGGATATGCTCCAAATAAAGTGGGTTCTTTCTTTTTAAAAGCAGCGTCTGTTAATTTTTTACCTTTTGAATCAACATCCTTTTTACCCATTAATTCTGGGAAAGCGTATTTTCTTGCATCGTATGATGAAACATATTCTGGAATAACCCCTAATTTATCATAAATCATTTTTGATAAAATACCATTAAACCTTAATAAAGTTGCAACAGTATTGACATTATTTGATCGTAATAACGGCTCTTCAATTATAACTCTACTAATACCAAAATTAATGTATTGATCTAGGAATTGGGTGTAAAAAATATCAGATTTTTTAAATAATTCTTCCATTTTACTAATACCCTTTTGAGTTATTTTTGGTGAAATATGGTGAAGCATTTTTAAATCACCAGAAGTACCTTCATCTTCAAATAATGCTATCCCAATTGTTTTTGTTGAAATATCCAACCCAAGTATGTAATCCTTTTTACTCATTATAAAATTAATTTTATTCCTAAAGCTAAGAATTGGTTAACCCCTAATTCAATTTGCTTATTTATTTTTCCAAACGCGACTAATTTATCGTCACCATCATATAACCCAACTTCACTAATTCTTAATACATCACCTTCAGAATACGTACTATTAGTTGATATTCCGAATTCACCTCTATTAACAATACAAGTAATGTCTTGCGCAACTTCAGTGTATAAGTCACTTAATGTAATCTGTACGTTATCAGTATCTTTATTAAAATCCCTAACCATTTTTTGTTCAGTTATCACAACAATTCCTTTATCTAATAGAATATATCCAACCATTTTATCTTTTATTAAATTTAATGATTGATTAGAAGTTAAATTAAAAAATTCTTTATTTCGTTGTGAAAAAGGTTTAATCATATTATATCCAGTGGCCCATGATTTATTCGAATCGTTATTAGGTTTTTGGATATCATCTGAAAATAAAAATACTATATTTGATCCAATACTATTCGCTTTATTTGATGTCTCTTTGAAATTAGCGTCTTGGATAGTACTTTGAATTAAAGTTTTTTGAAACGAACTATATAAAATATAAGTAACGTCACCTATTTTAATTTCCATTTTAAAATGTTTTCCATTAATTAGTTCACCATAGTTGTCGCCATGAACATTAATTAAAAGAACTTCATCTGTTTTTAAATCACTGAAAACCGTATCACTATATCCACCATTTACATTAGTCACTGATGAATATTTCATATTCTCTGATACAGTAATCGGTAGGTATATTGATTTTAGTAAATTAGCATCACTATCAGTAGATGTAGTTTTTATTTTTTTAAAATCTTCTGGTAAACTAACAATAGTTGTTGGTTGACTAAATTTTATTGTTGTGGTAATTAAATTTGAGTTTGGTTCAATATCTTTAAAGACTCTACCGCTATTATCAACCATGATTTTATTAATCACGTCAACTCCGTTAAATATGCTACTACCAATCGTATTATTTGGGCCAAAATTACCTGAAATATCAGGAACTTCACCAAATACTAAAGGTGCTGATGTAAAATAATTAGCGTCTGAATCACCTAAACTAAATTTAGTAATTAAAGAGTCGGAATTACTCATTAGTAATTGTTTTCTCCCATGTGTAGTTAACTTTACTGTAACTAAAGTATCTAAATTATTATCTATAAAACTCATATTAAAAATCCATTGATAATTCTAATGTTATTGTTGTACCACCTTCTAGTTTTATGGGTTGATCAAATTTACCAATCATTACTAAGTTTTTATTACTATCGTAGATCCCAGCTTCACTTACTCTAATTATTGGTGGGTTAGTTAGTGGCTCTACACTTCTAGTTGGGTTTGATGTTTCAATAAACTCACTACTATTAATTCTTAAATCAAATATAGTTTTATAAATTGTCGCTCCAATATAAGTCTCTAGATTACCATATAAGAATTTTTCGCTCCCTATTTTTTTAGTTTCAACACTTTGACCTACTTCAGTAGCGTAGTTATAGATTATTGATTTAACCACAACACTTGAGTTAATTATTTGATTATTAAATATAGGGTTTTGATTTTCCAATAATAATGGGTTGATTGTTGTACCACTACCCATTATTGAATCATTAAAACTAAATTTTTTCCAACCATTGTTTATTGGTCTAGAGTCCATACCAGTTATTTGATAAATTATATCAAACGAATCACTAGTAAAACCAAGTCCATTATAATCTGAGGCCGAAGCATTTTTCATGTACGGTAGATTATTAATATCTTCTATTGAAAATTCAACATCTTTACTAGTTTCACTATTATTTTCAATCACCAAGTATTTAGCACAATGAATTGATTGCGGCGTTAATGAATCTTTTAATCTATATGTTAAATATATTTTTTTATTACTTTGTAGCATACCACCATGTACACCATTATTAGAATTAATTAATCGACCTTTCAAAGTTGGTAAAGTCCAATTCCTATTAGTATGTTGAGACATAGCGAATAAAATTTCCTCATCATCAATTAAAACCATTTTTAATTGTGGTAATATTTTACCAACAACTCTAGGCGTTTTACCACTGACATAAGTTGGATCTTCAATTAAATCATAATAAATTATTTCACTACCTAAGATTACTTTACTTTCACCTGACCCAATAAACGTCATACCCATAGACACACCTTTACTTGTACCACCGATTGCGGTTTTTCTATGATACATCATAGTTGGTAAAGATAAAACTAAGTTTTTGTTATTTTGAATATCAATATGAAAAAAATCACCATAAAAATTAGAAATTGTATTATTCGTATAATGAATTACACCTAACATTTTTTTGAAACTATCAATATAACCTAGACCTAAATTATCCGCACATTTATCAATATTTGTTAATATTGGATTCGACAATACATCGTTATAACTGAAGTAATTCTCCATTTGGCCCAGATAATTATATGAATCATATGTTAAATGTGAAAAATAACCAGCAATATCTTCTAAATTTACTATGTTAAAATTTAATACTGGAACATCGCTTCTGCTGACATCACAACTACTATCAAAACTTAAAGTTTCTCCGTTCCAATATGAGAGAGTATTACCACCCCACAAACCAGAATCGTAAATTTCAAGACCTGGGTATACAAAATAATTTATATCACCAACAAAATCTAATATTGGTAAAACTCTATTTAAGGTAATAATAGTCCCATTTATACCAATAACCTCATAATTAATAACTGTCAACGCGTTTGTTGTACCAGCTAAAATTTCACTAGGATATTTTTCATTTGTAAACTTAAAAGATATTGAATCACCTATAAAAATACCATTTGATAAACCAGTAGTTCCAATATCTAATTTAACCCCACCGATAAAATTAGTACTTGGGATTACACCTCTAGAAATACTGAATTCTGGTGTTATTTTATTAGTAAAACCATCTCTATGATTACCATCAAAAAAACCTCTAGTCTTTGCTTGATTACTTACGACTAACTTAATCGTTTTTAAATCAATACCACTAATAATATTTAAAGGTTCAGAAGTGTTAACTTTCTTAATAAAATATTTTATATTTGGTTGATCGTCAACTGGTCTTAATATTTTTGCAGTATAAGTAGTGTCTAAACTACCATCGAATACTTCTTCTCGATTATAGTTTATCTCAGAATCCCCTATACCCCAAAAACTAAAATTCAACGCGCCTTTAGCTAGTTGTTCTCGACCTTTTTGTGTTAATTTAAGACTAACAAAGGGTTCGCTATTTTTAATTATGTAACTCATAGTTTTGTTTGTTATAATTTATTAATAAATATCAAAATTTAAACTTTTAATAAAAATATTAATAAGAATTATTTGTATTGGTCATTAACATTATTGGTATTACATCACTATCAGTAGATAATGAGACCATTTTTAAATTAATTGTTTTAAAATTTTTTCTATTTCTAACTTTTAAATAAAATTTATCACCATAATTACCGATAAGATTAACTTTACAATTATAGTTGACAGACGATTGATAAGGTATTGAATATACATCCTCAATCACCTTAAATTCTGGATCACTAGTTACTAAAACATCAAAATAACCATCTTGAGACTCTAAATTAGCGACTACTGACCAATGCAAATCAAATGTACTGGAATTAATATTACCATTAAATTGATTAGTACTATTATAAAAAATATTGATTAAATCACCTTCTTTTATTAAACCATTAAATATTATTTTTTTATTATTGGTTTTAGATTGATAAAAATCAATCCCATTCATTATCGAAAATCCATTAACAGTAATTATTAATTTATTAAAGTCTATTGGTAAATTCCTAGAAAAAATCTCAAATTTATTAGTATCAGTGTTGTAATAAATTTTATTTAAACCCTCTTTATTTGCTGGTCCCGATAGAATATTGATAGCTTTTATCGATTCACTATTAATACCCCCTGTTTTACCATTAAAAGAATAAGATACTGTAATTAAATCATCTGGTTTAATAGGGGTGATGAAGTTTATTACTTGACCATCCACAATATAATCAAATTGTTCTGTTAGCGTTTTACCGCTTAAGGTTACTAAAAGATTACCATTATATTTACCACCAACAACAATATTTGTTTCATTAACAACTTTAAAATTTTCAACAAATAATGTTCCAATTTCAGTTATAATTGATTCATCAATTATAATTTCAGGTTTTTCTGGTTCATTAATTAATGTGAAATAATTATTTTTATTATGCGAATAATTACTATCCTTTATTTTATGCATTAACCCAATACTACTTAATATTTTAGTGGTAATTGGGTAGTAAAAATCTAATTTTAAAATGTATTCACCATCAGGTATTAATTTATTAATTGGGACTTCTAAATTATAATTAAATTCGTGAGCTGTAACTCCATTTTTAGTAAATATCGGTTGCGAATTAAAACCTAATATCTTTTTATCATATTTATGAATATTAATATCAAAATTAATCCCATCATCATTTACACCTTTAAATAACAATGATAATGAAATTTCATTATCATTGTTTAGAATGTAAGTATTGCTTACATCATCACCATTTTCAATTATCTTATATTCAGGTGCTTTAATAATTCCAAAATCCGAACTAGTACTAACGTTATTAGCGCTAACATTCTTCATGAAACTATTTGAAAACCTTGTTGGTTCTTTTCTAAACATAATTAATAATTTATTTGTATTAGTGTGAATTGATTTTCATTTTTAAAACCAATAGTATTATTTTCCTTTATATTAGTGACTGAATGACTTTGGTTAAAGTTTTGTAATAGTTTAACTAAATTACCCATTTTAACATAAGTTACATTGTACGATAGTTTTGTGTTAATGTTATTAACAATAGTTACTTCAGATGGGATCTCTTCAACAACATTTATACTTATTTGTTTTAAAATAGTTGGCATTAATTATTTTTATTTATTATTATTATTTATAAATAGATTTGATCTTAACAATCAACTATTATTTTACTACCATTTTCTTGAATTAAAAATTCACCAGCCTCAGTTAATAAGAAACATCCAGGATCACCATAGAACTCGCTTAGTGTTAATGGGCCATAATTATTTGAATTACTCCCTAATATTGAAACATTAGATGAGAATTCGGACCCATCATTCATTTGTGTTGTATACACACCTGAATATGTTACAGATGAGTTACTTCCTAGATCCGTTTCAGTAATGCTTACGTTTGGATCAAAACCTAATGTTGAGCTTGAATAACCAATTTTATTAATTAATAAATTACCTTTTTTATATTTAAATTTTTGTGAATCCCAGGCTGAATTACTGATTCTATTCGTACTCCCCCAAATTGTTGTTGATGGGATGAATTGTTCGACTAACTCTAACCAATAATTATCTAATTGGTCAATTATTCTTAACATATCACTATAACCAAATTTATTAGAGTTAACACCAGAGTATACAAAACTATTAACATAACGGTAATAAACTAATTTCAATAAAGGGTATGCTGACATTGTTTTTAATGATTTAACATCAATTAATGACTCTTGAAGTAAAGTTATGAATTCAGGTAGATTATTAATTGAATTAAAATCAATATTTAACAAGGAACCAATATTGATTGAGTCCACTGAAATATTATTAATTAATGATGGATTACGCTTTATAAACATCCATAAATCATACTCAATAGCATTACTAACACTAAAAAATAGATCCATTTCTTTACTATTCATGATTAATTTATCATGTGTAGCTGAATAATTAGTTTCTCTATATTTCAGGTCATGAGTTCGTTCTGAATCAGTATTTAACCAAGTCTTTTTATTATCAATTACTTTACTAATATTAAAAGATGGGTTTTCATCAAACACTGTTGTTACTCTTTCTAAAGTAACACAATTTTTATTTATTTTAACATTATCTATTTTAATTGAAAATCCACATGGAAAATTAAGAATATTTAAACCAATTCTAATCTTACTCCCATTCAACTCAGAAAGGAATTCAACATCTGAATATGTTTGTGAAAAATTAACCCATTTTGAGTTTAAAACATTCAAAGTTAATGGAACGTTTTGGTTTTGATTTAATAAGTTTAATAAACCGTTTTTATATCCATTACATAGAGGGCTAGTTCCGTCAAGATAAAGTCCGCTATCAGTTTTATCTTTTAAATAAGTATAAATATCATTACTACCGAAAATAGGTTTAGTATCAACTAAAGAATGGTTTCCATCCTTAATACTTTCTAACTTAAAATTCACCCTTAAATCTTCTAACATATTTTTAGTTATGTTACATTCAATCAAATCTTCACAAGAAATATAAATTAAATAATCAAAACTAATTATTAGATCACATTCATCGTTTGGTGAAAAATTAAATTCTGACCCGTCATTATTATCTGAGTTTAGAAAAATGTTGATATCACCTATTTCATTAATTTCAGACCAATAACAATTACCATCCACTTGGTTAAATGAATACCTTAAATTATTACAACATTCAAGACCAATCGATAATGTTGGTTGAATTAAATTCGAACCACCATATACAATACCATCTTCACCCAATATTATTTGGGTGATATCATTACCAACTTTATTTTTACAATTTACCATATTAATCTTTAACACTTTTTATTTTTATTCCCCTAAATCATCATAAATATACTTAAGCTGGTTGTATGGCTGGGTCTTGTGGTTTAATATTGTGAGTTAGTATACCATTAGCAAAATAAGTGTGAGATGGTGCTAGTGTCATAGGATATATATTTCTAATCTCCGTATTAACAGTAACGGTTGTAACTTCAACCTCTTCACCATTTATATTGTATAAATAATCCCCTTCCATCACAGTTTCTATTGTAACGAATTTCCATAAACCAGCTCTTTTTATAAGTTGACTATGTTTAGGGGTTGCTTCCAGTAATCCGTTGTTTATAATTATTGTTTTATCAGCAGTTAACTTATGTATATTAATAATAGGTGAAGTTATCCTTTCTTCCATTAAATAATCGCAAGACCAGCTATATAATTCATCAACATTATTCGTGTCTTGAAGAGTCTCAATATCAGCAGATAAAAGCAACTGATTCAGCGCTAGTGTTTCTATCGCTGCCTGAGAACCATCGACTAGTGTAATCATAGTACCTTCAACAAAACAATTATTCATTTTAGTAGCTATATTACTCATACTATAATTACCCGAATTATCAAAGGCTTGTACTTTAAAGTAGTCTGTTTCGCCATAAGCTATAATTACTCCGTAAGTAAGCTCTAATCCGCTATATATTGAGTAATAAGTTACCCCACCATCACTTGACTGTAATAATTGATATCTATTTAAATCAGGTGCGTTAGATGCTGTCCAACTCGCATACATATTAGGATCTGTCCCATACATATTTAAAGTAACAGCTGGTGGAGGTGTTGTATCACCACTTGAAGCAGCCATACCGCCAATGCTAACAACATTACTAAAAACTGAATAGTTATTACTATTATCTCTAGCTCTTACCTTATACGCCCTTACTACAGTATCACCAGCATTATCGGAGTAATAAGCATTAATAGTTGATGCAAGCAGAGAATTTTCTCGATATATTTCATACGTGATAGGTCCATCACCTGTAGATACAGTCCACGACAAGTCAATTATTCCTGGGCCATTACTAAAACCAGTTAGGTTTGTGGGTGCGCCAGGAGCTGTTGTATCTGCTGGAGCTGCTTGACAAGCAACCCCCGTAGTAAAAAATTGGGTTTGAGTACTTTTAAATCCACTAACTGAATTACATATAGTTTCAACATACCCTTCGTAATTTACGCCACAAACAATTCCACTATTTATAGCTATATTATTATTTACTGTTGTTGAGCAAACATAATTTACCGATCCAACTGGTCGGTAACATATATTATAATTTTCAGCGTCAACATTACCAACAAAACTTATATTAAGTGTTATCATTTTTCTATTTTTATTTTATTTTATTTATTTTAAATCTAGTTGTTAACTTAATTTTTTATAAGAGCTAACAAAGAATTGCATTAGTTAAACTTATTATTCCCTGGTAAATATTCGTATTGAGGATTTCCTAACTCATTATAATATTCAACCATTCCTTGATCTTCCTACCCATTTACAGCGTTATAAGGATAAGAGTATGTTTTGTACTACTCACTCTATACCGTAGGCGCACAATTAACAATATTCGGTAATTGTGTTGGTTTTGACGCTATACCAACATATTGAGTGTATTCAGGCTCACAATTTCCTTGCCCACAATCAACATAGGTATTTGTTCTATAAGTACCCATAACCGAACTGTTACCAGACAGAACTGTATATTCTCTTCCAATTTGCGATTCAGGATACAAACAAGTTTTTTCGTTAAACGAAACTATAAATGTATAATTCTCAGTCGCTATAACAGGGTTTCCATTTACGTCTTTTAAGGTTATAGTTAACGTCTCAGTTGTTGTTGTTATAGGGTTTCCTAAACATACATCTGAATAACTATTACCAGTAAATGATAAGCCGTAACAATTAATATTTGAAGATGTAGGTGGAACATAATCGTCAACTATTGATGAAGTGATATTTGTTACTGGAGCACAAGTAGGTTCTACTGGTGGAACATAATCATCAGTTATTGAGGATACAATATTAGTTACTGGTTGACAGACTTCCGTTATTGTCGCTATAATGTTAGTCACTGGCTGACAGACAGGTGTTTCATTTTTTAAACATTTAAATCTATTTCCATAAACCTCAGCAGTACTACCTATCGGGCAACATTCCGCACTTGGGACATTATCAATTTCAACACCATCTTTGGTGAATAAAATATAGGCACCATTAGAATCCTTTATAGTGTATAACGAACAATTATCAATAACAATTACTTTCCATCGACAAACGTAAAAATTTTCTTCACCTAATTCTGAAGAAAACCCTAGAGCCGAACAACACTCAGGAGATATGTTTAATGAGTTTGAATTATTAGGAAAATTAAACATAATTAACCCATTTTCCTGAAATTCATAACTAATATATAAACACTCGTTTACTAATTCCTTTTTCTTTAATTTAATAGTTAAGGCGCCATTAAAACCATTATAAACACAACCACAATCATTAATCTCAACAATACTAGGAGTTTTTTCAACCACACTAGTCATTACATTAAGGTTTCCGCTAATATCTAACCACGAAGAATTTAATATTGATACGTCAACACCTTCTATTATATTATAATCACCAAAATCATTATTCACAAATAATTTATCTGTATTATTAATATACTCATTTTCAATTATAGTTGTAGGTTTAAAATCAGGAATTAAGTTTTTAAATTGATTTACAAATTCTTGGCCACCATCATAAACCCCAACATGTGGATTATTACCTGAACTAATATCTAAATTAGAACTAACCCCACCAGTTTCTCTAAACCATAAACCAGCTTTCTGGAAATACATGTTTTCATTATCTGGGTTAATTTTAGGGAACCCATTATTATCAATATTTAATTCATCTACCCTAAAAACGGTTGAATTCTCTAAATTATCTATTGTTTTTTGTATTAAAATAGTATCTAAAGATTTTTCAAATTTATAAATATGCTCATTAAAAACTAAAAGCCCATCTGGGATACCTAAGAATTTAAAAATAAATTCAAGGCCTTTTCTAGTCCCCTTTGACTTCCACAACCAAGGTGTATTAAGAATTAATCTACGCCACAATTCATTTTCAACTTCAATTTTATTTAACCCTTTATTTAACCCATCAAAATAATTTTCTTCAGGTAATAATTCAGATAAAAAATTATCTTTACCAGGCGATAATACATCCCAACCCATTATAGTGGCTAAATTTTTTAATACTTCGTTTGGCGTATTATCCGACGCATCGTAAGTTACAATATGCGCTAATGATATTCCGTCAATATATTTTTTTACTTCATCAAAATTACGACCATAAATTTTTAACACACAATTTACTTTTTGACCATCACTTACTTCAGATCCATTAATTTCAACTGGTAATGTATCAAATTCTAATATTGAATCACTTACAAGGAAACGAGTCATTAAATCACTTTTAATTGAGTCGTTTGTTTCTGCAATAACAATTAACTCTTTAACATATTCTAAATACTCTTCAGTATTGTAATCAATATTATACCCATCTGTTATTGGCCAAGTGACAATTTTTTCAGTTAGAATATTGTAGCCAGAGTCATTTATAACTTCAACATCAAATTTAGCTGTATATATTGGCGTGATCGAACGATTCAGTAAATAACCCTCAAATACATTTAAGCTATTAAAGAATTTTTCAAATTCAGTTTTATTTGGTCGTAAGAAGTAAGGTGTTTTATCATTTATATTTTTAAATGGATTACCTTTAACTGTTAGGATTAATAAATCATTACTATTAGTTAATTCAATTAAATCATAATACACATCACCAATGACTATTGAATAATTTAAATATGATTTAGTTAAATCTCTTAATGGATTTTCATCATTATATGAAGTAATAATTGTATTTAAAGGATTAATTTTAACTCTATATGGGTTA
>Ga0326734_1000240_pt1 | contig 15659 bp, 14 predicted proteins | sample 15_GP2_1315_FD_207944 | JGI IMG/M metagenome (GOLD analysis project Ga0326734, IMG submission 207944) | Glacier ice microbial communities from Ngari, Tibet, China - 15_GP2_131.5 | ecosystem: Environmental > Aquatic > Freshwater > Ice > Glacier | place: China: Ngari, Tibet | collected 2018-07-18 | reverse complement strand
TGTATCTAGTGCGCGGGTGTTAATATTGTTGGTAATCGTCGTAGCGAAGTTAGGGTCATTACCAAGGGCGGCAGCCAACTCATTAAGAGTGTCTAGAGTTCCTGGGGCCGCACCGATAAGAGCATTGATTCGACCATCAACATATGGCTCTGTGGCTAGGTGGATTCCTGCCTCTGTAACATTGCCTGTTACATTCAGGGTACCGGCGATTGTTGTGTTGGTACCTATTGCAAACAGTGTGTTTGTCAAGCGTACGGTAGAAGAAGTGGGACCGGCTGCGAGGATGACACCCTGAGTGTTTCCTACGGCATCACCACGAACTACAATGTCACCGGCTAACGAACCAGCAGCATATGAACCTGCCGTGGAGGCCATGCCAACGGTGGTGGTGTAAGTTCCGTCAGCAATTGAATACCTAACGTTTGAGCCGCTAAGATTGACGTTCGTAAACGTTGGCGAGGCTATCAGTGTAATTGCTGGGTTCTGACCACCAGAGGACGCAAGGTTGCCAGAGGCACCTACAGTCAATACTCCGGTGTTGGCAAATGTCACAGAGCCAGTGGCGGCAGATACACTTACTCCGATGCCTGCAATTGCGGCTGTGACCGCTGCTGCCAATGGGTGAACGTGGTCGTTGCGAGCAAAGATTGCGCCTGTTCCTACCGCGCCAACTCCACCGTATACAATTGCATTCGGTGTTGCGCTTGCTAGGTTGGCATTACCAGCAGAATAGACACGGTTTGCACCTTCGTATAGCAAACCGGCTGCATCGACACGAACCAGTATACCACCGGCATTGTTCTGAATCTCAACTAGGTTTGCGCTCTGTGACACAGCACCTCTTAGAATTAGGGCCTTCTGTGTTGCAGCGGTAGGCTGAGAGAACAGGGCAACGCTACCGTCGTTTGACGCAGCGCCAGCATTTACGGTTGGTGCATAAATCCAACCGGAACTCGTTACCCGGCCAAGGACGGCGTTAGCATTGTTCGTCCATACAAACAAGTCAACTGTCTGCCCGACATTTGACTTGAGTGTAATAGGTGTGACATTGGAATCTGGCTCCCAGCGATGAGCCTTTGTCCACGTCTGGGCTACGTTGACGGCGGCTGTGCCGGTGTCTCCCTTGTCGCCCTTTGGTCCCTGTGGACCCGGAAACTTCACCTCAATACTTGAAGACGACGGTGTAGAAACCGTCGCCGTAACAGGATTCAGGATTTGTACTTCTACCTGAATACTACCCTCAAGCGGGAAAGGTGTTGTCATTTACCTCGTAACCTCGTCGTAAACTTGAACGTCACCCGCAATGAACGTGCGAACATTGGTTCCGTTCGGTTCGGTCAGTTGGAAGTCCCAGATGTAAGGACCGGCAGAAATAGTTGCGCTTACTGCGCTTGGCAAGACGAGTTCTACTGCGCCCGTCGTCGGGGCTGGAATAGTAACTGTGAAGTTGTAAGCCAAAGTGTCAGCGTAGGTTGCACGAATAGTCGCCTTGCCTGTATATCCGGTCAGATTTAAAACTACACTTGCTGAGTCTTTTAGGACAACGCGGATTGGCAGGAAGTCGCCCCGGTAAAGCACGAGGTCATAGTTGCCTGGTAGATATCCCATTCCCAGCGTACCGCCAGGAGTCTGACCGGAAAATACAACGTCAGCCATTACCCGTAAAACTCCTTGGCTTCCCTAGGGCTTGCCTGCTTGAATCCCTCAATGTTTTCAAGAATGTAAGAGGCGTCATCAACGCCGACTAGAGAGAAAGGATTCTCCCTCGTGAACTTGTGTCCACGAATTTGATAGGATGGGTTCTCGCGCTCCATCTTGAGCAAGATAACCTCTGGTGCAGCCGGGGCAATAACAACGGCTGGTGCGGCCTCAAGTTCGACAGAAACGCCATGGGCTGTATCTGATACCGTAACCTTGGGCTCTGCAACAACTGCCTTTACCTGTGAAGCCGTAATTACGTTTGACTGACTAGCCAAGACTCTTTCGGCCTCTGCCTCTCCTTCCGCAATCACGGAAGCATTCTTGTCATAAACCTTAGCCATATCCCAAGTCACTCCCATTTCTGCCAGCGCGGCCATAATCTGCGTGTGGTTCGCAGTTTCAGAAACTTCGACTCCGAAGTTTTCGGTAGCGAGAGCATAAAGGTCGTCTCGCTTCATCTTCTTAAAACTCATTGTTCCTCCATATTATGTCTAGTTAAGTATAGCATGTGGTTTTACAAATGGGAAATCCCCGACCTCCGAAGAGGCCGGGGAAATTCCTTAACGAGTGGGGTTACTTACTCAGCAACCTTGACGTTCTTGACAACAACGAACGCGTCCTTGTTCTCAATCTCAGTTCCAACACGGCAGTACATTGTGTACTCAATGCTGTCCTTCTTTGGCTTGAACTCGCGGAAGACCTGAATCTCTCGCTTTACACCCCATAGAAGGTTCTGTGGGAATGTGAGCCATGCCTCACCGTGGTCACTTGCAGGGTTGTGTACGTGTGCGGTACCGTCTGCGTGTGTCTCAGTGTAGGATGCATAGTCGCCATCCTGTGTTTCGGATAGAAGCGGTACTTCCTGAATCGGAACACCGAAGGAGGCAACGTTAATTGTCCATCCTGCGTCTCCCGGCGCTGTTGCTCCACCGTTCTGAACAATAGCCGCACCCTGTGCCTGTGTGAACTGGTCAGTTCCACTGGACAAAGAGTATAGGTAGTCCTGCATCAAGTTTGCTCCTGTGAAGAACTTCAATCCGTTACGACGCTGCATGTACTTACGAGGCATAGCCTTGAGAGCACTGTTGAATACGTCGCGGGAAAGTCCCTTTCCATTTGCATCAACAACGTGTCCACCGTCTCGTGCGAGACGACGCCAACCGTTGAATACCTTCAATAGCGGGTCACGGGTAAGGCGGGTGTCACCATTAATGGCAACATCCTCCAAGTCCTGACCGGCCTGAGCAGTCATAAGACGTGCTACGTGGTCCTCAAATGCTGCACCTTCGATGTTGTCCTCAAGAGTCTCTGTAGAGAGTTCCCAATCAAGACGCAACTTCTTAGTGGTGAGAGAAACCTTAGAGAAAGCGACACCCGGATTCATTCCGTCGTCAACTGCCTCTGTAGCAACACGCATCAAACGCTCACCAACACCCATACGAGTAATCTCCTGCTCGTCACCGCGCAAACGGATAGTACGAACCTGAGCACCTAGGACTGTTGCGTCCCACATGTAGTCGATGAAACGATTAGCCTGCTCTGTTTCCAACAAACCTCCACCCTCGCGGATTTCAGTTGTACGAATAACCTTTTCTAGCAATTCACCCATTGTTAAATTTCACCTCCTGAAATCATAATTTATACGTGGTCCGATAGGCCGAGGAAGCGCCCGTTCCACAAACTTCCCTTACTCTTGGTAAGGGTTTCTTCCGGTGACCCGCCGAGGTCGCCAGACTTCTTAACGGCAGTTTCAGACTCAACGGCTGCAAGAGACTTTTCTACGCTCTTGAGTTCGGTCTGAATACTGTCAAACTTAGTGGTGAGTTCGGTGTAACCCTTGCTCAATTCTTCGAACTTTGCTTCGAACACCTCAGTTGCCTTGGCAATTGCTGTTGTCGCGTCTGCGTTGTTCTTCTCAAGTCCAGAAGTAATTGCTGTCTGTAGGTCACCAAACATCTTTGCAAAGTCAGGTTCTTCAACCTCAACTTCGGAAACGTCTGCGGCCTTTTCGACAGTTTCTTCTGGTGCCGGTACTTCGGCGTTGTCGGCTACTTCTTCTAGTGAAGAAGCAACCTCTGTTTCTGGCTTACCTTCTACGCCTGGGGCAATTACCTCAGGAGCCGGGGAACCTTCAACAGTCTCAGTCTTTTCTGTTTCTTCTGCCACGTCAACACCTCCTTTATTAGTTGCAGGGAGTTCCTGCTTTGCGTTTTCTTGTGACGAACTGTGCTTGGCGATAACTTCGGCAACCTTAGAAGCCTTGTTATCGTCGTCGTACTCAATCCATCCGATGTTTACCATGGAGTGCCCCTCAAGGCATTCCTCAGTATCCTCAGTGGAAGTCTTTGCTACTGCGCTCTCGTGATTGTCGCAGTAGAATACGTTCTCAGAATTTGTCTGTGTAATAGTTCCGCTCAATTCGTTCTGTCCGTTAACCTTCATAATGCTAACAATATTGGCGTACTGGTTTCCACCGGAATCAACAAGGGAAAGTTCCTCTAGGTCATAATCTAGAACCCGGCGCAAAGTTGGGCCTGGCTTCACATTTCCATCGGTTACCTTTGGTGCTACTGGCTCGGACTGAATGATTGGTCCCTTGATACTGAATGCAGAAAGAGTGCCGTCCATGACCTTTTCCCAAGTGTCCTGGGCACCCTTAGATATACGAGCAGTTACATAAATTCCATTATAGAACGTTTCTGTGATTGGGTCGTAATAAGTGTCCGGCTTGTAAGAAACCATCTTTCCTACCGCGATTGGCTGGTGCATTTCACGAATGTTTCCACGGAATCGGGCAAACGCCTTTTGGCTGGCTTCGGCAGTGACAATATCGCCCTGCAAGTCTACGTTGTCCAGAGACGCCCAACCTGAAACAAGTCGGTTCTCTTCGTCAATCTTAGACATAGGCATAACAACAGTAAAGTTGTCGCCCTCGCTAGTCCACTGTGCCTTCTTAATTTCCATTGTGCTCATATCTTAACGTGTTTTCTTTCTAAAGGCAAATTATCCCGGTTGACTCGACTGTTTAGATACGTCAAGGCAGATAGGGCTGCTATGGTAAGCGCAGTAATGCCTCCTGTGTGTTGCCAATCTCCTAAAAAGTAACCAATGGAAATTACAATCCAATGTATAAATCCAATGTACGCACCTCTACATAACCAGTCACTCTTTTCGTGCAGTATGCCCCAAGACATTGCTAGTCCACAAACAATGGCAAACACTCCCCAGACAACCTCAGGGAACAATGAGTTCAAAGATGTGTACAGTGGCGAGCGAGAGAATACCTCCCAAAATGGGTTGGCTACCCAAAGCCCCCAAAGTAAAGTGTAGGTTGAGATGACAAGAATGAAAGCCTTGTTTACGGGCAAGGACAGCAGGCCACGGAAGGTGACCGCAATCTTATTTGCATACCTAACAATTGCCTTCAACTTATCCTACTGCCCTACCGTCACCCTGTGTCTGTCGGGCTTCACCGGCTGAATCCGAGGCGCTAGAAGAACGCTCTGCATCACGAGTCCGGGTCTTATTACCCTGAGCCGTCTGCTCCTTTGCTGCGTCTGCCTGCTGCTTAGCCTCTGCCTGTTGCATCATTCCTACACCCTTGTCGCCATTCTTAATTCCGGTCCATCCCCAACGTGCGCGGATTTCATTCGGAACAATGACGCCCCAGCGAAGGTAACGCTCGTCAATCTTGGAGATTGTGTCCTCGTCGGTAAGAGTAAGTTCAGACAACTTTAGTTCGAAGATATCGGTAATCTCACGAAATACCTTGTTTAACTTCTTTTCTGCAATCTTCTGCTCTGGACGGCAAACCTGCTCCTTGAATGTCTTGTCTGCGTCTCGGGATGCAGCAAGTGACGCACCTTCTACCTGAGTAACCTTTCCTACAGGAACCCGGTGGGCCATAAGAATGTCACGTAGATTAGAACGATTGTAGTTCATAAATGAAGCATCCTGTGTTCCTGACTCAACCGGCTTCATTTCGAATGAAGCCTTTCGGCCCTCTTCGTCGGCAGGGAGTGGCACAAATAGAGTTCTGTGATTCTTTCCCTTTAGGTCTGTCTGGAAGAACTCAAGAATATTGCGTTGGGCTGTCATAGAAAGAGAGCCACCCTTGACAACCACAACATAGCGAGGCACAGCCTTGTTCTCAAAGTAGTCAAGGTTGAATCTGCTAGAGAATTCGTTACCAGCGATAGCCTGCTGGGCTGCAATAATGTCCGGTACGCCGTAGAAGTTGTTTGTTGGGCTGTACTTCTTGAAGTGGATTACTTCGTTTGGTCGTGAGTCATTGCCAACAGGGTCGGTAGTTCTTCGGTCACCGAAGTTACGGAAGAATACAGCCTTGTTGGAAAGAACTTGAACAAAACCGTCGCGGTTCCTACGCACGCGCATGCCGGTAGAAGGTACGTGTCCAAGGTATCCAATTTCTCCGGTTACCTTTCGACCAACCTCTAGGAATCCATTTCCCGTTGTCTCGTAGTCTGTCCAAATCTTGATAAGAGTTTCCATGAACTCGTCGTCATCGTTACACTCATCAATCCATGTGAGAAGTTCTTCCTTGACCCGCGACAACTTTCTGCGAGCCTTTTGGGTATCTTCTTCACCAAGAATCTTATCTAACTTCTCCTTGGTCTTAGGAGTCTCAACCAATTCATAACCAAGACCAACAATGTTTGCTACCTTGGCCTTGACAGCAGCATAATGGGGCGCTGAAAGTTCGTTTAACTTGGCTAGATAATCAAGGTTGTAGGGTGGCTGAATAACGTCGAAGAGTGTATAGCCGGTAATTCCGATTGTCTCGTTTGTGTCCATCTTCTTTGAGGCAGCGCCGTCAATTCCAGTGTGGATTTTTGTCATTTCGCGGGAAGTCTTACGCTTTAGGGCGGGGGAAAGTCCAGCCATCTTTCGGACCGAATCACCAGAAGCCATGAACGGGTCGTCCGTTTCATCCATAAGGCCCTTCTTTGTATAGACAGACCCCAAAGAAACTTCCACTGTTGGAAGTTCTTCGTCGGCCTCGCGCATCATTCTAGGCCCGGCCATACTTCAACTCATCAATCTGAGCGTAACTGTCGTGAGGGTCAGGCGTAAGCCCAAATAGCATCCGTTGACGCTGCTCTTCGTATTCGTCATCTGTGACTGGTCTTACACCGGAGACAAATACTGCACGGCCTTCGGTAACACCATGAGCCTTGGCTGCATCAGCCATAGCGGCGATTCTTTTGAAATCACCCTTCTTGGCACGAATGTTCATCCAGTTACCTTCTCCGTCACCTACCCAGCGTCCATCGGGCATCTCCCATACGTAAATGCCAATGTCTGTTTCTTCGATAGTTCGGATATTTGGTGTGCTCATAATTTTATTGTACAGGAATTGGTTCTAGATAGCAAATTATGTCAACGAGGTGGACACTTTTGCTTATCCGGAGGCTAGTGTTGACCAATCATAAGAGTAAATCTTCACTGTTTGGGTCGGAGCATCACGAACAACAAGTCCTGTAGTTTCAACAATTACTTGATTTGGAATGCCCATGTACGCATTGTATAGACTACTTGCATCTGCCGCTGTCATAACCTGTGGATATGTAGCAAACAATCCAACACTAATGGGACGACCGGTGTCTCCAACAAAGTTGTTGTTGATAATAATTCTGTTTGTAGATGGAGCGGACATTACAAAAACAACGTGATACCATCGCGTAGGAGTCAAAGCAAAATCTGAGGAAAGAATAGTTGCCTTTCCGTTGACGTAAAGAGTGCCACCGTTAACACTCCAATTACTTGTAGCCGTGTCTCTTGCAAGATAGCCCACTCCGGTACTGTCGGCATTTCTATAGTCAAGGATGTGCCACCACTCTGCTGTAGTGGGTTGAGCCGCATTGGCCTTTACCCAAAATTCAAGTGTTCTTATTCCGGACAGACTTGGCATTGTTGCTGAGCCTCCGTCGTAAAACTCTACCCCCATGCTATCATCGTTTTCTATAGGCTGATGAATACTTGTTGCTAGGGCAGCCTTGCCAATTAATGAAACAGGAAGTCCGGTAATGGAACCCGCGCTACTTCTATTGCGATACAACTTAATTGACAAATGCCTCAACCTGCTGACATTATCTGCGGTGCCAGCAGGGAAGGTAACTCTAACTAGAAGTGCTTTGTTAGTAGTGGTAGCACCTGCGCTTAGACCTGTCACCTCTCTTCCATTTACCGCCGGGGACCAAGTAGTTCCATCATTAATCGAAGTGTGAATCTGAAAGTTTCCGTCGCCATCAAACTCAATCTTTGAACCATCTACTTTTGGCTCAATAATAGATGGAAGTATGAAGCCCGCAATCCATGTGCCAGAAACAGTAGAGCCGTCTGCTGCAAATGCTGGAAGAAGCAGGTTGTCGGCAATCCTTACGGATGCTGCCTGAGCGTCTTGCCATTCTTCGTTAGTGTCAAACTTAAAGTCAAAAGCCACAGCAGAAGTATTGTCTGTAAGGGTCCAGTAGTCACCGCTTCTTTTTTGAATTAGTTCCCGAAGGTCTGGAACATCTCTTCCAAGAGTGAAGTGCAGTTTTACTTGTCTGGCTGTCAAAGCATTGGAGTAAACCGCCACTGCGTCTACAATTATAGAGCCTGGGCGATGACCTACGTATAGATAGCCGGGGGCTGTTGAGATAGTATAGTTGGAGAGAAGTTGCGCCTCTGTTAAGTCAATAGAGGCGACGAGCGTGCCGTCTACAAATAATTCATTCTTGCTTTCTGAGTGAACGCCTACCGCATGGAATGACGCGTCAGAGTTCTCTGGATAGTATCGGGCGACAGCGGGACCGGCGGGGCCGTGAAGAGTCGTAAAGGAAATGCTTTCACCATCAAATTGCAATCCATCGTCCTGACCATTATGCCCTATGATTCCCTTTGGTCCTGTAATGCTTACGGCTTTGAACCAAGCCTCAAGCGTAAACGGCCTCGCGGGTGAGTCGAGATAAAATAGTGGTGTCAAGAATCGGTAATGGTTGGAGCCGTCCATGACATAAGAGTTGCCACCTCCAACTACCAGTGGTGGAGCCTCTATTGGAGTTCCTACCACGTTTCCATTCGCCCCGCCTGTAGCATCATTCCATGCCAAAGCACCGGACACTAAAGGGTAAAAGTGCCGGGGACGGTCGTTTAGTACGTGATAATTGTAACTCAAGTGCTCTTTACCTTTCCTTCAACTGAGTTGAATAGGGAATCTAGCAACACCACGGAGAAGCATTTAGGAACGCGTCGAACTTCTCTTCTAGAAGTTCGTCTATCATGTCCAAAACACGGTCGGCGCGGTTACTAATCTCCATCCTTTTATTGTACCATTGACCCCAGAAACAGCAAAACCCCCGCCTAAGCGGGGGCAATGCCGGTAACAACTAAAACCATCCTAAGGCAGTCCAATTCGTTTGCACGTTTGGCCCTAGACCTCGACCCCCACCATAGGCAAGGAACGAAACCGTATCCCTAGTATACCATAGACTTTAGTATTCGTTCTTTCTTGGCAACTTGCTTAGTGGGTGTGCTGGGTCAACAATTGTTACGTTGGCGGAAGTTAGACCTCGTGCGCGCCATGCATCTGCGCTTACGTGAATCAAACTGCTTCCAACTACTTCGTAGACGTAGTTATCTCCCTTGAACTGTACTAGCATTCTCTTACCTCCCGTCGAAACTTGAGGGGCGGGTGCTGGAACTACGACTGCGGCGGGTGGAGCCTTTCTCAGAGCCGCCCAAGTTGCAGGTCCGCAAACTCCATCAGCAATCAATTTTCTGGCAGACTGGAAAGCCTTGAGGGCCTTCTCAGTGGTAGGGCCAAAGTCTCCGTCAACTTGTCCTGAGACAAGAAACTTGTGCTTGACCAGAGCGTTCTGTAAATTAGTTACTGCCTGTCCAGAATCGCCAATTCGTAGAACGGGGTCTGCAACGAAACCGCCCTTGCCCGCGCTCAGCCTCTTTGCAACTTCTGCGCGGAATGAAGACATTGTGATTCCATTAGGGTCTGTCTTGCGTGTCGGTGCCCACTCCTTGTGAGCAAAAACGGCCTCTTGGTCCACCCTGTGCATATCACAAAGAGCGGCTGCTAACTTGTAATATGCCTCTAGTTGTACGGCAGGCCAAGGTTCCCCTCGTCCAGTGTTCTCTGCTTCAATTCCCCACGTGTATCTGTTACCGGCATCCTTTGGTATTCCACGCAAAGGGCCTCCCACGCCCGCGTGATTGCATCGGTTTCCAGAAACAATATGTACTGTTCCATCTCGTCCTAGAACGAACTGAGAAAGAACATTATCTGTAATGTACCTTAATGATGGCGCATTGCCTGTCGCTGCGCCTGCGGTGTGATGGCACAATACTGCTTGTGGGGTAAAGGTAGTTGAATTTGCAGAGCGTGTCTTCCAACCGCTTACAGGAACAACCTTCAAACCCCATGAGCGTAGGTGCTCTTCTAGGTTTGGATATGCTGTAGTGACCATATTTTGATTGTACCACTAGCAATCAACAAAGCAAAAGGGCCGGGAATTAACCCGGCCCTTTCACCCTACGCTGGTACTAGTTCTTTCTTTGCCAACTCCGGGTAGTCGAGGACTGTTTCTAACGCCTCTTCCACACTCATGTTGTCATTCATTCCAAACTCAGACACGTCACAGGCACCCGCGATGCAAGCCAAATCCTGTGTAGAGGTCGTGCTGTCTTCCAACTCATAAGCAGAAAGCATCTTCCAGTCAGGATTGGCTGGAATCTTGTATGTCCACTCAGCGTACTCAGCAGCAGTGATATCTTGATATGGTGCCTGCTGGTAGGTGTGCTCGCTGTGAGGCAAGAATGCTACTCCGGATACTTCATCGAAATTATCGTAGACCCAATTGCCCACCTCTTCCCACTCTTCATCACGAACGTTAACCGTAACCGAAGGCTTGTGCTCGCACCAGAATCTCTGGAATGCCAACCAAATTTCTAGGTGGTCAATAGCCTTGAGGTCGTGTCGGGTCAATGCTCCGTCCGGTGCCTTTTGAGGGAAGGAGAATACGGCGGTCTTTAGAGGGTTGGTAACATCTGGCTCCCATGGGAAACCGGCGTCCATCATAAACTGAGTCAACGGGTCATTCATAGAACCACGAACAGTTCTAATGAAGTAATCGTTGTGCCATGCGTGCAGTCCAGGGCTTGAGTAAGCCTTCTGAGAAGTAGTGCCCTCTGGCTTTACGCAAGTAATAGCAGCGGACGCCTCAATACCAATACGGGCGGCAAGCGCCTTGTTAGTACGAACGGCTACCTGCTTCAACTTTCCAAGAACGCTCTCAGTTACAGCGCGACCCTGGCCGAAGGTAAGCATGTTGTTAGAAAATACTCCGGTCATGGAGACTCCTAGCAAACGCTCTTCTTCTGTGTTCTTTGTCCACAAGTCACGAATGTACTTGAAGTTAGTGAGTGTGGACTGCCATGTGCCAAGGATAGTAGCAATCTCTACCTTCTCCGCAAGGCTGTCGAAATCGTCATCTTCACGAACGACAATGGTGGATAGGTTACAAAATTGATTCTCACGCAAAATAATCTCGGAGCACGGGTTTGTTCCGAACTCGTGGTCAATGTTGCGACGACCATTCTTTGCGGCCTGGTCTTGAGCGGCCTTCCTGTTGAATAGCCCACGTTCGCCTGAGCCAGAAGCCACAAGTGCGTTCCACTCCCGGTCAAATACCTCTCGTGTCGGCCTGCCCTTGTATACAGCAGAATTGTTGGCTAGAGCACGATGCCCTGCAACATTCCACCATTCACCGGACTTCGCGTCACGCATTTCATCGTCTTCTAGGTCACCTAGAGAGATAAGAGCAGAACGACGAACCCCACCCACAACAACCACGGAAGCAATCTTGCAAACAATATCGTGTACTTCCAAAGGAGTGAGTTTTCTTCCTCCTGCATTGCGAAACACCTCCACGGTGTAATTAAAGAGGTCAACCAAAGGTTCAGGACCAGATGCCCGTCCACCAAAGGTCTTTAGACGTGCTCCTGCTGGGCGAACGCCAGAAACGTCCCAACTAGGGATGCTTCCTTGCCACAAATCGGTGAGCAATGAACGGTAAGCGATTGCCCATCCTTCTTTAGAATCTCCGACGAGAATGTTAGAGCCATAATCGTCAAAGTCTTCTGGAACAACTGGCAGTTGAGTGGTGTACTGAGACTCAGCAGAGAAGCCGACTCCCGTACCATTCATCAAGATGTAAAGAACCTCGTCAAATGCGACGGGGGTGTCCATGGTAATGTAAGAGCAGTTGTACCCTGCAATGTTGTTTCTTTCTAGGGCTGGTCCTGCGGTCATCAATGCTCTCATAGAGGGCAAAGACTTGTGCTCAAGAATAAATGAGCGGACCTTATCGTACTCTCCCTGTGGAATTTCGTAGTCGTTATTTGTTGCTAAGTGGTTTCGCATGAAACCCATGTATCGGTCAACTGTTTCGACCCAAGTCTCACGGCGGTTGGCATCGTCTAGCCAACGAGCGTAACGAGATACATGAATAAAGTTGCGGTACGGGTCAGTAATTCTGCCCGTCTCGTCAATAAATCCTTCCATATTTTAATAGACTCCTTCTAACCCTCCTTTCTTAGAAGGGTTGTGTGATATACCTGTAGTGGTTCAATCAGTGTAGCACCGCTATATTTAGCGTGCAAGGCCCAAAATTAGTTATCTGTAAAACGTTCCACGATGTGTGAAAATGCCTGCTCTGTCTTGGTTAGCCAGTCGTATTCGGCAATTACCTGAGGGGCCTGGTCGTAGAAAATCTTGTGATATGATGCTGCTTCACTCTGAAAATCCTTCATTCTTGATTTCAAATTTTCATAGTTTGGGTAGTAAACATCGCCAGGATGAACAGACCAAATGCTACGGTCAGGCCGGGACTTCACTGCAAGGGGAGACAGGTACTTGGCGTAGGGTGCCCAGTCATAGGTGCTAATAACAGGCATACCTGTAGCAAGCGCCTGCAAGGGGATGAAGCCGAAGCCTTCTCCGTAAGTAGGATACACCATCACGTCGTGCTCTGCATACAAAGCCACAAGTTCGGTGTCGTTCATCGTTTGGTTAATAATAGTTACATTATTGTAAGCATTGGCCGCATTTTGAAACGCAGTGTCACTGTAGGTTCTAAGGTGGTGCTGATAGTACACCTTGAAGGTCAAGTGAACGTCTGTTCTGTCTCCGAATGAGTCTCTAAAGGCGTCAAGAGTCATCTGGCCTCCTTTTCGAAGGGCTGGCTCACCAATATGAAGAAATTTAGTGACCTGGCCGGGTGTTCTTAAGGTAGGCTGCCATCTACTGTCAATACCGTGCTCGTAGATGTAAACAGGTGGCTTAACGTTATTAGCAACATAAACATCCCGAACCCATTCTGATGTAGCCCAAATCTCGTCACACTTGTTCATATTGTCTACCCAAGAAGCGGGGACATGGGTGGACTCCCAGGGAGTGTAGCCAATCTTGTACTGCCCCGGATAAAACTTGTAGTTGTACGGGTTAGAGAAGCATATTTGGACTGGACAGGTCGGGTCATCGAATGGTACCTTGTGCCCGAGAGCCTGTAGAGAGGTCACCATATTAAAGCCTGCATTACCATAACCTACAGTAGTAGTTCTACTTTCTGATGGTGTATAGAAACTAATATTCAATGTTCTACTCTCTCTTGTTGTTAGAAGATGATTGTAGCGGGCCTCGCTTCCCACGTCAAGTTGACCATCGTTTGCAAGGACGAGTCAGTCTGTGCTAGCCTGTTGTTTGTTCTAGAGACAGGAGAAATTATGAATAGAACAATAATAGCAGGAATTAGTATTACACTGGTTCTTGGCCTATCTGGTTGCGGCGACCCTAAGCCTCAACAAATTCAGGTTTCTGCGCCCACACAGCAATTGGCTGTAGACAATCTTTCTAAAAGGAATGTTTTTCCAAACCTTATCGTAAGCACGCCATCACCTAAGCAAGTACCAAAGAAGACGGTAAAGCCTCACATTCACAAGAAGTTTATTCCAGAGAAAGCGTCCAGAAGTCGCCGGGCTACGCAGAGTAGCAAGAAGTTGACAGAGAACTCTGTCTGGGATAGGCTGGCAACATGTGAGGCCGGTGGTAACTGGTCTATCAATACTGGAAACGGTTACTATGGTGGCCTACAGTTCTCATTGTCTTCTTGGAAGGCAGTTGGCGGCTCTGGCTTGCCCAGCAACGCATCCAGGCAAGAACAAATAAGTAAAGGAAAGAGACTTCAATCCGTTCAGGGTTGGGGTGCTTGGCCTGCTTGCAGCCGCAAGTTAGGGCTTAGATAAAAAAGGAGAGAAATTTGAAGAAGTTCGGTAAGATTCTGGCTATCCCCCTTGCCCTTTCTCTTGCGCTAGGAGTACCGGCTGTGGCATTTGCTACAGAGTCGGCAACACCGACCGTAGGAATCATGGTCGAGCAGCCGCCAGTTAATGATAAGAAGGTCACAATTTGTCACGCAACGGGTTCGGAAACAAACCCGTTTGTAGAGATTACAATTTCTGAGAACGCCGTAGACGCTCACTTCTCAGACAAGCATCAGAGAGGCGAGGACACATTTGGTCCGTGCCCATCTCCTAGTCCCGAGCCTTCGGAGACACCTAAGCCAAGGGAGTTGCCTCAGCCTTCTGAGTCCCCGGCACCATCTGAGTCTCCAACGGTAACACCTACAACACCAGCCCCAACAGTTTCTCCTAGTGAGAATGCCGTCTCTTGCCCAGGACTTTCTGATGTGGGTACCTTTGCAAATGCCAGCGGTAACGAGGCGACTCTTACCGTAAAGGTAAACGGAGAAGTAACTCCGTTTAGTCTTATTGGTGTTGGTAATGATACGCCTCTTCCGGGCGTTTTCACAGTTCACGAGACGGACTTTGAGTTCCCTGGTATCGTCCACCTTCTTGACCTAAACGTAGGTGACGTGGTGTCGATTAGTATTACCGACGGTCGCGCAATTGCCTTTGACTCCGGTGTTGTGCGTGACTACTGTGGGGTTGGCCTTGAGGTTGCACTAGAAAAGTTCGTGGGACCACCAGTCGTGCCGACTCCCGTTACGCCAGTCCCCACGGCTTCTCCTGCTACGCCAGTAGCACCATCTGTTACCCCTTCCCCTTCTGAGTCTGCAACGCCTACGGTTGTGCTTGAAAAGAGAACGGAACTTCCCCTCACAGGGATTAACGTTGGCGCTCTTGCTGGAATTGCTTTGCTTCTCATTCTTCTTGGAGTTCTGGCTTCCCGCTCCGGACGTTTGCGTCGGTAAGTAGTACATGCTAGACTAGTTCATGGCCGTAGGTGAGGGCTAAAAATACTCACCTAACCGCCGGGTTAACTCAGTTGGTCAGAGTGCCATACTTGTAATATGGACGTCATCGGTTCGAATCCGATACCCGGCCCATATGAACAAATGGTTATTAATTCATCGTTACGAGCATTTGACCCGTCTTGGTCAGGCTCGCCCTTTTCTGTGCCCAGAGTGCAATGAGAAGTTGAAATTCCTGCCTAACACATACGACGAACCTGTGCTATGGTGTCCCTACGACGACAATGGCTACGTCCCAGGCTCCTTGTTCTGGGGAGACGTGTACGCGGTTGTCACCGAATTCTACTTGGAGTAAATATGGACTGGTCTAGTTTTTTCATAGGCATTGGTACCTCGTACCTTGTTTCTTTGGTTTTGCTTTTTGCTCTTATTCGTGAAAAGCCAAAGACAAAGTGCAAGGAGCACAATCCTACCTATAAGGAATTCGATAGGAATAGCGGAAGAGCCTCTATGGGCTGGGGAGATGGAGATTACCACTGATGACTAAAATTGAGTTTAGAGAAGACGTAACTGTATCGCTAGAGCAGTGTACCGCCAGCGATTTACAGGTAGCCCGAGCAGCCTGGGTTAGTACAAAAGGCGCGGACGCAAGAGAAGCAGATGGTCGTGTTG
>Ga0326734_1000239_pt1 | contig 15729 bp, 12 predicted proteins | sample 15_GP2_1315_FD_207944 | JGI IMG/M metagenome (GOLD analysis project Ga0326734, IMG submission 207944) | Glacier ice microbial communities from Ngari, Tibet, China - 15_GP2_131.5 | ecosystem: Environmental > Aquatic > Freshwater > Ice > Glacier | place: China: Ngari, Tibet | collected 2018-07-18 | reverse complement strand
CAACGTCAGGGGTCTCACCTGTAGAGGTCGCGACTACCGCGCCTGCTGCCTGAGCCTCTTTGAACACCGGCGCCATGGCCGCACCGAAGGCCATTTGTGTTCCTCGTTTTCTCGTTAATTTGGGGTGTAGCTCGGAACGCGCGTGGAGATTCACGCGCGTTGGAGAGTGGGGTCCGAGGGGGTTGGCGGCGCTGCAGCGTCGGTGTGCCCGGCCTTGGCGGTGCGGGGACGCATCAGCAGCCCAACACCTGCCAGGCCGAGCGGGAGCACGAGACCCTGAACGAGCGTTCGTGCACCCGTGGGGAAGGCTTGAACGGCAAGACCGTGGTCGAGCAAGATAATAAAAGTCGCGCCGAAAAGGGTCGCGAAGGGACCCACTCTTCCGCCCGTCAGCACTGCACCGCCAAGCACGACGACGGTGATGCTGAGCAACAAATACGGGCTACCTACGGGTTCAAAGCAGAAGGAGGCTGGGTGGGGTGCGCGCCGCGAGCCGGAAGGTCGTTGGGAGAGTTGGCGTTCTGAGCCCCGCCGCGGACCTCCGATGAGGTGGCCCGGTTCAGAGCGAAGAGCGAAGGGTGGAAATTCAGGGCTATCCGTGAAGTTGGTTATGCAGGGGATCGTGGGAGGGTGCGCCAGCGCCCGACCTTCTATTCCTCGCTCAGTCGCCGTCCGGCCTCTCCTTTCATTTCGGAGCTCTCTTCGGCTTTCCTTTCCACGGCTCCTCGGTTCCGGCCGGCCTCCTTCGACCCGGTTCGGCGATCGCCGGTCTCGCACTTGGGGTGCTCGCCGACTTCGCGTTCTACGGGTTTACCCGGGCCGGGTGACGCTCAAACCTCGAACAGAAGGAGAAGGGATACCACCGCAATGAATTTCGGTCCGCGAATAATCCAGGATCGCGGCGTGCCGCGGTCTTACGGGTTGGATTTGACGCCCCGCTGCCCCGGCGAGCAGCTCAGCAACCGCTCTCTCGCCATTCGTAGGCCACAACCCTCACCACGACGGGATGAGCCTCCATCACCGGCCGGAACGTGATGGACGCCGAATGGCGAGCAGGGTCAGCAGCGAGGATGCGAGCAGTGCAACCCAGACGCCGCGCGGCTCAGTCACAGCGAGGCGTGGTCCACCGATGATGAACGTCGCGAGCATCACGCCGAACGGCTCCGGCGCGCAGTCGGCGCTGCATCCGGCGCATTAGCGGTAACTGGTCGGGTCACGTCCCGCTGAGTGGACGCTCCTAGGAGCTTCCGGTTCCTCGAAAAAGCACACGAAATGAATTCGTTCATAGGATTCGGCGGTGGGGAGAGGGCAGGGTCGGACCCGTCAGCACATCCTCATTACCCCGACGCCCTGCCGAAAGTTGAGACCGACCCGTGGCGATGGGTGCGGCGTCGCATCAGGTCCATCACCGCCGGGAGGTGAATTGGCGGCGACGTCGAAACTGATCAATGGCGACGGCCGAGACCAGAATGACACCCACGAATATATTCTGCGCCAGGGAGTTCACGTTGATCACGACGAGTCCGTTGTTTATGACCGCAAACAAGAGAGCACCGAGCGCACTGCCACCGATACTGCCGATACCACCGAATAAGCTAGTTCCGCCGATGATGACCGCCGTCACGACCTGGAACGTGAGGGCTGTCCCGCCAGCTGCAGGGTTGGCGGAGCTCAGCCGCGCAGCGCCCATGATCCCCGCGAGCGCTGCGATTCCGCCCATCATGGAATAGATGATCAGGTCATGGCGGTTCACTCGAATCCCGTTGGCCGACGCCGCTGCGCGATTGCCGCCGACCGCCCGCGCATCGTAGCCGAGGCTTGTCTTCTCGAGGAGGATCCAGAACACGACCCCGATGATGACGGCATAAAGAACAAGGAAGGGCACCCCGAGGAGAAAGCCCTGTCCGAGGTCGGTGAAGGCTTTGGGAAATCCGTACACACTGCTTCCGCTGGTGATCAGAGTGATTGTTCCGCTTGCAACAAAGAACATGCCGAGCGTCGCAATGAGCGGGGGGACGCGGAGGTGCACCGAAAGCCACGCGTTTATTGCACCCAGTGCGCAACCGACGCCAACCCCAAGGATTACCGCTAGAGGCCAGGGGACCCCGGCGACCATCATCAGGCCTGCTGAGACACCGCCAGTCGCGAATAAGGCGCCAGCGGAGAAGTCAAGTCCTCCGCTCACCAGCACCAGCGTCATCGGGCATGCAACGATGAAGTAAAGGGTTGAGGCGCGCAGGATTTCAAGGATGTTGCCGGTGCTGAGAAATACCGGATTGCCGATTTGAAAGACAGCGAGCAACCCAATAAGGACTGCGACAAGACCCGCGAGCTGTGCTCGGTCCCGGAGGAACCGCGTCAGCCACGCGAGAGCACCCGGTCGTGGGGTCTGACCAAGAGATGCGCTTCGTGGGCCGGATGCCGTTGTCGTCGTTGCTCCGTTGGCGGTCATGCTGCTTCCTGTTTCGTTCCAGTAATCAAGGCGATGATCTCGTCGCGTGTCGTCTCGGCCACAGTGCGAATTCCCGCGACCTTGCCAAGTCGCATGACGACGATCCGGTCAGCGATCTTGAACACAAACTCGATGTCGTGACTTACGCAGATCACGGCGTTGTTTGCTTCTCTCAGCGTCGCGATGATGTTCCCTGCATGCATCGTTTCGCGAACGCCGAGCGCAGCCGTTGGTTCGTCGAGGAGGATAGTCGTTGCGCCGGCGCGGACTGCGCGCGCGATCGAGATGATCTGACGCTGGCCACCCGAAAGCATTCCGATCTGAGTGTGAACATCCGCGACAGTCACCTTCAGTTCATCGAGGAACCGCCTCGATTCCAGGTCCATTTTTTTGCGATCGACGAACCAACCACGGCGTGGAAACTGCCCGAGGAACATATTCGTCGAGACATCAAGACACTCAACGAGGGCGAGATCTTGAAACACAGTTGCGATGCCAGCCGAACGAGCATCCGCGGGGCTGGAGAGCGTCACCGGCTCACCTTCAACCAGAATTTCGCCCTCGTCGGGGCGGTGTACCCCGCTAATGGCCTTGATGAGAGTGGACTTACCCGCCCCATTGTCACCAACGATGGCGAGGATCTCCCCCCTGCTCACGGTGAGACTCACATCCTCCAGCGCAGTGACCCGCCCGAACCGTTTGGTCACCCCGCGAAGCTCGAGCGCGGGTTCGGGCCCCGTGAGCGCCACCATCTACTCGCTCTCCTTGTCAACGTTGTCCTTGGTCACAAACGTGATTCCGGAGTCGATCGCCTCATCAACTTTTTCCCCGTTCGCGAGTGCAACGAGGTTGTCAACGGCCAGAACGGCCATCTTGCAGAAGTTTTGCTTCGACGTGCCGAAGAGCACGCCTTCCTTGATGCCGTCGATGGTCTCGGGGGTCACATCGTTGGTGACGCCGACGATCGTTCCCACGGCGCCCTTTTCCTTGATCGCCGCGATGATTCCTGTCGATGAGACACCCTGCCAAGACAGGACGACGTTGATTTCAGGGTGTGCTGTCAGCATTTGGTTCACAACATCGACAGTCTTGCTCGGGTCACCCTCGTCGAACCCTTCGACGATGAACGAAACGTTCGAGAGCTCCTGGGAGACGATTCCGTCTTTCACGCCCTCGACGAAGATGTTGTGGGTTCCTGTCGGCGCACCACCGATGATCCCGATATTTTGCTGACCTTCCCGCTCGGAAATTGCCGCAGCAATGGCAGCACCCTGGGTTCCATAGTCAGTTCCCACCGTGAAGTCCTGGACATCTGTTGTATCGCTCGTATTCATGGTGGCAAGAAGTATCCCCGCTGCCTTCGCCTGTTCCATCACCGGGGTGAACTGTGCCTTGTCGATCGGCTGCATGATGATCGCGTCGTAGCCGGTTGCGATCGCCTGAGAGACGAGGTCAATGCTCTTCTGGTTGTCCGTCGCGCCACTTGTCGGACCAGCTGTGGATGCTTCAATGCCCAACTTCTTCGCCTGCTCGAGGAAGCACTTGTCGGCCTCAGCGAGCGGCGGGTAGGAAGGAAGAATGTTTGAGAAGAAAATCTTCTTGACGCCAGTCGAGGCTTCGTCGTCACCCACGGCCGCGGTATCGCTGGGAACACTGCAGGCTGAGACGGCGAGGAGCAGCGCGGCGGATGCTGCCATGCCTGCGATAGTGCGATGTTTCACTTGACTCTCCTTTGAGCGGGCACCGGTAGCGTCCCGGCGGTGAGATCAGCCTCCCAGCGTCCCTCGCCCGGTGCATCCGCTCGCGGATGCAAGTACTTCCGACAGATGGCGGATGATGAACCCAACCATAGGTCTGTTGGACACTCCCAGCATTTCCCGTCACAGGTGGGGCTCGATCTCCCATCGACAGCTATGCTTCATTTCCGCGACTGATCTTCGGTCAGTTCCCAACGGAGGGCACAGATGGAAGGGTTACTTCGGCGCCTATCCTCGGAAGGATCCGAGGCGGAGAACGCCCTGCGCGTAATCGCGTTCTTTGACCGTCTGGTTGAGACCAGGGGCGGTTTGGATGAACTGGTACGTTCTTCGGCCCGGCTAATCGGCGCGCCGGCAGGGTTCGCAAGTGAAGCCGGCGTGGGGGGCTGCGCCTTCGACGACCGCGGTCGCCGTGTTTCGACCGATCCGCCACAGGACGCGATCAATTTGGCGGTGACAACCAGCTCGCGACGGTTCGGGAGAGTGTGGATCGCTAATTCCTCGGACAACGTATCGCTGGGCGAGCTAGTAATAGAACGGATGGCGCTCTCCGCGGCAACGATTCTCGAGCGATCTCCAAGCTCGTCCCGCGCTGACGAGACGAACGACCTAACCGTGGTGCTTTCCCGAGATGCGCCCGCTGAACTAAAAACGGATGCCATTCGCGGATTGGGATTCCGTGCTGAGTGGGATGTGCGGGCGCTGGTCATCGCGCCGACGATGTCCGCGGCAGAAGCTGACACTTCAGTTCGCGAGTGGGCCCACTTTCATCACCTCCAGGCAAGCCAGATTCACCGCGATGACCAGTTTCTTGTCGCATTGGTCCGCGACGTCGCTCAAGGCACACCCCTCCCACCGCCACCGTGGTCAGCTCTCACATCGATTGGCTGTCGCGCCAGAATCATTGACGCGCACGTCTCGCTCGCAACGGCTCGCCGGGCGATCCACTTGACATCTACAGTCCTGGGCCCGACCTTTGTCGACTGCGAAACACTCGGTGCCCTCAGCCACCTCGCCGACATCCACCCGGCTGCCGCGGGGTCCACCCACCTCGTAACCCAACTGACATTCTTGGCCCAGTCGGAATCGGGCCGCGCGGAGCTCATCGCGCTCGACGCGTTCTGTCGCCACCGAAGCCTTCGCTCAGCATCAATGGAACTAAACCTCCACCACAGCTCCCTTGCCCACCGCCTGAAAAACGCGGAACGGAAGCTAAATTTGGACCTCGCCGCATCGGACGCGCTCTTCCAGCTGGCGCTCTCCCTACAGCTCTACCGAATCGCAGAATGGTCCTGACGCTTCGCCAACTGTCGGACTATCTTCCACCGACGTGCGGAGGCGGCCGGATGACCTTGCTGAAAGACTGAAATAACTCCGAGGCACGAAGTAGCGCCCCGATCAACTAACTCTGTGGGAACGGAATGATGGCCAATGATGGACCCCGAACTGGCTGCGGCGAGCGTGTTGATGGAACGACCAAACATCGAAGATCAACACTCCGCGCGGGCACTCGCCCTGTCACTCCGGGAGACGTCCTCCTCTGCCGAGGAGGAGACCCTCGGCCGAGTCGAATTCGAAGACCGTGACATCCCCTGTTCCGACAGCAACGAGACCATTGTGGTCAGGATCTACCGGCCGACAGACACCACTCAACTTTGCCCTGCAGTGGTGTTCTTTCACGGCGGCGCGTTCGTACTCGGAGACCTCGAGTCGGAGCATCCCCGCTGCCTCAGATACGCCGCCGAGGCGGGCTGCGTCGTCATATCGATCAACTACCGACTCGCTCCCGAACATCCATTCCCGTCCGGGGTGGAGGACTGCTACTCAGGACTCTTGTGGGTAGTCGAGCACGCAAACGAACTCAACATCGATACTTCGCGTGTCGCCCTGGCCGGGTCGAGTGCTGGTGGAGCCCTCGCCGCCGCGACAGCGCTGATTGCACGCGACCGAAACGGACCGGCAGTCGCGCTCCAAATGCTGCTCTATCCGGTGCTCGACGACCGGATGCAATCGACCTCCATGTCGACCTTCGCTGACACGCCTGTCTGGGACAGTCGAAACAACCGGGCGATGTGGCGCCAATATCTTTCCGGGACAGCTAACGTGACCAGTTACGCAGCGCCCGCTAGAGAACTCACGCTCGAAGGCCTGCCAAGCACCTACATCATGACCGCCGAACTCGACCCGCTGAGGGACGAGGCCATCAGCTACGCTCTCCGCCTCCTTCAGGCAGGAGTTTCTGTGGAGTTACACCAAATAGCCGGCGCCTATCACGGCTTCGATCAACTCGTCGCCGATGCGGCAATCTCCCGCCGTGCCCTCGACGACCAGGTGCATCATCTCAAGCGGTTTCTGCGAACCTAGAAACTCTCGCGGACACGCAAAAATCATCACATCGGGATAAGTGGGCGCGCACCCGGATGAGCACCCCTGCCTGTCGTGCGAAAAATGCCCCGAATCATCCAGTCGATCGACGCATTCCGTCGCCTCCTAAATATCAGCGACGCGCACAGCAACAGAGTGTCGTTCCGTCAGGGCAACTGCGGCGTCAGTACAAACAACGTGCCGGAGTTGATCGTCGGGTTTGGTCTGGCTGGACGATTACTTTCATGCAATTCCAGTGCCACCGCGGTAGGGCTTTCGACCTCGAAGGAGCTTTTCACGATGAAAACCAGCTCGAGATGGCGGAAAGCATCCGCCCACCGGGAAATCGGGTTCGCATGCGTCGACGATTGCGGCAAACTCTCCCTCTTGCATGCGAGCGATGCACTACAGCTCCGTGAGGACTCTGCATCTGGGAAACACGCGGGACGCCGAGTTCGACGTAATGGGCAACATCGCATCCGCCCTGTAGCGCGGGCGACCAAGCGGGCTACCTTTGCGCATTCACCAGGCGTGCGTATCTCCCGTCGAGGGCCACCAGCTGCTCGTGCGTGCCGATCTCCACGATGCGCCCGCCGTCAAGCACGACGATTCGGTCTGCGGACCGAATCGTCGACAGCCGGTGCGCGACGACGAGCGTGGTCCTGCCCCCCATGAGCCGCCCGAGGGCCTGCTGGACGAGGCGCTCCGACTCTCCGTCGAGGGCGGACGTCGCCTCGTCGAGCAGGAGAACTCGCGGGTTACGCACGAGGGCACGTGCGATCGCGAGTCGCTGGCGCTGCCCGCCCGACAGCCGCGACCCGCGCTCCCCAACGATGGTGTCCCACCCCAGCGGCATCCGCTCGACAATGTCGGTCGCGTTGGCATCGACGATCGCCCGGCGCACTTGCTCGTCGGACACCCCGTCGAGGCCGTACGCGATGTTGTCGCGCACCGAGCCCTCGAAGAGCACGGATTCCTGCGGCACCACCGAGACCGACGAGCGGAAGCTGCGCATGTCGAGAGTGGCCATGTCGGCGCCGTCGAGCAGGATCCGGCCCGATGTCGGCCGGAGGAATCCAAGCACGAGGTTGAGCAGGGTCGACTTGCCGGAGCCGGAAGGCCCGACAAAGGCGACCGTCTCCCCCGGCCTGATGTGCAACGACATCCCGGCGAGCGCCGGCCGTTCCCCGGCACCATCCGGGTGAATGAATCCGACGTCGTCGAGCCGGATGTCGCCTCGCACCTCTCGGACGAGGGAACGGCCGTGATTGCGTTCGATATCCGGCTCCTGCAGCACCTCGCAGATGGACTTGATCGACTCGCGGCCTTTCGCGATGACGGGAGCGAGCGACAGCAGCCCGATGATGCTGCTCGTCAGGATGGTGAAGTAGGTGCTGAGAAGCACGACCTCTCCCGCGCTGATCGGCACAATCCCCGTGAGCGCGGCAGCGGCCGCGCCGACGAGGCAGAGCACCCCGAGCGCCTGGTAGGAGATCCAGCTCAACGACCCAAACGACCCGTTGAGGCGGTCCAGCGCCAGCCCGGCGCTCCGGACCCGGTCCGCGCTCGCGCCGACCCGGCCCGCGGCGGTCGACTCCAGCCCGTGCGCGCGCGTGATCGGCATGAGCGCCGCCATCTCGCCGACCCGCGCCGAGAGGTGCTCGACGCTGTGCCGGAAGACCTCGTTGCGGGCATTCGACCGGCGCCGGAGCCCGCGCACGAGAAGCACGGCAAGCGGAACGGCAAGCACGAACACCGGGACGAATGCGGGCGCCCTGACCGAGGTGACGACGATCGCGCCGGACAACACGAACAGCGCCGATAATCCGGTCTGCGCGCTCTGCTGCAGCATCAGCTCGATGTTCTCCACATCGCGTACGAGCTTGCTCTGGATGATCGACGAGCTCATCCGCGAGTGGTACCCGATCGACAGCTCCTGCAGCCGGTGCGTGAGCCCATTGCGGACGTCGGCCGCGAGGTGCCGCACGCTGCCCATGTACAGGCGCACAAACAGCACATTGGTGGGGAAGTTCTGCACGAGGATCACGAGGGCCGCGATCAGCAGGCACAGCAGCTGCGTCATCTCCCCGCGGTCGACGACGACATCGATCACCGCCGCGGTGATGACTGGAAGCACCCACTGCGGGCAGTCCTTGATGCCGAACAGCAGGGCGGCGAGAAGGATGCGCCACCGGTGCGGCCTGAGCCACCCGCCGAGAGCGCGAAACGGCTTCGTCGCGTCGACGTCTGCCAGGTGGTGGCGGGAGGAGGTCACGTCATCAGCCGGTTCGCCCAGCGAGGCGTTCGGCGTAATGGTCCCGCACGACATCGGCGGCCGACTTGCCATAGACGCAGTAGTCGTCGTTCGCGGCGGCATCCTCGACGGCGTACAGCTCCGCCGGCCAGTCCCAGAGCATGAAGCCTTGCACCCAGTCGCGCCTCGCGCAGGTCTCGAACGCGTCCCGGTACCACTCCGCCTGGGCGTCCTCGGACGGTTCCCCCTGAAGCATCCAGTCGTTCGGCCTCGCCGGCGATCCCTCACGGCTCGGGCATCCGGATTCCATGAAGAAGAACGGCTTGCCCTCCCGCTCGACGACGGACTGGATGCGGTCGAGCTGGTTGTCCCAGTCGCCGAGCGGGTAATACCCGCTCGAGGAGATGATGTCCACGGCATCCCACCAGGTGACCCGGTCTTCTTGGTACTTGTCGCAGTTGTAGGTGACGAGGCCGTCGTACGCCAGGCGCACGTCGGAGACGAGCGCCCGCCATTGGGTCTCGCGCTTGTCGGTCTGCACCATCTCGCATCCGACGCAGAGCATCTCGACGCCCTCCTCCTGAGCGATGGCGGCGTAGTGCAGGATGAACCGCCCGTACGACGCGAACCACTGCGCCCAGCTCGGCTCCCCGGGCACCTCCTCATCGAAGAAGCCGATGAACGCCCGCCAGGTGCCGTCGGCGACATTCACGACGGGCTTGAGGCACACTTTGTGCCCAAGCCTCTTCGCCTCACGGATGGCCCAGCGCACCTCGTCATCCGTGACCGTCGGCTCAGCCCCGAAGCGGATGTCGGTGGAGTGCGCCGTGGCCTGCAGCGCTCCGAACGAGATGCCGACCCAGTTGACATTGAGATCGCCGAGTCTGCCCAGGGAGTCGACGGCCGCCGGGGTCGCCCAGGTTCCACGAACGCCGGTCCAGCCCCAGGTCATCCCACAGAACTGCTCGTTGCGCAGCTCCGAATCCCGCCCACCGAGGGCGCTCATCGCGCTGGCCGGACGATCATGAGCTGGTTAGAGCTCCTCAGCACGTCGGGCGACACGAGCGCCGCCTCGTCCAGATCGGATCCGGATGCCACGGAGAACTTCACGCTCTCCCCCGGCAGCAGCGTCACGAGCTGGTCGTCGACCCGCGCGTCCGCGTCGAGCTTGTCGACGAGCAGCGCGATGTCGCGGACGAGATTCGTGGCGGTCACGGTGACCTCGTAGCCGCTGCCGGTGCGGCTGACGGTCGTCCGGAGCTGCTCGGCCTCCAGCGCGGAGTCGCGGTACTCGGTGAAGAACCACAGCGCGCGGCGCCCGCCGAGGGTCGCCACGAGCAGTTCCCGTGCCGGGTCATCCGGAGTCCCGAGCCCCTGGGGTACCTCGACCGTTCCGGTCTCTCGAGCGGACAGGTCCATTGCCATCGACACCGTGCCCAACGGACGACCGTCATACGAGAGGCGCTCGATCACGAGATCACCGGACCAGGCCTCGCCGCTGTCGTTCACGAGTGCCACGACCAGCCCACGGTCACGCGGTTGCACGGTGACCAGGCGGTCGGCGTAGGCGTGCTTGACGGAGTAGAGAAGCGGCTTCGGGCGTCCGTCGCCGTCGACCATCGCCCACGACGTGACCGGCCAGCAGTCATTCAACTGCCACACGATCGCACCCATGCAGACGGGGCTCAGCGAGCGGAAGTGCTCGATCCCGACCTGGACGGCGGTGGCCTGGTTGAGCGACATCGCCCAGTGCCAGTCGGCCATGTCATCGGGCAACGGGAGGTGCGCGATGAGTCCGTCGATGAGCTTGACGTTTCCGTCCATCGCCTTCTGGTGCACGAGCATCCCCGGCGATTCCGGGGTGAGGGGGCGGTCAGAGATCGACCGGGTCATCGTGGACCAGGTCGGCGGGCCCTGCCAGCCGAACTCGCCGACGAACCGGGGGTCGGAGTCCCGGTAGTGCGGGTAGTCCTGCCGGTTCCACAGCTCCCACAGGTGCGTCGACCCGTGCGCGGGGTCGTTGGGGTGGTGCTGGTCCTCGCCGTCATCGGAATGCTCCGGCGAGAACGGGCTTCCGGGTGTGTAGGGCCGCTCTGGGTCGAGCTCGGCGACGATGTCGGGCAGCAGCTCGAGGTAGTAGCCCAGTCCCCAGCTTTTGTCGCCGAGCCTGTTCTCCCATCCCCACTCCTGGTAGCCCCAGATGTTCTCGTTGTTGCCGTTCCAGAGCACGAGGCTCGGGTGCTGCACGAGGCGAGTGACGTTGTCGCGCACCTCGGCCTCGACCTCCGAGCGCATGGGCTCGTCCTCGGAGTACGCGGCGCACGCGAACAGGAAATCCTGCCAGGTGAGGATGCCGCGCTCGTCGCACAGCTCGTAGAAGTCATCGGCCTCATAGATGCCGCCACCCCACACCCGCAGCAGGTTGATGTTCGCCTGCTCCGCCTGCGCGATGCGTGCCGCATAGCGGGAACGGTCCACCCGGTGCACGAACGCGTCGTCCGGGATCCAGTTCGCCCCCTTGATGAAGACGGGGCGGTCGTTCACAATGAACGCGAACGGGGTGCCGTGTTCGTCCGGGGTGTGGTCAATGCGCACGGTGCGGAAGCCGACGCGCCCCTGCCACGCGTCCACGATGATTCCGTCGAGCTCGAGTTCGACGGCGACCTGATACAGCGGCTGCTCGCCGTGGCCGCGCGGCCACCAGCGCTCCACGTCGTCGAGGACCACCTCGACGGTGGCGGTCGTCTGGCCCTGTTCGAGGTCCAGGCTGGCCTGGGCTTCGCCCACCGTCACGAGCAGTCGGCCGGCGCCGGGCGCCGAGCCGACGAGGTCGACATTCACTTCGACTGTTCCGCGGCTGTGTCCATCGGATCCCTCCACTGTGGCGATCGGCCGGACGGGGCCCAGCCGCGCCGAGGTCCAACTGTGCAGCGTGACGGGACGCCAGAGTCCGACGGTCGGGACATCCGGCCCCCAGTCCCACCCGAAGTTGCACGCCATCTTGCGGATGGAATTGTAGGGGTGGTGGTTGACGTGCGGTCGGTAGCCCTGCTCGACGCTGGCGAGGTCGGCGTACTTCACGGGGGACGCAAAGGTGACGGTGAGCTCGTTGGTTCCCTCCCGCAGCATCGAGCGCACGTCGAAGCGGTAGGTGCGGTGCATGTTCCTGGTCTCGGCGACGAGCTCGCCGTTCAGCTCGACCCGGGCGACGGTGTCGATCCCCTCGAAGACGAGGTCGGTGTGCTCGCTGCCGGCGCCATCGTTCTCGCTCCACTCAAACGACGTGCAGTAGCGCCAGTCGCACGCACCCACCCACGCCAGCAGCCGCTCATTGTCATCCAGATACGGATCCACGATGAGTCCCGCAGCCATGAGGTCGGTGTGCACGCTGCCGGGCACGGACGCCGTAATCGCCCGCCCTTCGACATTCGCTGCGGCGGGCCCCGACACCGCCTTGACCTGCCAGCCGTCGTGGAGCAGACGCTCGCCCCGGGCTCGGTGGATGGCGCTGGTGCTGTTACTGGTGGTGGTTGAACTCACTTTGTTGCTCCCTGGGTAAAGCCGTTGTAGATGTAGCGCTGGAGGATGATGAAGATGACGACCGTCGGGATGATGACGATGAGGGCCCCGGCGGAGATGACCTCCCACTGTGAGCCGAACGGTCCCTTGAACCGGAAGAGCGCCGTGGAGATCATCGCGAGTTTCTCCGACGGCATGTAGAGGAAGGGAATGTAGAACTCGTTGTAGATCGCGATTCCCTTGATGATCACCACCGTTGCGATGGCCGGCTTGAGCAGCGGCAGGATGACGCGCCAGTAGATCGTGAACCGGTTGGCCCCGTCGAGCATCGCGGCCTCGTCCACGTCTTTCGGGATCGACTGCATGAACTGCACGAAGATGTAGATCGAGATGATGTCGGTGCCGAGAAACAGGGCGATCGGCGCGGCGTAGGAGTTGTACAGCCCGAGACCGATGATGATCTGGAACGTGGCCACCTGGGTGGTGACTCCCGGAACGAGGGTCGCGAGCAGGAAAAGGGCGATAACGACCTTCTTGAACCGGAAGTCGAACCGGTCGATCGCATACGCGGTCATTGACCCGATGAGGATTGTACCCGCGAGCGAGACGACGAGCACGAAGGCCGTGTTGCCGAACCCGAGGAGCATGTTGCCCCTGGTGAATGCGGTGACGAAGTTTTCGAAGTTGAACCAGTTGACGGGAGCGTCGAGGGGCCCGCTCGTCAGGTATTCCTGTCTGGTCTTGAACGAGGTCATGACTATAGCGGCGAGCGGGATCAGGGTGACGATGGCCGCGGCGATGAGGCTGGCGTACTTGAGGACGACAGCGATTCGTCCGCGGGCGACGTGGGTTTCCCGCCTCTTCGGCGGCGCCATCCGCGTCATCGGGACATCTGGGCGTGCGCTGGTGGTTGTCATGTGAGATTTACCTCGTCGTCGGGAACAAGTTTTCGTTGCACGAAGGTCACGGTGAGCACGATCAGGAGCAACACGACGGCCATTGCCGAAGCGAGGCCGACCTGGCGGAACAAAAACGCGCGGTTGATGGTCTCGATCACGAAGGTGGCACTTCCATTCGCGCCGCCCGTCATGATGAACGGGATCTCGAAAACCGCAAGGCTTCCGGAGATCGCGAGGATGAACGACAGGCTGATGATCCGCTTGATGCCCGGCGCGATGATGTACCGGAACTGCTGCCACTTGCTGGCTCCGTCCAGGTCCGCCGCCTCGTAAAGCTGGGACGGGATGGACTGGATGGCGCCGAGGAAGAGCACGAAGTTCAGGCCGGTGTAGCGCCAAATGGATGTCGACGCGAGTGACAGGTTGACCGCGTCGGGATTGCCGAGCCAGGCCGTGGTCGCCTGCTCGAGGCCGACCGCCTTCAGCAGGCTGTCGAGCGTGCCATCCGGCTGGAACAGGTAGAGGAACACCAGCCCGATTGCGACGCCGTTGATCAGGTACGGGAAGAAGAGGATTCCCTTGAAGAGGTTCCTGAACCGGGTGCTGAAGCTGAGGATCGTCGCGAAGTACAGGGCGAGTGCCATCTGAATGAAGGATGCCCCGATGTAGTAGAGGCTCACGAAGAAGACTCGGAAGACTTCCGGCTCGGTGAAGATCTCGATGTAGTTCTCGAGCCCGACGAATTCCTTCTCGAGGTCGACGCCGTCCCAGTCGGTGACGCTGTACCAAATGAGGTTCGCCGCCGGCACGAAGGTGAAGGTGATGAGGAACGTGAGGGGGATGATGAGGAACAGGTAGGGAGTAATCCGTCTCCGCAGCCTGCTCGAGCCCAGGGATGCGGATTTTCGCTTCGCTTCGCTTCGGAGCGGCGCCGCCGCTGTCGGGGGAACACCCCCGGTCGTACCGGTCAATTGGGACATGAGGCCAGTCCTTCCGGGGGTGTTCCCCTGCAACGGCGTTGTTGATCGTGCGAGTGCTGCGGAGAAGCTAGGAAGAGACCTCGGCCCGGGCTTCCGCCCAGCGGGTGTTGAGCTCCTCAAAATACGACTTCTTGTCGCCGTCGGCAGCTCCGCGGGCGATGTCGACGAGCTTCTGGCGGTAGATCTGGCCGAAGAGGTCGATCTCAGCCTCGTTGTAGATGTCGGAATTTAGGGTCGCCTCCTCCGCCGGTGCCGGCGTCAGCTCCACGAGCTCGACTCCGGCTTCGGTGAACCCCGCCAGGGTGGCCGGCAGCTCGCTGTCGACAGTGGGCGGAATGCTTCCCTGGCTCTCCGCGAAACCGGACTCCTCGGCGAACCAGTCGATCCAGGCGCGGGCGGCTACCTTGTTGTCGGAATTCTTGTTGATCGCGTTCGAGAAGTCGCCCGCGGTCTGCGAGAAGAAGGTTCCGTCCTCCTGATACGGGAACGGCATGTAGCCGATGTCGGCGGGATCGGCTCCGGCGTCCTCCGCGGCCTGCTGGAACTGCACAATCGACCACGAACCCAGTGCAGCGGTGGCGGCGTCGCCGGTGGCGATGAGTCCCTTCGAGCCTTCCCAGGCAGTCGTGAGCGGGTCGTCCTCGCTGAGGCCGTTGGCGACGATATCGAATAGGAGGCCGTCGATGACATGCTGCTCGTTGCCCTCAGACCACGGCGCGTCCTCGAAGTTCATCTCGTTCACCGTGTCCGCGTTGCCGGTGATGGCGCGGTTGCCCTGCCACTGGCTCAGCGGCCACCCGTCCGCGTAGTTGGTGTAATACGGGATGGCGTCGGTGTTGTCCTTGATCGCCTGCAGGTCCTCGAGGAACTGCTCCGGACTGGTCGGCAGCTCCGTGACGCCCGCTTCTTCCCAGACCCGCTTGTTGTAGAGCAACCCGTTTGCCCCACCGAATGTCGCCATTCCATATCCGGTTCCGTCGAACGCGGCCTTGTCCACGTAGCGGTACTTCGCTTTCAACTCATCGACGGTACCGAGCGGCTCGAAGAACTGCGGAAGCTGGTCGAGGCTGACGGAGGCGGGGATGGCGAGCACGTCGCCGTAGCTGCCGGTCGACAGGCGCGTGGTGACTTCGCCCTCGTAATCCGTGATCGCCTCGAACTCGACATTGACGTCGGGGTATTCCTTCTCGAACGCCGCCTTGTAGTCCTTGAAGTCCGTCTCGAGGAGGTCGGTGCGGTTGGTGAGGACGGTGATGTCACCGGAGGGGTTTCCGCTGTCGGACCCGCCTCCCCCCGTGGAACAGCCAGCTAGTAGGAGCGCTGCTGCCATTGCTCCCGCGATGTGCTTCTTTGCCATCTCTTGGTCTCCGATTCGGTATTGATCGTCATTGACGAAACAGCGTCATCGCTCTCCGATCGAGGGGATGACCTCACACGCTGTCGAACGCGACGCTATGCCACATCGCGAGGCGGGTCAAGTGCAAATGTCAACGCTGTCATTAAG
>Ga0326734_1000238_pt1 | contig 15834 bp, 13 predicted proteins | sample 15_GP2_1315_FD_207944 | JGI IMG/M metagenome (GOLD analysis project Ga0326734, IMG submission 207944) | Glacier ice microbial communities from Ngari, Tibet, China - 15_GP2_131.5 | ecosystem: Environmental > Aquatic > Freshwater > Ice > Glacier | place: China: Ngari, Tibet | collected 2018-07-18 | reverse complement strand
CACCGCATGCGGCGACACCGCCACCGCTTCGGCCAGCACCGCCTGCGACTTTTCCAGCTGGCCCACCGCGGCGTGGGTCTTGGCCAGCCAGTCGTAGGCATCGACGAATTTTTTGTTGCTGTCAACCAGGTTCTCAAGCATGCCCTGGGCCTCGAAAAACCGTTCGCGCATAAACAGCGTCTTGGCCAGCCCAAGCCTGGCCCAGGCAATCGCCTTTGCCTCGATCAGCTGCAGGTAGATCGGCTCGGCTTCGGCCGGCTCGCCGAGGAACATGTGCAGCTCGGCGCGCAGGCGCAGGAAATCGATGACGTAGCGCGGATGCGCCGTCATCCCTTCGATGCAGGCGGCGATCGCCTCGCGCTGGTTGCCCACTTCCATGAATTGATACACCGGCATGAAGACGTTGCGACGTTGCAGCGCGCGGCCGATCCGCTCGAGCAGGCGGTCGGCGGTAAACGGCTTGAGGATGTAGTCGGTGGGGGCCAGTTCGGCCGCGCTGACCACCTTGGTGTAGGCGCCTTCGGCCGTCACCATGAAGAACATGGTCGACAGGCTGATCAGCTTGTGGTGGCGCAGATCCTCGAGCAGCTGCTGGCCGTCCTGGCCGCCTTCGAGGTCGTATTCGCACAGCACCAGGTCGAAGCTTTTCAGGGTCAGGTGGCGCACCGCGTTGTTGGCGCTGCCGGCATGGTCGATCTTGGTCAGTCCGCACAGGCCCAGCATGCTGTGGATGCTCGCGCGCATGCCGGCGTGCGGCTCGATAATCAGCGCGGACAGTCCGTCTAGTTCATTCATCAGTTGTTTTTCCTGTCATGCCGGACGGCGCCGGTGCCGGTGCGCGCCATGGGATTACCTGTGCGAAGCCTTATGCGGCGAGTATATAACGGCGCAGTCGGGGAAATAGTTAAATCGGCCGCGCCTGCCCCGCGCAGCTGCGGTGTTGACGGCCCGGCGCGACAGTTCACGAAGGCGCCGGCAGTTTGGCGCCAGCTTGCCGGGTCACGCACAACTGGTCGAACAGGTACTGATTGTCGAAGGCGGCGGCGATGCGCTGCCAGTACAGCTCGAGCAGATCGCGCTGCTCCGGCGCCACGGGCGGCGGGCTGACGGCGATGCACAGGCGCTGCTGCTGCTGGGTATGGAGCAGGAACAGCGTGGCCTGCGGTTCATATTGGCTGGCGTTCACGTGCAGCGCGCGCGCAAACGCGGCCAGCAGCGGATGGCCGGCCGGCAGCAGCGCCGGCGTGGACAGGCCGGCCGGATCGGCAAGTTCGGCAAGTTCGGCAAGGCCGGAAAATTCACCGGTGGCGGCTAGCACCGCCGGCCCGGCAGCGCCGGCGGCCATCAGGCACAGCATGCCGCCGGCGCCGACATCGAACACGGCGCCGGCTTGGGCCAGCACGCCGGCAGCGAACTGGCGCAGCGGGCCGGCGTGGTACAGGATGGGGGTGGCGGCGACGATTTTGGCCAGCGCGGCGCGGGTGCGTTCGAGCATGGTCAGCGTGTCGTAGGCGCGCAGGGCCGAGATGACGGCGGTGAACAGGCGCTGCGTGGTCAGCTCGGTCTTGGCCTTGTAGTCGTTGATGTCGTAGTCGACGATGACGCGCTGCTCCGGCGCCTGGCCGGGCTGGCCGGTGCGCAGCACCAGGCGCACGCAATGGTTGCCGAGCTCCTCACGGATGCGGCGCGCCAGTACCAGGCCGGCGTCCTCGGTTTCCATCACCACGTCGAGCAGCACCAGCGCGATGTCGGCGGTGTCGCGCAGCCGTTCGAATCCCGCGGCCGCGCTGTAGGCCGAGAACAGCTCGAGCTCGCGGCCCATGAAGCTGACGTTGCGCAGCGCCAGCCGGGTGACGGCATGGACGTCGGCGTCGTCGTCGACCACCAAGACCCGCCATGGCCGCCGCAAAGCCTGGGGATGCGGCGTACCAACAACCGCGCCGGCTTCGGCGTCATCGTCGATCAGCCAGTTGTCATCGTCAAGGTTGTCGGGGTTGTCCATGCCGCTTCCGTCAGGGGCGCCGCAGCACATACCTGATCGGGCGATCCGGCGCCGGGAACTGCTCAAATTATAACCAAACAGGAAGTCAAGTCCAGTTTTCGACGCTGTTGCAACGTTTTCCAGCCATATGCGCGAGATATACTAGAGGCACTAGAGGCGCGCGATGCGCACCGCCGTCGCCTTGCCGCGCCAGCAAGGTCCGACTCTGCTACTCTTGGGCGGCGCAGCGCAATTTTGACAAGGAATTTACCATGCAAGCACCCTCTTCTTCATCCGCCGGCGCCGGGCGCGACAGCGCCGGCCAGCAATTTCTCGCCTTTACGCTCGGCGCCGAAGAATACGGGATCGACATCCTCAAGGTGCAGGAGATCCGTGGTTACGAGGCGGTCACGCGGGTTGCCAATGTTCCCGACTTCATCAAGGGCGTGATCAACCTGCGCGGCATCATCATCCCGGTGATCGACATGCGCATCAAGTTCAGGCTCGGCACGCCCTCGTACGACCAGTTCACGGTCGTCATCATCCTCAATTTCGGCGGGCGCATCGTCGGCATGGTGGTCGACAGCGTGTCGGACGTGACGACGCTGTCGCCGGCACAGGTCAAGCCGGCGCCGGCAATGGGCGGCGCCATCGACGCCGACTACATCATCGGGCTCGGCACCGTCGACGAGCGCATGCTGATCCTGATCGACCTCGACAAGCTGATGTCGTCAAGCGACATGCGGCTGATCGCCAATCCGGCCACGTAAGCCGGGATGCATGCCCCGGCGCGCGATGCGGCCGGGGCATGCATCCTCAGGGCGGTGCTGCGGCCTGCCTGGTCGGCTGGGTGCGCGCGGCGCAGTCGGCCTTGCTGCTGCCGGGGTCGACATTCTGGTAGCGCACCTCGTATTTGCCGGCGGCGAGCCCGTCGATCGACAGCAACCCGCGCGCCAGTACATACGCATGGCGTACATTGGCGCGGCGGTCGAGGTCATACAGTTTGACGAACACGGCCGAGCCATTTTTGGCGTTGTCGATCTGGATCTGCATTTCCTCGCCCTGGTTGGCAACCTGGTAGCCATCGACATAGCCGGAAGCGCTCGGCCAGCGCTCGCCGTTTGGCGCCACCAGCGAATGGAGCTCGAAGCCGCAGTCGGGCGCGCCGGCCGGTACGATCAGCTGCGTCACGCCCAGCGTCCTGATGTTGGGCGGCGGCTGGGCCGGCCCCTGCGGCGCATGGGCCTTGCTGACCGCCCAGCCATCGGCGGCGGGGTCGAGCGCTACCGGCGTGGCCGGCGCGGCGTTGACGGCGTGCGACGCGCCTGATTCCGATACTGATCCCGATCCGGACGGCGGCAACGCGTGCAGCTGCCCGGCCACCAGCAGCGCCGCGGCGCAGCCGGCGGCGAAGCAGGCACTCAAGCCAAACCACCATTTCGGGTCGCGCATGCGGCGATACGGCGCTTGTGCGTCCACCTCGCGCGGCGCCCAGCCATGGGCGTCGCGCGCCTTGTGTCCATCCTCGGCGCGGGTGCTATCGAGCCAGTCGATTTCCCATTCCTCGGCGGCGATCCACTCGTCGTGTTCCTTGCGGCGTGCCGGCTCGGAGAGAATGCCGTAGGCGGTGTTGACGATGGCCATGATGCGCGCCGCCGTCTCGTCGCCCGGGTTCTTGTCGGGATGGTACTTCTGGCTCAAGGCCTTGTAGGCCGCGCGAATGACTTCCGGCGGCGCCGCGCGGGCCACTTTCAGGTTGTCATAATGGGTGTGGGTCTTGGCCATGACTCATGATAATCGACGGCTGCCGCGAGATGTCAAAATATTACAGCCGGTGGCTGCGGTCGGCGCCGGCAAGCACCGCAGGCAGTTCGACGCCCTTGCCCACTACCAGCACCTTGAACAATTCGCCCATTTCGGCCGGCGACACCAGTTTGTTCACCGCGTTCGACTGCGGCAGATAGCTGCGTGCATCGTCGGGACTTGTGCGCAGCAGCAGCTCGCCGATGCCGGCCCCGAGCAAAAACGATGCCTGGCTCATGTATGCGAGCACGTCCAGTCCGGCGTCCTGGGCGGCCAGCGCCATCGCCGTAAAATCGACGTGCGCGGTGATGTCTTGCAGGCCCGGCAAATAAAACGGATCGGCATGGGCATGGTGGCGATAGTGGCACATCAATGTACCGGCGCTGCGCTCGTCGACATAATATTCGTGGGCCGGAAAGCCGTAGTCGAGCAGGATCGCCGCGCCCTTGCCACCGGCAAGCATGCGCGCGAGCGTGGCCATGAAACCGTTCGCCACCGGATGCACCTCGGTCAGGTAGCCGTCCGCCAGGCTGGCCGCATCGGGCACCTGGCGGCCGATGTGCGCTTCGAGAGCGGAATCAGGCGCGCGCTCGGTCCAGGCGAAGCGGCCTTCCAGCACCGTCACCATCACCTGGCGCCAGCCAGCCGGCGTCTTCGTCACCAGTTCGACCGGCATGGCGTCGAGCACCTCGTTGGCCAGCACGACACCGCTGAACGCCGCTGGAAAGCCGTCGAGCCAGCGCACCTGCGGAAAATCCTTCAACGCCTCTTGCTGGCGGGCGCGCAGTTCGCCCGACAGTTCGACGATGGCATAGCTGTCGATGGCGACGCCGTCAAGTGCCAGCGCGGTGAGCACGTCGCGCGCCAGTTTGCCGGTACCGGCGCCGAATTCGAGGATGTTGGGCGCGCTTTGGGCGATAATAGCGCCTGCCGCCCGGGCCAGCGTGGCGCCGAACAGCGCACTGATCTCGGGCGCCGTTGTAAAATCGCCGTCCCGGCCCAGCTTGGCGGCGCCGCCGCTGTAGTAACCAAGCTGCGGCGCGTACAGCGCCAGCTCCATGAAACGGGCGAACGTGATGGCAGGTGCGGCACCGGGCTGGCGCGCGATCTCGTCGGCGATCAACTGCTGCAGGGCGTGGGACGCGGCCAGCGCGTCGCTATCGGGTTCGGGTAGGGACATTCGGGTATTGTAGCGACAACGGCGGGCACTCACAATTCGAAACGACATGAACACTTCCACCACCAGTTCAGGGCTAGAGCAAGGGCCAAGGCCAGGCCAAGCGGCACTCGTCACCGGTGCCGGCCGGCGCATCGGACGCGCCATCGCGCTCGCGCTGGCCGGGGCCGGCTGGGACATCGCCGTCCACTGCCGCAGTTCGCGCCTTGATGCGCAGCAAACGGCCGAGGCGGTTTGCGCCCTGGGCCGGCGCGCGGTCGTGCTCGAATGCGACCTGGCCGATGAGGCAGCGGTGCGGGTTCTGCTGGCGCGCGCGATCGACGCCCTCGGCCCGGTCGGCTGCGTCGTCAACAACGCCTCGCTGTTCGACTACGACAACGCGGCCGACTTTTCGCCGGCCCTGCTGGCGGCCCACATGCAGGCCAACGTCAGCGCGCCGATCCTGCTGGCGCAAGCGCTGTACGCCGCCACCCCGGCCGGCAGCCAGGGCGTGGTCGTCAACCTGCTGGACCAGAAACTGGCCAACCTGAATCCCGATTATCTGTCCTACACGCTGTCGAAAGCGGCGCTCGCCACCGCCACCACGATGCTGGCGCAAGCGCTGGCGCCGACGGTGCGGGTGGTCGGCGTCGCGCCCGGCCTGACCATGCTGTCGGGCGACCAGAGCGAAGCCGGTTTCGCCAGCGCCCATCAAGCCACGCCGCTGGGTCGATCGAGCACGCCGCAGGATATCGCCGACGCCGTCTGCTACCTGGTACAAGCGCGCGCCATCACCGGCACCACCCTACTCGTCGACGGCGGCCAGCACCTGGTGCCGCTGCCGCGCGACGTGATGTTCCTCACCAAATAAGGCTACCACTATGTCGTCCGCACTGACCCACCCCAAGCTCGCCAACTGCCGCCGTCTGTTCTTGCGCAATTACGAAGTGATGATCAACATCGGCGTACACGACTTCGAAAAGCGCGGCGAACAGCGCGTGCTGATCAACGTCGACCTGTACATCCCGCTGGCGCAGTCGACACCAAAGGACGATCACCTCGACGAGGTCGTCGACTACGATTTCATGCGAGAGACAATTTCAAAACGCATGGCGCTCGGCCACGTCCACCTGCAGGAAACGCTGTGCGACGACGTCGTCCGCTCGATGCTGGCCCACCCGCGCGTGCGCGCGGTGCGCGTGTCGACCATGAAGCCGGACGTCTATCCGGACTGCGAAGGCGTCGGCGTCGAAGTTTTCCAGATCAAGGATGAAACATGAACAGCGCGTTGATGGCGCGGGCCGAAACAGGGGCGCGCGACATCGAAAAAACCGCGCACGAAAACAACAAGCTGCACAAGCGCCTGTGCCGGCTGGTCGGACAGGCGATCGGCGACTTCAACATGATCGAAGACGGCGACAAGGTGATGGTGTGCGTATCGGGCGGCAAGGACAGCTACGCCCTGCTCGATATCCTGATGACCTTGCGCGAACGCGCGCCGATCCACTTCGACATCGTCGCCGTCAATCTGGACCAGAAGCAGCCGAACTTCCCGGCCGATATCCTGCCGGCGTACCTGACCAAACTCGGGGTCGCGTTCCACATCGAGAACCAGGACACCTACAGCATCGTCAAGCGCCTGATCCCGGAAGGCAAAACCACCTGTTCGCTGTGTTCGCGGCTACGGCGCGGCATCCTGTACCGCGTGGCCGATGAACTCGGCTGCAACAAGATCGCGCTGGGCCACCACCGCGACGACATCCTCGAGACCTTCTTCCTGAATATGTTCTTTGGCGGGAAACTGAAAGCCATGCCGGCCAAGCTGCAGTCCGACGACGGCAAGCACATCGTGATCCGCCCGATGGCGTACGTGAAGGAAGCCGATTCGACCCGCTACGCCGAAGTAAAACAGTTTCCGATCATCCCGTGCGACCTGTGCGGCTCGCAGGAAAATTTGCAGCGCAAGCAGATCAAGGGCTTGATGCGCGAATGGGAGAAAAAATATCCGGGCCGGGTCGAAAGCATCTTCTCGTCGCTGTCGACGGTGGTGCCGTCGCACCTGATGGACCCGAACCTGTTCGGCTTCAAGGACCTGAAGGCCGATGGCGAGCCCAATCCGCTGGGCGACATCGCGTTCGACGACGAGCCGTGTTCGACGCCGGCACCAATGCCAGGGGCCTTCTCGATCCAGCCGCAGTAAGTAATCCAAACCATGAACCCGGTTACCCGGTTCATCGCCGCTTTGTCCCTGGCGCTGGCCATGCTGGCGCCGAGCATTGCGCTGGCGGCTCCCGCGGCCATCTACCTGGTGCGCCATGGCGAAAAAGAGACCGGCGGCGCCAAGGATCCGGAACTGACCGAGAGGGGTCAGGTGCGCGCCCGTAACATCGCCGCGATCTTGCACAAGGTCGGGGTCAAGGCCGTGTTCAGTACGCCCTTGAAACGCACCCGGCAGACCGTCGGGCACTCGAACACCCTTACCGAACTGGTGCGCCTGTTCGGCGGCATGTCCGGCCCTGATATCGCGAACCACGAATATGACAGGTTGTACCAGTTGACCGTAGATTCCGCCGGCGCCATTACCACTGTGCTGCTGACGTCAGTGCCTGCGACCAGGCCGGTGCCGTAACGATCTCAATGAAAATCTTTCCCTTGCGCCTTCGCCCCGGACAAGACCTGCGCGCCGCCCTCGAAACGGTGTTAACGGAGAACGGCGCCGGCGCCGGTTTTGCCTTGCAAGGCATCGGCAGCCTCGGCGTGGCGCCTCCTGCCGGACCATGACTTTTTGCGCGAACCGGACTTCACTGGATCGGGGTTTCGCGAACTGGTGGTGCGCCCGCGCTCCTGAGAACGCCAATGGAGTCCGATACGACCAGCGGCTCCACCCCGATCGTCAAAACCTGATATTGTTTTCATCCTGCCAATAATTTGACAAGACCATGCCCACCGTTCTTTACCGCTTGGTCAACGTATTTGCCGAAACCACTTTTGGCGGCAATCCGCTCGCTGTTGTCGAGGACGCTAGTACCCTGACCGACGACGACATGCATCTGATCGCGCGCCAGTTCAACCTGTCGGAGACAAGCTTCATCCTGCCGTCCGCCAAGGCGGCCGCGCGCATCAGGATTTTTACCCCGAGCTACGAAATGCCGTTCGCCGGCCATCCCACGCTCGGCTCGGCGCACGTGGTCAGCACCCTGCTCGGCGCTGGTGACGCGTTCAGCCTGGAGATGGCGGCCGGCATCATCCCCGTCAAGAAGCGCGCGGGCAGCTGGACCTTGCAGGCGAATCCGCCCGTCACGCGGCCGATGGCGGCCAGCCGCGCCGAACTGGCGGCCATGCTCAACCTGCCCGAACAAGCCATCGCCGGCCCGGCGCTGTGGGTCGACTGCGGGACCGAGCAGCCGATGATCGCGCTGACCGGCGTCGAACACGTGCAGGCCTGCCAGCCCGACCCGGTCTTGATGGCGCGCCATTCGACCAACCGCAGCGGCCAGGCCAAAACCTATGTGTTCGCGCGCACCGCCGAGGGTTTCGAGGCGCGCTACTTCTGGATGGCGGGGGCGGCGGGCGTCAGCGAGGATCCGGGTACCGGTTCGGCCTGCGCCAACCTGGGCGGCTGGTGGCAGGCGACCGAAGGCGACAAGGATTTGCACGTTCAAGTTCGCCAGGGCACCATGATCGAACGCCCTAACCTGCTCACCCTGGATGTCGAACATGGCCGGATCACGGTCGGTGGCGGCGTGATCGACATCGGCGCCGGCCGTTTGAAGTGGTGATTGGTGAGGCTTCACCGACGGCGAACTGCGCCGGCTGCGAATGGGTCCGGAGTCCCGCACGAACGCGCGCTGTTAAATCCATTTCGTCGCGATCGCATGCTCGCCGGTGACGGCCGCAGCCGGTACGCGGCGACTGCGGAGCGCTTGCAACCGCGGCGCAAAAATCAATCACTCAGCCGCTGGCAAAAACGCCACGGTCAAGCTGCCCAACGCCGCTAGCATCGATGCATCCTTCAGTGATTTCTATGGCTCATGCAAGCCAACCGGGAGTGATCATGCTTAACAAAATTCTGTGTGCCTCGCCTGCAGTGCGCCGATTGCCCTGGCGCAGTCGACCACGTGGAATTTCACCTACACCGGCTTGTATTCCTCCGTCGCCCGGAAGTTTCTTCCGGAAGCCACGGCTACGGCCTGCATTCGCAGCGGCTGACCAATCCTGCCATCTAGTTCGAGCGGCCGGCGCGGCGCAGCTTCACGCGCATCATCGCGCTGTCGCGCCGGTATTCCACGGCGCTAGCCGAATATCGACCTGGCGCTGCTGCACCTTGGCGGCAGCCGCAGCCTCGGCGCGGTGAAGGTGACGATGGACGGCAGGGACGGCGTGCGCATGATGCAGCTGGTCGCGCCGCGTCACGCCATCCCGATCCACTACAACGAGTACGGCGTCTTCAAGTCGCCGTTGTCGGACTTCCAGCGCGAGGTGGCCGGTGCGGGGCTGACCGGCAAGGTGGCGTACCTGAACCATGGGCAGAGGTACCGGTTCGGGACGGCAACGCCTTGTGCGCGCATGGGACCAGGACCGGGCCACCGCGGCAACAGCCGGCAGCGACAGGTCGGTGCCGACCAGCCCGGGCAAGCGCTGTTGCATCATCCAATCGAAAAAACGGCGGTCGGGGCCGTCGATTCGCTTATTTCGGCACGGCGTTGGCCCGCATGACCGGATACAAATTAAAACGCTCATCCCATGACCCGTGGCGGCGCGCAAAAAACTCCAGCCGGGCGTGGGCGTTCCTGGCGAACGCCGGGTCGCTGTCGACCATTTTTTTGAACTGCGCCGCCAGTGCCGGATCGGCCGCCATCTGCGCGCGCGCGACGTCTTCGGCCACGTACTCCTCCATGTATTCCTTGCGCTCGAAGGCGTTGTTGAACTCGCCCCACGCCAGCAGCGAATCGGGCGCCTGCGGCTCGAACAGCGCCATCACCAGCCGCGCTTTCGGCTGGCCCACCGGTACGAACAAGTCGCCCCTGGCGAGCGGACGCCGCTCCGCGCGCCAAGCGCCCTGCACCGCCAGGCGCTGGTGCGATTCGAACGAGCCCGGTGAAAAGCTTGCCTGGTCGGCGCGGAAGGTCTCGAGCGCCACCTGGTCTTGCGCTGCCTCCAGATGCCGGAACGTAATCGCGTGCTGGTTCAGTTTGGCCGCCACCGCCTTGGCAAAAGCGGCCGGCACGATGTAGCCGGCGCCGGGCGCATTGACCATCAGGTCGCTTACCACCTCATCGCGCAGCGGTACGGTCCAGAGCTGCGGTGTGGTTTCGTCGTAGCGCGTCATCAGGATGCCCGACACGTTTGAAGGCGTGCGGGTGTACGCATAACCCTTGAACTCGACCATGCGCGATTTGTCGGTCGTCTTGTAGGTCAGCGCGACCGGCGTGCCGGCAATGTCGAGCGCGCGCGCATCCGCTTGCGCGGCGGCCTTCCGCCATTCGGCGCCGTGTTTGGCAACCTGCGCCAACACGGAGACGACGGCGTCGTGGGTCAGGCGCACGCGGGTCGGGTAATCCTTCCACGAATGGGTTTCGACCAGCATCGCCAGGCGGTTACGCAGTTGAAAATAGCCGGTCGAGAAGCGCGGCTCGGAGACGCTGTCGACAAAGCCCGATTGTGGATTGTCGGTCTCGGCAAACGACATGTAGTACGACTGCGGCTGGGCGCCTTGCGCGGTGATGTCGGCGATCACGTTGGCGCGCAGCGCCGTTCCCACCTTGCGGAACTGGGCGTCGCCCGAGTACACCGGCTCGACCTGGATCGATACGTCGTGCTCGAACTTGGCGCCGTCGGTGACGTGCAGGTCGACGTAGACCAGCGGATCCCATGCGTTCACCAGCGCGAGCATCGCCTGCATCTCGGGCGCGTCGGCCTTGACGTAATCGCGGTTCAGATTGAAATTTTGCGCCGTCGTGCGCCAGCCCATTTCGACCGGGCCGCGCTGGTTCGGGCGGTTGTTCGGCGTGAAGCGCTCATGGCCGTCGACGTTGAATACCGGGACGAACAGCAGCACCTGCTTGTCGAGCGCACCGGGAGCGGCGCGGTTTTCCAGCATCGCGCGCAGCGCCAGGAAGCCGGCGTCCTTGCCGTCGATCTCGCCGGCGTGGATGCCGCCCTGGACCAGCACTACCGGCAAGCCGCGCTTTCTCGCCGCCTGCGCCGTCATGGCGCCGCTGCGGGTAACGACCAGCGCCTTCATCGGCCGTCCCTGCGGCGTGGTGCCGAAATCGATGCACTTCACCTGCTTTGGATACGCTTGCTGGAAGGCGACGCACAGTTTGATGACTTCATCGTAGCGGCCGGTGCGCAAAAACCCCGAACGTTCGGACACGGTGGTGAGCTCGAGAGCCGGGCCAGGGGCAGCGTGAGACAGGGGGACGGCGGCGAACAGGCCAAGCAGCAACGCAGAACGGATCATCGGTAAGGCTCCGGCAAAGGTAAGGGAAGCGCCCGCGCATCGTGGGTGCGGGCGGCCGGAAATTATAGTCGTGTTTTCGCTCGGAAAAATGCTCATTGACCTTGCCGCGCAAGCCGGTGCGCCGGTTTTTGGCAATTTGATATGATGAAGTTGATCTTACCTGCCCCCTTTCCACACAAAGGACAATCATGACAACCGAACTGACGATGCTGGCATGGACACTGGTGTTGGCGCTGGTGCAAATTTTCCTTGTGTCGACGTTGCGCACGATGGAAACCGGCCTCGCCTTCAACGTGAGCGCGCGCGATGGCGAGGCGCCGCCGCCGCGTCCGGTCACGGCGCGCCTGCAGCGGGCGCAGGCGAACCTGTTCGAAACCTTGCCACTGTTCGCTGCTGCCGTGCTGATCGCGCACGTTAGCGGGCGCCATTCCGGCCAGACCGTGCTCGGCTGCGAACTCTACCTGGCCGCGCGCGTGCTGTACGTGCCGCTGTATGCGGCCGGCGTGCCGGTGCTGCGCACGCTGGTGTTCGGCGTGTCGATCTGGGGCTTGATCATGCTGTTCAAGGCGATCCTGATCGGCTAAAAAAACTCGATGGCGTCCTTGCGGAGGCCATCCAGTTTGACTTGCCTTACCCGCCGCCGCCGCCGCCGCCGCCGCCGCCACTACATCATGCGGCGTGGCTGGTGCTGCCGGCTAGCGCCTGCGGCTTGTCGAAGGCGGCGATCAATGCCGCTTCTTTCGCCTTGGCCGCGCGCAGGTGGCGTTCCTTGACATGGCCGTAGCCGCGAATGTCCTCCGGGATGCTGGCGATCGCCACCGCTTGCGACAGGTTGCCGGCATCCAGTTTCGACAGCAGCGCGCCGACGGTATCACGGTATTCGCCAATTAGCGCGCGCTCCATGCGGCGCTCGGCGCTGTAGCCGAAGATGTCGAGCGGACCGCCGCGCAAGCCTTTCAGTTTGGCCATCACGCCGAACGCCGTCATCATCCACGGCCCGAATTCCTGCTTGACCATGTGACCTTCCTTGTCGTGCTTGGCGAACAGCGGCGGCGCCAGGTGGAACTTGACTGTGATGTCGCCTTCGAACATGGCGGCGATCTTTTCCTTGAACGCGCCGTCGGTGTACAGGCGGGCGACTTCATACTCGTCCTTGTACGCCATCAGCTTGTAGAAGTAGCGCGCCACCGCTTCAGCCAGCCGCGTGCCCTTGCCCAGCTTCGCTTCGGCAGCGCGCACCTGGTCCACAAAACCCAGGTACTGCTGCGCGTAGCCGGCGTCCTGGTACGCGGTCAGCAGTTCGACGCGGCGCTTGACGACGTCCTCAAACGTTTGCGTGCGTTTGAACTCGATGACCTTGGCCGGCGTCGTCATCTTGACCAGCGACGGCAAGTCGTGGGCAGCGGTGCGGCCCCACGCAAAGGCCGACTTGTTGAAACCGACCGCCACGCCATTGAGTTCGATCGCTTTCATGATCGACGCTTCGGTAAGCGGCACGCGGCCCTGCTGCCAGGCGTAGCCGAGCATGAACATGTTGGTGGCGATCGCGTCGCCCATCAGCGCGGTGGCTATCTTGCCGGCGTCGACAAAACTGACGCGATCAATGCCGCAGGCCTTGACGATTTCCGACTGCGAGCTGGCGCCCGGGAACTGCCAGTCGGGGTTTTTCACGAAGGCGGCGGTCGACGAGCCGGTCGAATTGATCGCCGCATAGGTGCGTCCCTCGCCCATGCGCGACAGGGCGTCGCGACTGGCGGTGACGATCAGGTCGCAGCCGATCACTAGGTCCGCGCTGCCGGTGCCGACCCGGGTCGAGTGCAGGTCGGCCTGGTTGTCGGCCAGGCGCACGTGCGACATCACCGGGCCGCCCTTTTGGGCCAGTCCGCTCATGTCGAGCACGATGGCGCCCTTGCCTTCGACGTGGGCCGCCATCGCCAGGATCTGGCCGACGGTAACCACGCCGGTGCCGCCGATGCCGGTGATCAGGATGCCGTACGGCTGGGTGGCGGCAGGCAGCACGGGCGCCGGAAGCACGCGGGGCGCGGCTTCACCGGCTACGGCCTTCTTAGGCTTCTTGAGGGCGCCGCCTTCGACCGTGACAAAACTCGGGCAAAATCCGGTGACGCACGAAAAATCCTTGTTGCAGGACGACTGGTTGATCTGGCGCTTGCGACCGAGTTCGGTTTCGAACGGCTCGACCGACAGGCAATTCGATTGCACCGAGCAGTCGCCGCAGCCTTCGCAGACTGCTTCGTTGATGACGGCGCGCTTGGCCGGATCGGGGTACTCGCCGCGCTTCCTGCGGCGGCGCTTTTCGGACGCGCAGGTCTGGTCGTAGATCATCGCCGACACGCCCGGGCAGTCGCGCAGTTCGCGCTGCACGTCCATCAGTTCGCTACGGTGGCGCACGGTGACGCCTTCGGCCCACTTGTAGTCGCGCGGGTATTTGTCCGGCTCGTCGGTGACGACGATGATCGGGCCGACGCCTTCGGCGGCGATCTGGCGGCTGATCATGCCCGGGTCGAGCGGGCCGTCGAATTCCTGGCCGCCGGTCATGGCGACAGCGTCGTTGAACAGGATTTTATACGTGATGTTGACCTTGGCCGACACCGCCGCGCGAATCGCCAGGATCCCGGAATGGAAGTAGGTGCCGTCGCCAAGGTTGGTGAACACGTGCTTCTCGTTGGTGAACGGCGCCTGGCCGACCCAGGTGACGCCTTCGGCGCCCATGTGGGTAAACGTCGACGTTTCGCGGTCCATCCACAGCACCATGTAGTGGCAGCCGATGCCGGCCAGCGCGCGCGAGCCTTCCGGCACCTTGGTCGACGAATTATGCGGGCAGCCGGAGCAAAAATACGGCGTGCGGTCGGTGTCCGGATTCGACTTGGCGCTGACGTTTTGAAGCACCAGCTCTTTCGCCTCGAGGAAGGCAATGCGCTGTTTGACGCGCTGCTCGACCGGGTGGCCGGCGCAGTAGTGCGAGATGCGGCTGGCAATCGCCCGCGCGATCAGCGCCGGGTTCAATTCATAGGTCGCCGGCAGCAGCCAGTCGCCGTGGCCGGCGCCGCCCTTGTTGGACCATTCGCCGGTGTCGTCGAACTTGCCGACCACGCGGGGACGCTGGCCATCGGGCAGGTTGTAGAGTTCTTCCTTGAGTGCGTACTCGAGGATCTGGCGCTTTTCTTCGACCACCAGGATCTCATCCAACCCTTTGGCAAATTCGTGTACGCCTTCGGACTCGAGCGGCCAAGTCATGCCGATCTTGTAGAGGCGGATGCCGATGTCGGCGGCTGCCTGCTCGTCGATACCGAGGTCGGCCAGCGCCTGGCGCGTGTCGAGATACGATTTGCCGGCGGTGATGATGCCGATCTTCGGCTTGGGGCTGTCCCAGATGATCTTGTTGAGCTTGTTGGCCCGCACATACGCCAGCGCCGCGTACCATTTAAAACTGTTCATCCTCACTTCCTGGTCGAGGATGGTGTCGGGCCAACGGATGTTCAAGCCGGTCTTGGGCAGCGCGAAGTCGGTCGGGGTGATGATCTGCACGCGGTCGGGGTCGAAGTCGACGACGGCGCCGGACTCGATGATGTCGGTGACGCACTTCATCGATACCCACAGCCCGGTGTAGCGGCTCATCGCCCACGCGTGCAGGCCGTAGTCGATGTATTCCTGCACCGACGCCGGATACAGCACCGGAATGCCGCAGGCGGTGAGGATGTGGTCGGACTGGTGGGCGGTGGACGACGACTTGGCGGCGTGGTCGTCGCCGGCCAGCACCAGCACGCCGCCGAATTTGGCGGAGCCGGCGTTGTTGGCGTGCTTGAAGACGTCGCCGCAGCGGTCCACGCCCGGCCCTTTGCCGTACCACATCGAGAACACGCCGTCGTACTTGGCGTCCTTGAACAGATTGGACTGCTGGGTGCCCCACACGGCGGTGGCGGCCAGGTCTTCGTTCATCCCGGGATGGAACTTGACGTGATGGGCGTCGAGGTATTTTTTCGCTTTTACCGCCGTCATGTCGACCGAGGTGACGGGCGAACCGCGGTAGCCGGTGATGTAGCCGGCAGTGTTCAGGCCGGCATCCAGGTCGCGCTCGTGCTGCATCATCGGCAGGCGGATCAGCGCCTGGGTGCCGGTGAGAAAAGCGCGGCCGCGTTCGAGCGTCCATTTGTCATCGAGCGAAATGTCGTGGCCCGGCTGTGGATCGAGCTGCGATCGGTCTGGTGGTGCATTCATGGCGTCTCCGAATTTTTTGTATTTATTAGTTACTATTTTCTTATGCCGGGTCTTCCGCCGGCTGCGGCGTCTCCTGCAGGACGCCGCGCTTGATCTGGTCCAGTTCGATCGACTCGAACAGCGCGCGGAAATTGCCTTCGCCGAAACCCTGGTCGCCCTTGCGCTGGATGATCTCGAAAAAGATCGGCCCGATCA